>Ga0302325_10011608_pt1 | contig 18969 bp, 18 predicted proteins | sample Palsa_T0_2_FD_201948 | JGI IMG/M metagenome (GOLD analysis project Ga0302325, IMG submission 201948) | Peat permafrost microbial communities from Stordalen Mire near Abisko, Sweden - Palsa_T0_2 | ecosystem: Environmental > Terrestrial > Soil > Palsa > Peat permafrost | place: Sweden: Abisko...
CTGTCCTCGAAGATACCGATACTGGTCTCTCACTAACCGGCGAGGGGGCAGCGGTTGGTAAAGAGACCGTGGTCGGGGTCAGCGGAGAGGCGCGGGCGCCGCACGCTTCGAGGACCTCCCAAGCGGTGGGCGCGCAAACATAAGCCCATTGCGATCAATCCGGGTCGGCCGCCTGCAGTGCAGCGACCCAGGCATCCTCCCGCGCCTTCTCGGCGGCCTTCAGGGCGGCTAACGCCTGGTCCACGGCGCCGTCGTGCTTGCGCCTTTCGGCCAAGCCCCGCTCGCGCGCGGCCCTGGCCGCCTCCACGGTCGCAAAGCGCGCCAGCACTGCGTAGGCCGTGTAGGTAGCCCGCTCGTCGGACTCTCGATCCGGATAGAAACCGGTCACTCCGCCGGCGGTCTCGGCTTCGACGCGGAAGATGTCCGCCCACCCGGCGTGGTGGCGCATCAGCGCCCAAGGCTTTGCGATCCCCGCGCTCATCACACAGCCTCCGCTGGTCGGCCCACCGAGGCCTCCAGACATTTCTTGGCCCTGGCCTGCAGCGGGTCAAGCTGGTCCTCGATGCGGCAGACCCTGATGAGACGCAAAAAGGGGACGTTCACGCGATTGGTTCTGCCCAGACGGTTGGGAGTAGACTGCCCGGCGCCAAGTCGACAGGGTCGCGCCAGCGGCGCCTGTCGGCCGGATGGGAGTATCTCGCCATGACGTTCACCACGCCCCTCGCCCTCATGGGACCGCTGCGCAGGCCGCGCCAGATGCTGACCGAGCAGGAGTACGGCGGCCACGCCTCGATCCACGATGACGCCATGGCCGAGAAGCTCGGCTTCCGCGCCGGTCCCATCGAGGGACCGACCCACTTCAGCCTCTTCGCGCCCCTGCTGGCCCACATCTGGGGCCGGGCCTGGTTCGAGCGCGGCTCATTCTCGGCCCACTACCAGAACATGGTCGTCGAGGGCGAGGAGACCAGGGCCTTCGCCGAGATCCCGCAGGCGGGCGCGATGCGGACCAGGGCGTGGGCGCAGAAGGCCGACGGCACGCCGGTGCTGGAGGCCAGCGCCAGCCTCGGTCCCGGCCCCACCCTCCTGGAAGAGCGCCTGGCCCAGCTTCGCCCGCCCGGCCCTCTGGTGATCCTGGCCGATCTGAAGGTCGGCATGGCGGGCGACGAGGAGGAGCGCGTCCGGATGGACGGCGATCAGCACATGGGCGCGCTCTATCCCTTCTCCCTGAACCAGAAGCTGGCGGCGATCACCGAGACCTCGCCCTGGTACTCCGATCCGGCCTCATCGCCCTGGGGCCGGGCGATCATCCCGCTGGAGATGGTGAGCGTGCTGGCCGAATATTCGAGCGGCCGGGCCGGCTGGCCGGTGAAAGGCCCCGCCGTCGGCCTCTTCGCCGATCAGGAGATCCGAATGATCGAGGGCCCGCTTTTCGTCGGCGAGGACTACCTGATCCGCCGCGAGATCGCCGCCCTCTCGCAGAGCCGCCGCACCGAATCCTACTGGGTCCGCACCCGCATCTTCGACGCCTCCGGCCGCAGACAGCTGGCCGAAATGCTGCTGAACCACGCCACGCTGAAGGATTCCTACGCCGGGTACGAAGCGGCGGTCGGGGCGGGCGCATAATCGACTGCCGCGCTTAAGCACATTTGTGCCAAATCCGCTGACCGTTCGGCTGGCCACCCGTCCAGCAGCCCATCTAGCGGACGTCAGGAGTATTCCTTGCTCCGCTCGTCGCCATATCGCTACAGTCGCGGCGTGATCGCCGCCTTCCTCTATCGGAGGCGCTCGCCGGCTCCACAACTGCAATTCAAAGGCAAATCCAGCAATGGCGATTTCACTCTATGACCTCAGCGTCGCGTCCTACCTGCAGACGCTGGGCGGCGTGGCGGGATTCCTGGACCGCGGCTTGGATCATTTCAGGGAGACCGGCGCCGACCCGAACGAAGTTGTCGAAGCGCGTTTGATCCCTGACATGCTCCCGTTCCGTTTCCAGATATGTTCGGTCGCACACCATTCGGTTGGGCCATCGAAGGGGTGAGAAAAGGTGTGTTCACGCCGCCGCCGGAGCTGCCGCCGCTGGATTACGCCGGTTTGCAAAAGGTAGTGGCCGATGCGCGCGCCGCCCTGGAACGGTTGACCGCCGCCGACGTAGACGCCTTGGAAGGCCGGGACGTCGTCTTCCAGTTTCGCGACTTCAAGATGCCGTTCACGGCGGAGGGATTTCTTCTCTCCTTCTCGCTTCCCAACTTCTACTTTCACGCCACCACGGCGTACGACATCCTGCGATCCAAGGGCGTTCCGCTCGGCAAACGCGACTTCATGGGCTCGCTGCGGCTGAAGGGCTGACACCCGGCGAAGTCGCCGCCGCGAATGACCGCTCTTGGGCGAAGACCCGATGTCAGCCCCTGGCGCGAATTTTGGCCGATAATCCTCGGAAAGGTGCTGTCAGTCCAACGGCGCCCCGTCTCCGGTCGGGCACGAGGAAACCCAAACCCGACCTGGCCATAGCCCGTGACTGACCGCTGCTCCGCCAGCGCGGCGGAGCGTCTCTCCCGGTAGAGTTGTCTGCTGATGAGGTGGCGCTCCTGGCCGAAGTGGTTGTGCACGGTTCAATGTACCGAGCTGAACGTCTGGAGGGTCTTCATCCTGCGGAGGCGCTGCATGACCCTCTCGCGCCGTCGAAAGGGCAGGTGGCTGTTCAGGGCCCGGTTGTTCTTTCCAGCGGCCGACCTCCTGCCGATCAGCCATGCCGAGATCCTTCGGGGCCGCGGCGTAGGAACGCAAGCCATCGGTGACGACCTGTTGCGGACGACCATGCCGTTTGAGCGCTTTTGTCGCCGATGCGGGCGCCAACCGCGTCGTCGCGCGTTTGCAGCCTCATGAAAACCTGGAAAACAGATATCCTCCTCATGGCGCTCGCCGCTTGCGCCACGGCTCTGGCCCCTCCTGGCTGGGCGAAGGACGCGCCGGCAGGCCCAGGTTCGGTTGGGGCGGCGTTCGGCAACACCATCCGATCCACCTATCCCGATGGACGGACCGCCGAGCTGTGGCTGTCCGCCGACGGCGCCTACACCGCCGAGGGTCGTCGTCACGATCCCTCCAGCGGCCACTGGAACGTCAAGGGCGCCAAGCTCTGCCTAAAGCAGGCCCACCCGATGGCGGCGCCGTTCAGCTACTGTGTGCCGCTACCCGCTGCCGGGATGGCGGCCGGGTGGACGGGGAAAGCCTACACCGGCGAGCCGATCCAGATCAGGCTCATCCACGGTCACGTGAGCGGCGGCGGCTGAACCGCGGCGGTCGGCCCGGAAGCTGGTGTCAGCGGCCCGCAAAAAGCGGCCTGCGGGTTGGGAGCGATGATCTTGCGAACCGAGCGGCGCGCCGGCCCGAAGGCGACGAGGCGCGCTCCGGCGAAATTGATCATCCAGGCGAAGAACGCGCCGACGCAGATCGCGACTTAGTAGTTGGAAATCACCGATGGATGAAGCGAGACCAGGGTGACGAATATCCAGTAGTTGCAGAAATTTCCCAGCCCATTGGTGGCCATGTAGCTGGCCCACTGCGCAGGCAGACGCTCCCTGGTCAGGCAGCGGAACACGATCAGGCCGTTGACGGCGAAGGTCGCCTGCATCGCGAAGAAGAGCGATATTATCCTGGCGATCGCCGGCGAGAGACCGAGGACGATCCCGGCGCGCAGAAGGGCGGCGTCGATGGCCAGGCCGATCAGGCCCACCGCGGCGAACTTGATCGCCGTGCGCGCCTCGCGCGCCGCGCTTAGATGGCCGGTTGGCGTCGCGGACACGGTGTCGCGCTCCTCGCTGGCGGGGACTTGAAACAACGCCAACCATCGCCAAACGTTGCCGCGTCGCGACGGAGGCGGCGGCGGCGGCTAGGGCGAAGTTGCGGCCGCCTCGATTAGCGCGGCGACCTCGTGTGGGTGGGAGATCAGCGTGACGTGCGAGCCGCCCGGTACGACGACGGTCTTCCTCGAGTGGGCCCGGTCGGCCATGAACGCCAGCGCCGCCGGCGTGATCGCCTGGTCCTTCGATCCATAGATGTGCCATGAGGGCAGCGTTCTCCACGCGGCCGCGGTGACCTTTTCCGTGAAAGCGGCGGCGCTGATCGGGCGCTGCTCGGCCGCGCCCAGTTTGGCCGCCGCCGGGGGGACGTCCGGCGCGAACACGATGGCGAACTGGTCTGGCCGGACGTAGAGGTCCACCGCCCCGCCGCCCAGCGGAATGGGCGCGAGCGCCGGGCCAAGCGCCGCGCCCGGGAACTTGTCGCCGATCCCGCCGACGGTTTCGCCGACGTCGGGCGCAAAGGCGTCCACGAAGACGAGGCCTCTGACGTTGTCCGTCAATGCGGCGGCTTCGGAGATCACGGCGCCGCCGTAGGAGTGGCCGACGAGGATCACGGGCCCCTTCACCGACTTGACCACGGCGGCGACGTAGGCCGCATCGCTGGCGACGCCACGCAGAGGGTTGGCGGCCGCGACGACCGTGTAGCCGTCGCGCTCCAGGTCCGCGACGACGCCGTTCCAGCTGGAGGAGTCGGCGAACGCCCCGTGGACGAGCACGACGGTCGGTGTCACCGGCGCCGCCGCGGCTGTCGTGGCCAGGGCGAACGTCGCGGCGAAGGCGGATAGGATCGCTGGTATGCGCATTGGGGACTCCTCGTCAGAAGGCGTTGATGGTCGGCCAAACGTCGCGGCGGCTTCCACCTCGCAGAAACTTTAGCCACTTCACCATCACGGTTTCCATCAGACGTTGGTATTGGCCGGAAGCCGCCGTGCAAGTCCGTCGCGGCTCCGGCCGAAATGGGAGCCAGCTCAGATGAGGCGCTCGTAAAAGTTCTTGGTCCAGACATGCTGGCGACGGAGGGCCTCGACCGTATCAGCCGGCAGTGGCCCCCGCTCGACCGACGCGACCGCGCTCCTGACGAGATCGGCCTGCGGCATGCCGACGGTGATGGTGGATATCTGCGGCGCCGAAATAGCGAACCGCAATGCCAGCTCTGTGAGATCTCGCGCCGGCGTTGGGGTGAACGCCTTGCGCATGGCGTCGGCGCGGCTTTGATATTCGACGAAGGGCGCGTGCTTCAGGAACGGCCGCCGCGCGAACTCAGCCTCCAAGAGGGCGTCTCCCAGACCGCCGCTGTCGAACACGCAGCGCCCGATCACGCCAACGCCGCTCGCTTCTGCGAGGGGGAGAAGGGCGTTCATCGGCCGGGACTCGAAGAGGTTGAAGATAATCTGCACCCCGTCCACTGATCGGCCGCTGACCAGCTCGAGAAGGGCGTCGTGCTCATGATCCTGGGCGCTGACGGCAATGAAGCGAAGCTTGCCTTCGATCCGCAAGCTCTGAAGCGTGTCGAGCCATTCTGGTTCGCGGCCCCAGAGGTAGTGCCACTGATGAAGGTGGACGATGTCCAGGGTTTCGACCTGCAGCGCGGCGAGACTCTCCTCCACCGACGCCCGGATGGATTGCGGCGTGTAGGCGTTGGCAAGCGGTTGGTGGAAGCGCCAGGTCTCCGCGGTACTGGGGCGGAGTTTGGTGGAGATGATCGGTCTATGACCACGCCACGCGCGCAGCGTGGATGCGATCAAGGGCTCGGACCCGCGATAGACGCGCGCGGTATCGATGATGTTCACGCCGCACTCGAGCGCCGCGATCAAGGAGGGCGCGACGCCGTTGGCGGTCCCCGAATCGTTGGCGATGCTCATCGCGCCGTAGGCGATCGGGCTTACCCTCAATCCGGTGTCGCCGTACGGGCGGTGCTCCATGGTGTCGTCTCGGTTTTCCCCGCCCCGTAGTTACGTCTCTCAGGGGGCGATCGTCTCGGCTGAATCGAGCGAATTGACTCCACGATCTGGTCGACGACCGTCGAAGTGATGTGGAGTTGTTTGCTGCATTGCGGGCGTCGCCACGCTTGGCGCCACCAGTCGGCGTGATCCGGATGGCCGGGGCGGAGCCATGGTCCTGTACGACAGGCGTGCGCGACCACGGGCGGAGACTCGCCCAGGCTATGTTGCGTTGCACGAAAGGTCTATAGCCACGGGAGTTTGCGCCTGCAGGTCAAAGACCTTGACGAGCAATATACCCTCGATTTCGACGTTCACCGATGCGAGCGTCAATTCGCCGATCGGCTCTGCTCGCTCTCCATCCAAGGCTACCGCCTACTGGTTGCAGCGCGACATTGTTCGCGGCGTCTTTCAGCCGATGGAGCGGCTGAAGGTCGAGCATCTGGTGAAATTCTACGGCGTCGGCCACAGTCCGGTGCGCGAGGCGATCCTGTTGCTGTCCTCGAGCGGGCTCGTCGTTCACGAACATCAGAAAGGTTATCGGGTCGCGCCGGTATCGCTCGCCGACTACGACGACGTCGTGGCCGTCTATCAGCGGCTCTACAAGCTAGCCCTGAGCCTGGCGATCGAACTGGGGGACGACGCCTGGGAGGAACGGGTGGTCGTGCGCCTGCACCGCACCTCCAAGGTGCGCAAGGTGCTGCCGGACGGCGATCCGCAGTTGCGCGAGCGCTGGCAGCGCGCTTACTGGGACTATCACTCCGAGCTGCTCTCCGGATGCGGCTCGCCGCTGATGATGCAGTTGCTCGGCGATATCGGCTATAGGCTCGAGCGATACGTCAATCTGTTCGCGGACCTCGAGACCGACCGCGAGCGCGACCACCACGCCGAGCACCGCGAGATCGTCGAGGCGCTGATAGCCCGCGACAAGGACCGGTCGCTGGACCTCATCGACCGCTATTTCGCGACGGCCCAGCCGATGCGCAACTCGATCATCGAGACCCTGCGGCGCAAGGAAGCGTCGGCGCCCGTTCTTTAGCGGCCCGTGACGGGTGCACTCTCGAGTGCGGCGTCGATCCGCGCTGGATTCGATCTATTGTTGGATTTCGGCGACAGATCGATTGGATGTTGCGCTTGGGGTCAGCGGTCGTCAGACTGGCCGCTCGAACTCGAGGCAAGGGCCGCGGATGGACGAAGCGAGGGTCGATGCTTTCAAGCGCGATGGTTTCCTCGCCATCCCGCGGCTGGCCGACGCGAGGACGGTGGCGCGGCTGGGCGATGTCTATGACGCCATGCTCCGGCGCGAGATCGACGTCAGCGCGACCGACAATCCGCTGGGCATGATCACCCGCCAGATCATGATGCCGTCGAACTATCACCCCATCTTCCGCGACAACCCCGCCAAGAGGAAAGCCCGAGAGATCGCCAAAGCGCTGCTGGGCGTCGAAGATCCTCGGCCACGTTTCGACATGCTGATCTTCAAGGAGCCCGGCCAGCTCGCGACCACGCCCTGGCACCAGGACTTCTCCTATTCGGCGATGCCGATGGCGAAGGCCGGCGCCGCGATTCCGGTGGATGAGGTCCTCCAGTTCTGGGTGGCGCTCGACGATGTCGACGAGGAAAACGGCTGCATGCATTTCGTGCCGGGCGCCCATCGCCAGCCGCTGCTGGAGCACTACATCGCCGGCGGCGCGGCGGACTATACCCAGCGGCTGCTGGCGATCCGCGATGCGGAGGCGAAGCTCGACCTCGAGACCGCCGTCGCCTGTCCGCTGAAGGCGGGCGGCGCCACGGTCCACAACTACGGCACGCCGCACTTCACGTCCGGCAACCGGACCCCCGACCGGCCGCGACGGGCCTACATCTTCAACTACGCGCGCGCCCGCGCGGGCGAATGAGCTAGGCTATGTCGCTACGATTTCCGCAAGGCTTCATCTGGGGGTCGGCGACGGCGGCGCACCAGGTCGAGGGCGGGAACGTCAACTCCGACTGCTGGGCCTTGGAGCACGCGACCCCGTCGCTGTTCCGCGAACCGTCGGGCGACGGCGTCGACCAGTATCACCGCTTCGCCGACGATGTGGCGATCCTCGCTGGCCTCGGCCTTGGCGCCTATCGCTTCTCGATCGAGTGGGCCCGGATCGAGCCGGAGGATGGCTTCTTTTCGCAGGCAGCGCTCGACCACTATCAGCGCTGCATCGACGCCTGCCTGGCCCGCGGCGTCGCGCCGGCGCTGACCTTCCACCATTTCACCTTGCCGCTCTGGCAGGCGCGGCAGGGTGGGTTCACCAGCCCCGATTTTGCCGACCGCTTCGCCCGCTATTGCGAGCATGCGGCGGGGGCGCTGAGCGGGTTTACGATCGCCTGCACCGTCAACGAGCTCAACCTGCCGCTCTTCATCCGCGACCCCGTGCTGCGGCGGTATGCCGGCGCCCGTGTTGAGGCGGCGCAGGCCATTCTGGGCGGGTCGCTCGACCACTTCTTCCTGTTCACCCCGCGCGCAGCCGTCCTCGACCAGGGGCTGAAGGCCCACGCCAAGGGCCGCGAGGCGATCAAGGCCTCGCACCCGAACTGCAAGGTCGGCGTGACGCTCGCGATCCAGGACGAGCAGGCCGAGCCGGGCGCCGAGGCGCTCAGCCAGCAGCGGCGCAACGACTACTACGGCGTCTGCATGGACGGCGCCGCCGGCGACGACTTCATCGGCGTGCAGACCTACTCGCGCGTGGTGGCCAAGCGCGACGGCAGCGTCGGACCCGAGGCTGGCCACCCGGTCACGATGATGGGCTACGAGGACCGGCCGCAGGCTCTGGCCGCCACCTGCCGCTGGACCTGGGAGCGGACGAAGACGCCGATCATCGTCACCGAGAATGGCTGGGCCGGCGACGACGACAACCGTCGCGCCGCCTTCGTCGGCGAGGCGCTGGTCGCGCTCCACGAGGCGATGGCCGACGGTGTGGACGTGCGCGGCTATTTCTACTGGTCGCTGCTCGACAACTTCGAATGGCTGAGCGGCTATGGCCCGAAGTTCGGCCTGATCGGCGTCGACCGGAGCACGCAGCGACGGGCGATCAAGCCGTCGGCCGTGGCGCTCGGGGAGGTCGCGCGAGCCAACGCGATCTTGCCCACGCGCGTGGCCCCGCCGGCCTCGACCAAGCCCATCCAGGGCGACGGAACTCCGGTGGGACTCTAAAGCTTCGCGTCGAGGGTGACGCCGACCACGCGATATGAGTCGATAGACAGATATTGCGCCGTGGCGCCGCCGAACAGGTACGGACCGACCGTGATCGGGTAGCGTTCATCCAGGCAGTTGCGGCAGAAAACCGCGATGCCGTACTTGCCGTTGTCGATTCGCACGCCGGCGCGCGCGCCCAGCAGATACCGCGGGCCGGAAGAGGAGCCGTCGGGGGCGGGCGTGGAGCTGTAGGGATACTTGCCGCTGAAGGTGAGGTCCGACTGGAGATAGCCCTGGAGCTGGTCGGTGAACCGGTGGCGGTACTCGCCGCCAAGCGTCGCTTTCCAGGTCGGCGCATAGGGCAGCTGGCTCACCGCCGGGCAAGGCCCGGTGGCGCACGAGACCAGGAAACCGTGGCTGAAGTGGGCGTCATCGTACAAGAGATCGGCGTTGATGCTGAGGTTCGGCCACAGGTTGCCAAACGCGCTGATATCGACGCCGCGACTAATCGCATGGGGCGCGTTGCCCTGGATGAAGTCCGACACCATCGGCGGCGGCAGAATGTCGTAGATGGTGGTCTGGAAGTTGACGGTCTTGTCGGTGAAGGCGGCGACATCCACCAGCAGGCGGTCGAAGAGCGTGCTCTTGAGGCCAACCTCGAAGGACGTCGCGTTTTCAGGTTTGATCACCAGCTGCGAGGGCAGGATCGGGAAGCTCGCCGCCTCGTTGACGAACGGCCCTTTGTAGCCGTGGGTCGCCGTCGCATAGGCCATGATGTCCGAATTGAAGTGATATTCGCCGCCGGCCTTCCAGTTGTAGCCGGTCGTGGACAGTTTCACCGGCGCATCGACGCTGGTGCCCGCCGGGCAGCTCGGGGCGACCGCGGGCGGGCCCGGTTCGCCCGGACTGCCTCCGGCCACGGTGCACGAGTTGACCGGGAACACCGAGAAGAAGCCCTCGTTGCCGGTGTAAATGTATGTGTCGCCGGCGTCTTCCGGGAACTGGTTGAACGAAAAGTCGCTGAGATCGTCGTGGGTCACGCGGCCGCCGAGCAGCAGGATGAATTGCGGCGTAACCTTGAAGTTGGCCTGGCCGAAGCCCGAGTAGTTGATCAGATGGCCCCAGATGGTCTCGAAGCGCCGAAATTCGTCCGTCCCTAGGCCTGGGATGCCAAGCTGGCCGGCCTGATCGACCCCGTCCACGGTGGCGGTGTCGGAGTAGTAGCCGCCAACGACGTAGTTGAAGCGATCCTCGGCCGGCGAGGCGAGCCTGAGCTCCTGGCTGAACTGGCGCAGATAGGTCGGCACGAGATTGCGCTTGAGGATGTTGTCGCTGGCCGGCAGGCTGTCGCCGAAGTCCCCGGCGATGTCGGCATGGACGCTGAAGTCGCCGGTGACGTGCTGGCGCAGGGCGGTGATCGAGGTGAGGGTCAGTCCGCCCCAGAAATTCCAGTCGATCTGGATGGCGCCGCCGCCGCGCTTGCCGCCATAGACATCGCCGGTGCTGACGCCAGGCGCGTAGAGGCTCGAGGCGCACGACTTGTTGTTGCTGGGACTGGGCGTGATGCCGCAGGTCGCCAGCAACGCCGCGATAGGCGAACCGGGCGCCACGTCGGTGAACAGGCTGACTCCGGCGAAGTCGGCGCCGCCGTTGACGCCGTTACTGCTAAGATCTTGATAGTCGGCGGATATGTTGATCGTCAGATTAGGGAGGGGTTTCCACAGCAAACGCGCTCGGATACCATCATCCGCACTGTAATCCCATAGATTATAAATAGTATTATAGACTATGTGTCCGTAAGTGTCGCGGTGCAACACGAGACGCAAGGCCGCGTCGCTTCCCAGGGGAATGTTCACGACCCCGTCGGCGTTGACATAGTCATGGCTGCCGACATCGGCATGGCCGATGGCCTCGAACTTGCCCAGGACCGGTCCGTTGGTGACGATGTTGATGACGCCGGCGTCGGCGTTCTTACCGAACAGCGTTCCTTGCGGACCGGACAGCACCTCGATGTGATCGAGGTCGAAGATCGAGTTGGCCAGGACGTAGGCTTGCGGCCGGGGCATGGCGACGCCGTCGACCACCACCGAAACCGATTGCTCGGCCGATCGGCCGAACCCCTGGGTGCCGAGGCTCCTGATCTGGAACACGCCGTCGTCGGTGATCGTCAGAGCCGGAACCGCCAGGACCAGGCCCGATGTCGTCGTGAGGTTGCGTTGAGCGATCTCCTGCGTGGAGACCACCGACACCGTGATCGGCACGTCCTGAACATTCTCGGCGCGTTTCTCGGCCGTGACGATGAGCTCCTGCACGGTGGTCGACGCGTCGGCGGAGGCGGCGCGGGTTCCTGTCGCGAGCGCCGACGCCGCGAGAAGACTCACGCAAAGCAATAGGGGCCTGTTCACGACCGTCCCTCCCAGGTGGCCGCCCCGCGGCGGAGGCGGGGGGCGGTCTTCTTCTTGTCGGCGCCCTTCAGGCACTCTCGACCTGACCACGAACGGCGGCGAAGAGGGTCGCGAGGCGCGAGACCGCAAGCTTTTGCAAACGGTAGACAAAAGTCAATCGAAAAGCCGCCTCGTAACGTCGACCCACGAAATTTACGCCCTATTTGACACAGGCCGATAGCAGTTGGCGTCGGAGTGCATTATCAAATCAACCTCGATGGTCGCGGCTTCGCCGCCGAAGGACGAATCTGACGCGCGATGCCTGAACTGCTGATCTATCAGGCGATCTGGGGGCTCGAGAATCTGCCCGACTTCGATCTCGGCGAGGGGTTGCCCGGGGCCATCGACCGCGTGCTCGGGGCGGGGTTCGACGGCGTCGGCGTCGCCCTGTTGCGACGCGAGCAGAGCGAAGTCGTCTCCCGCGTCATGGCCGCACGCGGCAAGACCTGGGAAGCGACGGCTTTCGTCCGCACGGCCGACGATCTGGCGCGCGATATCGAGCGGGCGCAATCGCTGGGCGCCCATCATCTGAACGTCCAGATTCTCGAGCGGCCCGATCGGGTGTCGGCCGCGGTCTCGCTGCTCGAGGCCATGGAGGCGGTCGCCGAGCGCGCCCAGATTCCCGTCCGCTACGAGACCCACCGCGGCCGCCTCACCAACGATCTGCTGTTCACCGTGCGCGTCCTCGACGAGATGCCGGAACTGAAGCTGACGGGCGATCTCTCCCACTACCCGGTGGTCCATGAGATGCCGCTGCCGCCAGCCGAACCGGATCTGATGCGGATGAGCCGCGTGATCTCGCAGTGTTGGGGATTCCATGGCCGCGTCCCCGGATCGCATCAGGTCCAGATCTCGATCGAAGCGCCCCAGCACCAGGGCTGGGTGGACCAGATGCGCGCCTGGTGGACCGAGGGTTTCACCTCCTGGCGCGGCCGCGCAGGTCCAAAGGACGAGCTGACCTTCATGTCCGAACTCGGCCCACCCAACTACGCCATCGTCGACGCCGCGGGGAACGAACTGGCGGATCGCTGGCGCGAGGCCCAGATCCTCAAGGACATGGCGCGCTCGATATGGACCGAGGTCGACCGCGTGGCCGTGGCCGAGAGTCCAGCCTGAACGCGTCTACTCGATCCCCACCTCTTGCGGCTCCAATCCCACCGCCCCCCGCGCCACCAGATCCTCGACGATGCGCTCGTGGGCGCCGCGGCCCATGGGATAGCCGAGCATGGCCAGCGCGCTGCCGACCAGCCCCACGGCCGGGATGATCACGATGATCGCCTTCATCCCGGCAAGCGTCGCTGGCGTCTGCGCCACGTTGGCGTGGTAACCCACCAGGCCGAGCGCCTGGCCGAAGAGCCCCGCCCCGAGCCCCAGCGCCGCCTTCAGGCAGAACTGGCCCAGACCGAAGAGGAAGGCCTCCGCCCTTAGGCCCGTCACCCGCTGCCCGTACTCCACCGTGTCCGGCAGCATCGACCAGAAGCTGAATGCGATCCCGAGCGTGGAGACCTGCATGAAGAGGTAAAAGGTGATCGCCGCCGCCGGCGTCGAGGCCCCCAGCAACGCGAAGCCGGCCAGGCCGACGAGGCCCCAGGCGGTCGCGGTCAGCCAGGCCCCGCGCTTGCCGACAAGTCTGGTGTAGAAGACCCAGGCCGGGATCGCGACGAGACCGAGGGCGGCGTTGAGCGAGAGGGCGACCTGACTGTCGGTGGCGTGGAGCAGTTTGGCCAACCGCCACACCCACGAGGCGCCATAGCGGGCGCCCGTCTCGTCGTTCACCACGTACTTGAAATAGTAGAGCAGCGACTTGCCAAGGGTGGTGTAGCCCATCGACCCCAGCGTCATCCCGACCATCACCAGCCAGAAGGCCCGGTTGCGCAGGCTCGCGCGCCAGCAGTCGGCAAGGCTCAGCCGCGCCTCGGACGCCTCGGCGGCGGTGGCCGGCGGCTCCCGGGTGAAGGCGAACACCAGCGGGAAGATGGCGGTGGCGGTGGCGGCGAAGACGGCGGCGGCGAGGAGGAATCCTCTGGCCGGATCGGCTCCGCCGAAACTCTTCACCATCGGCTGGGTCGAGTAGGCGATGGTGAGGCCGGCCAGGGTCGCGAACACCATGCGAAAGCCGGCGATCGTCGAGCGCTCGCTGGTGCTGGAGGTGATCCGGGCGTTGAGCGCGGTGTAGGGGATCGAAAGGGTCGTGTATGCGACGCGGAAGACGAGGTGCGCGACGAGCACCGCCGCCGCGAGCGCCCATCCCGAAAGGGGCGGCTTCCAGTAGAGCAGGCAGAACGCCAGCCCCAGCGGCGGCCCGCCGAAGAGGAGGTAGGGTCGATAGCGGCCAAGGCGCGTGCGGGTCCGGTCGGCGATCGCGCCCATGAAGGGATCGATCGCCCCGTCGAAGATCGAGGCGACCATGTAGATCGCCCCCGCCGTCGCCGCCGAGAGCCCTACCACGTCGGTGTAGTAGAAAAGCAGGAAGATCGAGAGACTCTGCCAGTAGAGGTTGCAGGCATAGTCGCCGGCGGTGAAACCGAACTTGCGCCCGAATGAAAGCCGGTCCGGAACGGTCGGGGGTCGCCGCACTCTTGGAGCCTCGCTAGCTGGAAGTGGCCGGTCTAGCTAACGTCCGCCGTGGTCTGCGACCAGACATTCCATCAGCTCGCTCGCACATGACCAATTTTGAATCGGTTTTGCCGCCGCCCGGACGCGGAGGGCCCTCGGAGTGGCCCGCCTCCCATCGCCGTCCGGCCATCCGCCCGAAAGCTGACCGGCTTGTCGCCCCTTCCCTTGGCGGACAGACCCGAGTTGTGTCAGTTTGGCCAAATTGGACCGAATCCGATCGTTGAACAAAAATTAGATCACGCCGTTGGGTTTTGAGATTGCCGCGATATAATACGCCGATGGATGTCATCGACCGGACGCGGGCCGCAGCGAAGACGGCCAACGCCGATGCGTGGGGGCGCGACGGTTTCTTCTTCGTACGCGGGATGGTGAACCCGGCCGAAACCCGCGCGATCGAAGAGGAGGTGACGGCGGTTATCCGCGCCGATCCGGCCACGGGCCACCCCGGCCAGACCGCCTACTTCTCCGGGCCGGACTACTTTGTCCTCCCCGAACCGGTGACCCCGAACGTGCGCGAGCCCGAGGACGCGATCGGCAAGGTCTTCAACTGCCACGCCCACGGCGCCGCTCGGCGCCTCGCACAGCGCAGCGACATCGTCGATATCGTCGCTGACCTCCTCGGGCCGGAGCTTGACTGCTTCCAAAGCCAGTTCATCTTCAAGCACCCGGGCGTGGTCGGCCAGCCCTGGCACCAGGACTCCTACTACTTTCGCTACGACCGCCAGCCGCAGGTCGGGGTGTGGGTGGCGCTCTCCCCCGCAACCCCGGAGAACGGCTGCCTCTGGGTCCTGCCAGGCTCGCACCGGACGGGGACCATCTTTGGTCATGTGCCCGACAGGCGGCCCGAGGCAATGCGCGGCTATCTGGAGATCGTCGACCGCGACACGAGCGCCGAGACACCGGCCCTGATGGAGACGGGCGACGTGCTCTTCTTCCACAGCTATCTAATGCACCGCTCCACCGACAACGTCGCAAACTATCGCCGCTCGGCGATGGTCTACCATTACGGCCGGGCCGGGACCTCCCCGCTGACGCCGGACGCCGGCGCGCTGCTCGGCAACGTCAACCGCTGGGTTCCGGCGCGTCGGAGCATCGCGTAGCGCCGTGGCCGCCGTTTCGCAGACCCAAGGCGAGCCTCGTCGGCATCCGCGAAGCCACGACTTCCGCTGGGTCTCGCCCTCGAAGAGGGATCTTCGCCGCCTCGCGCCCGAACAGGTCGACCAGTTCGACCGCCACGGCTTCACCATCGCCCGCGGCCTCTTTACCCCCGGGGAGCTGGCCGAGGTCGTCGCCGCTATCGATCCCCTGGAGGCGCAGGCCGAGCGCCATGTGATCGAGGAGCACGGCGGCCAGCACCGGCTCACCACCGCCGGCACGATCACCTTCACCGCCCACATCGTGAAGCGTTCGGAGGTGCTGAGGCGCTTCGCCGCCCATCCGGCGATCAAGGACATCTGCCATGATCTGATCGGCGACGACGTCCGCCTCTATTGGGACCAGTCTGTCTACAAGAAAACCGGCAAGCCGCAGGAATTCCCCTGGCACCAGGACAACGGCTACACATTCATCGAGCCCCAGCAGTACCTGACGATCTGGATCCCACTGGTCGATGTCGACGAGGAGAACGGCTGCCCGTGGATCGCGCCCGGCCGCCACCGCTTGGGCACGCTCGAGCACTGGCTTACCCCGATCGGGCTCAAATGTCTGGAGGAGGTGCCGGACGCCATACCGGCGCAGGCCAGGGCGGGGGACGCTATCGTCTTTTCCTCCCTCGCACCGCACCGCACCGGCCCGAACCTGAAGACGCACTCGGTGCGCAAGGCCTACATCCTCCAGTATGCCCCCGAAGGCGCGATCGCCTGGCCGGCGGGCGGGCCGGCGGTGGTCCAGAACGATCCGGAGCGGCAGTTCAAGGTCCTAGACCATGGCTACTGAGACCGCCCCCGAGGCGGAGGCCGACCTCGCCCCGTTGGTCGCGCGCTATCGACGCGACGGCTTCGTCCACGTCCGGGGGGTCCTTTCGCCGGAAGAGGTCCGCCGGCTCGGCGCGGCGGTCGACCATGCCGTGGCTGTCCGCAAGCGGGGCGATGACCGCTCGCTCGCCGAGAAGACGCCCTACGAGCAGTCCTTCATTCAGTGCCAGTACCTGTGGGAGGACTTCCCGGAGGTGCGCCCCCTCACCTTCCATCCGGCCGTGGGCGCCCTCGCCGCGGCCCTGATCGGGACCGACAGGATTCGCCTCTGGCACGACCAGGCCCTGTACAAGGAGGCTGGCGGCCGCGAGACCGAGGCCCATCAGGACCAGCCGTACTGGCCGATCGCCGAGTTGGGTACGATCACGGCCTGGATCCCGTTCGTGAACACGGACGAGACCAGTGGTATGATGGGCTACGTCCCGGGCTCGCATCACGGCGAGGCGACGTTCGTGGACATCTTCACCACGCCGGGGGCCGGAAAGGCGCTGGAAGAGCGGCAGGCGCGCGCGCCGGTCTTCGTGCCCTGTCGGCCGGGCGATATCATCTTCCACGGCGGCCTGACCGTACACCTGGCCAAACCCAATCGCTCCGATCACACCCGGCGCGTCTACACCGCGATCTACCTCGCCGACGGCCTCCACCGCGGGAGCGAGCGGCCGCATCCCTCCGTCGACCGCGACGGGATCGGCCTTGGCGAGGTCATCGCCGGCAAGGCGACGCCGATCGTCTGGCCGCTGCCGGGTGGCGACTTCCCGCAACCTGCGCCCTGGCCGCCCTCGCCGGCCGAGGCCGCCGGGCGGCGGGAGCGGGCTGTGCGCCTTGGGGTGATCCCCGGCCAGCCGCGATGAACCTGCCGAGGGTCGGCGTCAGCGGCGATCGCTTCGTCGATTCCACCGGCCGGCAGATCATCCTGCGCGGCGTCAATCTCGGCGGCGACTGCAAGGTCCCTTACCCTCGCGGCGGCACGAATTGGCCGTCGGACTTCAGCGACCACCGCGAGGTCAGCTTTATCGGCCGGCCATTCCCGCTCGAGGAGGCGCAGGAGCATCTCGGACGGCTGCGCCACTGGGGCTTCAACTGCCTGCGGCTGCTGACGACCTGGGAGGCGGTGGAGCACGCCGGGCCCGGGATCTACGACGAGGCCTATCTCGACTACTTCGCCGAGGTCGTCCGGCGCGCCGGCGAGCACGGGCTATACGTCTTCGTCGACTTCCACGAGGACGTCTGGAGCCGGATGACCGGCGGCGACGGCGCGCCTGGCTGGACCTTCGAGGCCGCCGGCCTCGATTTCACCCGCTTCCCCGCCGCCGGCGCCGCCCACGTCATGCAGGCGCGCTACGACTACGCCGACCCGACGCGCCGCCAGGCCGCCTATCCGCAGATGAGTTGGGGATCCAATCATCGCCTCTCGGCCAACGCGATCATGTGGACCCTGTTTTGGATCGGCGCCCTGGTGACGCCCGAGTTCCGCGTCGAGGGCGAAAATATCCAGGACTTCCTGCAGAACCGATATCTCGGGGCCATGGACCAGATCGCCCGCCGGCTGGCGCCGCTCGAAAACGTGCTCGGCTTCGACACGCTCAACGAACCTGGCGCCGGCATGGTCGGCGAACCCTTGAGCTACCGCCATATGGGGCCTTCCGAGGTCAATCCGACCCACCCGCGGCCCGGCGCGGCGCTCTCGCCGCTGGAGCAGCTCGCCGTGGCGCGCGGCCTTCGCGTCACCGCTCCCCTGTTCAGGCGCAACCCGCAGACCGGCCGGGCCGAGCTCCACGGCCAGACCACCGTCAACCCGGACGGGATCCCGATCTGGCGCGAGGGCGTCGACTGTCCTTTCGAACGCGCCGGCGCCTATCGGCTCGAAGGCGGCGAGGCCAGGGCCCTCGACGAGGACTTCTTCTGTCGCCACGACGGCCAGCCGCTCACGGTATCGGAGCACGGCTATGGACCGCTCTTCCACAAAGTGGCGGCGACCATCCGCGCCCACAATCCGGGTTGGTCGGTGTTCGCCGAGATCGACGCCGTGGGTTCGGCCGCCGGGCGGCCGTTCCCGCGCGCGATGCCCGAGAAGTCGGTGTGCGCCGATCATTGGTACGACGGCGCCACGCTCTACCTCAAGAGGTTCAACCCGGGCCCCGCCGGCGCGCGCAATGACGACCCCTTCGCTGAAACCCGCCAGCGCTTCGAGCGCGAAATCGCCTTCCGCGCCGAGCCGGCGAAAGATTTTCCCGGCGGCGCGCCGAGCCTCATCGGCGAATTCGGCATCCCCTTCGATCTCGACGGCGGGGCGGCCTACGCCGCCTGGGCCGACGGCGGACGCGACCCGGCGATATGGCGCCAGCACATCCTGGCGCTCGAACTGATGTACGACGCGCTTGATCGCCTGAAGCTGAACTCGACCCAGTGGAACTATACCGCCTCCAACCGCAACGACCTTCGCATCGGCGACGGCTGGAATCAGGAGGACCTGTCCATCTTCTCGCGCGACCAGCAGGACGACCCGGCCGATCCGGATTCGGGTGGCCGGGCCATCGAAGGCTTCTGCCGGCCCTACGCCCAGGCGGTGCAGGGCCGGCTCGTATCCGTGGTCTTCCACCGCCAGATGGGCGTCTTCGATCTCGCCTACGAGGCAGACCCTTCGATCGCGGCCGACACCCTCGTCTACCTGCCGCGCGTCCAGTTTCCGCATGGTTACGAGATGGAGCACGTCGGGCCGGCCGCCTCCCTTGGCGAAACCGACCAGCGCCTGGCCTTGCGCGCCGAGGCGGCGGGTCCGGTGCGCCTCACCGTGAGGCGCCGACCTCTACCGTAAGATCGCGATCTCGAGGTCACGCGAGAGATTTGTGGTCGGACTGCGTGGCGGTGCGGCCAGTCAGACGGCGGCTTGTCTCCACTATAAAGGCGCTGAAGCCCCGGCGGGACAAGGGTTAATGAAGCCGATCTCATTCAAGCGCCACCGGTTTCCGC
>Ga0302325_10011610_pt1 | contig 18967 bp, 18 predicted proteins | sample Palsa_T0_2_FD_201948 | JGI IMG/M metagenome (GOLD analysis project Ga0302325, IMG submission 201948) | Peat permafrost microbial communities from Stordalen Mire near Abisko, Sweden - Palsa_T0_2 | ecosystem: Environmental > Terrestrial > Soil > Palsa > Peat permafrost | place: Sweden: Abisko...
CTGGGCTTTGAACTCACCATTCCTTGTATTGCTCATTCCATTGAGCTTTCCATCCAGCTGGAACCTTTGGTGGCGGGGGGCCACTTGGCGGAGTGAAGTCCATGTTGGTGGCTTGGAAAAATGAGATCGAGCTTGAGCAGACTGCGACGGAGAGAGTGAGGTTTTTATGTAGCTGCGAGGCGCGGGTAAACGAGCCCCGGAGAGGTGATGCGGAAGGCCCCTCGATTACCAGGTCTTGCGCCACAAATTTGGCTCAGCCACACTTGCAGACGGAAAGCTGTCACTTTCTGTACCTCAGTTATTTCTGTAACACCCTGTTCAGCTGTACTAGACGGAACACCGAAAAAATGCGCAAGTCAAGGTAGACTCAAACGTCCGCGTTATACGGTGGGAGCATATTTTGTAAGAGAGCCATCGTGAATCACTTAGATTTATGTGGCGCCAATAGTTACACGTAGCTGTCCTTATCTTGCTTTCTCTTCAAATCTAGGCTGCAAGTGAGAGATGATCTATAACTCTTCCAGCAGAACGCTCACTATGAACTGGAATCAATCAAACTCTCTTCGTTCATTGCTGCAACGCCATCCCATGCTCATTAGTGTATCGTGTAACTCCCGTAACTTACAACTTTCCCATATATACAAGTGCCACCAATCATACATGTCAACAGCAGCCATAGCCAGTCGACCTGGCTGGATTGTTCAGTTTGATATTGCCCCTGTTTCCGCCTCCAGCAGGCGGTCCCTTCACTCCCGATCTCCTATCGTTCAAGTCGTATTTTCCGGCCTCAATATTCATATATATCCTCTCCGCAACTCTTCCGAACGCCATCTCCACACCGTCGCCGTTCTTTGCGCTCGTTTCCACATACTCCAAGACCCCATTCGTTCTTGCCCACTCTTCAGCTTCTTCCTTTGTAACTTCTCGCTGATTCTCTTCTCCAGCAGCCAGATCACTTTTATTCCCAACCAAAACCACCACAATATCTGGCTCGGCAATTGTTCGCAAGTCATTTAACCAGTCCATCACATGCAGAAACGTCGACCGCCTTGAGATGTCAAATACGAGCAGAGCCCCCGAAGCCCCGCGGAAGTAACTCCTCGTCACGCTCTTGTAGGTTTCCTGCCCTGCCGTATCCCATAAACTCAGCTTCATATGCTTCTGAACCACCGTCTGTTCCGCGCGAGGCGGTGCGGGAAGGCCTTCAGAGATATCTGCTAGTGAAGGGTCTCGTGAAATGCTCGGTTTTGGCTTTGGAGGCTGCGTATTTGGAGGTCCGACTGGGACAATGCGAGAGCCAAATTCGACTCCAATTGTTACATCGTGATGTGGTGAGAATCGTCCTTCGCAGAGACGGATGGTTAGGGAGGACTTCCCAGTCCCGCTATCTCCTATACAAACGAGTTTTGCGATGAAGTCCCATGATGGCGATGCCATCACTTTTGGTGGTGAGGGGATGTTTCTGAGAGTGGCACTCGATCAAGGGAGCGAGTAAGTCGTGTATCGATAGCTCTCTCAGAACCTGGGGAGGTGAGTCGTCACCAAAATGTCTGCCAAGGATGAGAAATAGTGCTGGCCTCTGAATTCATCAAAGGTGGAATTGGGAAGATATTTCCAGTTGCTGAAAGTTGTACAGCTCGTTCAGAGCTTCTGGTTGTCTTGTACCAGTTGGAAGTTGCTGTGCTGTAGTTCGGGAGCCTTGATTTCTACGAAGTAGCCTTGTGACTGGCCGAGCGTCATGTGGCTTGAAAGCTGTAGGTAGCTGTGGCGGGTGGCTTGCCCTCCCCTAGTATTTATTTGAGGTGGTGAAACTTCATGCAAGAGGTCCTTACTAATAAGTCGATTTCTATGATTAAAGCCATTCACAGGTTCTTTACTCTTATTCAAAATAAAATATAATTATGTGACCTCGTGGCAATTAGGTTGCTCTGGATAAGATGCGATGAAGTCTTAGCGACCCTACGTAGTTTAGTCTCAAGCTGGAACCTTTGATGCTTTTGGCAGCAACAAAACTTGGAGAGTGAAGTTTTACCTAGATCCGCATCCGGCCATCTGCTGCACAAATGTATGATCTGTATTGTTTTCAAAGTGAATGAAAGTTTTGCATGGGACATTAGAACAAAGTTGTGTTCTGTGTTATCGAGTGCCGGGCACCAAAGCGTGGCGAGCAGTGAGTGACCGGGGTCATCTTGTGATGATCCACCGCCTCTTGTCGGTTCCATATGACTACAGTAGAATGACTAACTGAACTTCCTCCAAATCAACCACATAGCAATCATTCTGGACAACAGCATATCCTGCCTGGTTCGAGCAACGTATACCCCATTCAACATTCTTACATATCCTTTGTAACTCTATAGCAAAATTTGTCAAAGAAGCTGGAGCACGACATCTCCATTCAGCCTTCCAGGCAGGCGGTCGGCCGTTATCGTCATATCGGCCCGCCTTCGCCTTCTTCCCACCTCCACAACAAAACTTGAGACCTGAAGATGTTCTCGGAATGTAAGTAGACATCGAGCAGAAGCTTCCGAGCATCAGTTCTTTGAGCTAATAGTCGTCGTCGTAGATGCTTCACGGTTTCTAGCTCAGTCCCAGTCCCGCTTCTCGAATTTTGTCCAACCTGATAACGCTGATGCTCCTCCTCGAAACCCAAACGAGAGATACCGGCGATTGAACCAGCCCCTACGGAATCAGTCTCGTGGTTATGCTACACGGCATGGTAATCCATACCAGTCAGCCTCAAATTTCAACCTTGCGTCACGGTACTCTGCAGCTCCGGACGCGCCCTTATTTCACAGTGCCTTAGATGACTTCCGAGAAGAGGACGACGAGGAAGAGCGGGAAAGGGAGACTGCAGATTACTTTGCTTTGCAAAAGTCACGGCGGACCTTTGCTCCTATAAGACTTGAGGAGAGCTCTGAAACAGACCCAGAAGGCAGCAACGCGTCTTTAGACCACAGCAAAGACGATGATGGCAGAGCTTTGGAAGATCGGGGGAGAGGACGAGGAATAAAGAGCAGCTGGAATGGAGGTGGCCGAAGTACAAGAGGAAGAGGTCGAGCCACCGAAGTAATAGGAGAGGAGGATCTCATAGATGAGGGCTATCGAGGGACAAGCGAAGCAAGTAGTAAGGGCAAGGAACGGATGGTCGATGTTGGGCTGGAGTCGACCACCGAAGACGACGGGCCTCCTGAAGATTTGGCCATAGAAGTGACTGAGGATGACAGCCCCCCTGCATTTCAAACATTCAGATCAGGACCGAAGTCGGGAGTAATCAGATTACCAACGGACTCCAAAGAGGCACGAGGTCAAAATGTTGAGACTGGCCGTGGCGGAGGACCTAGGGTGCCACCACCTCCGAGTTCGGTGGAAACGGTTCCTGCAACGATTGCGAATGCATTAGGGGAAGCGCCAAAACACGACGTATTTTGGGGCTCCCTGTACCTGATATGCTTGGGGGGGTTATTTGCAACTTTTGTCCTCATCTTCCTCCATACCTCACCGTCAGACAGGAACCTTGGCGATACAATATATACCACGCTTCACGCTTCCTTCCACCTTTTCGCCGTTGACACAGTGGTCTCGATCATCGTGTCAATGATTTGGCTTGCACTTTTAAGATCGTTTGTCGGCCCGCTAGTACATCTGATCTTGCTTGCTGTGCCGGCCATTCTGTTCTCATTCTCGCTATATCCCTTCATATCGAGCTATAAGGGTACAGCAGGGGCCCCGAGTCTACAGGATAAAGTCATGAGATGGCTTTCATTTATTCCGGGGCTCTTTGCTCTCATCTGGCTTTACACAATCTACAGAGGACGTCATTCCTTGAATAAAGCCATTGGCATCTTAGAATTTGCATCCAGAATTTTGTCCGCAAATCCAGCTCTTCTTGGAATGGGCCTCGCTACTTTGGGAGCTGTTGTTGTCTGGACTTGGATGTGGCTGGGTATGTTCACACGAGTTTTCCTCGGTGGACATTTCACTCAATCATTTACGAAGTTCATTATTGATGCAACAAGCTGGTGGCTTGCAGTATACTTTGTGTTGATGTACATCTGGACTCTTTCCGTCATCGGTGCTATCCAAAGATCAACCACCGCCGCAACGGTATCTCAGTGGTATTTCCACCGGAATGTTGTCCCTTCTCCTACTTCCAGGGAAATCGTTGCAGCAGCATTCAGCCATGCAATCACCACTCTGTTTGGCACCGTCTGCCTGTCGACCCTGATAGCACTACTCATTCGACTTCCGCTGCTGCTGCTGCCGCGACGTTTACTGGGCGTCGTCACAATTTTTGCATACTCGCTCATCCCCACACCGATTGCTGCACTAACCAACCCATTAACTCTCACTTATGCAGCCATTCACTCCCAGCCTCTTCATGTCTCTGCCCGCGGCCTCAGTCAGATGACTTTCCTCACACCCCAAGCACCTACCACAACCCTCACACCGCGCTCGTTTAACGCTCGGAACAACCAGACTACACCTCTGCTCCCTTACCGTCTTGCCAAGTTGTTGCTTCATGCCACGAGGTTCGTCATGGCTATGGCGCTTGGCTTCGGTGGATGGGTTGCTACTGCACGACAGTTGCGCATCACGGTTCCGGGGCAAGCGGATACTATCAGAGGGAGTGCGTATGCATACGTTGTAGGCCTGGTAGCGAGCTTTATTGGATGGGGCGTATTGGGTGCAATGGAGGGAGTGCTGAGTGGGATCGTCGATGCGAGTGTGGTGTGCTGGGGCAGCGAGAGGGGCATGGCTGGTGGGGGAGCTTACTGCATAGAGGCAGGATACTTATTTGGCGAAGGACGAGAACGGGATCTACCTTAGAGCAACTTGATATTGGCGTTTGGAGATACGATAGCATGACGATCCAATGAGTGGGCTGGAATAGGCAGTGGCATTAGCGATGCATAGTATGAATATGAAAGACTCAAATTGTAATCTGTATTTCCTTTGTGATTTTGTTCCGCCACTATCAAGAAAGTGGCTTGGTGCGCCCCTTGAAGTATGCTAGCTTCGCTTAATATTTTCGCTAGAGTCAGGGGTGAGAGACGGATACCGGGCTATACCTCAGTCCACAAAAGCCAAATGGGTATTGAAGGTCTCTCTGTCCGAATTCTTTTTAGATTACTCTCTACTTGTTCTCGTGCGGTGATACTTCGGGGGTATGGATGAAGCACTTATATTCGAAATTGATGATTTGCACAAAGCATCTTATTGCTTACGAATTATGGGAGTTGCGGTGGCCGACAAAAGGCAGCTGTAAAAAAAATCAAGGCTGACAGGACAATTTAACTACTTTCGTTCCAAATATTTCCTCAAGCTTGCGTATATTCGGAGGAAACAACTTTTAGGAACTCGGGATTCTACTCACTCCAGTTATATTCGACTCCTGTAATCTGACATTTTGAAGAACGTCCGACCTTGACTAGAAGGTGGAAGATTGGTGCCGCTTTTGCATCCACCGCAAGTCCGCTATCTGTTCTTAAAGGGTGAAGACAATCGTTCACGGCCATCTTGAAAGAGTAAGCGGATAAGAGTATGCAGGGTAAATCTTGAGTAGGAGTGCCCCAGTTGTTTTCGAGATTACTCTTCTACCATTTAGGTCCACAATCGATCAATTGAAGTTAAGAAAGTATGCAGCCCCTAACCAATCAGGCATAACCATTTGCGGTAAGCCATTCTAGCACCACCTTGGCGTCCCTCTCCTTATACGCAGCTCTACCAAGGATCGTATCGCTAATTACTTTTAGAGACCGATCGTAGCCCCTGTTGTCCTTGCCTTCAAAGAACTTTGCTATCTCTTTCTCTGACTCTCTATCATTGAACTTGATCAAAGACTGCCGAATGAAACGGTCAAGCACGACCATGTTCTTGCCGAGTTTGTCCTTGATCGGATCGAAGTTCTCCTGAATATACTCCCAGAGGCCCCGGCGAGTCGTCGAGTTGGCAGCAAGCACCACTGCCCCGGTGTGCATATCCTGAGTTGCAACATTGTTGAATAGGAATTTTAGGAGGTCGGGAAGGAGTTCTGGATCCCGGATTCGGCCAAGTGCTCGGAGAGCTACCTCGCGTCCGTCAACCCCCGTTGTGGTGTGCCACTCTTTCTTGAGGGCTTCGTATTCAGCTTTACCACCTTCACGGATAGCAATGCCAAAGATCGCAGATCGAAGGTTCGGGTCAATCTGACCATTACCCGTCGTGTAAAGGTCGAATTGACGCTTGGCCTCAGCGATGACTCCGGCATGCCCATTGATTCCTGCAGAAAGGAGGAGTGCAGGTCTCAATTGGGAGGTTAAGAAGTCCTCCCCCTGGGACGATTCCCAACCGATATTATCCACAGCCGGAGTGATCAACTTGAGTGTGAATCTCTTCAAGGCATTTGATATGGCTTCGTCTTCCGAGAATACCGACTTGACCGTGCCTAGCGAACCAAGAATGCGAGACCAGACTAGGAAGTTCGTCTCAGGTTGGAAACCCTCGACGAAAGCCAACAAACCAGGGGTAGAAGCTTCACCTGAAAGTGCCAAAGCACCGGCATCACCGATCAGACCGATCTTGTCAGAGATGCTCAACCGATCTGTTTGATGTCCAAGCTTTGCCAGTCTAGCTGGGGGTAAGTTCACGCGGAAGAAACCAGCATTGTCCTTATTGAGCTTGTAAAAAGAATCGCTGACTTCACGGATGATGTCTTCCTTTTTAGTCAAGGCAATTGGAGTAACTGCCGTAGCACCACTCTTTCCTTCAAGACCCAGAGGAACCCACCAGGTTGTGCTATCGTCTTCTGGTTTGACATCCCCAGTCGAGAGATAGCGTTTCTGCTTGAGGCTGATTTGACCAGGCTCCTCGCTCGCCGTCAAGACAGGGAATCCGATAGAGCGGATCCATGGATCCATCAGAGCTGGAACATCCAGTCTTGAGGCCTGGCTGAGGGCAGACCACAGATCAACTACTCAGCAAATCAGCACTCTATCAAAATAAGGCCGACACAAGGATAATAGGAGACAGCTCCAGAGCCTCAATTTTCACAAAAGAGCAATAAATTAGCATGAGTAGAAGCCTTACCAGTTTTGGCATTACCATAAGCATGCGCCTTGAGGTAATTACTGACACCCTTGAGGAAGGTTTCTTGTCCCAGGTGATTTGCCAACATTCTAATAACAGAGCTTCCTTTGAGATAACTGATATCTTGATACCGGAAGAGTCAGCCACTGCTCAATACAGAATAATTCTAGACGTTATCTCAGGGATACCCACGATCAAAAATTTGGTCCACATCAAGAGCATCTTTCACCGGAACTTCAATAGGATGAGAGCTGCGAAGAGAGTCTAGGGTGAAGGCAGTTTGCATCCCATCAGAGACAAACTGCGGCCAGACATGCCAGTCCGGATGGATATGGTCGGTAGCAAGCCATCCTACCCAGGTTGCGAAACCCTCATTCAACCAAAGCTCATTCCACCAATCCATGGTTACAAGATTTCCAAACCACCTATAGCATCATGAGTCAGCGTATTGAAAGGGAGGAATGCTCCACGTACTGATGTGCAAGCTCATGTGCGACAACATAAGCGATTCTGTTCTTGTACTTGATATCTGAAGCCTGTTCATCGAATAAAACAGCGGTAGTTCGATAGGTTATGAGTCCCCAATTCTCCATTCTAGTCATTGTAAGTATAGTGATAGGGCAATGTTCAATAGCAAAGGGGTAGGATTTGGGGGCCTACGCTCCGTGAGACTAGAAGACGCTGGTCAGCAAGGAACTTGTACAAAGTATAGCAAGACTTATAATAGCCTGCAAAATCAGCTTGGGAACTCCGGTGAATAGAAACAGAGAGGTCGGATGGATACCCAACAGCTATGTACAAGGGAACACTTACAAACTCATGGACAGCCAAAAGATCACACTTCGGCAGTGGATAATCGATCTGAAATATCTCGCTGAAATAATCAATGATTTGGGGAGCATGATCAAGAGCGAACTGGGCTTGGCCCTTCAGCCCTACGAGGATCGGCATTAGTTATATTGCACGGCAAGAGCTGGCAAACTACCTTTGGTGGTGTAAACCCGTACTGGCAGATGTTTGCCGCCATAGGTACGTTTGGTAAAGTCCTCGATCCATTCGAAGTCTCCCACAGCCCAAGCCAATAGATACGTGCTCATGACTGGTGTTCTCTCAAAAGAAACTACCTTGAATCCATCCGCGCCCTTTTTGACCGCCTTCTCCGGCATATTGCTCAGCGCCACCTGGTCTTCAGGCAACTCGATCTGAAAATCAAAAGTAGCTTTAAGATTTGGCTCGTCGAAACAAGGGAATGCTCTTCGAGCATCGCAGCTCTCGAACTGAGTCGAGAACATCACATGATGCTCACCGTCCTTTGGAACTGACGATGCCGGAGTCACGGTAGGCTTGTACTTGGATCGATAGAAGCCCGCCATGTCATTGTTGATTATACCTTCAAACTTAAGGACAATAACAGCCTTAGCAAGCGGAATCTCTTCAAGGAAGGATAACGTAACCCGCTGTCGAGGAGCGTCATATGAAATTTCCGAGGCCGTGAGCGTCTGCTGAGTCTTGGTACGTTCCAATTGAACCTCAGCACTATGGATCTTGATTTGGTGTGAGTTTAGAACAATTTCCTTTGAGGCCCTTACGACCGTCGCAAGAATGCTGACTGTTCCCTGGTAAGTAAAGTTGCCACCAAGCTCAATATCGTAGATAGAGATGTCATAACTGATCGGCTTGATGGTATCTGGCAGAGTATCCCGGTCATTGAAGTTGACAGACATGGCTAGGTGTCGAATGGACTCTTTTCTAAGAGACTGTTCAACGGGGCACTTGATCGAGGGGCGGCAGGTGGATGTTGATCTAGTTCGACTCTGTACACCAAGAGCACTGATACTAAGCCTCCTGGTCAATCTTGAGCTGAGTTGACCTTCTCGACTTAAGATAATTGACAATTGACAGTTTGATGAGGTAATTGCTTGTCTGAAATTCTGCTGATAGTTGAGTGAGTGTAGTTGGCTTGCAGTGAAACTGAAAGCGATCTTCTGAAATGATGACAACACACGAACTCCTGGAACGGAAAGCAAGCAGGACTTTCGGAACATCGATGAGGAGCTACGAGCAGAAAGGAAGGTCTTAAGCAGGCGGGATGAGGCGGCAAGTATCAAAGTCCCTTCCTGATTGGCTAGAACTAGTTTGGCGCGGCCGCGCGAGGCTGACGAACATAACAAACGCCGTTCAAGCACCTTGACCTAAACATACTGCCCCCAACGTCCACATATCACAATGGCCGCCAGTCAAAAGCTTTATCCTCGTGCGACGGTCAAAAAGATTGTCAAAGCCCACTCGAAACGCAACGTGAGCAAGAATGTGGATGTCCTGGTAGGATTTCTCGACGTGTATTCCCGTACAGTAGCTAATTAGATTATGTAGATATTTCTCGATTACGCGCTGTTTCTGCAAACGTAAGCGGTTCCATCAATACATGATGCATCCTGAGGATATATATGCAGAAAATCGCGCTAACGACGAGACTTAGATTGATGAAGGAAGCTACTATCAACGCGAAGCAGGCTGGGGAACGAGGAATCAGTGCAAAGAGTGTCAAGAAGGTTACGGAGGCAAGTATTGAATGGGTCCGTTTCCTTGGAAGATGTTGACTTATGTACTGAGTAGATATCACTCGCGAAGTTCAAAGGTTGAAGAGTGAGAGTGATGGACAAGGCTACATTATACCGAATTGGATTGAGTAAGACGTGACCAAATTGCTCTGATGTTGTGCGGCATATTGGAACAACTCAGATGGGAACAAATAGGAGGGATCTGTACACCGGTACCTGTAATAGGGTTTGGTGAGGCGTAGAAGTTGAGAGGCTGTGAGGTTAGCCCTGGTGGTGTATGCACGCGGGGAAGATAGGGGGATCCTCCTCATCACTTTGATGGAATAACAAAGCAAAGAAAATAAGGCCCGTGAACATTAGAGAACAATTGAGACTCTGATAACATAATTCTGGCCCAATTGTTGTGTTATTTGACCATTGTGACTCTTCAGTTCCTCGTGCTTCCTTCTGCAAGGATTCGCTTAGGAGAGCCTTGGCAAGATTTTCTGGAGCTCTTTCACCCTTGACAACACCACCTAACAACCAGAAATCCTACAGTACTGTATTTCAAATTGATCAACTCCCACTCACTACCAATCCTTGATAGTTTCTCCGTTCTGATTCCATAAACCTTACACAACTATCTTCACGTCCATCCACGAACAAACCGTTGTGCCACAACTTGATCCCCCTCCAAAGCGCGATCTTTTGTCACAATGGCGGCTTCTGCTACACAGAACCCACAAATCAAGTCTGAATCCAAATCTTCGAAGAAGAAGAAGGCCAAGACCGCCTCTGCGGAGACTGAAGCTTCCACTGCCTCGGCAGCGACTGCTGAGGTCACACCGTCCAATGCCGCAACAGAGAGCAACAACGGTGATGGTGGCTACGAAAGCCCGTACATCAAGGAGCTCTATAAGTGAGTATTCTAGGAATCGGTTTGAAATTGACTAACATTCAAAAGGAATATTCGGAACGTCAATAAGAAGATTGTTGGTCTACAAATCCACAGACCTTGAGCTTCTGTACTAATCGCACAATCACAGACTAACGCCTCCAAAGTCGACAATATCCTCGCTGAGAACCCTGGCAAAACCCTCGACGAGCTGGTAGCTGCACGCAAGATCAATGCCGATCAGAAGGCCCAAATTCTAAAAAAGCCACAACTCCAAGCATCCCTGACACAACTGGAAGAACAAATCGCCCAATACAAGAAGTTCGACCAGGAATACAAGGCTAGATCGCAAGCTGAGAAGGCTGAATTCGAAAAGACTTTCACCGAAAAGGCTAGCAAGGAGTTAGAGGAAGCAGTTGCTGCAGCAAAGGCGGAGGCTGAGACAAATGCGTTGAAGGAGCAAAAGCACAACCTGCTTCTTCTATCACAGTTCCTCAAATTAGCTGCCATTCGACGAGGCGAGGATGAGACTGCAGAGCTCGAGGAAAGCAAGGCATTGGAGGGTCTCCTAGCTCAGGTCTATGCTGGTGATGCTACTGCTGTGGCTTCCATGCTTAATCTTATTCAAGGCTCCAGTGACACTATTACATCTGTCATGGGTGAGCATTTGAGCGTCACTTGTAAGATATTGTTCTTCCTCCCCTTCACATACGGATGGCGTCTCACGTATTGAAAAGATGCCGATATCAAGACCGCCTCTCTCGCCCAAATTGCTGCAAATCCAATCATTGAGAGCGAAATTGAACAGGCTCTCGAAGTCCCTCCTGTCGAGGCAATCGAACATCCAACTCAGTCTGATCCCACTATTATCAACGCTGGTGAGCACAATTCTCGTTCTATTGCATGCCAAGAATCCTCACCTGGCAATCCAATTTCCTTGCCATCGGAACCTAAAATGCGCAATGCTGACTCCCAGAACCTCCAGGTCTGACTGAGATCGATGAGCCTACCGCAGCCAGCTTGGCAAACGGCCACAACGACGCAACCTACGAACCCCAAGGCATTCCACAGAATTCTGGTTTTGGCGAAGGAGCCGCAAACGCTGCTGCTGAAGCCAACTGGGACAACAACAATGATTTATCCACCTCTCAGGAGTGGGTTGAGGTCCCTCGTGATGCCAATGAGACGGAGACTGGCTTGACTGCTACTCTAGCTGCCCCTTCCAACGTGCAGAGCTGGGCTGACGACCAACCGGATAGTCCTGTGGAGGTACGTCCTTGATTGTACTACTTTTGCTTGAACAACTATCTCTATTCTGTTTAGCTAACCACCATACTCCCACAGAAGACTTCTGCCCCAGCGGCTAATAATAACGATGGCTTCCAAGAAATCAGTCGTAACCGTGGCGGACGAGGTAACTTCCGTGGAAATCGTGGACGTGGTGACGGATTCCAGCGTGGTAGAGGTGGATTCCGCGGCGATGGTTACCGTGGACGAGGTCGAGGTGGTGGTGGAGGAGGTCCTCGTGGAGGCCGCCGCCCAGAGGAGTCCTGAGTTACTGGCTCATTATCCGTCAGAACACTGGACTCTTCACGCTGGAATTTTGCTTTCAGTGATTTCCAAGGCTCACACATGTAATCTCTCCTTGCTTTTTCTGCAGCACCGACGGCGTATGTTGCGGCATTGCATTTGCGTCATGATGGCTGGATAGCCGGGGCTCTCATGCATAGCTTTTGGGAGCGTTCGTTTGCATTGTCATACCTGCATCGCATTTTCAGCACTTTCTTCCTTGCCTTCGGGGGAAAATGGGAAAAGAAAAGTTGATACCTGCATGGTTGGCACTGGGTGTGTCAATTTCCATTCATCAATGACAGAATGGCATACTCTATATTGTTGTTCCTACTTTAATTGTGATTTGGATGCCCCTACTAATTCTCAGGGAGTTTCTTCCCCTAGTCATGAGCATTTGAATAGTTCAGCACACCCCCGAGAGAGAGACACCATATCACTGATAGTTTAATGTGCAAGGATAGCTTGAATAGGAATAAATTCAATACTTTTCTTAGCCAACACGACACATTGGTTAGAATTTCTTCCTTGTTTTAGTCCAGATTGTGGATTTCGTCTGTGCTCAAAATTTTGATATCTGATGAGCTCTTCGACGATTCGACGGGTGAAGTATTCTCTTCAAACGATCAATTGATGATATATGTGCGAGACGAAGCTGGGCCAGGACGGGGTAATTTTCATTGGCGGTCGTCAACACACGCCTGATCAGCTCTTGCATCAAAGCTTTTTCTAATAACCGCCTCTTATTTTTCATGGAGACCTTGCCAATATACATACTAGAACATGACCTGCAAGGATTATTGTGAAAGAGGTTAATTGTTAAAAGATCACACGGTCACGTGATTCCCCTTTCGCTTTCTACAGGAGAGAGCAGGACGAAAGTAGTGACTTGGTTGGTTGAAGCTTGAGCTTCCGAGAATTGTACCAAATGAAGTATGTGAAATGATTTGATTGAGTGTGATCCTAGTGAAATAACAAAAGGTTCGTGCTTCACAGACTGACAACGTTTCCCTCCCCCAATTCTGCTTCGAAGTGAGTGTTCCACCCTGACTCAGCTTCTTGTTCTTATGCAACGAAGCTGGCATCCGCAGTAATAGTAGAACCGCTATTTGCGCCGCTATCTGCTGCTGAGCTTTTGCTAATTTGTTAGATTGAGTGTCGATCTTTGGATCTCGTAAGCACTTACGAGCTTTTGCAGGTCGCCCATTGTAGGTTCAACTGCTGAGTGAATGCGACAGTAGCATCGTCATCGCTCAGCTCGCCGGCAGCAGTCAATGGAGCACCCTTCTCAAGAGTAAGAGAAATTCGGTTATTGACGTTAAGAATGCCATTAGCTCCACACGGGGACCTGAACAAATTGGATTTAGCAACTTCTCGATACCAAAAATCGTGAAACTAGGGAAAAGACTAGAACTTGTGTTATATATTTGAAAGGGAAAAATCCAGAAGCTATACCAGATTACAGACGCTGACTGGACCGTATCGACCTTCTGATACGTTTGACCCTGGGTATAATCAACGGAAGTATCATCGCCGCTTATATACTCTCTGGTCTCGGCCTATCATAGGTATAGTCAGTGGAGGCTAGAGTAGTTATACCACTTGCTGCAGAGGATATTTGGAGTGAACTGGAGGAACAAACTTACCGTGTGCGAAGCATCTTGAGAAAAGTAATAATCGGAGACGAACGAGGCATTTACACCGTGATCCAATCTCGCCCAGCCGTGATATGTTGCCTGGAGGATAGTGAAGTGGAAGCCCTGCCTAAAAAGCAAAATTCATATTTAGTATTCTAGAGCAAACGACATTGTTAAATTAACTTGCAACCTTTTTGCGGCCTACCTCCGAAACATGTTTCGGGGAAAGTCGGCTTGCAATATTCAAATTAGACGGTGGGACGTGAGGACCTACGGGTACTTCAAGTTCAAGTGGATTTGACACTTCCCAAAAAGTTAGTGTTGTAAGACCGAGGGCCTTTCTGTGAGCTTACATTCTTTGAGTGGTCTGCTTGTGCCGAGGTCGGGCCAATGTAAGTTTGGAAAGAGTCAAAACCAAAGGTGACAGTTTCTAGGCATGGAATTAATATAAAGGGCTCCCAAAGTTGCAAGCCAGTGTCTGAGCTCTCAACAAAGAAATAGCAAAGCGCTCGGGACTAAGCTTACCTCCATCGGTAGAGAGAGTTGAGGTGAAGGACCCTTGGGGGCTATTTGACCGCTTGATTAGCATTGCATAAGGTGTAAGTGAAGATTTGGAGCAAATGTTTTGTCGGTTGTTGAGATTGGCGAACTGGAATAATAGGACTTAAGAGAGAAGCCTTCCTACCAGCCGTTTCCGCTCGCAGCAGCAGATACAATAGTGATATCTCCTGGATTGACCCCGAGGTTGCGGAGACCAAGATTCAGAGTTCGAGGAGCGGCTACAGCCAATGCTGGCAGAAGCAACAGAGGGGTAATAAAATGCATCTTTAAGAGTGTTTGAGAAGTTGAATCAAGTGAGATATGCAGGATTGAGTACTTGAGATGTGTTGAAGCAGAATGAAGTGGGCATTCAGTCAGGAAGTAAGAATATTTATATACTTTCCAACCCCCTTGGGAATTTCTAAAGCTCGAAGATCCAGATTTCCTGCCAAGTATAAACATTACATTTTTCCGTACTACTCTAGATGTGATTTCCATCTTTCTTGGGACTCGGGATCGAGTGATCAGGCCAGAATCTCGGTTGATCTGGACGTCGTTCCATAAATGGATTTGGCGTTCTATTTGTACCGTTATATCTGTAGGTAGATGAATATATAGCTGCAGGCATTTGCAAGAAAAGTTCTTCCACTTTAAAACTGCTCATTGGCAAGGCCGTGCTAGGATGTCACCTACGTACTAGGCGACCCTACCTTTGTAGAGTATAGCGTCTGGTCATTGGTTCACGCATAATAAATTGAGTAATGGAAAAGGGGCGAAGATAGTTCGGGTCAGTGCACCCCAGCCTGGCCTTCAAATGAACTGAGGATCTAATGTTCAATTCCCCTCGGAGGATATGACCGATATCAAGCCCAAGGTCTAGAGCCTAGCACCAGGGTCAATATGAACATGCTACTCCTGGTAATTTGCAGGCAACGAAAAACCCATGGACGTTCTCACACCCGTTTCAATTACGAAATGTTAGCATGTCATCGATCTCTACAGATATCAAGGACCAATTGTAAATCCAGTTGATGCAGAGCGTTAGATCCATGGTACCGCCTGCAAATGATGGATAATTGTCAGACCGAGGAGCAGGAGGAATGAAAGGTTTCTAAGTGTAAAGCCAAGTCGTCAACGTTCTCAGAAGTAGTAGACTGATATTGCCCAATAGAGTGCCCAGAGCTTCGTGTTTACCAGCCTCGCGCTACTGGGTAACAGGAAAGAGACGGACACGAGCATCATTTAGCCGAACCAGCACGTTTTGTGAAGACCTATATGCTTGTCGGCAATTAATTGTATTTGCCAAGTCGACTGAATATCATATTTGAGCAATGACTAATTGCTACTTGGCAAGAATGTTGCACGACTACAGATCTCTGTTTATGGACTGGTTGGACCTGGGCTGGCCCCGGATTCCAGTTCAATGCTGAAATCGTCTGGCAACTGCGGAGAATCCTGGCCCCTTGTAAGCTTGGTCTCGGAGGTAGCTGGAGATCGCTGATATGAATCTAGGTACTTTACGAAATATAAGATAATCTGGGTAAAGCATTAAGACGAAGCCTAAGGTAGGGGATGACGCAAAGGTTAAGCGAGATTCAGGGGTAAATGGCTAATGTTTCGCGAAATCACAATAATCCCTTCTTTCTTCCCCACAGTTCTGGTTAAATAGCGTTTGTCGCATCTCCAGCCCATGCCCCCTCCTTGGCAGCCAAAGAAGATGGATATATATTGTATTTCATCTCATTTTTCTGCTGGGCGGTTCAGTAACCCGACGAATTCACAACACACTCGGAGCGCCCGCCCGGTCAAGCGAAAAATAGCACCAAGACGCTGCATGCCACGTTCCTTCATAAATCATATCAATATGGCACAGACGTCGCATTGCGTTGCTTTGTTTACATTCTTCCCCTTCAAGAACGGACGCTCAAAGGGTCCATATACTAGACCATCCTGGTGTAGGGGGCGGCCAGCGACATCCCTGAATGTATTTCGGAACTCGCATACATTCGACTGCGCCCAAGACACATGTTGAGCAAATTAATAGTACATCAAAGTACATTAGGGTCAAGGAATGTTGTTCTAAAAAAATAACTCCAAGAAGATCGCAAATATTCCATGCATTACCTACGTTGAGGTGTGATCTGAGATATGGATAATGCTGTCAACATTCATCTCCTAAAATCCATGAACTGGGCAGGAGATAACCTTCTTGGAATGTTCACCAAACAGCTCATAGATTATTAATTCTTCAAGTGGACACTTCAGTGCTCTTTACTTCTTTCAAACGGTGTCAGGCAATGATAGACTGTAGACAAAACCAGCAGCTTGGTTAAGCGTACCTAGAACATCAAATTATAGACTTATCTTCCTTTCTGCGCAATGCACCTGCTTTATTCCATGAAGTTTGAAGCAAGAAAGAGCTAAAGATCTATCAACAAAATCATTCGCTAGATGTTTCATATGACAATGGAAATCACTTCCTGAAATTCTCTACCTGGTATAATGCATCCCATTCAGCTGAAATCTTCTACACAGCATGCACGTAACCAACTCTACAACCTTTATTCTCCTCAGACTTTCTTCTATATCAAGTATGATTCTACCCAGCGTTCCTTCAGCGGAACCATTTTCTACTTTCCAAGCCCGAACTCAAAATCAACATCTTCCGCAAGTACATTAAGAGAGTAAGAAATCAGAGCACATCATCCATCGTTCCCGCATTACATCCACCATGTCTTGGGGCACAGATTCCCCTCCTGGTGCCATGAAAGAAAGGCTCGAATTCGACCTGACCCAGCTCTTCAATCTGCAGTCCCAGTATCGCAACTTCACCATGTACATGAACATGCACCCACTCGAAACCAAGGTCAAGTCAACATCTTCCACCCCTGAGATCAGTCTGAAAGAGCGCTCCATCTACGACGTCTCCGAGATCAAGGACCGCTGGAGACCCGAGGACGAGAACAATGATAAGGAGGTCAAAAAGAACGTAGGGTTGATCGCTATCTACGACCCCTCCAAGTTCCCTGTCACGAACTCCAATGCGAGCAACAACTGCAAGGACAATGCCGAAAATCGAGCCGGTATGAAGGTGCTGCTCGAGAAGCTCATGAAAGAGGAACTTGAACGTCTTGTCAACACAGCAGTCGAAAATTTCGACCAAGCCTATCTTAACTGTGATAGGTGCAAGCAAACACACTTGAAGTGCATGACGCCTGCCATCACTAGCATGTTCGTGGATATGCACATGGAGATGCGTCAAGCGGATCCAGCGAATGTTACGCAGTGGATGGCTGATAGTTGGATGAGCACTTTTGAGAAGGTGAAAGTTGCGTATCGTGGGGAATTTGCTGATGGTGGAGGCGCTTGTGATAAGATTGTGGAGGCCAAGCGCGAGCTTAAGGAGACTTGGGTATGCACTCTCTTTTATGTCACTTGGTTTGCCCGAAAGGCCTTGCAAGTTACGGTACAATTATTTTGCTCAAAGATATGATGCTAACTCTGATGTTGTGTAGATTTGGGATTGGGAAAGGAAGAATTTGCTATGGGGTGTTGAGCAGAGAGGTCGTTGAACACTTTTTACCTGTCATCTATTGAAACTTCGGGAGTTCGGGAGACAGCAATGGAGGACTTGGGCATATTTTGTTGTGGGCTTATTGAGTTCGGATCGAGAGGGTTGTTCTTCCGTTGGTAAGTGGAGCCAAGTCTGAATTTTGCAAGTGTTGACAATGAGTCGTGGGAAAGCTGCGCGGCTGCCTCTGGAGGGAACAAAACAGATGGACCATACAATCCGAACGTCCCACATGTCGAATCGAGGGCCTTACATGCCTTTACGATTCTCACCAGGCATATGAAGGTTCTCGTCTCATCGTGAAGTGACTTTAAGAAAGAAACTCGAGCCAATCCCCAATGCGTTGACCCATGCAAGTGACCATTCGTTAGCTATCTTTCTTTCTCGACGCACTACGCAGCTTGTGAGGCCGGGTGTGGAGCATGGAGTAGAAGTTGAGCCCCAATGTGCGGTTTCCCGGATTCTTTGCGGCAAGTCAGCTTCTTCAAAGCAGGTCGTCTGTAGTACTGTAGCACAGTGTGAGGCACACTGGTCATTACCTAATCTGTACCTGCGAGCTCAGGAGGTCTGGCCTTACTAACAGCAGGTCACAATTACTCCTGTTGTTAATCCAGTGCTGCGTAGAGAGGGCGGTTCTGAGGCCAAAATACCCAGCACTGCTGATCAGCCTTCTTTGTACGAGTACTGATCGGGCTTCACAGGGGAGAAGCGGCAATCAGGTTGATTGGCTCGTGTTGGAGGTCTCAGGGTCGTTTGCCCCACGCACGCTAGAAACCCGGATGGGGAACAAAGAAGCTTAAGGCAACGTATCACGGCTTTGGCCGTCGTCTGATAACGCCAGCTCCAAGGACAGGGAACAGTTCTGTCATGCATGCAGATATTCAGGTACAAGGCCACGAGCATATTTCGATGGCACTTCCCCATATGCTACTACCCTAGGTCGAGACTTGAAGAGGCGTTCAGACAGAAAGACGACCGCGTACGGGCGGTTGAGAGACTTCAACTTTTGACCGCGTAGGATATAGTTGCGACATTGGAGGAATCTGGCTGCTCCTAGGTGCAATGAACCTTTTGCGAAAGACGGGTAACGCGGTGAGACTACTGTTCTCCCAAATGGAGTTTACCTCTTGCAATCAAGCCAGCCACA
>Ga0302325_10011612_pt1 | contig 18962 bp, 15 predicted proteins | sample Palsa_T0_2_FD_201948 | JGI IMG/M metagenome (GOLD analysis project Ga0302325, IMG submission 201948) | Peat permafrost microbial communities from Stordalen Mire near Abisko, Sweden - Palsa_T0_2 | ecosystem: Environmental > Terrestrial > Soil > Palsa > Peat permafrost | place: Sweden: Abisko...
CGCAGGACATTGCAGTCGCCGACATCACTTGGTCGGGCAGTTTAGATAGAGCCGTTTGAAGGGAGCCGCTGGCGTTTGCGGCGGATGCGGTCAGTCTATGGGGATTGAATCGATTTTCGCCCGCAACGTATAGATGGAAATAGAGTTAATGGTGGATGGCGAAAGTCGATTCAGCAAGTCCGAGCTACCCATACTCACTGAAGTATGGCACGCGTAGCGTCTGCCGCGCCAGCGGCTTCGTTCAAACGCCGTTCTCGTCACTTTACTCATGGTTTCTTCGGCTACTCGGAGATTGGCAGCTTACTTCAACTGTGGTTCCGTCTGTGGATTCAAATTGACTCGCTACCATTCCACGCAACTTTGCGAGCCGCTTGGAATGGAGCTTCCGAGAGCCCCGGGATGCGCTCCCGGAAAATCTACTTGCCAGCCAGCGCCTTGGCGATGCCCGCTTCCACCAGCGGATTCATGATGGCGTAGCCGGCAGGGGTGGGATGCACCCCATCTTTGCTGAGGCTCGCCGGCAGTCCGCCGCGCTGGTCGACCATGGCAGAGTAGAAGTCAACGTATACATGCCCGTGCTCGGCCGCATAGGTCTTGATCCAGCTATTCAGTGCGATGACCTTCGCAGATGGCTCGCGCCCAGGCTTCCACGGAAAATCAAAGGCCGGCGTGATTGAGCACAGCACCACCTTGATGTGATTGGCATGAGCCAGTTCAGCCATCGAGGTGAGATTGTCCTCGGTCTGCTCAGGCGTCATATCTCCGGTATTGCCCGCGATGTCGTTGATTCCTGCGAAAATCACAACGACGTCAGGCTTGAGGTGAATTACATCCTGCTGAAAGCGCAACAGCATCTGCGGTGTGGTCTGTCCGCTGATGCCACGGTTGACCCAGACAGTACCGGGGACTGGCGGTTCCGGCGGAACCCCGTAGCGTGCCCAACCCTGGGTGATCGAGTCGCCCATGAAGACGACCCGCTTCTCGCCCGGCGCAGGAGCGGCAAGCTTCGCGTCTTCGGCCATAAATCGCTTGAGATTGGGCCAGTCGGTGCGCAAGGGATCGGGCAGAACCTTCGGAATCTGAACCGGAGCCTGGGCTGGAATCTGGGCCGGAGCTTGAATTGTAGCCGCTGCAGGCTGCTGCGCCATCGCAGCATAGCCGCCAAAGCCAAACGCAACGGAGCAAAACGCGACCATCGAGACGAAACGATGTCCAAAACGAACGCAGTAGGAAGCTGTGTGCACGGAACTCCTTTACCAAGCGCCGGGTTCTTTCTCCCGGCTTATTCTAGTGCATGTTTTCTGTTTTTCTAATGTTTGCTCAGTGCCCGATGCCCAATATCCCGGCGGAAATAGATGCCCTCGAAGTGAATTTTCTCCAGCGCCTGGTAAGTGTGCTCCAATGCCTCACTCAGCGAAGCAGCGGCGGCGGTTACGCCTAGCACACGTCCTCCGCTGGTGCGCAATTTGCCATCCGTGAGCGCCGTTCCGGAGTGAAAGACCTTCACGCCCGGTACTTCCTCCGCTTCTGAAACTCCACGAATCTCAAATCCGGTCTGAAAGCTGCCGGGATATCCACCGGAGCTGGCAATCACGCACGCACTTGCGCCCGGTTTCCAGCGCAGCTGTGTCTCTGAAAGCCGTCCCTCAACGCAGGCTTCCAGCGCTTCCAGTAAATCGCTGTCGAGCCGCATCAGGATGGCCTGCGTCTCCGGATCGCCAAAGCGCGCATTGAACTCCAGCACCTGCGGACCGCGCGCCGTCATCATCAGGCCGATATACAGCACGCCCACAAACGGAGTGTCCTCCTGAGCCATGCCGCGAATCGCAGGGCGTGCGATGTGGTGCATCACCCACTCCTGCATCTCCGGCTCAAGGATCGAGTCAGTCGAATAGACACCCATGCCACCTGTATTCGGGCCGCTATCGCCTTCGCCAATCCGCTTATGATCCTGCGCGGGCACCAGCGGCGTCACATGCTTGCCGTCGCTCAGGCAGAGAAAGCTGACCTCCTCGCCTGCCAAGAACTCCTCGATTACCAGCTGCTGTTCCCCTAATCCAGACTTGATCCCGAGCAGCTTCCCGGTAAAAAGCCCATGCGCGGCTTCGAGCGCAGCCCGCCGCGACTGGCAGATCACAACGCCCTTGCCAGCCGCGAGACCGTCAGCCTTGACGACGATCGGCGCATGAAAAAACTCAATGGCCTTCTCCGCCTCCGCTAGCGAGGTACAAACCGCGTAGCTGGCTGTAGGAATCTGATGCCGCTGCAAAAATCGCTTGGCAAACGACTTGCTGGATTCCAGCATAGCCGCAGCCTTCGTCGGCCCAAAGACCTTCAATCCGCGCAGTTGGAGAGCGTCCACCAGCCCCAGCGAAAGCGGCAGCTCGGGACCCACAATGGTCAGGCCGGCCTGCTCAGTCACAGCCACCTGCACCATTCCGTCCAGGTCTGAGAGCGAAACCGGCGCCAGACGGACGATGATTGGGCCAAGTGGTCCAAGTGGCCCAAGCGAAGCCATGCCTCCATTACCGGGGGCGCAAACCAGCTCGGTGACGCGTTTACTCTTTGCTATTGCCCAGGCCAAGGCATGTTCCCGCCCGCCCGAACCAAATATCAGAATCTTCATAGCTTTCCTGACTTACACAAAAAGAAGTGAGCCTAGTGCCCACTTCAATCAAAATGTCTGTTCTGATACAGGGTATCCGAGCCAGGCGGGATTTGACCAAAGATGCGCGGCATCCACGCAGCGCCAGGTCATTCTCAGCCTCCGCTATACTGCCGATTGGCGGGCGTACAACGAGAGATACCCATGGACAACAGGCTTGAGAGCTACGGAATTCAACAGGAGCAAGCGGCCCGCCGCGACGAGCAGCGCCGTCTCTTCCACCGTAATCAGGCGATCGGGCTGCTCGTTGCCGCAGCGGCCGTGCTTGTCTATCGAATGCTGCATACGCCTTCCGGATGGCTCTTTCCGCCGGGCTGGTGGCGGCTTTGGTAAGCGCTGAAGCAGCGCAGGGCGCGAATGCAGCCGGAACCGCTGACCCGCCGGCGATCCTCATTCTCGGCCCTACCGGGAGTGGCAAGACCGCTCTCTCGCTGGCCCTCGGAGAGCACTTCAACGGCGAGGTGGTCAGTTGCGATTCGGTCACCGTCTACCGCGGCATGGACCTCGGTTCAGCCAAGCCTTCTGCGGAAGAGCAGAGCCGTCTTCCCCATCACCTGATCGATGTAGCCAACCCCGACCACCCCTTTTCCGCCGGCGAATACACCCGCCAGGCCCGCGCAGCCATGCTCCAGATCGCCGCGCGTGGTCATGTGCCCATCGTCACCGGAGGCACCGGACTTTACCTGCGCGCATTAACTATGGGACTCTTCCCCGGCCCGGCCCGCCATGAAAAGCTGCGTTCTCGGCTGACCCGCAGCCATCAGCGCCAAAGCCCCAACTGGCTGCACCGGATGCTCCAGCGCCTCGACCCGCCATCCGCCGCCCGCATCCATGCCAACGACACTCCAAAACTCATTCGCGCGTTGGAAGTTTGCTTCGCCGCAGGTCAGCCGCTCTCAGACGCAATCGCGACAGGCACACATCCAGGACGTGACCCCCTGACCGGCTTCCGCCTGTTGCGCATCGGCCTCAACCCGCCGCGTCAGGCGCTTTATCACCGTCTCAACCTCCGCGCCGCCGCTATGTTTGAGGTCGGGCTCGTAGAAGAAACCCGCAGTCTGCTCGAACTCTACGGCCCGGTGCGAGCGCTCGAATCGCTAGGCTACCGGCAGGCTCTAGCCGTCCTCGATGGCAGCATGAAGCTGGAAGAAGCCATAGCCGCCGCCCAGCAGGGCCATCGCAACTACGCCAAGCGCCAACTGACCTGGTTCCGCCGCGAACCTGACGTGCATTGGATCGAAGACTTCGGCAACAAAGCCGAGACCATCGATCGAGCCATGGAACTCGTGCGAAACGCCAACCCGTAATCCACCGAAGTTCCAGCAAGATTCCCGTCCGTTATTTCGGGGACGCGAATCTCCGAAATAAGTTAGCAACTTAGATAGTAAATAGTGTTCATATTCATTCTATTTACAGCACCAAGGCTTCATATCATCTCATCGCAAACAAGGCGAAGTTTCCGATCTGAACTTCGTAACTTTTCTCAGCAGATAAGCTCATACTGTCACGCCACGCGTTGAGCCTACGGCCGAATATGTCGACTATTCCCTAAAGGTCCGTCGCAGCGCAATCCATTCATGCTCAGGAGCTGTAATGAAAAGAGTAACTCGAGGTCTGTTGATGATAGTAGTCGGAGTCGGAGCGGCATCGCCGATTCTTGGTATCGCCCAACAGGAAAAGGGCCAAGGAGCCGTGTTCGTCATGACGAATGCCGCCGATAAGAACGAGATTATCGCATATAAGCGTGCCGCCAATGGAACGCTGTCCTATGACTCCCAATACGACACAGGTGGGCGAGGCAGTGGGGGTGTCAATGATCCTCTTGAATCACAGGGATCTCTCACTCTCAGTCAGGATCATTCTCTGCTGTTCGCAGTCAACGCCGGCAGCGGAAATGTCTCCGTGTTCAGCGTTCACCATGCAGCTCTGACACTCTTGAGCAAAGTCCCGTCCGGAGGCAGTCAGCCCGTCGCGGTAGCTGAAAATGGGGGCCTCGTATATGTCCTCAACTCTGGCGGAGCAGGTAGCGTCGTCGGCTTTCACCTGGACTTCGGAGGACAGCTCACACAGATCGAAAACTCAACAGCATTTCTCACTGCAAATACCACCGCCGGAGCGTCTATTGCCTTCAGCCCAAATGGTCAGTTCCTGCTCGTCACGGAGCGTTTGGCGAACAATATAGATGCGTTCCGCGTCAAGTCGAATGGCACACTCGGGCCGATCGTGGTAAATCCAAGCCCCGGCCAGGGCGCATTTTCGGTGAGCTTCGCGCCGGATGGAGACGCTATAGTCTCTGAAACCGGGCCTGCCAGCGCCACCAACGGATCGGCCATCTCTGCTTACTCAGTTCTCGCCAACGGCACGCTCTCGCCTATCAGTCAAAGCGTCCCCACCCTTGGTGCCGCGAACTGCTGGAACGTTGTAACCCCGAACGGTAAGTTCGTCTATGTCTCGAATGCGGGCAGCTCCACCATCTCTGGATTTGCGATCGGGCAAAATGGAAAGCTCACGCCGATCGGGGCTACCGTTGTCGGCAGCAATCCTGACGGCGCCACCAATCTGGATATCTCGGCTAGCGAAGATGGACTCTACCTGTATACCCTCAACTCAGGCTCCGGCACGATAGGCATCTTTGCTATTCAGACAGATGGCGCCCTCACGAGTGTTGGCCAGGCTGGCGACCTGCCAAAATTCGCCGGATTTAACGGCATAGCAGTGCTTTAACCGTCGGATTTCTGCAATCGCAGTTACTTCGCCGATAAGTCTCTGTTTCGCTTCTACCGGCCCTCTCCTTTCCTCTATAAAAGGAGAGGGCCGATAGCATTGCTATCGAAGCGCGATTACCGTGCCTAAAGTGATAACTTCGTTGTTTCTCTTGGGACTAATAGATTGAATGAAGAAGTGAGCCCCTTCGCGACCGCTAAATGACTCCAAAGTGTCGCCTTGGACGAAATCTCACAGTGCGACAAGCCTGGGCTTTGTGAGGACAGGAATCGCCGTAACGGCCTGGCGCATCCATTAGACTGATGTGTGGTGAGGGTCGCCGCTGAACCAGATCGGTGCGCCCGGAAGGAAGACTTTTGGCAGAGACGATTTACGACTTAGCAATCATCGGCGGAGGACCCGCCGGGTACACGGCGGCCATTCGCGCCGGCCAATATGGCCTTAAAGTAGCGCTTATCGAGGTGACCGACAAGCTCGGGGGCACCTGCCTGCACTGGGGCTGCATCCCGACCAAGGCGCTGCTCTTCAGCGCTGAAATCTGGGATCATCTGAAGCACGCTGCCGAACTGGGGATAGACAATGTGACCGAGCCCAAGGTCAACTGGCCCAACCTGCTCAAGCGCAAAAACGCCATCATCGCCAAGCACGTCAAAGGCCTCGACTTCCTCATGCGCAAGAACAAGGTCTACACAATCGAGGGCTACGGGCGTCTTACCGGCCCGGCCAAGGACGGCATCCACACCGTCGGTGTCTACACCGAGGGCGGAGGCGGCGCGGCCGGCGAACAGAGCTACGTCAAAGCCAAAAACGTCATCCTCGCCACCGGCTCCGACTCCAAGATGCTGCCCGGCCTAGAAGCGGATACCCGCATCCTGACCAACATCGAAATCCTCTCCATGAACGCCGTGCCTAAGTCGCTTGTTGTCATCGGCGCAGGCGCTGTCGGAGTCGAGTTCAGCTCCATCTTCCGCAGTTTCGGCAGCGAAGTGACTATCGTCGAATTCCTGCCTCGTCTGGTTCCAGTCGAAGACGAAGAAGTCTCAAAGGAACTCAATCGCCAGTTCAAGAAGCGGGGCATCGACGTCAATACCAGCGCCAAGGTCGAAAAAGTCGAGAAGACCGAAGCCGGCGTCAAAGTAACCTTCACCGACCAGAACGGCAAGACCATCGTCAAGGAAGCCGACAAGGTGCTCGTCGCCGTAGGGCGCTCGCCGCGCACCGGCAATATCGACGTCGACAAGACAAAGATCGAGCTGGAACGGGGCTTCATCAAGACCAACGAATCGATGGAAACCGCCGAGCCCGGGGTCTTCGCCATCGGCGACATCGTCTTCGGAATGCCGCAGCTGGCCCACGTCGGCGGCATGGGAGGCATGATCGCGGTAGCCAAAATCGCCGGTCGCCCATTCCGTCCCATAAACCGCCTGCGCATCCCCGGCTGCACCTACACTGAGCCGCAAATCGGCTCCGTCGGTCTAACGGAAGCCGCCGCCAAAGAGAAAGGGTTGGACGTAAAAGTCGGCAAATTCCCCTTCGCGGGCAACTCCAAGGCCACCATCGTCGATTCCCACGACGGCTTCGTCAAAATCGTCGCCGACGCAAAATACGGCGAAATCCTCGGTGTCCACATCATCGGCCCGTCGGCGACCGAGCTGATCTCAGAAGCCGTAGTCGCCATGGATCTCGAAGCCACCATCGATGAACTGCTCTACACCATTCACGCCCACCCCACGCTGAGCGAGGCAATGCTCGACGCCTACGGCGCAGTCGAAGGGTTAGCCATCAACGCATAGGAAGCAATACTCCGCATCAAGAGATACGGCCAGCCAGCACAGGCTGGCCGTCTGTATTTCTGCCGACCTTCCTCGGGCATTCCGTCACCTCGACCGGAGCGCTACCGGTTCGTAGCGTCTGCAATAAAAGTGCATAGAGGTTCGCTTTATCGTACTTAATGTTAAAAATACTTGACATTATGTCTACTACTACTTACTCTAAATCTGCACCTGCTTTGAGGAGGCTCAAATGCCCTATCGAGAGAAAACCGCCTGGCTGTCGCTAATTGCAATGGCCGTCGCCTTTGGACCCTACTTCACGTTCACGCTTGTCACGGCTGGCTCCCGCCCCGCAGAGCCATTGCCGAACCTGCGCCAGCTTGGCTTGTATGCCTTGACCGCAGTCGTGCAGATGCTCATCCTGGGCGTTGGCCATCTCTACCTTCGCAACGTGACCCCTGCAGATGAGCGCACCCCATCGGATGTACGAGACCGCGCCATCCTGAGCCGCGCCGTCACTTTCGCCTATTACGTTCTGATCGCAGGGATGATCGAAGTGGGCTGCTTTATGCCCTTTAGCTCCAGCGGATGGGCCATCGTCAATGCAGCGATTCTTGCGATCGTCGTCGCGGAAGTCGTTCGCCAAAGCGTAGTTGTCGTCAGCTATCGCAGGCAGGCGTGATGGAAGGATCGATCTCCAACCGGATCCGCACTCTTCGTTTCCACAACGGCGAAATGTCGCAGGCCGAGCTCGGTCAGCGCATCGGCCTCACCCGACAGACCATCGCCGCCATCGAAGCGGGCAAATACTCGCCGTCACTGGAGTCAGCCTTCCGTATCGCCCAGGTCTTCAGCGTTCCGCTCGGCGAGGTCTTTGAGTGGAATCCAAAACAAACGCCATGAGAGCAACGACACGTACTCCAGTCAGGTATTCAATGATCTACTCAATGAACTGAGACGTTATCCAACTATGGGTCGCGGGATAACTTACTACTGCGGCGGTTGCGTAGCCGGTGGTTTCGTCCCATCGGGCTTGGTCGCGTCCGGCTCCTTGGGAATTTCCTGTCCCTCATACAGAATCTTGCTGGTCGATCCGTATTGCTTATAGTCGGTAAATTTCACCGTCTGCCTGATGTGCACATCCTGCGAAAGGTAGCCCTTTCCGCCAGTAAAATGCAAAATCCCGTCGCCCTTGCTGTAGGTGGGAAACCAGTTCTCCCCGTCAACCTGCTCCCGATAGGTAGTAAATGGCGTCGACAGATCCTCATGCCCCTGGCGGAGGTCGTCGGGCACGTTCTTGCCGCTGGTGATCACGATCTGCAACTCGTCCGAGTCGACCCATACCTTGCCTTGGAAGTAGCGCTTGCCCTTTTCGATCACCTTCGGCGTGATCTCGAAGACGTAGCAATCCACCTGGTCGACCTTCTGTCTCCCGATGTACTTCACGTCATACTGACCGGCGTCCTGCGTAGTCAGCACAAACGGCAACCGATCCTGAATGTCGGAGAAATCTGCCGGAGACATGCTGATCCGCTCCAGCGAACTGGCCGGCGCAAACACGACCTTTTCCGTCCGTTTGCCGCTCGGGTCAAAGATCACGTCATCTACCTGGTAATACTCCCCGTCTATTTTGCCGTCGTCGTCGATCGTCTGTACTCGCACGGTTCGCCGGTAGGTGTAATGATTCAGCGCCTCGCGAAACACCGTCTCTTTCGCCTCGAAGCGCTTGATGATCTCTTCCGGCGGTGTCGCCGGCTCAGTCAGATCCATGGGTCCGTAGCCCGAGTCGAGCGGCATGGGTGTATAGGATGCCGTAGCCTTTGGCGGACCTTTTTTCTTGTCGGCCGCCAATGCTGTTCCGGTACACACAAGCGTTACCAGCAGCCACGCGATCGTAATGCGGCCGGGGTGCATCCTGCCAGGCGGCGACTGTCGGAAATTCCCCTGCATGCGTATCAACTCCAACCCCTCTGCAACTTTAGACGCATTTAGCTCGGCCCGGTTAAGCAGGATGATAATGAAAGGCTTTGAGGACCGATTTTTCGTTTGAGTTAAGCAAAAACTCGTTGTTTTCTCTACAGATTGTGGACGAGGAACCCCTTATCATGGTTTCCTTTGCACAGGGCTTGCGGACCAGACTTAGTTGAAGTTTGCTGATCCTGCGAGGGTCTGCACGATCAACCCGCCAATCTACCAAAATGAACCAGGTAGCTGAAGGAGTCTGCAGTCGGCATCCATGTTCGATGACTATCAGATTCCGGCTATAGCGCTCGTCGCTGCACTTTTGCTGGCGTTCGCTTACCTCCACAGGCGCTTTCGCAACCTGCGCACGCTGCTGTGGCTGCTGGCGCTTGGCTGCGCGGAAATTCAGGCGATTCTGCTGGCTATTGCCGGGCACTACACGGCCGGCACCCTCAGCAACTCAACCACAATCTGGATGAGCGTGGCTGGCGCATCGGCTCTGATGCTCAGTTCAGCCCTCTTTCTGGCTTCGCTTTCGTCCCGGACGTTCCAGTTCGGCGGCACGCGAGTTCTCTACGCGATTCCTTACCTGATCCCGCTCCTGCTCTATTCAATTTTGTATTACGGCGTCTCCCAGCATCCTACCGGCCCATTGCTGTGGTCTTACTACTTCCTCGCCTGCTGGGCTGCCGCGGCAGCATTTGTCTGGAGCATGCAAAAGGGTGCGGTCCCCATCTGGCTGGCCACGGCCATTGTGGCCTTCGCCGCATGGATCAGTCTTCCGTTCTTTATCCACGGCAATGTCTACTGGCCTCTGCTGGTAGTTGAGTCCGGCAACATGCTCATGACCGCGCTGTTGGTGCTGTACACGTATCGCCGCGTTTCCCCTGGCGTGGTGCTGGCGAGCGCCGGATTCCTCATCTGGGCTTTCCCGCCGTTTTTCCTGATGCAGTCAGCGGGCGTGACGGGTTTGATCGGTACGATTCTCGCCCACGCCTTCACTCTCGGAAGAGTCATCGTGGCCATCGGCCTGGTTCTGCTTGCGTTGGAAGATGAAGTCGAGAAGAATCAGACCGCTCAGCAGCGCGAGCGGCGCGTCCGTCTGGAACTCGAAGCCTATGCGCGTCAGGCCCTCACTGCGCGCAGCCTGGATGAGTTTGACCGCAACAGTGGGCAGCTCTGCTCCATGATCGTGGAACACAGCCGCTTCAGCAGCGCTGCGATGGTAGTGCGCAGCAGCAACGGTTCGTACACGCTGGTGGGCTATGCCGGCATGGATGGAGCCACGGCAGGCGCCCTGGATGCGCTTGCCCAGCGCTTGCCTTCGACCTCTTTCTCCGACAGCAGCGAACCCCTCGTCGCCGAAACCACCTCGCTCAATCTTGACCTCTCTCCATGGCTAACTCCGGGCGACGATCTGGAGCGTCTGCGCCTCACACGCATTGGCGCCGTTCCCATGCTAGGCCCGGATAACACCGCCGACGGCGCGCTGCTGCTGACCGGCCTGCGTGTGCCGCTTGAAACCCTGCGAGCCGACGACCTGCTGCCGCTCGAAATCCTAGCCGGCCGACTCCAGGCCGCCCGCGCTCAGGCCATGATGCTGGGCAAACTCATTGACTCGGAACGCTTCGCCGGCGTAGGGCAGTTGGCCAACAACGTCGCCCAGCAACTCAACAATCCCCTTACCGTGATCCTCGGCTACTCCGCGCTGCTTGAGGAATCCATGCCGGCTGGCCCAGACCGGCGGGGAGCCGAGGCCATCGCTGACGAGGCCCGCCGCATGAGGAGCATTCTCGAGCGCCTCTCGCGTTTCTCGCGGCTCACCACTGAGCGCTTCAACTCATTTTCTGTGGCCGATCTCATTATCGATATCGAGCAGTTGCACCGCACTGACTTCCTGCGCCACTCCATCGAATTCCGATTTGCGGTCGAATCCAACCTGCCCAACATCTTCGGCAACCCTCATCAGATTCGCCAGGCTCTGCTGCATGCCGTGCAATTCGCTATCGACAGCGCTATGCGTGTGGGGCCGAACCATGAAAGATCCGTACGCATCGAGGCTACCGTCCCCGCTTCTGAAGAGGCGCGCGTCCAGATTCTCATCGGCCACTCAGGCCAGGGATTTCCCCACCCCGAGCGCGCATTCGACTCGCTCTCATCCGGATTCTCCGGCACCGAGGCCACCGGAATCGGTCTCAGCCTGTGCGCGGCCATCGTGCGCGAACATCGCGGCCAGATCCACGCAGTCAACTACGAGCCCACCGGCGCAGCAGTCATCCTCGACCTACCCATCAGCTAGCTCTCCTGCGAGCAGGTACGCTAACGGGCGTTGTAAACTTCAGCGCAAGGATGCCCTGATGCCAATCTGTCCCAAAATTTCCGCAATAACGAAAAATCGCGTGTCACGCCCACAAAAATGGGCGCCCCATCTTCGCCGTAGTTTTATCGCGGCTAAGGTGGGATGCTTTGTATCTACAGTTTTTTATGGTCTTGTATCGCTCCTGGCTTTCGGTCTGATCCCGGGTCTGATCTCATCCATCAAACTCCAGGCCCAGACCGCGCCTGCCAAGCGTCCCATGACCTTCGCCGACATGATGAAGATGCGCCGCCTCGGCGACACAGATGTCTCGCCCGACGGCAAGTGGCTCCTTTACTCTGTAACCGATGTTGACCTGGCAAAGAACACCAGGACGGCTACGCTATGGGTCCAGGCAATTTCTGGAGGCGAGCCGAAGCGAGTCGAAGGCACTGAATCCGGCGACGGTGGAGCGCGCTTCTCGCACGACGGCAAGCGGCTGCTCTTTCTCTCCAGCCGAAGCGGCAGCCAGCAAATCTGGCTGGCGGATTTTGACGCGGCAACAGGAATCACCAGCGACGTAAGAAGCGCCGTGGTCAACGCTAGAAATCCCACCACTAATGTAAGAAGTCGCGCGAATAACGTCGGAAGCCCGGCGATTAACCTTCCTGAAGCCGACAATGCGCTCTGGTCTCCGGATAGCGAAAGTATCGTCTTCACGGCCTCGGTCTACCCCGATTGTCCGGCCATCGTTCCCGACTCATTCGCTGGAGAAAAATGCAACGCTGACCGCGACGCTGCGCAGGCCGCAAGTCCAGTCAAAGCCCGCATCTTCGATCACTTGCTTTACCGGCACTGGGACCACTTCACTGGCGACAAGCGCAGTCATCTCTTCCAACTCACAGTTGAGACCGGCGCCATCCGCGACCTTACGCCCAACGACCCGCACGACGTTCCGCCATTTTCCATGGGAGGCGGCTGCGGCTGTGCCATCTCCCCGGATTCCAAAGAATTGGCCTTCACTGAAAACCTCGACGAAGAACCCGCCATCAGCACCAACGCCGACATCTTCACGCTGGACTTGACCAGTCCCGCAGCCAAGCCAGCAAAGGTCTCTACCAGTCCTGGTGGTGACTTCAGCCCAGCTTACTCGCCTAATGGAAAGTATTTGGCATGGCGCAGCCAAGCCCGAGCCAGCTACGAAAGCGACAAATTTCGCTTGGTCCTATACGATCGCACAACAAAGCAAATAAGAGGCTTACTACCTAAATTTGATCGCTGGGTCGACGAATTTGCTTGGGGCGCCAGTTCGAAGCAAATCTTCTTCACGAGTGGCGTTCAGGGCGAAGAGGACATCTACACTTTGGGACTGACCTTTTCTCAAGCGGAGCCCGGTCTGATTGCCGAAGGTGGAGAGTTCAGCGGCCTCAATCTCATAACTCGGAAGAATCTGCCGACTGACGTCGAACGAGACGGAGTGGGAGCGATTGTCGCAACAATGATGAAGGTTGATCGTCCAGCCGAAGCCGTGATCGTTCAGATTGGAGACACGATCCACCGTCCCGCGAGCCAGTCCGATATCCAAACCCAAATTGACTCAGGAATCTATCCGATAACACATCTCAATGACAACCTCTTGGGCCAAATCGAGCAGAAGCCGCTTATGCCCTTCTGGTTCACAGCCGCCGACCAGACCAAAGTGGAGGGGTTCCTGATCAAGCCGCCAGCCTTCGATCCCAACAAGAAATACCCTGTAAAATTCCTGATCCACGGTGGCCCGCAGGGCGCCTGGGGCGATGCCTGGAGCTACCGCTGGAACGCCGAGTTACTCGCGTCCAACGGCTATGTCGTCATCATGATCAACCCGCGCGGTTCGACTGGCTATGGACAGGTGTTTGTGGATGGCGTCAACGGAGACTGGGGTGGCAAGCCTTATACCGACCTCATGACCGGCCTCGATTACGCCGAAAAAACTTATCCGTTCATTGACACCCACCGCGAGTGCGCCCTCGGCGCGAGTTATGGCGGTTATATGGCTGACTGGATACTCGGCCACACCAACCGCTTCAAGTGCATCGTCACCCACGACGGCATGTTCAACCCCGAATCCGCCTACGGATCGACCGACGAGTTATGGTTCAACGAGTGGGAGTTCAAAGGCAAGCCCTGGGATTACTACGGCAAGCCGGATTCAGAAAACCCGTTCCGCAAATGGTCCCCGGCGCTTTCGGCCAAGAACTTCAAAACGCCGACGCTGGTAATCCACAGCCAACTCGACTACCGCCTTGACGTCTCAGAAGGCTACCAGCTCTTCACCACGCTGCAGCGCCTTAAAGTCCCCAGCAAAATGCTCTATTTTCCGGACGAAAGCCACTTCGTGCAGAAGCCGCAGAACTCCGAGCTCTGGTACAAGACGGTCAACGCCTGGGTAGATGAATGGACAAAGCAGGCAACAGGAAACAAGGAGTAGGGTACAGGAATGGCGTTTGCCCGCAAGTCTTCCAAACCCCAGCCCTGGCTGGATGAAGCTGCTCTTCACGATTACGCTGTGAAGTCTCTAGGCCGCCGCATGAGAAGCGAATCCGAACTGCGCCGCCTCATGCAAGCCAAAATCGAGCGGGAAGAAACAGGCGCAGCCAAGATCGACCGAGTCATCGCTCGCCTCAAAGAATACGGCTACCTGGACGACACTGCCTTCGCTGAAAACTACACCCAGCTACGCCAGCAGAACGAGAAGTTTGGCCAGCGCCGCGTTCGCCAGGAGCTGGGCCGCAAAGGCATAGCCCAGCAGACTATCAGCGACACTATCGAATCCAAGTACGCCGAGGTCAGCGAAGAAGCTCTCGCCCGCCAACACCTGGAGCGCAAGCGCATCCGCAAGCCGGAGAACGAAAAGGAGACCGCGCGCGTCATGCGCCGCCTAGTCACTGCGGGCTTTTCCGTAGGCGTGATCTACAAGATCCTTCGCCAGTGGAACGTCCCCGACGAAACCCTCGCCGCGCTGGACAATTTGGAAGAGCAACCCTCCGAGGACTGAACCGATCCATCAGTACTTCGGGAATAGGTCGATTTCGGGAATTTCGAAGTCTTTGCGATTGTCTGTGATGAGCGGATAGCCATTCAGAATGGCTGTGGCTGCGATCATTATGTCATCGAGAGCAAAGGTCCTGCCCAATTGCCGCTGACCGAAGCGGATCAGTCCAGCCTTTTGCGCGACGGCAAAAGTTACAGGAAGCGTCTCCAGCCCGTTCAAGAGCCTCTCGGTCGCCTGTTCCTCTCCTCGACGCATACCCCCGTGCAGTTCCGCGACACTGATGCAGGAGATGGCCAGAGTCACACCCCGCATCACAAGATCGCGTAGCAGAGCCCTGGCTTCTGGCTTGCCGCGCATGAAATGGATCAGTACGCTGGTGTCCAGCAGCACGGTCGGGTCGCTCCGTTTCATCCAGCGTTAGCCTCGTCCGCCAACTCATCCAACTCCCGTTGCCGAGAGCTCTTTTCACGACGCAGGTCGTGAACCCAGGCGGCTGCTCCATGCTCGGCAATCTCCGGATGGTTTTCTTCCAGCCAGATCGGTTCATCGCTCTCCAGCACGGCGAGCAGTCTACGTCGTTTCAGTTCCTTTTCCGCTGTCTCCACCAGAAAGGCGCTGCGACCGCGTGGACCGACCAATTCGTCGATCTCGTGCGCCAGTTTCTCGGGCAGAACAATATGGGCTCTCACTGTGGCCATAAGAAAGCCCACTCCGTATGGGCCTGAAGAGATTATAGCCTTGGATTGGCGATCTTCGGCACGGGTTGCCGAGCCGATTACACTGGTTTAGCTATGCAATTCAGATCCGGGAACGAGATTCGCGAACTATTTCTGCGCTTTTTTGAGTCGAAGCAGCACCGCCGCGTGCCTTCGTCCTCGCTGGTGCCTGCCAACGACCCCACGCTGCTGTTCACCAACGCCGGCATGAACCAGTTCAAGGACGTCTTCACCGGCGCTGAGCGGCGTGAATATAGCCGCGCGACCACTTCGCAAAAGTGCGTTCGCGCAGGCGGCAAGCATAACGACCTCGAAAACGTAGGCTTCACCCGCCGCCACCACACCTTCTTCGAGATGCTGGGCAACTTCAGCTTCGGCGACTACTTCAAGCGCGAAGCCATCGCCTACGCCTGGGAACTGATCACCAGCCCGGAGTGGTTCGGGATCCCAAAAGACAAGCTCTACGTCACGATCTTCGAAGGTGCGGACGGCGTCCCGCGCGACAACGAAGCCGAGCAGTTCTGGATCGAAACCGGCGTCCCTAAAGAGCGTATCTTCCAGTTCGGAGCCAAAGATAACTTCTGGCAGATGGGCGAAACCGGCCCCTGCGGCCCCTGCTCAGAAATCTTCTACGACATGGGCCTCGAAGCCTCAGAGACGGGCAAAGACTTGCCCTTCGGTGAAGACGACGCCCGCTACGTCGAAATCTGGAACCTGGTCTTCATGCAGTTCGACCGCTCCGCCACAGTCGATCCAGCCACCAAAAACACAAGCTACACACTCACTCCGCTGCCCAAGCCAAGCATCGACACCGGCATGGGCCTCGAACGCGTAGCCGCCGTACTGCAAAATAAGATCTCCAACTTTGAGACAGACCTCTTCACGCCGCTGATTGCAAGAGCAGGGGAATTGACAGGCCTTGTAAAAGGGCACGACTTTAGTCGTGCCGATAGCTCATCCTCAGATATCGGGGCTTTAGCCCCTGAGACGACGCAGGGTTTGGTAGCCAACGCGAGCCTGCGCATCATCGCAGACCACGCACGCGCCGCCACATTCCTCATCAACGACGGTGTTCTCCCGTCGAATGAAGGCCGCGGTTATGTCCTACGCAAGATTCTTCGCCGTGGCATCCGCCACGGTCGCCTGTTAGGGCAAGAACAGCCATTCCTCTTCGAAATGGTCTACGCTGTCCGCGACCTGATGCAAGGCGCATATCCCGATTTAGCAGATTCGGCGGATCGCATTGCCAAGGTAATTCTTGCAGAGGAGAAGCAGTTCGACCGCGTCCTCAAGATCGGCACGACGCGTTTGAATGAGGAACTGCAAGGCGCGTTTACAGGGCAAAAGGCTTTCCACCTATACGAGACCTTCGGTTTGCCCCTCGACTTCATGGTGGACGCTGCTCATGACGCTGGCGTCCCGTTCGATTCGACAGGCTTCGAAGCCGCTCGCGCCGAAGAGCAAGCCCGCGCCCGCGCCTCTTGGAAAGGCGGCGCAGCCAAGACCGCCAGCCCAGCCTTCCGCGAACTGCCCAAGACGAATTTCCTTGGATATTCGGGCTTTGTAGCCAAAGACGCCGAAGTCCTCGCCATCGTAAAAGACGGCGTCGGCGTTCCAGCAGCAAAGGCAGGCGACTCCGTTGATGTCGTGCTGGATCGCACCAGCTTTTATGGCGATTCCGGCGGCCAGGTCGGCGATACTGGCCGCTTCACTTCGCCTGACGGCAATCTCGCCGTCGCCGAAATTCAAGGCAGCGTTCAGCCGGTCCAGGGAGTGCGCGCACACAAGGCCCTCCTCAAGGAGGACCTGGCCATCGGCGACCACGTCAACACTGTAGTCGACGGCGTCCGTCGCGCGGCCATCAAGCGCAACCATACGGGTACGCATCTGCTGCATGCGGCGCTGCGCCAGGTGCTGGGTACGCATGTCAAGCAAGCTGGTTCGCTGGTCGATCCAACGCGGCTGCGCTTCGATTTCTCTCACTTTGCGCAGGTCGCCGATGAGGAACTGGAAGAGATCGAGTCCATCGTCAACCGCGAGGTGCTGGGCAACACCGCCGTCCAAACCTTCATCGACGTGCCCATTGACGTGGCCGTGAACGAGTACCACGCAATGGCTCTTTTCGGCGAGAAGTATGGCGACAAGGTGCGCGTGGTGAAGATCGGCGACTTCTCGACTGAGCTTTGCGGCGGCACGCATACCGGCGCGACCGGCGAGATCGGCCTGATCAAGATCGTCGATGAAGGCTCGGTTTCATCCGGCGTGCGGCGGCTGGAGGCGATCAGCGGCACCGGCGCTCTCGATGAGTTCCGCAGCGATTTTGCCGTGGCGCAGTTGGCTGCGCAGGTAGCTCCCGCGGCTGGCTCATCTCCGTCAGAGGCATTGCGCGTAAAGCTGGCCGATCACGAAGAAGAGCTGAAGAAGCTGCGCCGCGAACTCGAAGAACTGCGCATGAGGTCCGCCTCCGGCACGCTCGACGCGGCTCTGGCCTCCGCAGTAGAAGTAAGCGGCGTCAAGGTCGCCACGCTGCGCGCCGACAACCTGGAGCGCGGCCAGCTTCGCACCCTGGTCGATAATTTGAAGCAGAGGCTGGGTGAAGGCGTGGTCGTTCTCGGCTCCGTGCAGGCGGAAGGCAAAGTGGCCATCATTGCCGGTGTAACGCCGGGGCTTACCAAGCGCATCCAGGCAGGCAAGCTGGTTGGGGCCGTCGCGAAGCTGGTTGGCGGGTCGGGCGGAGGCAAGCCTGAGATCGCCGAGGCTGGCGGCAAAGATCAAGCGCAGCTTCCGGCGGCGCTTGCATCTGTACCGGGAGTTGTGGCTGAGCTGCTGGGCTGACCTGATGGGTTGACCTGCTGGACAGAGCTGATCGAGTCCGCAGCGGCATGTATCGAATTGCTCATGCCGCTGGCGGGGTGACGAATTCGAGTGCTCCGGAGGCAACGCGGCTCCTGCTGCGTCCTTCTCATTGCTCAGCGGGCGTCCAAGAGATGCGCTGGCGGTTTTGTGGATGAATCGCCGACTCTGCTCAAAGGAACGCCGCTGCGAGGAGCCTTTCCCATGAAAAGCAATTGTATGAAGCGTTTTGCGTCGCTCACCACGGCGCTTATCCTGATGGCTGCTACTTCGGCAGCGGTTGCGCAGGCGACCGCCTCCGATGACGACAAGAAGTTTGTCGATGCTGCGTTGAAGGGCGGTATGGCTGAGGTGGACCTTGGCAATCTGGCGGTAAAGAAGGGCGCAAGTGACGATGTGAAGCAGTTTGGCCAGAAGATGGTGGACGATCACACGAAGCTTGGCGACAAGATGAAAACTGCGGCTGGAGAGATTGGCGTAAATCCGCCTTCGATGACGACTCCGTCTGACATGGCTCTCAAGGCAAAGCTCGAGGTTCTCTCCGGCGATGCGTTTGACAAGGCCTACATCAGTGCACTGGTCAAAGGCCACGAAGAAGATCTCAAAGACTTCAAGAAGGAAGTTGCCGAGGGAACCTCCCCGGTCGTGAAAGGTGCGGCGCGTCAGGGAGAAGTGGTGATCACCCACCATCTCGCCATGATCCGGAAGATTGCGCAGACGCATAACGTGACCGAGTAGGCGTTGGCCGCGATAGGAAGACGGGTTGAGCCAACAGGTTCCCCGTTTTCGGCTCCCTCGCAGAATTCCGGCGGATTGCAGCCTAGAATTAAAGCTGTGCCTAAGGTTTTGCGAATTCGGTCGCGGCGATGGCTGCTACGGGCTTACGGATGGCGCTGGGTTCGAGTGACAGCCGCAGGGATGGCTCTGCTGAGTCTGGCGG
>Ga0302325_10011613_pt1 | contig 18961 bp, 22 predicted proteins | sample Palsa_T0_2_FD_201948 | JGI IMG/M metagenome (GOLD analysis project Ga0302325, IMG submission 201948) | Peat permafrost microbial communities from Stordalen Mire near Abisko, Sweden - Palsa_T0_2 | ecosystem: Environmental > Terrestrial > Soil > Palsa > Peat permafrost | place: Sweden: Abisko...
AAAGCGGTACGCGAGCTGGGTTCAGAACGTCGCAAGACAGTTCGGTCCCTATCTGCCGTGGGCGTTGGAGAGTTGAGAGGGGTTGTCCCTAGTACGAGAGGACCGGGATGAACAGACCTCTGGTGTCTCTGTTGTCGTGCCAACGGCATAGCAGATTAGCTACGTCTGGTTTGGATAACCGCTGAAAGCATCTAAGTGGGAAGCCAACCTCGAGATGAACTCTCCCATCCCCTAGAGGGAGTAAGACCCCTGGTAGACCACCAGGTTGATAGGCCAGCTCTGGAAGAGCGGTAACGCTTGCAGGAGACTGGTACTAATGGGTCGAGGGCTTGACGGATAACTTTGTGATGCCCGAGCTTTGTGGCGCTGTGCAGTTTTGAGGGTCCGCGGGGGCGGTTTCTCACCGTTTTCCGGTGGCTATTGCGAGGGGGAAACACCTCTTCCCTTTCCGAACAGAGCAGTTAAGCCCCTCAGCGCCGATGGTACTTGGCCCGCAAGGGCCCGGGAGAGTAGGTCGCCGCCGGTTTCTTTCGCAGTGAGGGCTCCGCTCAGGCGGGGCCCTCACGCGTTTTCGCGCCCGTATCGCCGGGGCCCCTGAGGAGCCCCGGCGCGGGCCATGCCGCCTGCCCCGAACGGGGCACGGTCAGCCTCCCAGCTTCAGCGACCCACCGCGTGCTTGTCCAGCGCGCGGCCTGGGGGTCGTGATCGGACCGACGGCGTGATCGGAGTGAGACAGTGCTGCGGACGCTCGAGGACCGCCCCGCCGCGAAAGCGCACGCGCCGAGCGCGTTGCTGGCGGCGGTGTCCATGACTGGACGGGGGCGACTTGAGCGTGCGCGACTCGGCGGGGCCGTGCGGCCAGTCGAGTTCCGACGCCCAGTCATAGGGCGGCGGATCGAGCAGCAGCAGGGCACGGACGAGGTCGAGCGCGCGGTGCACGGCGCCGAGGCGGGACGAGGTGTGGAGGCGGCGCCAGAACATGTGTTCGTAAGGTAGGAGCGCCGCCGGACGGACGTCCCGGCATGCTTCGTCAGCGGTGTCTCCGGCGATCGGTCGCAGCGAGAATCGCCAGTGTTTCCGGGAGGTTTTGCGCCGACGCCGCGTGCAAGCGAAGTTGCACGGCGGATCGCGGGAGACTCCGCGCGCCGGTCGCAGGGAGTCCGCAAGCGAGCGTGTTAGGCTTGCGGGGCGTTCGCTGCGGTGCAATCGTGGACGCCACCGACGCCATGGAGAGGTTCATCATCACCGGCGGCGTGCCGCTCAGCGGCACCGTGATTCCCGCCGGCAACAAGAACGCGGCGCTACCGATCCTGGCTGCATCCGTCCTGACCGACGGAGTGCTCGAGATCGGGAACGTACCGCGCATCCGCGATGTCGACTCGATGCTCGAGATCCTCGAAGGGATCGGCGTCAGCGTCGATTGGCGCGGCGAGAACGAGCTGTCGCTGTGCGGTGCAGGTGTTGATGCGGCCGCGCTCGAGCCCGAGCTCGCAGAGCAGATTCGTGCGTCGTTCCTGCTCGCAGGCCCGCTGCTGGCGCGCCTCGGAAAGGCTGAGATGCCGCCACCAGGCGGGGACTTCATCGGCCGCCGACGGCTCGATCCGCACATCGACGGCTTTCGGGCACTCGGTGCGACCTGTGACTACGACGGCACGTTCGTGCTGCGTGCGCCGAACGGGCTCGCGGCCGCCGACGTCTTCATGGACGAGCCCTCGGTGATGGCAACCGAGAACGTGCTGATGGCGGCGGCGCTCACCCCTGGATCGACGGTGATCTCCAACGCGGCGTGTGAGCCGCACGTTCAGGATCTGGCGCGCCTGCTCGTCAAGATGGGCGCGGCGATCGAGGGCATCGGGTCGAACGTGCTCACTGTGCACGGGGCGGAAGCACTCGGCGGGGCCACTCACGACATCGCGCCCGATCACATCGAGATCGGCAGCTTCATGGCGCTGGCCGGCGTCACCGGTGGAGAGCTGCGGATCAAGGACACGCACGTCCAGGACCTGCGGATGATCCGGATCGTCTTCAAACAGCTCGGCTTGGAGAGCGAGCTCGACGGCAACGACATCATCGTGCCCGGCCGCCAGCGGCTCGTCGTCAAGTCCGACGTCGGCGACTACAAGCGCAAGGTGATGGACGGTCCATGGCCGGCGTTCCCGGCTGACCTGACGAGCATCGCCGTCGCACTCGCGACGCAGGCTCAGGGATCGGTCCTGATTCACGAGTGGATGTTCGAAAGCCGCCTCGTCTTCACCGACAAGCTTGCCGCGATGGGCGCGGACATCGTGTCGTGCGACCCGCACCGCGCGATCGTGACCGGGCCGCGGCGGCTCCGCGGCGCACGCCTCGAGTCGCCGGACATCCGCGCCGGCATGGCGATGCTGATCGCTGCGCTGTGCGCGCACGGCCGCAGCGAGATCGGCAGTGTCGAGCAGATTGACAAGGGCTACGAGCGAATCGACGAGCGCTTGCGCGAGCTCGGCGCCCAGATCGAGCGCGTGCCCGCCGAGCCCGTGCTCGCGCTGTAACCTCGCGCACCACCTTAGTTAGGGCACCCTAAGTTCTGGTACGGTTCGCCCAGCGCGAAATCCGATGGTTCCGCTAGGGATGCCCAGAGACCTCACGGTGCAGCCACAGACAGCAGCCCCCAAGGATGGACGTCCACGCATGCAGGAGCGCGTGAGCTTCTACATCTGGACCGCACTGGCGCTCGCGGTGGCGGTGACCGCAGTGGTCCTCGGCTGGCACGCGCGCGGCGGTACCACCGATCCAACGGCGCTGCCCCCGGGCCACCGCCTCAGTCACACGACGGTGGTGATCAACAGCGCGATTCTCGTCTTCCGCGAGGGCCTCGAGACGATCCTCGTGCTCGCTGCGGTGACGGCGAGCTTCCTCGGTGCAAACCGCGTCTACCGCCGGCCGGTTGCGCTTGGTGGCGGTAGCGCAATTCTCGCCGGAATCGCCACCTGGTTCGGGGTCGTCTGGCTGATCGGACGCTTTCACGGCGGCGAGTTCGACGTCCAGGCGGCGACCGGGCTGCCGTCGCTGCTGGTCCTGCTGCTCGTGATGAACTGGTTCTTCCACAAGGTCTACTGGACCGGCTGGATCTCGAGTCACCACAAGCGCCGGCGGAGCCTGCTCGCGTCGGACCCGAACACGAACATGCGCCGCATGCTGTTCGGCCTCGCGGTGCTCGGATTCACGTCGGTCTACCGCGAATGCTTCGAGATCGTGATCTTTCTTCAGAACCTGCGCCAGCTTTACGGCTCGAGCCTGGTGCTCGAAGGCGTCGCCATCGGCGGCCTGTTCACCGCGGCGGCGGGTGTGCTCACTTTTGCGCTGCACCAACGTCTGCCCTACAGGCGCCTCCTGATCATCACCGGCGTGATGCTGCTATTCGTGCTGATCGTCTCCGTCGGCGAGGAGGTCAACGAGATGCAGCTCGCGCATTGGATCGGCACCACACCGGTCGGCGGGCTGACGATCCCCGGCTGGATGGGAACGTGGTTGTCGCTGTTCAACAACTGGGAGACGTTCATCGGCCAGGCAATCGCCCTCCTGATCGTGCTGGGCTCCTACGTCGGCGCCCAGTACCTCCGCGTCTGGCGCCCTCGCCGCCGTGGACAGCAGGTGGCCCGCCGCGCGTTCGACGCCCCGGAGCGTCCGGCGGACATCGCGGTGGGCGGCCCGTTGACAGGCACGCTCCGCTAGCTCGAACTGCGGGAGCACCAGCTCAGCCGCGGCCGTGAGCGGCTCCGTGGCGCCTCGCAGCGCGGCAGCGTGACGCCGGGCGACGACAGCCGGCCTCAGGTAGCGTCCCAGCGATGATCCACCCGATTCCCAGCGGTACACGCGACGTGCTGCCTGACGAGATGCGCGAGCTGCGCGCGATCACGGAGGCGCTGCGCGACGTCTTTGGCGCGGCCGGCTACGGCGAGGTCTACACGCCCGCGCTCGAGTACGAGACGGTGATCACGCGCGGCGAGCTCGCCTCACTGCGCCCGGCCTACCGTGTCTTTGACGAGAACGGCAACGTGCTCGTGCTGCGCTCCGACATGACCGTACCGATCGCGCGCGTCGTAGCGACGCGCTATCCAGCGTCCGAGCCGCCGCTGCGCTTCTGCTATTTCGCGCACTCCTACCGTGGCGTCCGCCCCCAGCGCGGGCAGCCGCGCGAGTTCCTGCAGGCCGGCGTCGAGCTGATCGGCGCCAGCGCCCCGCGCGGGACCGCCGAGGCGGTGACCGTGCTCTGCAGGGCGCTCGATGCCGTCGGGCTCGCGCGCTACCGACTCGGCCTTGGGGACGCCAGCCTCTATCCGGCGTTGCTCGACTCGCTGGGCGTTGCGGCGGACGACCGCGCACGCCTGCTCGACGAACTCGCGCGCGGCGACTTCGTCGGGCTCGAGCGGGGCCTGCGCGATCTCGAAATCGACGACGACTCGATCCGGCTGCTGCTCTCGGTGCCCCAGATGCGTGGCGGCGCGGACGTGCTCCGAGGACCCCCGGGGCCGGTCGCCGACGCGGTTGCCGGCCTTCGAGCCGTCCACCAGTTGCTCGAGGCGGATGTCGCCGAACGCGTGATCTTCGATCTCGGGCTCTCGCGCGCTCCCGGCTACTACACCGGCGCCGTGTTCGAGGTCTACGACCCGGCCGTCGGCATGCCGCTCGGCGGCGGCGGGCGCTACGACAACCTGCTGGGTGAGTTCGGCCGCAGTCTGCCGGCGGTTGGCTTCGCGCTCGAGGTCGACCGCTTGCATCTCGCGCTGGCGGCTGAGGAGCGGCTGTGAGCGCCAACGGGCTGGTGATCGCCGTGCCACGCGGCGCGCTCTTCGAGGAAACGCTTGACTGGCTCGACGGCCTCGGCATCCGCACCGACGAGGTCCGCAGCAACGACCGCAAGCTCGTCTTTGGCGACGTTGGCCTGATCACGATGCGACCCTCCGACGTGCCGACCTACGTCGCCGCAGGCGCCGCGGATCTCGGCGTCACCGGCAAGGACGTCCTGATGGAGCAGACCGACGCGGCCGTGGCGGGCGCAGGGCGCGATGTCTACGAGTTGCGCGACCTCGGCTTCGGCCGCTGCACGATGGTGATCGCAACGCGTGAGGGACCGGACCCCGCGGCGGAGGCACTGCGCCGCCTCGGCGTGATCCGCGTCGCAACCAAGTACCCGCGCGTCGCCACGCGCTACTTCGAGGACACCGGCCGTCAGGCCGAGATCATCGAGGTCAAGGGATCGGTCGAGCTGGCCCCGCTGACCGGCCTCGTCGAGGCGATCGTCGACCTGACGGCGACCGGCACGACGCTGCGCGAGAACCACCTGGTCATTCGTGAGGAGATCGCCGAGTGCACCGCCCGTCTGATCGCCAACCCTGTCGCGCACAAGCTCAAGGCCGGCCCGATCGACGAGCTGCTGGAGCGCGCTCGTGCAATTTAGCCGGCTGACCGCCGGCCCCGGGACCGTTGCCGCGATCCGCGCGCTCGTGCCGGCTGCGGCGGACGTGACCGACGCGGTCAGCGCGATCATCGCCGACGTGGCCGATCGCGGAGACGCGGCGGTCAACGAATACACGGCGCGGTTCGACGAATCGCCCGCGCCGCCACTGCGCGTGGGCGAAGCCGAGCTTGGCGCGGCACTCGACGTGCTCGACCCGGCGGTGCGCGCCGGACTCGAGGTCGCGATTGCGAACATCGCCGCCGTTGGCTGGGGTGCGGCGCGCCAGCCGCGCGAGATCACCCTTGAACAGGGTCATAACATCGTCGTGCGTGAGCTCCCGGTGCAGCGGGCCGCCGTCTACGTCCCCGGCGGATCAGCGCCCTACCCGAGCACCGTCGTGATGGGCGTTGTCGCCGCGCGTTCTGCCGGCGTCGAGGAGGTGGTCGTCTGCACGCCGCCGCCGACCGACCCCGTCGTCCTGGGGGCCTGTGCGCTCGCCGGCGTCGAGGAGGTCTATCGGGTCGGCGGCGCCCAGGCAGTCGCCGCACTCGCAATCGGCACGGACTCGGTCCGAGCGGTTGATGTGATCGTCGGCCCTGGAAACCTCTACGTCCAGGAGGCCAAGCGGCTCGTCAGCGACCGCGTCGGCATCGACAGCTTCGCCGGCCCGAGCGACCTGTTCGTCCTCTTCGACGCGGCGGACGCCGGTTCAATCAGACTGATCGCCCTCGACCTGCTCGCTCAGGGGGAGCACGGCGCCGAAACACTCGTCATCGCCGCATCCCCCAGCGGCGAGCTGCTCGATCGCCTGCAGGCCGACATCGCAGCGCTCGAGCAGGCCCAGGGATCCCCCGGCGCCGCGAGCTGCATCCTCGTCGAGACGGGCTCGCTCGAGCAGGGCCTCGAGCTCGCCAACGCCTACGCCCCCGAGCACCTCGAGCTGATCGGCCCTGGTGCGGAGGACCTCGCCGCGGGCGTCCGCAACGCCGGCTGCCTGTTCGTCGGCTGGCCGTCGGCGACGGCCTTCGGAGACTACGTCGCCGGCTCCAACCACATCCTCCCGACCGCCGGCTCCGCGCGCTTCGCCGCGGGCCTGACGCCGGCGAACTTCCGCCGCCAGATGGCCGAGGTTCGGATCACGCCGGGGGCCCTTCCGGCGCTGATCGAGGCCGGCGCCCCGATCGCCGACGCCGAGGGCTTTCAGCTCCACGCCGAGTCGATGCGCGCCCGCGTCCCGCCGATCGAGGACAATCAAACCCAATGACACGCACCGCAGAGATCACCCGCGAAACTCGCGAGACCAACGTCGCGCTGAGCCTGACACTCGACGGCACCGGCGCCGGCTCGCGCTCAACCGGCGTCGGCTTCCTCGACCACATGCTCGACCTGCTCGCGCGCCACGCGCGAATCGACCTCGATGTCGCCGTCAGCGGCGACCTCGAAACGGGCGGCCATCACACCGTCGAGGACACGGCGATCGTCCTCGGTCAGGCGCTCGACGAGGCGCTCGCCGACCGCGCCGGGATCTACCGCTACGGCCACGCGATCGTGCCGATGGACGAGGCTCGCGCCCTCTGCGCGATCGACATCTCCGGGCGTCCCTTCCTGGCCCTCACGGGCGAGCTCCCACCGGGCGCCACCGGCGGCTTCGAACACGAGCTGCTCGAGGAGTTCTTCCGTGCGCTGGCAAACAACGCGAAGCTGACGATCCACATCGTCCTCGAGGCTCCGGGCAACGCTCACCACATGATCGAGGCAGCCTTCAAGGCGTTCGCACGCGCGCTCCGGGCCGCGGTGGCGCTCGATCCGACAGAGAGCGGTGTGCCCTCTACAAAAGGCCTGCTCTGAGCGTCCGCTTGCAGCAGTCCTCGCGGAGCCCTATGGCTGGTGGTGACGCCTTCGTCGGTGTCGTTGACTACGGCATGGGGAACCGGCGGTCGGTCGAGAAGGCGCTCGAACACGTTGGCGCACGCGTCGCGGTCAGTGGCGACACGGCGGTCCTCGGCGCCTGCTCGGGCCTCGTCCTGCCCGGTGTTGGTGCGTTTCCGCGCGCGATGGAGAACCTCCAGGCGCTCGGCCTGGATTCGTTCCTGGCCGACCGCGTGAGCTCCGGCGTTCCCGTGCTGGGGATCTGTTTGGGGATGCAGATTGCTTTCGACCGCTCGAGCGAGCGCGGCGGCGCAAAGGGTCTCGGGATCGTGCCTGGAGAAGTCCGTGAGCTAGAGGCGCAAAGCCTCAAGCTGCCGCACATCGGCTGGAGCGAAGTTCACTGGAAACGCGACTCGCCAATCCTGGCCGGCGTCACCCAAGACGTGGCCTATTACCACGTCCACAGCTACACCTGCGAGCCCACTCAGCCGGACGACGTACTCGGCGTAGCCGAGTACGGAGGCCCATTTGTCACCGCCGTTTCGCACGGCTCTTTCACAGGCGTTCAGTTCCATCCCGAGAAGTCGTCGCTCGACGGTCTGCGCCTGCTCGCGAACTTCGTTTCGGTCTGCGTCGCAGCGGCGTGAAGCTCTATCCGGCGCTCGACATCCTCGACGGTCACGTCGTGCGCCTCTCGCAGGGCGACTTCGACCGCAGCACCAGCTACGCGGCTGACCCGCTGGCCGCCGCCGCGCAGTGGGCGCGAGCGGGCGCCGAGCGCCTGCACATCGTCGATCTCGACGGAGCCCGAGCCGGCCACCCGGTCAATCTCGAGAGCGTGCGCGCGATTGTCCAGGAGACCGGCCTCGAGGTCCAGGTCGGCGGCGGCCTGCGCTCGATCGAGGCGATCGACTCCGCACTCGCCGCGGGCGCCGGCCGCGTCATCATCGGCACCGCAGCCTTCAACGACCCCTACCTTCTCACTAATGCGCTCGAGCGCCACGGCACGAAGATCGCCGTCTCGGTCGACGCCCGCAAGGGCGTAGTCGCCACCGCCGGCTGGCTCGAGGCAACCGATCTCCAGGCGGTCGACGCGATACGAGCGCTCGAGCGCCGGGGCGTCGCGACCTTCATCTATACCGACATCGACCGCGACGGCATGCTCGGCGGCCCCGACCTCGACACACTGCGGGAGATCGCGCAAGCGGTTACAGGGGAGCTCATATACGCCGGCGGCATCGGCTCGCTCGATGATCTTCGGGCGCTCGCGCAGCTCGAAAGCCCCCAGCTCGCCGGCGTGGTCATTGGCAAAGCCCTCTACGAGGAGCGCTTCACGCTGGCCGAGGCGAGCGCTGCGCTGTGCACCTGAAGCGCGTCATCCCGTGCCTCGACGTCGACGCCGGGCGCGTCGTCAAGGGCACGCGTTTCCTCGACCTACGCGACGCCGGTGACCCGGTCGAGCTCGCGGTCCTCTACGACTGTGGCGGCGCCGACGAGCTGGTCTTCCTCGACATCACAGCGACACACGAGAAGCGCGAGACGATCGTCGATCTCGCGCGCCGAACCGCCGACGACGTCTTCATCCCGTTCACCGTCGGCGGCGGCATCCGCTCGGTCGCCGACGCCCAGGCGGTGCTCGATGCCGGCGCCGACAAGGTGTCTGTCAACAGCGCCGCCGTCGCGCGTCCGGAACTTCTCGAAGAGCTCGCGACGCAGTTCGGCTCGCAATGCGTCGTGCTCGCGGTCGACGCCAAGGCCTCGGCAGACGGCGGCTGGCACGTACACGTACGCGGCGGGCGCGAGCGGGTCCAGCGCGACGCGGTCGCCTGGGTGCGCGAGGGGGTCGAGCGCGGGGCGGGGGAGATCCTGCTGACGAGCATGGACCGCGACGGCACGAGCGACGGCTACGACCTGGAGTTGACGCACGCGGTCAGCGAGGCGGTCGGCGTGCCGGTGATCGCGTCGGGCGGGGCGGGTACGCTCGATCACCTCGTCGAGGCGCTCGAGGCCGGCGCCGACGCGGCGCTCTGCGCTTCGATCTTCCACTACGGCAGCTTCACGATCGCCGAAGCCAAGGAACACATCGCCGCAGCCGGCATCGCTGTACGCCGAGCCTGATCGCGACGGCTCAGGTCTTCTCGAACACGATTCGGTAGTGCTCGAGCAGCTCCCGCTCGAAGCAGACCTTGTTCGCTCCGACACCCGAGGTGAAGGCCAGGCGGAAGTCGGAGCTCGAAAGCCAGCGCGGGATCAGCCTCAGCTTCAGCAGCGTCTTCTGCAGGCTGCGCGCGCCGGTTCGCCTGCTCCACTCGGTCATCGTCTGGAGGTAGTCGAGGCGTCCGCTCTGGCTCGAGACGAGGCGAAAGCTGGGCTCCGCACAATCGACGATCTGATCGCGCCCGAGCGGCAGCCAGGAGCCGGGGAACTGGCGGGCGAGCAGGGCGAGGTACCACGCGTCGGAGTCGCGCGGCGCGTGGATGTCGACCTCGTCGAGCGGGATCATGTTCGGGCCGAAAACCATCGTCTGCAGGTAGAAGCGCCCTTTCGGCGGCAGGACCGAGGCAACGCGGCCAAAGAAGTCACGGTAGATCTCCTCCTGGCGCCCGGCGCGGTATTCGTCGGGCGAGCAGAAGTGCTCGAACGCGCCGAGCGACGCGACGGCGTCGAACGCGCCGAAGCTCTCGCGCGTCAATTCGCGCGCGTCGAACAGGTGAACGTCGAGGCCGTGGCGGCGACAGGCCGCCAGCTGCGCCTGCGAGAGCGTCACGCCAACTCCCGTGGCGCCGCGCGTGCGGATGAAGTTGAGCAGCGGACCCCAGCCGCAACCGAGGTCCAGCACACGGCGGCCCGGCTCGATCCCGATCTGCTCGGCGACGTATTCGTGCTTGCGGGCCTGAGCCTCTTCGAGGGTGAGCGAAAAATCACCGTCGTACTTGGCGCCACTGAAGTCCGCGAGCTCGCCGAGACTGAGCCGGAAGACCCGGTCGGTCAGCGAGTAGGTGAAGTCGATGTCGCCCCGGTCGGCCATCAGCGAGTGGAGCCTAGACTCTCTCGATGCTCGGAGGCGATGACTTTCGCGCCGATGTCGTGCTCGACGCGCTCGCGCGGCGTCCCGATGGCGCCGCGGTGCTGGCCCTCGCGGACTCCGGCGTGGCGGTCGTCGGCGGCTTCGTCCGCGACACCCTGCTCGGCATCGAGCCGCGCGAGGTGGACGTGGTGGTCGAGGGAGACGCCGAGGCCTTCGCGCGCAGGCTCGGCGGCAGCGTCGTCACCCACGCGGCATTTGGCACCGCGCGCGCCGTCGGGGACGGCTGGTCGATCGATGTTGCCGCGGCGCGGCGCGAGCGCTATCCGCGCCCCGGGGCGCTGCCGCTGGTCGAGCCGGCGACGCTCACCGAGGATCTCGCGCGGCGTGACTTCGGCGCGAATGCAGTCGCGGTCACGCTGGCGGGCGGCGATTTGCTGGCGGCCGCCGGCGCACTCGAGGATCTCGCCGAGCGGCGCCTGCGTGCGCTGCACGATCGCAGCTTCATCGACGATCCAACGCGCGTCATGCGCCTCGCGCGCTACCGTCACCGACTCGGCTTCACGGTCGACGCCGCCACCGCCGCACTCGCCGACGCGGCGACGCTCGACACGCTCAGTGGAGCACGGGTCACCGCCGAGCTGCGCCTCGCCCTGCTCGAGCCGGACCCGCTGGCGCCGCTCGCCGACCTCCAGGGCAAGCTGCCGATCGTCGTCGATCGCGCGCTGGTCGAACGAGCGCTCGCGCTCACTCCCGCCGACGCCGACCGCCAGCTGGTGATCCTCGGCGCGATCGTCGCCAACCTCCCCGCCTCAGACTGGGTCGACTCGCTCGAGCTGACCGCGTACGAGCGCCGAGTGCTAGAGCGCGCTGGACAGGCTGAGCGCCTCGCAGCGCAGATCGCCGCTGCCGGCTCGGCCAGCGCCCTGCGCGACGCGCTGCGCGGGGTCCCGCCGGAGGCCGTGGCGATAGCCGGCGCGTTCGGTCCGGTGGCCGGCGCGCGGCGCTGGCTCGAGGAACTGCGTGGAGTGGAGCTCGAGATCGGCGGTGATGACCTGCTCGCGGCCGGCGTGCCCGCCGGTCCCGAGCTCGGTGCCCGGCTCGAGCGCACGCTTCGGCGCAAGCTCGACGGCCAGCTCACTGCTGGGCGCGCGGCGGAGCTGGCGAGCGCGCTCGAGGAGGGCTCCGGGAGCCGCCCGCTGGGCGGCTGTCCTCGCCCCGCTCCTCTGGACACCACGAGTGGCGATTGCCTATGAGCGTTTTGGTCGAGCTGGGTCATGCGAGCGTGCTGTTCAGTGAGCGGGCTGAGGGGGACCTTGGACGGACTGTTGGAGAGCAGAGCGAGTCCGTTCTGGCGAACCGCGCAGGGATGGTGGAGCGGTGTGGCGTGCGCTCGATTCGGGTTCCCCGTCAGGTGCATGGTTCGGTCGTCGTGACCGTCGATGGGGGGGAGGGCTACTTGGTCGGTCAGGAGACAGCGGACGGGGTCGTCACCACCGCCCGCGACATTGGCGTCGCGGTTCATGTCGCTGATTGCCTGCCGATCGCGATCGCCGGTCCGGGCGGCGTGGCGATGGTCCACGCCGGCTGGCGCGGGCTCGCCGGCGGCGTCGTCGCGGCGGGCGTCGAGACGCTGCGCGCGACCGGCGTCGCTGGTCCGCTGGAGGCGGTGATCGGCCCGGGCGCGCTCGCCTGCTGCTACGAGACAGGTCCCGAGGTCCAGGCCCTGTTCGCGCGCTACGGGGCGGGCCACGGCCGCCGCCTCGACCTCGTCGCGATCGCCGCGGCACAGCTGCGAGCGGCGGGGGTCGCGCCGGTCGCCGACGTCGGCCTCTGCACCCTCTGTGCGCCGGCTTGCTTGCTCTTCTCTCATCGCCGCGACGGTGACAGCACGGGACGCCAGGCAGGTATCGCGTGGCGACGCTGAGCGTCGAGCATGTTCGCGCCAACCTCGCCACGGTGCGCGAGCGGATCGCGGCAGCTGCTGGGCGGGCCGGCCGCGACGGCGCGGACGTTGAGATCCTCGCCGCGGTCAAGTACCTGGACGGGCCGGCACTCGAGGTCCTCGCGGACGCCGGCATCACGCTCGTCGGGGAAAACCGCGCCCAGGACCTGCTCGATAAGGTCGGTTACGCCGAGGGCCGAGTGCGCTGGCACTTCATCGGTGCGCTGCAGTCCCGCAAGGTCAAGCTGATCGTGCCGCACGTCGAGCTGATCCACTCCGTCGCCAGCTACTCGGCGCTGACCGCACTCGGCCGCTGCGCCCCGGCGACGTTCGAGATCCTCGTCGAGGTGAATATCGCGGGCGAGGCCGGAAAGGCCGGCATCGCTCCACGGGAACTCGACGCTTTCATCGCCGCCAGCCCCGTAAAGGTCGTCGGGCTGATGACGATGCCACCGCAGACGAGCGATCCGCAAATAAGCCGACCGTATTTCGAGCAGCTCGCGTCGCTCGCGCGCGAGCGCGGTCTCGCGAGGGTGTCGGCTGGAACCAGCCAGGACTACGAGGTCGCGGTCGAGGCCGGTGCGACGATAGTGCGAATCGGCACGAGCCTGTATCGCTAATTCCCTGGGAGCGCTAGAGTGCACGGGTAGCAGGGATTGGGAACCTGCGACCGAAACACGCACCTGAACCATGGCGCTCAAGGACTCCTGGCACCGTACGCTCGTCTACTTCGGCCTCGCCGAAGAATACGACGACGACGATTACGACCCCGAAACCGGCCCCGAGGTCGCACTCGAGGATCGCTATCGGGAACGGCCCAACGTGCGCCGGCTCGCTCCACGCCGCCGGCCCGACGACATCGACGACATCTTCGGCGAGGATCAGCCACGCGGCGGGCGCCAGCAGACGGTGCTGCGCTCGGTGCAGGGCGGGCGTGGTGGCAACGGCAGGGGCGACCGCGGCCGCGACGACCGCGACTTCCAGGTCCACGTGGTGCATCCGAAGTCGTTCAACGACGCGCAACAGGTCGCCGACAAGTTCAAGCGTGACATTCCCGTGATCATCAATCTGCAGGAAGCCGACCAGGATCTGCCGCGGCGGATGATCGACTTTGTCAGCGGCCTCACCTATGCCCTCGACGGCGGCATGCAGCGCATTGCCGACCGCGTCTTCATGCTCACGCCGCGCAATGTCGAGCTTTCCGCCGAAGAGCGCGCGCGACTGATCGAGAAGGGGTTTTTCAACCAGGCTTAGGCGGCAGGCAATTTTCGCTTTGCGAAAATTCTGCCGCCGGTCTCATCGGGCGCTTGCTGCGCGTGACCGTGGTGGTTGTCCGTAGCCGCGATGCAGTCGTGGCCGTGGGTGGGGCTCTTCGCTTGCATGCAGGTAGCCTTGGTTTGTGACTTTGCTTGGATTTGCGGGGGCTGGGAACATCGCGCGGGCGCTGGCGGTTGGGCTGGGGGAGCCGGCGCTGTTCTCGGACGGCGGCTCCGGGCGCGCGATGGCTCTGGCTGAGCTCGTCGGCGGCGAGGCCGTTTCGAATGCTGAACTGGCCCGTCGCGCCGACGTGGTGGTGCTGGCGCACAAGCCTGGTCAGCTGAAGGCCGTCGCCGAAGAGCTGGCCGGCGCGGAGGTCGTGCTTTCGCTGCTCGGCGGGGTGACGCTGGAGCAGCTCGAAGCGGCCCTGCCTGGGGCGGTGGTGACGCGGGGGATGCCGAATACCGCGGTTGCCGTGCGGAGCGGGGTGACCTGCGTCTGTGGGGCGGAGGGGCTCGACGAGCTGCTCGCGCGCGTCGGCATCGTCGTACGCCTGCCGGAGCGGCTGATGGATCCGGCGGTCGCTGTCAGTGGCGTTGCGCCAGCCTACGTGTCACTGATCGCCGAGGCCTGGGTTGATGCAGCCGTCGGCCAGGGAATCCCCGCCGCACAGGCCGCGGAGCTGGTTTGCGCCGGCCTGGCCGGATCAGCCGCGCTGCTCGAAGCGCGCGGTATGGACACGCTCGCGGTTCGCCGCGAGGTGACCTCGCCCGGCGGCATGACAGCGCGGGGTCTGCGCGTGCTCGAGCGGGCCGGTCTGCGGACCGCGTTCGCCGATGCAGCCGCCGCCGTGGTCGGCACGGGCGTGCCCAAGTGACGCTCCTCGCCAGCGCGTTCGTCGGACACCTCGCCACCTTCGTCGACGTTCTCGCGTGGGTCTACACGATCGCGATCATCCTTTACGTCCTCACGAGCATGGTCTTCGCGGCCGGTCTGCGGATCCCTTACAACCGCTGGAGCGATGCGGTTCTCACGTTCCTGCGCGACGTCAGCGAGCCGCTTCTGCGCCTGTTCCGGCGTATCCTGCCGTCGTTTGGCGGTATCGATCTCAGTCCGATCATCGCGATCCTCGTCGTGCGGCTCGCCGGGTCGCTGGCAGCCCGCGCGATTGGCTAGCGCCGGTCGCGCGCCCTGGTTGCGCGCGGTCCTCGTCGCGGCGGCGGTGATCGCTCTCGATCAGCTCACGAAGGCGCTGATCCGCGGCTCCTTGGCGCTCGGTGCCACACGCCATCTCCTGCCCGGCGTGACACTCGTCCACACGACCAACAGCGGTGTGGCGTTCAGCCTGCTGAGCGGCAGCGCCGTGAGCGTCACGCTCCTCGCGCTGGTCGTCCTCGCGGCGCTGATCTTCTTCTTTGCCCGCCACAGTTCTCAGCCCCTTCTGTGGCTTGCGACTGGCATGATCGCCGGCGGGGCACTCGGCAACCTGATCGATCGCCTTCGTATCGGGGCGGTCACGGACTTCATCAAGCTCCCCGACTGGCCGGCGTTCAACGTAGCCGACAGCGCGATAACGCTCGGCGTGATCGGCTTCGCTCTCGTGATCGCTCGCGATGGAAATCGTAGTTCCAGCTGAGGCCGCCGGCCTCCGACTCGATCGCTACCTCGCCGAGCAAGCCGGCTCGCGAGCGCAGGCCGAGCGCTGGATCAAGCACGGCAGCGTGACGGTTGACGGCCGCAAGGCCCAGAAATCCGCTGTCCTGACAGGCGGCGAGCACATCAACATCGTTGCTCCCCGCCCGACGGCGGACATTGCCGCCTCCGGCGGCGATGCTCCGCCCGTCGTGTTCGAGGACTCCGACCTGCTCGTCGTCGACAAGCCCGCTGGCATGGTTGTGCATCCCGCTGCGGGCCACCGCAGCGGTACGCTCTCGCAGGCGCTCCTGGCGCTCGGAGCAGCCGGCGGAGAGCCTTGGCGGCCGGGAATCGTGCATCGCCTGGACAAGGACACCTCGGGACTCCTCGTGGTCGCCAAGAGCGAAGCAGCGCACCGCGCGCTGAAGACCGCGCTCGGCGAGCGTCGCGTCGTGCGTGAATACCTCGCGCTCGTGGCCGGGCGCCCACCGGCGCGCGGCGGCACGATCGACGCGCCGCTCGGCCGCGATCGCCGCGCGCCTCGACGAATTTCGCTCGACAGCGCTCACGCCCGCGAGGCCAGGACGCATTTCACGCTCGAGGAGGCGCTGCCCGCCTCAAGCCTCCTGCGCGTGCGGCTCGAGACCGGTCGCACGCACCAGATTCGTGCCCATTTCGAAGCAATCGGCCACCCGGTCTGCGGCGATCCGCAATACGGACGGACGCGCGCATACGGGTTGACGCGGCAGTTCCTCCACGCGACGCGCCTCGAGTTCGCGCAGCCCTTCACCGGTGAGCCGTTGACGTTCGACTCACCGCTGCCTCGAGACCTGGCCGAGGCGCTCGCGCGTGCCCGTAGCGGTGAGGGCGCACGCCGCGGCTGAGGTCGCGTATCCTCGTCTAGACCGATAAACCAACCCGTACGGCGCCGACGGTCGCGCGCCTGCCCGAGCCGGTCGAGCTCGGGTCCTCGCGACCTGCCGGACGGAATCACAAACACACACAAGGAGCAGCACCGTGGCTCGAGTCGAGCTGAAGGACCTGCTGGAGGCCGGCGTGCACTTCGGCCACCAGACGAGACGCTGGAACCCCAAGATGCGCCGCTTCATCTTCGGTGAGCGGGACGGCATCTACATCATCGATCTGGTGACGACCCAGCGCCTGCTCGAGCAGGCGCTCGACTTCGCCGCTGACGTCGCGCACCGCGGTGGCACGGTCCTGTTCGTCGGTACCAAAAAGCAGGCGCGCGACACCGTACAGCAGGTGGCCGAGGCCGCCGGGATGCCCTACGTCAACCATCGCTGGCTCGGCGGCCTGATGACTAATTTCCAGACGATCAGCGAGCGAATCAAGCGGCTGCACGACCTGGAGCGCTACGAAACCGAGGGGCAGCTCGCACTCCTGCCAACGCGGGAGCGGATGTCGGCTGAGGCCGACCTCGTCAAGCTGCGTGCCAACCTCGGTGGCGTCAAGAACATGAAGGGCACGCCCAACGCGATCTTCATCATCGACCTCAAGACCGAGGTGATCGCCGTCCGCGAGGCGCAGCGTCTGCGCATCCCGATCATCGGCCTCGTCGATACCAACTGCGACCCGGACGGCATCGACTTCGTGATCCCCGGTAACGACGACGCAATCCGCTCCTGCTCGATCATCACGCGAGCGATCGGCGACGTCGTTGCGACCGAGGCGGGCTTCTACCGCGCCGAGCAGGAGAAGCTCCGCAAGGAAGCCGAGGAGCGCGCGCGCCGCGAGGCCGCGGAGAGGGCAGCGGCAGCTGAGGCTGCGGCCGCGGCCGAGGCGGCGGCCCAAGCCGCGGCGGCTGAAGCCGCCGCTGCGGCGGAAGCAGAGGCCTCAGCTCCGCCGGTCGGAGCGGCGGCCGTGCCCGCCTCACCGCCTGCGCAGGCCGCTGACGCGCCGCCGCCGGTCAGCGCACCCGCGCCGGTGTCGCCCGCGCCCCCGCCAGCGCCGCCTGTCGCGGAACCGGCCGCTGTCGCCGAGCCGGCGGCTCCCGTGGCCGCCGTGGAGCCCGAGCCGGCCAAGCCTGCCGCAGAGCAGCCCGCGGCGGTGGAGCCGCCAGTCGCGGAGCCCGAGCCCGAGCCTGCGCCGCCCGCCGTAGAGGCGCCGGCAGCCGAAGCGGCGTCGGCCGCGCCGGCAGCCGAAGCGGCGTCGGCCGCGCCCGCAGCCGAGGAGCCCGCAGCCGAAGCGTCACCAGCCGCGCCCGCAGCCGAGGAGCACGCACCCGCAGAGCCGCCCGCGGCCGGCGAGGTGGCTGCGGCCAAGCCCAAACGGACGGCCCGCAGAAAGCCCAGTGCGAGTACGCCGAAACCGGCCCCCGAGCCAGCGGCCGCAGCCGCCAACACCAACGCCGCTTCCGAGGCTGCGCCCGCAGGCAAGCCGGCGCAGGCGGCGGCCGAGGACGCCCCCAAGGAGGCCACGAGTGTCAAGTAGCGGCGCAGCGGTATCAGCCGCGGATGTGAAGGCTCTTCGCGATCGGACCGGCGCGGGGATGATGGACTGCAAGAAGGCCCTGACCGAGGCCGGCGGGGATGTCGACAAGGCGATCGAGATACTTCGCATCAAGGCCGGCAAGCGGATCGAGGATCGCGGCGAGCGGGTCGCCAGCGAGGGCACCGTCCAGGCCTACCTGCACCACAACGGCAGGGTGGGCGTGCTCGTCGAAGTCGACTGCGAGACCGATTTCGTCGCCCGGACGGACGACTTCGTCACCTTCGCGCGGGAGGTCGCCTCGCACATCGCGGCCGCGAACCCCCGCTGGCTGAGCGCGGAGGAGGTGCCGGACGACAAGCGAGAGGCCGAGTTGCGGATCTTCGAGCAGGAGGCGGCCGATAAGCCGGCCGAGATCCGCGAAAAGATCGCCGCAGGGAAGCTCCAGAAGTGGTTGTCCGACGTCGTGCTGCTCGAGCAGGTTCACGTCAACGCCGATAAGCATGAGGGCAAGACGATTCGCCAGCTCCAGCACGACATCGCGGCGCGGACAGGCGAGAACGTCCTGATCCGCCGGTTCGAGCGCTTCGTGGTCGGCGAATAGCGGCGATGGACGAGCCCATCTTCCGGCGCGTGCTCGTGAAGCTCTCGGGCGAGGCGTTGATGGGCGACCTCGACTACGGCATCGATCCGGACCGCGTGCGCGCGATCGCCGGAGCCGTGCGGGCCGTGAGCGAAACCGGCGTGCAGCTCGCGATAGTTCCCGGCGGGGGCAACATCTACCGTGGCCTCAAGGGGGCAGCAGAAGGCATGGACCGAGCCACCGGGGACTACATGGGCATGCTCGCCACCGTGCTGAACGCCCTCGCGCTTCAGGACGCGTGCGAGACGGCCGGAGTCCACACGCGTGTGCAGTCGGCGATCACCGTGCAGGAGGTCGCCGAGCCATACATTCGCCGCCGCGCGATGCGCCACCTCGAGAAGGGACGCGTCGTGATCTTCGCCGCAGGAACGGGCAACCCGTTCTTCACGACCGACACCGCGGCGGCGCTCCGCGCGAGTGAGATCCACGCCGAGGCGATCCTGATGGCCAAGAACGGGGTTGAGGGCGTCTTCAGCTCCGATCCTGCGATCGACCCGACCGCCACCTTCATCCCGCGGATCACCCACATGGAGGCGATCCAGCGTCGCCTCGCGGTGATGGACGCGACCGCACTCACGCTGTGCATGGAGAACAAGCTCCCGATCCACGTCTTCAACGTCGACGACGAGCAGAACATCGGCCGGATCCTCGCCGGCGAGCGCGTCGGCACGCTGGTCAGCACGCCGTAGGCAAGGCCCGAGC
>Ga0302325_10011614_pt1 | contig 18961 bp, 13 predicted proteins | sample Palsa_T0_2_FD_201948 | JGI IMG/M metagenome (GOLD analysis project Ga0302325, IMG submission 201948) | Peat permafrost microbial communities from Stordalen Mire near Abisko, Sweden - Palsa_T0_2 | ecosystem: Environmental > Terrestrial > Soil > Palsa > Peat permafrost | place: Sweden: Abisko...
CACCCTCGCCTGGCACGGGCTTGCGCTAGGTTGCGCAGGTCGTTGCGGGTCGAACGCGGGGGTGGTTCTCGCGCCGGCCAAGCCGTTTCTCCCTGCGCGAGGATCGCATGAAATTCCCTTGGTTCTTGGCGTTGGTCACCGCTTCGACCATCGTCGGTTGCGGTAGCTCGAACAACACGTCCGCCACTTCGAACAGCACGTCCATCGCCGACGCGGCGAGCGACGTGGCGAGCGACGCGCCAAGCATGGCGCCTGTCGCCAACCTCACGGCAAACCCAAACCAATGGGTGTGGACGCCGGTGGAGGGCGCCAAGTGTCGTGACGGGTCGGGTACGGGTTTCGCGGTGAACCTGGCCTCGCCGGCCTCGAACAACCTCGTCATCTACCTCGAAGGGGGCGGGGCCTGCGTCGACGAGGTCTTCTGCGCCACGACGCCGCCGAGCTTCGGCGAGTCCGACTTTGCGACCTGGCACACGAGCTCCACCACCGACGCAAACAGCGGCATCTTCAACCGCACGGACGCGGCCAACCCGGTCGCCGGCTGGAACTTCGTGTACATCCCCTATTGCACGGGGGACATCTTCGTCGGCGACAACCCCAATGGCATGGTGTCCGGTGTGTCGGGCACGCAGCAGTTCGTCGGGTACACCGACATCGGGCTCGACCTCGACCGGATCGTCCCGACGTTTCCCGGCCTGACCAAGGTCCTGCTGACGGGCATCAGCGCCGGCGGCTTCGGCGCATCGGCCAACTACGTGCAGGCAGCGAGGCACTTCGGCTCGACGCCGATCTACCTGCTCGACGACTCGGGCCCCCCGATGGAGGCCCCATACCTGGCCACGTGCATGCAGACCCAGTTCGCGACGCTCTGGGGCATGGGCGGGGCGCTCGCGGATTGCGGGAGCGACTGCTCCGATCCGAGCACCTACTTCATCGACTTCGCGAAGCACGTCGCAAAGACCTACCCCAACGTGCCGTTCGGTCTCATCGACTCGTCGGAGGACGCCATCATCAGTCTGTTCTTCGGTTACGGTAATCCCAGCAACTGCATGCCCGGGCTCCTCCCCGAGTCGCTGCCCGCGGCCACCTTCACCGCCGGCCTGCAGGATGCTGAGGAGCAGCTCGCCGGCGCGCCGAACTTTGGCTCGTTTATCCTGGGGGGCTCGCGCGACACGCAGCATACGTCGCTCGGGGCGAGCAGCACCTTCGACGGAGATTCCACGAACGTGACGGCATCTCTGCTCGTTCCCGACGGCGGCATCGACGAGGACGCGGGCACGATCGCTCTCACGACGTGGATCGCGACGCTGGTCAACGATGGAAAGGTCTCCAACGTCGGTCCCTGACGCCGCACGCCGGGACGCATGGTCGACCCTATCGCCGTCCGCCCTGGAGTCGTCGTCCCCGCCGACGCTCTCACGATGCGGGCCGTGAGGGCGGGAGGTCCGGGCGGGCAAAACGTGAACAAGGTCTCCAGCAAGGTGGAGCTCCGTGTCGACGTCGACCGAATCGACGGACTCGACGGCGCCGCGCGCGATCGCTTGCGCGCGTTCGCGCCGGTCGACGCCGACGGGCAGTTGCTCGTCATCAGCCAGCGCACGCGCGACCAGCACATGAACCTCGCCGAGGCGCGTGACAAAGTGCGCGACCTCATCGTGCGGGCCCTCCACGTACCGCGTCCTCGCCGCAAGACCCGTCCGACACGCGGGAGCGTCGAGCGGCGCCTCAACGACAAGAAAAAGCGCACCGAGGCGAAGGCGAACCGCCGCACGCGAGGCGACTGACGTCGTGGAAGGAGCGACCGCGGCGGAGCGCGACGACGCGGAGCCGAGCGACCCGCGAGCGGTCGCGGTCGTCGTCGCCCTCGCCGCGGGGATCCCGTACGCGTCTTCCTTGTCGTACGGCTTCGCGCTCGACGACACCTTCGCCGTCGTGGGCCACAGAGGGGTGCATGGGCCACTCTCGGCGATGGACCTGGTGCTGCGCGATTTCTGGGGTCGGAGCTTCATGGACACGATCGGCAGCTGGCGGCCCGTCACGACGGCGACCTACTGGATCGACTGGCATGTCGGCGCGGGGCGCCCGTGGGTCTTCCACGCCACCAACGTGGCCCTCTACGCCGCGCTGCTCGTCGTGTGCGAGCGATTCCTGACCCGCTTCTTCGGGGCGGCACTCTCGGCGCGCGCGCGATGCACGGCGGTAGGGGTCTTCGGGCTGCTGGCGATCCATGCAGACGTCGTTCCGAGCATCGTGGGTCGCGCCGAGATCTTGGCTGGGCTCTTCGCGTTGCTGGCGATCCTGTTGCCCCTCCGGCGCGAGGGTCCGATGCGCCTCGTCGAGGCTCTCGTCGCAGCCGTCGCAAGCCTCCTCGCCATGGGGAGCAAGGAGTCGGCGTTGCCAATCGCCCTGCTCGCTCCGGTGCTCGCCTTCCGATGGCACGCCAACCGCGGGACCGCTCGCGGGCGCGGGGTGTTCGTACTCTTCGCGCTCCACGCCGCGCTCCTTGCGGGCGTCGTGGCGTTCCGCTTGCTGCGCATGCCATGGATGGCGCCGGGGCCGGAGCGGGCCACCGAAAACCCGCTCATCGCGGTGGATGTCCCGGCACGGCTGCTCGGCGCGGGTGCCGTTTTCGTCCATTACCTGGTGCACCTGGTGTGCCCCTGGCGCCTCGCCCCGGACTACAGCTACGCGGCGTTGGACGTCTTGCACGAAACGGTCCTCGGCGCGTTGGGGATCGCGGTCGCGCTGGGTGCGGCGGCCACCGTGGGCGCCCGATGGCGGCGCGCCCCCGGCCTGACCGACGCGACGCTCGCTCTCGGCGCCTCGTACGTCGTCGTATCGCACGTCTTCCTACCGGCGGTCGCCGTGATGGCCGATCGCTTGTTCTTCTTTCCGTCGTTCTGGGTCGTCGTGATAGCAACCCTCGCGCTGAAGCCGGCCGCGGCCCACGCCCCCCGCGCGGCTGGGCTTCTCGTGGTCGCCTTCGCCGTCGCGCAGTCCATCGTCGCGGCACGCGATGCAGCCCCCTGGCACGACGACACCACGCTGCTGACCCAGGCCGTCGATGCCCAGCCTAGTGTGGCGCGATCGCGACGCAATTTGGCGCAGGCACTCGCGGAGGCTGGACGCCCACAGGAGGCGGCGTGGCAGCTCGTCGCTTCGATGGCCATCCTGGCGCGCTACCCGGGGCCGGTCCCCAGAAGCGAGTTCCGCTCGCTCGATCTCCTGCCGCCGTCTTCCCGGATCGATGCGCTCATGGAACACATTGGCGCATGTGGGCTACGCAGTCGGCTGACGGAAGCGCGAGCTGCCTTCGGTCGGTGGGGAATGCCCGACGCCCAAGCCCAAGTCGACGTATGGCTCGTCCAGAAAGGCGCCAACCAGGCCGACGCCCACCAAGACGCCCACCAAGGCCAAGGGGTCACGACCCCGAGCTTCCCTCACATCTGTCCTGAAGGGCGATGACCACAGCCGTAGATCTGTTTATCGAAATGGCCACCAGAAAGTTTGTAGTCGCGAGCTCGCCGAGCCATGCTTGCTATACGTGAATAAGTACCATTTCGCGACGCTGGGACTCGTGACGGGACTCGCGCTGCCAGCGTGCAGCTCGGAGAAGATGGCGACGACATCGGTCGTCAAACCGACGGCGGTGGAGCCGGCGCTGCCGCCGCCCGCGCCGATCGCCGAGGCGCCGCCCCCTCCCCCGCCGGACCCGCAGGCCATTTTGGCCGACTGGCTCCGCGCCCGCCTGCCTCCGGGTGGACGCGTGGTCGCGGAAGACGGCAAGGTCACGCTCGTCCACAAGGTCTCGGCCGGCGACACGGCGGACTCGATCGCCAAAGCCTACCTGGATCTGACGGACGTCTACCGCGCGCGGGATCTCGCTGCACTCATCGCGAAGGCCGCGCCCGCGCTGACAGCCGGCGCCGAGGTGCCGATCCCGAAGCTTCTTTCTGCCCCCTACAGGTCCCCCGAGCAAGACCGCCTCGGATGGCCCCCGGAACGCGCCCTTCGAGGCGTGTTCGTCACGGGAGGCTTCGCGGCGATGTACTGGCCGGAGACGATCGACAAACTCGCGACGCACGGCTTGAACGCCATCGTCGTCGACGGCAAGGACTACGGGGGCGCCCTCGAGTACAAGTCACACGCCAAGGTCGCGATCGAGACGGGCGCGGGGGCGCGGGCGCCCATCTCGGACTTCTCGCGCGCGATCCGGTTCGCGCACGAGCGGGGGGTGCACGTGATCGTGCGCGTCCCCTGCTTCCACGATCCCTGGGCGGCAGCCAAGGCCACGCGCCTCGCCCTGAAGAACCCGGACGGAACGCCGTCGGACTCCGGTTGGCTCAACCCTTCGAACCCCGAGGCGCAGAATTACATCCTCGAGATCGTGACGGAGCTCGTGGCCCTCGGCGCCGACGAGCTGCAGCTTGATTACGTCCGATTCCCTGTACAGGACATGGGCAACGCCGTGATGCCGCCCGCGGACGGGCACCGCTCGCAGGCCATGCGCGCCTTCGTGGCCCGCGTGCACGAGGTGACGCAGGCCGCGAACGTTCCCCTCTCGCTCGACACGTTCGGCATCACCGCCACCGGCGCCATCTCCGACGTGGAGAAGCTCGGACAGAACCTCAGCGTCCTTGGATCCGCGACCGAGGCGGTCAGCCCGATGATCTATCCGTCGCACTACGCCAAAGGGTTCCACGGCTGGGACGAGCCGGGCGACCACCCCGAGATCATCGGGATCGGCACGCGCGGGGCGGTCGAGCGCCTCAAGGCGGCCAACCTCGAGTCCACGGTCGTCAGGCCGTGGCTGCAGGCCTCGGAGTACAAGACGACCAAGTACGGGCCTCAGTACGTCCGCGACGAGATCCGCAGCGCCGAAGCCAACGGGGCCGTCGGCTGGCTCTTGTGGAACCCGTCGAATACGTACTGGGCGGTCTGGGACGCGCTGCCCAAGGTCGACGCCGACAAGCTGGCCGGCCGATAGGCCGCTCAGACGAGGCCTCGGCCTTCGCAGAAGCGGATCGCGAGGTAGACCTGCGCCGCGAGCGACAGGGTGAAAACGGGAACGAAGCGCCTGGCGGTGCCTAGGTCGCGCGCGAGCACGAGATAGACGGCGGGTATGCCCGCGACATAGCGGGCCATCGAGTGGACCAGGCCCGACGAGAGCGGCATCACGAGCGCGAGGACGAAGTAGACGCTCTGCGCCGCCGGCACGCGCCGCAGCGACCGCGCCGCGAGCGCGAATCCGAGCAGCACCGCCGCGACGTCGGCGCCGCGCTGAAGATCGAGCGGATCGAGGCGAAGGTCCTGGGCCGCTTGCGCGATCGTCAGGAGGGGGAACGTCGCCTTGCGGGCCCACGCGTGCTGCGCGGCGAGCGGGGCCGCGACCCGCCCGGTCGCGAGGAAGCCGGCAGCGAAGAAGGCCGCTGTGGCCGCAGGCACGAGGGCGAGCCACGCGGCGCGCGGGTCGAGCTTGCGCCAGCCTTGACGGTGCAGGGCGGCGACAACGATCGAAGGCACGAGGAGGACGCCCGACGACCGCGTCGCGGCGGCGAGCGCTCCCGCGGCCGAAGCGAGGGCCCATCGGTCGCGCGCGTACGATTGCATCGCGAATGCCACGAGCGCGAAAAAGAGCGCCTCGGTGTAAAAGGCACCGAAGAAGAAGTGCGTGGGAAACGCGAGAAACAGCGCGACTGCGCGCGTGGCCATGCGCTCTCCGTGCGACGCGGCCGCCGTCGAGTAGAGGAGCGCGCAGCACGCGAGCGACGCGAGAAGCGAAATGGCCAGGCCCGCGCGAGGGGCGCCGACGACGACGACGCCAAGCCACCGGGCCGCCATGGGATAGAGTGGAAAGAACGCCCAGCTCTGCGGCGACCGATACCCCTCGGACGCGATCGCGAGGTAGTGCTGCCCGTCGCGCGAGAACAGCCCACCCAAGGTGTCGAGCACCAAGGGATCTCCCGTGCGCGCGGCGAGCGCCTGCTTGAGAGACGCCTCGCCGAAGCGTCGGAACGCGACCGCGCCGGCAAGGGGAACGCCCACATGGACGACGAGAAACAGCAACCCCAGGGCGCCGAAAGCGCGCCCGCGTGCGAACGCGCGGTCTCCGTCCAAGCCGGCTGCCACGTGCGCCGCCTACTTCGGTGTGATCAGGCCCGCCAAGAAGAACGCGAGCGGCGCGAGCGCCAGCCCCCATTCCACGACCGCAGCGAAGCGCGTGCGTCGGCCGAACAAGGGCTGCTCGGCAGGGGGCTTCATCGGGAAGGACTTCTGCCCTACGCAAAGGCCGGTGTATAGAGGGACATGCTCACCGGTCCCGTGCCCTGCAGGGGGCAGGTCGTCCAGATGAACGTGGTACCGGCGACGTCCGCGCCGTAGAGGCAAGCCTGGGGACAAGGATCGGTGCCGGTGCGCGAGCCGCCCTCCCGTCCGACCGCGTCCATTTTAATCGTGATGGTGCTCGTCGTGCCCGCGCTCGCGGTGCTCGGCGTTTGGTTCCTGCGTACGCCTGGCGCGCCCGTGGTCTCGGCCGTTCCGTCGGTACGCACGAGTGCCCCACCCGAGCCGCCGCCAACGGCGCAGGACCGAAGAGCGGGCATCCGCGGACGCGTGCTCGACGCCGACGGCAACCCGGCGGCGGGCGCGGCGGTCCGCCTGATCACCGCCGCATCGCCTTCCAAGATCCTCGTCGACACGACGAGCAACGCGGCCGGAGAGTTCGCGTTCTCATCCGTCGGGCCGCTGGCCGTTCGCGTGGTCGCTGATCGCGATCCCGACGGGTTCGTGACGAGCGCGGAGCTCCGGGTCGCGGCGGGCAAGACCGTGGAGCTCACGCTAGTCCTGTCGGCGGCCGGCGCGATCGTCGGCAGGGTCGTCGACGCGGACGATCACCCCGTCGCGGGCGCGGCGCTCTCGGTCGAAGGGGTCGCCTGGATTGCGCGCAAAGCGACCAGCGACGCGGCGGGCGCCTTTCGCGTCCCCGCCGTACCGCGGGAGGTCACGGTCCTCGTCGCCGTGGCCCGCGGATACCGCACGGCTCGAGTGCCCCTCGTGTGGCGCGAGAATCAGGCCGATGTCGTCGTTCGTGTACGCCTCGAGGGTGCGCCTCCGATCGCGGGCGAGGTGCATGACCCCGATGACAAGCCCCTGCACGCGCGCGTGGTCGCGTGTGAAGGGCAACCGCCCGAGACCCGCGTCGAGAGCGGCGACGACGGTACGTTCCAGCTTCCCCCGTCCACCATGGATTGCCAGGCCGTCGCCCAGCACGACGACTACGCGCCGAGCGACGCGGTCTCCGTCGGAGAAGGTCGGCCGTTGGTGCTCCGATTGAAGCCGGGGGGCGCCATCGAGGGGGTGGTTGTCGACGACCGCGGGGCCGGCATCCCCTCGTTCACGGTCGGCATCGAATCGTTCGCCGGGGCGCAGCGCCGGGGCTCGGGGAACGGAGGGGCTCGGACCATCGAGGATCCCCGCGGCGCGTTCCGCTGGGACAAGCTCGCACCCGGCACTTACGTCCTCACGGCGTCGGCGCCAGACAAGCCTCCCACGCGGTCGGACCCCGTCGACGTGGCCGGCGGGGCCGCGGCGCACGTGCGCATCGTGCTGCTTCAAGGGGGAGCCGTTGCCGGTCGCGTCTTCGACGAACATCGGACGCCCCTCGGCGACGTCGAATTGCACTTCGACACCGTCAGCAGCGTCGTGCCCAGCGGCGCAAGCACCAAGACGGACGCCGCGGGAAGGTACCGCCTCGAAGGGGCGCCTGGCGGTCCCTTTACCCTGCGCGCGCAGAAAGATGGCTTCCGGGCGCGCATGATCTCGGGCCTCCACGTCGATTCGCGCGCCACGCTCACTCAGGACGTGATCCTGACCGCGATGGATGGCGGACCGGGCCTGGAGCTCGGTGGCATCGGTGCGAACGTGGCGCCCACCCCGGAGGGAATATCGCTGGCCGTCGTCTTTCCCGGCGAGCCTGCCGACCGAGCGGGCTTGCGGGCGGGCGACCGCGTATTGCGCATCGACGGCGAGGAGACCGACCGCATGTCGGCCGCCGACGTCATCCAGCGGCTTCGCGGCGAACCCGGAACGGTCGTCGGCGTCTCCGCGGGACGGGCCAAGGAGACGCTCGACGTCATCGTCACCCGAGCGGCGATCGTTCGTTGACGCGACCCCGAGAGTACGTCGGTCGCTGTACGCGTGCTATAGCGCACGGATGAGCATGGCGTATTGCGCGCGACGCTTTGCGTTCGCGTGCGTCGCGTGTTTCGGGATCATTTCTTCGGTCCTGGGCTGCACCCGCGACTCGGAGGCACCCTCCGACAAGCCCGCAACGACGCAGCCCGAGATGGGCGCGTCAATCCTGAGCCCGAACGTACCCGCGCCGGACTGCCCCACGGCGGCGGTTTCGATCCCCGCCGTGGCTGAACAAGCATTCCCGTTCACGTGGCCCGCGATGCCGCGTTGCGGCGGGCAGTACATGGTGATCCCCGGCACGGACACCGCGACGTGGACCCCCTTGCCCAGCGCGGATGCAGGCGTCGACGCCAGCATCCCCAGCAATACCACCAGCGTACCGACACTCGATATCAACGGATCGAACTTCAACGGCGTCATCACGCCGTGCGCGACGACACTCACCGAGATTGCGCGGTACTTCGACAACAACCCCTCGGCCAATCCCGACCTCATGCCCCCCATCTTGCTCACGGATATGAGCAACCCAAAGCTCTCCGACGTCGTGCCCGCCGGCTCTGGTCTGGTGGGGAACGTCTGGCTTTTGCGCCAGAGCCTCGTGATGGGGAACGGCGCGGTGCTCCAGCTTCACGGCACGTCCGTCGGCGGCGACGTCGACACCCTGCTCCTACGAAGCGATCCGGACAAGGCCGTTGCGGACTTCACGCCTGCCGACCCTGACGCCTACGCCACGGTTCGCGCGGAATACGGCGGCCTCGACATCCAGTCCACGCTGATCACGTCGTGGTCGTGGGAAACACCGGGCATGGCCCCAGGTCCGGACCAGGTCACCAACGACGGCCGTGCGTACGTCGAGGTTCGTTCCCAGCAGGGAGGCGCGGACGGGGGAGGCCCCCCACAAGAGTCCCGGATGGAGATCGGGGACTCGACCCTCGAATACCTCGGCTACCACAACGGCGCCTCCTACGGTGTCGTCTGGCGCATCCCGACGCCAACCGACGGCACGCTGGAACTCTTTTCCGTCCTCCACGTGTACGGCGACGCCTCGAACAGCCACTTTCTCTACAACTACTTCGGCGGCTATACGTTCGGCGCATACGGGATGCGCTTTTACAATAACGAGTTCGCCTACAACATCGGTTACGGGCTCGACCCGCACGACTCCTCCGACGACCTCTACGTGGAGAACAATCACTTCCACGACAACAAAACGCACGGCTTCATCTGCTCCAAGCGGTGCCAGAACCTGCAGGTGCGGAACAACATCTCGGAGAACAACGGGATCAACGGCATCATGCTGCACTCGACGGCCACGAACTGGATCGTCGAGAACAATCAGGTCTTGAACAACACCGGCGGCGGTATCGTCCTGTGGGACTCCTCGAACAACACCATCCGGGGCAACGTCATCTCGAACAACCAGAACGGGATCCTCCTCCTCGCCGGCAGCTCGAACAACGTGGTCGAGGGCAACGAGATCTACGGGAGCTCGAGCTACGGGCTCTACGCCTACATCGAGGATCCCAGCGTCGCGGGCAATGGGCACCCGACGCAGAACCTCATCGTCGACAACGTATTCAGCGACGGCGGGACGAAGGCCATCAACCTGGTCAACGCCGACCAGAACACGTTCGACAACAACCGCTTCACGGGCGTGACCGGCACGACGGTGGGGATCCAGGCGTCCCAGGGCAACATCTTTCGCGGCAGCTGCGTCGACGGGGGCCTATCGATCCAGAGCACGGGCGCCGGCGGAATTTCGAGCTCGACGATCGTCGACGAGACGAGCGCGTCGGTCGAACTCGACTCCACCAGCGTCGTCGTGGCCGCCGATCCGGCGGGCATCCTCTTCGACAGCAACGACCACCGACCCAACACCGTTTCGCTCGCGGGTTCGTGGCTCAGCATACCGGGCCTCTCCTCCAGTTCAATTCATCTGAACCAGCTGCCGGTCGCGGTCCTTCCGAGTGCGGGGACGGGCCTGGTCCAGGTGACGTCGTGGTCTTCCTCGGCCGCCGGCATCACGCTCTGGCCGGGGACAACGGATCAGACATTGCAGGTGTCTTTCTCCATGCTGCAACCCTCCGCGACCTACGCGATCCTCCTTGGTGGTGCGACGCTCGCCTCCGGTCAAGTCCAGTCGAACGGGCAGGCGCAGGTGGATTTGCCGATTGCCTTGCCCGCCAACCCGGACGCAGGCTTGGACATGCAACTGACCGTGAAGTGAGCGACGTTCAGCCGTGACTGGGTCGAAGCGCTGGCCGTTCGCCGCTGCGGCCTGGATGGCCGGCGCGGCATGGACCGCTGTCGGCTTCGCACAGAGCCCGCCGCTGGTGTGCCCCAACTCGACGATGCCTTTGCCGAGCTATTCGGACAGCGGGCTCCAGACTCCAACGTCTGCGTCGTTGCCCGCGACCGAGACACACCCGAGCGTCTATTTCGACGATACGCGCGTCGCGACGCTGAAGTCGCGTACGACCGAGGGCGGCTACTATGGTCCGCTCTGGGCCCGGATGCAGGCCGACATCCAGATGGATCGCTTCGGCCCGACGAACGACGACCAGGGCAATTCGTGTCGCGCCAAAGGATTGGCCTTCTCGTATCGGGTGACGGGCAACAGCGCGCTGCTCGCGGGGGCGGTCACGGCGCTGAAGGCCGCGTTCGCCGGCGGGATCCCGGCAACCGAGGACGACACGGCGGTGGACGACTGGCTGCAAAGTTACTCCGAAGCCTACGACTGGGTGCAGCCCACGCTCTCCACGGAGGACGACGCCGCGATCCGCAAGAACGTCAAAGTGGGAGCGAGCTGGCTGTTCGACTGGTTCTCGACGGCCGATCCCCGGCCCCAGAACCACCGCTCCAAGGCCGGATCCGCCCTCGGCACGTGGGCGCTGACGTTCCGTACGGACCCCGATGCCCAGACCTGGCTCAACTTCGCATTGGACGCGATGGCGCCGGTCTTCGGTTACCAGTTCACGCCGGATGGCATCTATCGAGACGGCGGCGGATACTACTTCGTATTCACTTTGATCAATCTCATCCCGTTCATGTGGCAGCTGCGGAACGTCACCGGCACCGACATGTTCCCGGCGCTGCGCCCCGCGTTCGACTGGGCGGTCAAGGTGCGCGAACCGCGCGGATGGATCCCGAACTGGCAAGACAGTTGGGAGAAGTCCGCGCTCACCCACCTCGTCGCGCCGGCGTTCAAGGACGTCTCGGGCACGCCGTTTCACCCGACGGCGCCGCTGTCGTCGATCTATCAGTGGGCCTGGCTGACGACAGATTGGGCCGGCATCGCGTACACCCAGAGCGTTGACGGGAACACCGATTGGTCGGGAGCGGGGCAGGATCTGTACTTCGACCCGGACGAGTTCATCCTGTTCGACAGCACCATCGGCGCCGTGCAGCCAACGCTCAACCCGACTCAGTTCATGACCGGCGGGCACGTCTACTTTCGAAACAACTGGAACACCAGCGACCCGACCACAAGCTACCTATTTTTTCAGGGCGCTGGGATGACGGACAACCATAACCACTGCGATTCGATGGAGTATCTGATCGACGCAGAGGGCGCGATCATGGTGAACGACAGCGGCTATGGCCCCGAACAGTTCAACGACGACGGCATGTACCGCAACATCTACGGCGCCGCCGACCGGCACAACTCGATCACGGCGGACGGAGTCGGTCCCCAAGACGCGACCGTGGCCCGGAGCCAGATCGACATCGGCACCTTCGCCTTCGCCGAGAAACAGGCACCCTTCGCGACCGGCGCGACGATGCGACGCGCCATCGCGTTCCCGCAGGAGCAGTACTTCGTCGTCGCGGACCAGATGACGGCGCCGTCGTCGCAGACGTTCGTCTCGTACCTCCGTGCGCGCGGGTCGCTCGACCTCAGCGGCAACCAGGCCACCTGGACGACGCCGAACGACACGTACGGAAGCCCGGCCCGGCTCGTCACGACCGTCCTTCCGGCAAACCTCTCGATCGCAACCCCCAACGACGGTGTGGCCAACTTCTATGGCTCGGATCCGTCGGACGCCGAGCCCAACGCCTATCTGGCCATGACCCAGCAGGGCACGAGCGCTCTCTACCTGACGGTCCTCATCCCCGCCCCCACCTCGGGCGAGGTGCCCGTCACCCAGGACTTTAGCGGCGGCGGGGCGCTCGCCGCCACCGTCACGGACAGCATGTTCCGCGACACGTTCATCCATGCGGCGGCGCCGGCGACCGCGACGGCGCAGGACCTCACCGCCGATGCCCTCTTCGCGTGCTCTCACGAGGTCGCCCAGGGTCTGGCGAACTACATGCTCGAGGACGGGACGAGCCTTTCGTACGGTGGGATGCAGATCTTCGCGGCCAACGCGCCGACCACCCTCGCCGTCGACCTGTCGCTCGCAGGCGAGATCAACGCTCAGGTGACCAACGTGTCGAGCCCCACGACGCTGACGTTCTACACGCGACCGGATCTGACGATTCAGAAGGCCACGTTCGACGGCACCGCGATCCCGGTGCAATCGGTCTCCGGAGGCGGCGCGTCCGTCGCGTTGAGCTCGAGCGGCACTCTCGTGCTCAGCGAGGGCGGCGATGGGGGCGCCTACGGTCCTGTCGGAGCGGCGCTGCCCCCGCCCCCGCCATCCCAGTCAAAAAGCGGGTGCAGCTGCCGCATCGACACCGCGGACAGGAGCCAGCGCGGCGTTCCGGCCGTGGCGCTGACTGCCTTCATCGGGCTGTCGCTTGCACGCAAGCGACGTCACTGCTGCGCGAGGGCGCGGGCGAGCTGACTCTGCGCTCGGCCGATGTCGAACTTGGATCGTATGTCCTCGAAGCGAGCGCTCGTGTACTGGAGCTCCGAGTCGGTCAGCTCCAAGAACGTCCCGACGCCCTGGCGATAGCGGGCTTCCTGCTCGTCGCGCCGTTCGCGCGCGGTCGTGACGTACTTGGCCGAGGCGGCCGCCGCCTTGCGCGCCGCCACCAGGGCGGCACGGGCCTGCTCGGCCTCGAGGCGCACCGTGTTGTGCATCTTGTGTTCGTCGGCGGAGAACTCGTCGGCCAGCGCCTGCTGCTCGTCGGCGTTGCCCTGCACGAGCCAAGGATTCATCCCGTACTGGCCGGGGTACATGATCGAAACGCTCGCGCCGATGTTGGTGACCTGTTGTCCCATCGTGGGGCCAGACCACCAGGGCCCCGCTTGCACCACGACTTGCGGTAGGTACGCCCCGCGCGCGGACTTCGCCGCCTCGTCGGCGCTCTGCGCTCGATAGGCAAGGGCGAGCACCTCCGGTCGCTCGTTCGCGGCCGCCGAGATCGCGCCGTCGGATGGAAGCGGCGCGCCTTCCGACGACGGGGCAACCAGGGAGTACTTGCGCATGGTGTCCTCGCCGATCGCGGCAGCCAGTGCCGCGCGCGCGACGGTGACGGCAGCCCGCGCGCGAACGAGGGCGAGCTCTCCCTGAGCGAGGAACGACTGCGCGGCGGCCACGTCGACGCGCGTGTTGGTACCGGCCGAGTGAAATCCCTCGGCGGTGTCCAGGTGCCGCTGCCGCGTCTTGACCTCTTCCTCGGCGACGTCGGCTTCGGCTTCGGCGGCCAGTGCGTCGAAGTACGCAAGCTTGGCGTTGAGCACGACGTCGAGGGTCGACCCACGCAGCCCCATCCGCTCGGCGGTCACGAGCGCGGATCCAGAGCGGGTGGCGTGGATCGTCTTGCCCCAATCCCAGAGCACCCAGGAGAGGCCAATGCCCGAGCTCCAGTACTGGTAAAGGCGGTAGTTCGGCGACGGGATGTATGAGGGGGCCGAGTGACAGATTGTGCGCTGCACCTGGCCGTTCACCAACGCAGGCGCGCACTGGACCAGGACCTGGTTGCCCGTCGTGTCGACCACGTTGTCCACGCCCGTATCGGTGCGCGCGTCGAGGACCCGCTGAAATCCCGGCGAGGCGGAGTAGTTCGGCGTCTGCGGTTCGAACGTGAAGTTGCCGGTAATGCCAGGCAGAAACCCGGCCACCGCTTGCTCCTTGAGAGCCAGCGCGTGGTCGACCGCCGCCTTCTGGCTCGCCAGCTGCGGATGGTGGGACTCGGCGAGCCTTACTGCCTCGTCGATCGTCAGCGGTGGACCGTCGTTCTGCGACGCCTCGCCCGGCTGCTTTTCCTGCTGCGCCCAGGCCCGACCAGGCAACCCGCTGCCGACAGCAGCGATGAGCGCGCCGAGAAGGAGTCGTTGGAACGGCCAGCCTGCGCCGTTGCGTGCGTTTCGGCTCACTGGTGCGACGCAGCCACGGCGACCGCGGCAGGCTCCGCTGTCGTGGCAGCGGCGCGTGTCGTGCCCGAGGGCGCCGCCGACGCGCTCACGATCGGTACGGGCGCAGGCGGCGGCGTCGGCTCGAGCCGTGCTCGGGGAATCGAGACGTTGACGGTCAGCCCCGGCAGCAGAACTGAGTCCACGTGATCCAGGATCACCTTGGCGCGAACCCAGTGCGACTGGGCGAGGATCTTCGCGATGGGGATCGAGAACGAAGCGTCTTTCAGTTCGAGCTCGGTCACGACCCCCAGCCAGGCGATGTGCCCTGCGTACGGACGGTGATTCGTCCCCGGCAGGGTCGTCTCGACCGGTGCCCCCACGGAGAGATCCCCGTACTTCGACTCGTCGATCCAGGCCTCGATCGAGAGATCCGTGTCGTACCAGAGCTCGAGCAAGGGAATCCCGAGCTTGACGCCGGCACCCGGCTCGACGATGCGGCGCGAGACGATGCCAGCCTCCGGGGACCGGACGACCGTCATCGACAGCTCGGCCTCCGCAGTATCGAGCGCGGCCTTGGCCGTCTTCGCCGCGGCTTCGAGCAGATCGAGCCTGGCGCGGGCGGCTCGCGCAATGGCGTCCTGCAAGGCGACCGATGCCATCTGCGCATGCGCGAGATCCACCTTCCCCTGCGCTTGCTCGAGCGTCTCGCGCGCTACCTCGTCGGTGGCGGCCGCGATGTCGTGATCCGCCTCGGACACCATGTCTTTGTCCCGGAGAACCGTGCTGCGCTCAACCTGCTTGTCGGCGAGCTTCGAGTTGACGACAGCCGCGCGCTGCTGCGCTTCGCCCACCGCGATCTTCGCCTTGACCTGACCCTGCATCACGCCGACCTTCTGGAATTGAACGGCGACCGCCTCGCGGGCGACTTGCACCTGGATCACGGCTTGCTGCCACGCCGCGCGGGCCTGGTCGACGGCGGCGCGTTGGCGCACGTCGTTCATCCGGAGCAGGACGTCGCCGCGATCGACCCGCTGGCCGGATCGCACTTCGACCGTCATCACCTGACCCTCGATCGGCGCGCCAACCTGGGCGACTGCGCCTTTGACGAAGGCGTACGAGGAGACGACGTGCGTCTCGCGGTAGTACACCCAGCGCCCGAGGAATCCCCCGACGGCGATCGCTACGAGAACAGTGAGGGTCGTTCGAAGAGCTCGAATCATTGCCTTTGCCTTCAAGAGGCGCCGCGAGGTTCGCGGTCGCGAATACGCACCAGCACCAGCACTGCAGCCAGTACGACGAACAACAACAAGTACTCCGCCTCCGTGCGGCGGCTGTGGAGATCCAGGCTGACCAGGCTCGCGTCCCGTAGCAGGGGCACCGAACCGACGAGCTGGCCCACCGCGATCGCGTACCCCGTCATCACCATCGCAAGAATCGTTGCAGACACGAGCTGCCGATCGCGCATGCGCAATCGACCCTTGGTCGAGTCGAGCTCCCGCGCGCCGCGATTCAACCAGAACTGCCGCGCAGGGAAGAACATGACCCAAATCTTGACGAGCGCACCGGCCCAGTCGAAGAGTACCGCGAGCGGCGCATAGAAGAACGAGATCCGGCGACCGTGCTTCCACGACGGCAGCGCGCGGACGCTGCGTGAGCAGAGGACCCACAGGAAGTATGCGGCGACGAGGTCGGCCCGATCGCGGCCGAACGCCATGTAGAGCGCCGCGGTTGGTCCGATGAGGACCGTCCAGATGCTGACGCGCTGATCGATGAGACACCACCAGCAAAAGAAGCCCAGCTTCGTCGGCCCTACGGAGATGGCGCGCTCGCTGTTGCGCACCATGTTGCCACCCCAGCGCCGCAGGTTGTGGTACGCGCGGATCAAGGGCTCCTTCAGCACGAACTCGTACGTGACGACCGACACGTCGGGCACATAGAGCAGCCGCTTGCCCTGCGAGAGCAGGTAAAACCAGGTGCTCTTGTCGTCGCCGGAGAGGAGCTGGTAACGGCCCCATAGCCAGTGCTTCACGTTGTCGTTGCGCACGATCTCGATGAACCCGTCGTCGAGCGTGGCGGCGCGGAAGATCGAATACCTCCCGGTGAGGCAGAGGAGCCGGTCCGACAACGAAATCGAGTTGTAATAGAGGTGCCGCTGCCCGTGCCGCATGTGGATCCACTCGGAGAACCACGAAGGCCCCTGCACGTGAGCATGTTCGTTCGTCGTCGCCGCGTAGACGTCCGGCGTGATGCGGAAGAGCGGGAGCGCCCGCGTCAGGGCCCCCGGGTCGAGGCGCGTATCCCCGTCCATCATCACGAAGATGCCTTCTGGGTCGGGATGCCGGTCGCGGATGAACTCGAGGCCTTTCGCGAGCGCGTCGCGCTTTCCGTCGGCGCCGCGCATCAGCACGATCTCGGGCGCGAACTCGGGGGGATGAGACGCGACCCCCTCGCCAAAGGCCGCGAGGATCGCCTCATCGTCGGCGTCGGTCCCCGTCACCGCGACGAACAGCGGCCTCTTGGCCAGCGGCGGGAGACGCCCCATCTCGGCGACGACGGAGAGGATCACGGCCCGAGTGACCTCGGGCCGTTCCTTGTACGTCACGAGGAGGATGCTGACTTCCGGAATGTGACCCCGTTTGGCCACCGCCTGCGCGGCTTGCTCCTGAAGCAGCGGGTACTTCCAGTAGCGGTAGAGCGCAGCGCGGATCCAGTGAAGCAGCGCCCACCCCCAGCGCCAAAAGATGACGGCCGACGCCGGCACCCACAACGGAAGGTGGCTCTGGAAGAGCAAGCGCAGCGGCGGTATCCGCTGCGCGTCCGCGAGCGCCCACATGCTGAAGATGATCGCGGCGAGCACCCCAATCTGCCCGAGGGCAGTTGCGCCGCCCTTGTCCTCGATGGACGGCCCCGGTTTCGGGGTCCCTCCCTTGGAGACCACCGCGGTCGGAGTTCCGGGCGATTGGGGTCCTGGGCTCATGGGGTGCAGCGAAGCGACCGACTCAGGTTCAAGCCACCGCCGACGAAACGTCCCGCGTCGAGTCCCTCTGCACTTCGGGGCGCTTCGGGAGCTCGAGCATGATGCGATACGGCGGACGTCCGAGGTCCACGATCGTCGGCTCGACGCCGAGCTTGCGAGCTCGCGCCAGCAGCTCGGTGGAGGACCGGCTACGCACGAGCACCTCGGAGTGCTTCAGGAACCTGTCCGGCCGCGCCATCAGCAGTTTGCCGAGGTGCGCGAGATCCGGGCGAGGGTGGCGGGCCAGCGAGTCTTGGACGAGCGGGTCGTAGATGCGAAGATCGTAGCCGCGGCCCAGGAGGCGCTCGGCGATCTCGACCATCGGGCTCTCTCGAATGTCGTCGGTGCCCGTCTTGAACGCGAGGCCCTCGAGCCCGACCTTCTTGCGGCCAAGGGCCTCGATGTACCCGATCGTGCGCTCGATGTGCAGCCCGTTGCTGCGCAGCGTGCCGCCGAGCTGGGGGACTCCGACGCCGTAGCGACGGCCGAGGTTCAGCAAGGCGCGGAGATCCTTCGGGAGACATGATCCGCCGAACGGCAAACCAGGGCGCATATACGCCGACGAGATATTGAGTTTGCGATCTTCGCAAAAGACGCGCATCAACTCGATGCCATCGATGCCGACGGCCTGGCAAAGAGAACCCACTTCATTTGCAAATACAACCTTGACCGCGTGCCAGGCGTTGCAGCAATTCTTGAGGAGCTCCGCCGTGCGGTAGCTGACCCAGTGGGTGCGGTCTTCGAAAGCGCCGAAGAGCGAGCGGACGAGCGCTTGCGCGTGCTCCGGCGGAGGTGTCGGCCCGCCGATGACACAGAAAGGCGGGTCGTCGTAGTCGGCGATCGCGGTGCCCTCGCGCAGGAACTCCGGAACGCTGAGCACGAGGATGTCGCCCGACGTCGAACGCACGGCGCGCCGCGAGTTGGCGGACAGCGTGTACGAGACGAGATCCTCGCACGTCCCAGGCGGGACGGTGCTGCGGATCATCACGGAATAAGGCCCTTTGCGCGTGCGCAGCGCCGCGCCGATCTGCGCGCAGCACTTCTCGAGCGCCCGGAGATCGGGGCTCTCGTCAGGACCCGTCGGCGTCCCAACGCAGATGATGGCTGCCGTCGACTCGCGCACGGCCGTGGCCGCGTCCATCGTTGCCCGAAGGCGGCCGAGCCGCACGCCCTCCTTCATCAGTTCTTCGAGCCCACCCTCGAACATCGGCGGCTCGCCGCGTGAGACGGCAGCTACTTTGGCGGCGTTGGCGTCGACGCCGATGACGGAATGGCCGTCACGCACCAAGCAAGCTGCGGTTACGCAGCCTACATAGCCCATGCCGAATATCGCGACTTGTGTCATGTCTTTCTTCATGGGGCGCAGTACCCTTTCATTAGGTGGCTATACGATCCAATGTAGGAAGTGTCAATCATCAATTGCGCACACGCAGCTCTCATGAGCGATACGTGGAAAGCGGGGGCCTACCCCTTTGCTTTTCGCGGCGCTTTTCGCGGCGCTTTTCGCGGCG
>Ga0302325_10011618_pt1 | contig 18957 bp, 14 predicted proteins | sample Palsa_T0_2_FD_201948 | JGI IMG/M metagenome (GOLD analysis project Ga0302325, IMG submission 201948) | Peat permafrost microbial communities from Stordalen Mire near Abisko, Sweden - Palsa_T0_2 | ecosystem: Environmental > Terrestrial > Soil > Palsa > Peat permafrost | place: Sweden: Abisko...
CTGTTTCCCGCTCGCCGAGCGAAAAGTCTGTAGATTCGAGAAATTGCAGAGGAAGGAGTTGATTATGACGCCGGCGCAACCGGGACCAGAGGTGTCGGCCCCATGGACCTACCGCGAAAAGCTGTTCAACCTGTTGGCTGGCCGGGATCCGATCGAGGTGTTAGGGCAAACGGCATCCACCCTGGCCGAAATTGTGGCCAGACATCCGGCGGAGGTCCTGCGCGGGCGAGCAATTCAAGGGAAATGGACTCCGAACGAAATCATCGGCCATCTCACCGATAGCGAATGGGTTTATGGATATCGCCTCAGGTTGATCCTTGGCGAGGACGCTCCGGCTATTCTGGGCTTCAGGCAGGATGCTTGGGTAGCCTCCCAGCGCCAGAATGAACGCGAGCCGTCCGAACTTGTCGAAATATTTCGGACGCTGCGCGTACTCAATTTGTCTGTGTGGAGACGTATGTCACCAGAGGACTTCGAACGCAGCGGGCAGCACAATGAGCGTGGCGCGGAGTCCTTGGCCGTGATGGTACGATTGCTGGCCGGTCACGACCTTTCCCACCTCGATCAGATCAGTCGTTATATTCAAGCCCTTGAGTCGCGGGGCTAGCGCCGCCGCGACTGCAAGCCGTCGAGTCGCCCACTTGGAGTACATTGGGACGTCACGTCCTCTATTTTTGGTGCAGGGGAGTATCAGCGACCTGGCGCGCCTCTTACACTGACGCGCGGGACGCACTCGGATTCTTACCTCGACGCTCGACCCGGGCCGGTTGATGATCGACCTAAGGCGATCGACCGTGAAACGGTCCAGGTCTGCGTTGCGGATGCGCGAGAAATCGGCCGCGGCGATGCCGGTACGGCTTTCACACTCGAGCTGTCGAACATGCCCGGCACACTAAAGGCGGGCCGCGCGAGCGCGGCACTCTCTAGAAATGCTGTAGCGCTAGAAAACCTCTGGCACAGTCTTTCTGGCCAGCCTCACGGAGTTATTCGCGGCCTCGCCAACAGCGTAGATGAAGGTTGCAGATTGACGGCCCACACTGACCGTCTCAGAAGTCAAAAAGGTCGTGCTGCCGTCGAGGGTAACCTCCACATGATACGTGCCGGATGGCACCGTGAGCGTCCCTTCCTTACCAGGATTCGCGGTCATGGTGAACGTCTTGGGGTTTGTAACGTCCAACTGAGTCAGCGTCGCCAGCAACTCGCCCGCATCTGCGGCGTGAGACAGGACGAATCGCGCCTTGCCGGCCGGTACCGACGACAGGTTATCGGTGAACTGAAGCAGGGTGGGTTGACCACTACTGACTGCGACGACGGCCGACACGCTGGCTCCAGAAGTTAGAGTCACTTGCGAGTTGATGATCGGCGGATTTGTACAGGGCGCCAGGGTGTTGGATTCGCTGATCAGCACCTCATACGTGCCCGCGGGAAAACTGTACGGTCCATCGATACTTTCGAACGCGAGGTTTCGCGGAATGCAAGTATCACCGTTAATCAAAACATCGATCGGAAACCCGGGGTTGAGATTGCTGGCAACATCCCGTCCGGGAATGCCATGCACGATGTAAAGGTAAGCGTTGTCGGCGGCGAAGCTGTATGTGGCAAGAACAAAGCACAGAGCTGCAAGTTGCAAAACGACACGTGTGCGAAGTTTCATAAGTCTCCTTTAGGGTTTTGAAGGTTTGGCGCTGATTTTGGGGGATGAACTGCTCCTCCGCGTAGAACAACGACGTCAGAGCAATCCACGACTTCACTGCCGAGATCTCAACCGGGAAGCTGTCTCGCTTCGTTTCAATCAAACCCTCGGCCCAAACGAAAGTTGTCTTGATTAGAAAAAAAAGAATCGTGCGACCCAAACTGACCGGGAAGAAAAAGACAACGCCAAGAACCCGGAAGAATTCCTAGTGAGCGGCCAGACATACTTGCTTCAACAGGGGTACCGCGCTAGGTTATAGGCATATGAGCGATTTAAGAGAGCAGATAAACAGCCTCTCCCCTGCGGAGAAGGCGGACCTGCGGGATACAGTCTGGGAAAGGCTGGAAGCGGACGCAGTATCACTGACGGGCGCTCAACGAGCGAGCTTGATTACCGAATCGCTCGACACGAGCAAAAGCCTTCCGATGTCATCCCTTGGCCACATGTCAGGGCGGGCCTGTTTAAGAAGCCGTGACGCTTCCGTTCGTCTGGACACCCGAGGCGAATGACGACTTACTGGAAGCGCGGGCTTGGTATGACAACCGCCGCCCGGTTTGCCCGAGATGCCCCCGAAGCCCGGAAGGCTTCCCGCACTACACCTGCTTCGGTCGCCCACCATACGTAGGGTTCCAACCACCGCGCTGTTGGTGTAAAGCGGTTTTCGTCAATAACCCACATTCGTCGTATTGGGGAGGGCAGTCGTGGCCTTCGTGAGAGTGGTGCGTACCTATTGAACCTTGGGCATCTGTCTGCATTCTCTAGAAACGCAGGTTTGCTCGAGGGCGATGATCTCATCCTTCGTGCTTTCCCAGCTGCGGCCTTGGGCGACAGCGGTCACCAGCTCCACTTCGAACGTGCCGTCCCAATGGGAAAATTCGGCAGCATCGCGCCTCCGCAGTTGCTCCAAGGTTTTCCGCAGGAGCTCGCGATCTTCCGGCTCGCCAATCTTCGACAACGCAAAAGCGCACCATGCGGCGATCTTCGGAGGTGCGGTCTGTAGGTATTCGCGGACGGCTTCTCTTAGTCCGTCGGCAGGATCGTGCTCTGGCTCAAGCACGTCCACCATGATGATTCCGTCGGAGGAATCGGGCCCCAGCAACAGCACGTCCAGAAGAGGCCGGGAGTTCTTGGCATCCCAACGCATGAGGTAGGTGAGGGCCGCTCCACGCGCGCTCTGATCCCAGCGGGCTGTTCGTTCTGCATAGGCTTTACGGACGTCTGACAGAAGGGCCGCATCGGCAAAACGGGCTATGTATTGTATTGTGGTGCCGAGCATCATTCTGGTTCCCGCTCCGGTGGTTGTCTCTGCGATAAGCTTTTCTCTCAGACATGTATCCGCTTCTGGCAATGTTTCCATCGGCGAAAGATCGCGCACCGTTCGCATCATCGCCGGGTGTTCAGAGCACGCTTCGCGTACGAGGTAGGTAGAAGCGTCGTCTGGTGCAATCTTGCCGTCCGGCGCAATCCTGGCGAGTTGGGTCAGTACCGCCTCACGGTTTCCCGAAAAGACCGGGTCGGTCGTAGTCTCCAGAATCCGGCGGAGTGCAGGCACCAGTCTGGGGTCCAGCAGATATTTTCCGTAGGAGTTCAGCATCGATTCCACGCTGTATTCGTCGACCTCGCCAAAGTGCGTAATGATCGTTTCGCGAGCGATGTCGAAATCGGGTCCACTAGCATGGCCTTCCTGGGCCATCGTCACAAAGACCGTGCGCGCGGCGTCAATGCGGGACTCTCCTGTTCGTTTCGGAATAGAGAGGGCTATTTGATGAATATACTCGGCCTTGATTCCTTCGAGGTTGTGCGGCGGTTGGAGAGTCGCTTTAAGGTCCCCCAGGGTTCCAACTAAGTCCGCGGAGGTTTGTGCGGGATCGACAATTGCCCTTTCGAGGGCGGCGACAACCATTGGGCGGTTACGTGCGATCCAGAGACCTCGCGTCACATCGACGCGTGAAGGATCGAAGGTCTTGGGATCCAGGAAGAGTGAGAGCTTGGCGGCGGTGGCCGCATCTCCAGTCAGGTAGTCGAGCTCGTCGGCTAGCTTCTGCGCGGAACGTTGATCGGTGGAAGCGCGGATGCGCTGCTCCAGGGAAACCGCCAAAACAGCTTCGTCTTGGTCCGGAAACGGGAGCACATCAAAAGAGACATCGTTGCTGGTCAACTCCTGGGAATGACCAGGGACGGAAGCGAGCCGTTGGACGATCCATCGCCAACGCTCACCCGCCATGTCGTGATGTAGACGGAATAGTGCCCTGGCGAATCGAAGCGATAGAGGTCGTTCAAGGTCAGCGTCAAGGTGACCGGCTGGTTGGGCTCTGCAGCCGTAGTGGTGATGTAGTCTGGCGAGTATCGTTTACCGCGAGCCTGCTCCTCCAGCCAAGGAAACGCGCCCTCTTTCGGCGTGAGCACGACTGTGTCGATAGGAGATGGCGGCTCGGTGGTCACCACATCCACCGAGACACCGGGACCGGTCGCAGTGAACGAGAGCTGCAGAACAATCGTCTCCCCAGATCGGAACTGGGTCTTGCCCCCTTCTAGGCTCAGCTCACATTTCACTTCAGAGGCGAGCGTCACAGCAGTACACAGCAGCAAAAGGTTGAGTGAGATGAGAATATTTCGGAATAGTGTGTGAGACATGATTCCCCTCACCAGAGGACAGGATACTGCCAAACATTATCCTGATTCGATGTCCTCATGGCGACTCCGAGATGCTTGCCAAAGCGCAGATGTTGGGGTGGTTCAGGGCGGAGGCGGCCTGGGCTTCGCGCTGGAAGGGGGCTAGAGCCTGCGCATCTCTTTGCGCCCGGAAGTTGCGATGCGTGCGGCAGGAATGGCGGGAGCAGCATCTCGGCACGAGCGACTTGTATAGTGAGTCTATGAAACTGCCCTGCCTTGCTGCGCTTCTCTTTTGTCTGGCAACCGCGATTGCGGCGCAGACGCCGCCGATGGCGGCCCGCGAGTACACCGTGGCGCACCGGGCGGAACTCGTGCAGCAGTTTAGCGAATTCCTCTCGATACCGAACGTTGCCGCCGATCCGGCAAACCTGAAGCGCAATGCCGACGTGCTCCTTGAAAAGCTCCGGAAACGCGCAATCGATTCCCGGCTGCTCTCTCTCCCCGACGCGCCTTCGGTGGTCTTCGGGCGGATCGATGTGCCGGGTGCTCAACATACGATTGTCTTTTATGCACACTACGACGGTCAGCCGGTCACTCCGTCGGAATGGGATGGCGGCTCGCCTTTCACGCCGAGGGTGCGGGAGGTAAACGGCGAGCAGCGTATCTACGCCCGATCGGCCGGCGACGATAAGGCGGCTATCTTCGCGCAGCTTACGGCGTTCGATGCGTTAAAGGCGGCCGGGATCCCGTTGCGGGCGAACCTACGCTTCGTGTGGGAGGGTGAGGAGGAAGCAGGATCACCGCATCTGGAGCAGATCCTCAATGCCAACCGCGAGCTGGTCCACGGCGATGTGTGGCTGGTGTGTGACGGGCCGGTCGATCAAAGCGGCCAACAGACGGTGGTCTTTGGAGCGCGAGGCGACGCGCATTTGGCAATCACGGTTTATGGGCCGCACCACGGGTTGCACAGCGGTCACTACGGAAACTGGGCGCCGAACCCGGCCATGATGCTGGCGCAGTTGCTCGCCGGGATGAAAGATGAAGACGGCCACATTCTGGTGCCGCATTTCTATGACGGAATTGAGCCGCTCTCCTCGGCTGAAAGAGAAGCGCTGGCCCGTGCGCCGGTAAACGACCTGATGCTGGCAAATGCCTTTTGGCTGGGACACGTCGACGGCGCGGGGGTCCATCTGCTTGAGCTGATCAACCAGCCTTCGCTGAACATCAACGGCCTCTCATCGGGCCAAACCGGGGAGAGAGCCACCAATGTCATTCCCCCCACCGCGACCGCCGATCTGGACCTGCGCCTAGTCGTCGGGATCGACTGGCGGGTACAGCAACAACGCGTCGTAGACTATATTCAGTCCCGGGGCTACTTCATCGTGGACCGCGAACCCACGCAGCAGATTCTTCTGGAGCACCCGCGGGTTGCGATGGTTGTGCGAGATAAGGCGAGCTACAACGCCGCGCGCACGCCGATGGATCTGCCCGTGGCCCAAGAGGTAATTGAAGCCGTGAAGAGCGCGCGCGAAGATGTGGTGCTGCTGCCCACTATGGGAGGGAGCGTGCCGCTGGGAGCGATGGAACGCGCCGCGCAGACTCGCACTATCACGGTGCCCATCGCCAACTACGATGACAATCAGCACGCCGCCAATGAGAACCTGCGCTTGCAGAATCTGTGGGACGGGGTGGGAACGATGGCTGCGCTGCTCGATATGAAGTAGTACATAAGCGCCCGTTACCCCGACAGAGTTTCGATTTCAGATTCCACAATTTCAGGGCTTCCGCGAACACTCGCCGTTTTTGCTCTGGATTCAGACCGATCCAGCGCACGACTTTCTCCACGCAGACCCGCGCTGGCGCTCCCTCATCCACAGCATCGGCCTACCGCCCGCGTACTGAGCCACCCCAAAAGAAGGCGATCACCGGCGTGGCTTCCGGTGCCCGTCTCAGTGCATTTCGGACATAGCGATCAATTCACCGTGATTCGACTATGCGCTCATGGGCCGAAGCAAGAAGCTTTTGCAGCTCTGGTTGATCGTCGCCAAACGGAGTCCGAGCCACCGGACTTTTCCATCCACAGCAGCTTCGCCTTTCCGCCTTGGCTTCTTCAAGGATGGGGACAGTCCTGCTGATCGCTTCCGATGCAGCGGGATCGGAAACAGGTTCCCGTGAAACGTCGACCTCGTGAAGGCGTACGTTTGGGGATCCGGCCGGCCCGGACAGGCTACCCCAAAGAGAGTATTACCTGAGATTCAAACAGCTCTCTATCTACCGGAAAGACCATCCCAAGGCATGACGCACAACCAGGGGACCAGCATGAGCCCACCTTTCGTTATCAGAGTGCTTGAAAGATTCGACATTGAAATTCCGGATTTTCTCGAAGCACTACCTGCCGTAAAGAAAGGCCCACAGCGTCTCTAAGCTCCTGTGGGCAGCGTTTTTCCTCATCGCCACGTTAAAGCACCACTACCCCGAAAGCAGCTCTACTTAACGAACTCCCCTTCCCCGCCCTGTTCCCAAGGGTTATAGGTCAGGCAGAAGCTCACTCGGTCGGAAATCGGCGGATGGTCGTAATACAGGAAGACATCGACCGGGTTCGGATCGGGGTCGGCCAAATCCACCACTCCCAAGACCTGAAAAGCTTGCGCCGCCACCTGCGCTGAGTCGGGCGTAAGTCCGTGGGTGACCTCCAGTCCAAACTGATCGGCCTGATGCTCCAGGTATCGACTGAAGGCGCTCGCGACTGGATTCGTCACGAAGAACAACAACGACAGCAAGAACAACAGGGCGGGCAACGACGCCCAATCGTCTAAGCCGCGAACTCCCCATGGCGCTCCCCACCGCGTCAGCACCCATCCAATCAGGCGATGGACCAGATAGAAGAAAAGCAGCAGCAGTGTGGTAAAGAAGGCAAGCCCCTTGGAAATGTGTCGCAACACATAGTGGCCGGTTTCATGCCCCGCCACAAAGACAATCTGGCGATTGTTCATCTTGGCGATGGTCGTGTCAAAAACCACCATTCGTTTGGAGGCGCCGATGCCGGTGACGTAGGCGTCCAAGCCTGTGGTTTTTTCGCCGGCGCCCATCCAGAACATGCGCTCGGGAGGAATGTTCTCGCCGGCCCGTTGCACCATCTGTTCCAGACTGGCCGTGAGTGCCGGGTCCTTCTCTTGCAAGGGTTCGAACTTGTGAAACATCGGATCGATCACCCAGGGCCCGAGGAAAAAGAGAAACAGGCCGATGGGCACCGCCATCAGCCAGAAATAAAACCACGCGCGGCGCTGGCTGCGTCGAATCACCCTGTAGAGCAGCCAGATCAGGATGGTTCCAATCACCAGTACGATCAGTTCCGCTTTGATCCAGTCCCAGCTCCACGAGCCCCATCCCTGCACCGAGATCCCATAGCGCTTCTCGACGACTTCACCGTAGACGTCCAAAGGCAGGGTGAAGACTGCGATGGTCAGCAGCAACGAGGGGGAGAACACAAGGCTCTGTATAAAACGCCGGGAACTGGAGCGCTCGGCCCAGTCGCGGTATTTTGCTGCCAGTTTCCAGCGCAAGATCAGCCACAGGACCACCAGGCCATAAACAAAACCGATCAGGGCCAAGTGAAAATGGATGCGGCTGCGGTCGTGGGCTTTTTTGTAAAGGTCAGGCGGGAGCGTGTACGCGGTGATTTTTTTCTCTGATGTTGTCGGTTTCGTATCCGTTGCGCTGGCGGCGTTGGGAGGCTGGGAAGTTGAAGACGCCGGCGGCTGATTCTGACCCAGCAGCCATGGCAACACGCAGACTGCAAGAACGCCGACCAAGACTGCAATCCTGAATCTGTTCATGCTCGGCTCCTGGGAGTGACCCCGCAAGTCTGATCTCGCAAAGATCCACCGGAGATGCTCAGTGAGAAGAAATGGTTTGGCGCAGGAGCACAACGTCGCTATCGTTGTGGGTGCGGAGCAAGCCCAAGGTTTTGCCATCCGGGCTCCAGTGAAAGTCTGCAATGTGGTCGGTTTCAAACTCGGTGACGCGATGTCCCGGTGAGCCGTCCACGGGCGATACCCAGAGGGCGTACAGGCCATTCTCGCGGATCGGGTAGCCGATGGTTTTCCCGTCCGAGGTGTAGCGGATTTCGCCGCCCGCCCTGGGGTCGCGTTCAATAATTTTCACCGGCTGCAGGCTCTCGAAATCCAGAATCTTAATGACCACTGCGCCCCCGGTTGTGGGCTGAGTTTGAAATGCCAGATACTTTCCGTCCGGCGATACGTTGACGCAGCCGCAGGTGAGCAACGCCTCCGAAAGTTGGGTTGGCGTTCCTCCGTCCACGGGAACTTTTTTCGCCACAAATTTTCCTGAATCGTAGCCGGCGTAAACCAGCCATTTTCCGTCGGGCGAGCACATGGCCGGCCAGTCACCGCTGCCCGTCGTGAGCTGTTTCAGGTTTCCGCCAGTTGCATCCGTTCGCCAGATGTTGATCGAATTGCCGCCGCCGCGGGACGCGGATGCGAAGATGACATAGCGTCCGTGATCGCAGGAGATCGGCATGAAGGAAGGAATATCATCGTGAAGGAGCGGTGCGCGATTGCTGCCGTCGGCGTTCATTTGAAAGATGCCATTTTCCTGCTCCACCAGCAGTTTGCTGTCGGGCGTCCAACCGAACCAGTTCGTGGGCGGACGGTTGCTGATCGTTAGCGGCTTCCCCGCACCCGTGGCATCGTACGGTGCGGTTTCGAGCGTTGCGACGTATTGCGATTGCACCGCCGCGATGGCCTTGCCATCCCTCGAGAGACTGATGCTCGGATACGAATTGGTGTCATTGGTGACCGGCCGGTAAGCGCCTTGCGGGTAAGAAATAATGCCGATCTGACTGCGATTGAAATTCGAATCGCGCCCGCTGGCCACCACAAGGATGCCGCTTTGATCGGGCAGCCATAAGGAGGACGACAGAAGTAGGTCGGATTTCTCGAATGTTCGTTTCTCACCCGTCGAAGGATCAAAAAGAACCAGCGCGGACAATGCGGACTGGTCGGCAATATGTTCCGACGCCACGATGCTTTTTCCGTCGGGAGACCATGCCGGGGAGTTCAAGCGCGTCGTCTGCTTGGACAGCAGCTTCTCTCCTGAGCCGTCCGCATTGGCGATGATCAGATCGCCTTCGCCCTCGTTGCGTTTTTGGCGGATGAACACGATGTGCGTGCGGTCAGGCGAGAAGCTGATATCGCTGGCGATATTATGCACGATACGCTCCGGGTTCCCACCGAGCACGGGCGCACGGTACAAGCTGTATACGTCCTTTTCGGTCTTTTCGCCCTTGATGAAATAAATCGAATTGCCGTCCGGCGAAAAACTCACGCTGTAGTACCGCTCATCGGAAGGCGGAACGATCTGCGCGTTGCTCTTGGTTGGAACATTTCGCAGCCACAGGCTTTGCTGGCCGCCCTCGCGTTGCACACTGAGGATGTAGTTTGCATCGGGTGACACCGCCGCCAGCGATGCCTTGCCTGTCTCGGTGACGGGTGTAACTGTGAAGCTTTCAAACCCCGCGGATTTCTTGCGTGAAACATAGGAATAGATGCCGAAAGCCGCCGCCGCTACCAGCCCGAGCAGGATGACCGAGGCGAGAACCAATCCAGCTTTGTGCTGGCCCGCGACTTGGCGCACGGAGGAACTGGATGCGGTTGGCACAGGTGTCGAAGCAAAGGCCGGAGTCACCGCCGGCGCGGAGCCAGACAACGGGACGGCTCCGCTGCCGGATGCTGGCGAACTGCTACTCGACGAAACCCGCCCCGACGAGTCGGTTTCCCGCCGCAGGCGTTTCAGGTCGGCACGAATTTCAGCAGCGACCTGGTAGCGCATCTCGCGGTCCTTTTCGAGCGCCTTCTGCAAAATCTCTTCCAGCTTCGGTGGAATTTCCGGATTGTGACGCAACGCCGGGGGCGGAACGCGATTCAGGATGGCTTCAAACATCACTCCGGCTGTGTCGCCGCGGAAGGGCATCAAGCCCGTGGCCATTTCGTACAGGACCGTTCCGAACGAGAAAAGGTCGCTGCGCGGATCGAGTTCCTTGCCGCGAACCTGTTCGGGCGACATGTAGGCGACCGTGCCCACGGCGGTCCCAGGGCTGGTAAACAACTCCGCCGCGTCGAGTGCCGTGGCCGTCATCGTGGCCCCCGCTGCACCCGGCGGAGCACCGCCCGCCGGTGCCGGCAGCAGTTTTGCCAGCCCGAAATCGAGGATCTTTGCGTGGCCGCGGCGAGTGACGAAAAGGTTCGCCGGTTTGATATCGCGATGAATAATTCCCTGGGAGTGCGCCGCATCCAGCGCGTCCGCAATTTCGATGGCGATATCGAGCAGTCGGTCTATTTCGAGCGGACGCCCGTTGATCAAGTGCTTCAACGTCGAACCGTCCAGATATTCCATGGCGATGAACGCCCTGCCGTTCTCCTCGCCAATGTCGTAGATGGTGCAAATGCTCGGGTGATTCAGCGCGGACGCTGCTTGCGCTTCCCGCTGAAAACGTCCCAGGGCTTGCTGGTCCCTGGCGACTTCATCGGGCAGAAACTTCAGCGCGACAAAGCGGTGTAACCGGGTGTCTTCGGCTTTGTAGACAACACCCATGCCTCCACCACCGAGGCTTTCCACGATGCGGTAGTGAGAGACGGTCTGGCCGATCATTAGGGGCAAATCATACGTGGGTCGAAACGGGCAAGTCAATGAAGGCCATGGAGTTGGCGGTGGCTTAAGCGGATTACTGTTATATCGCGCTCAGTAACCAGCGGTTGGCGCGGCGTTTTCCCGCTTGCGATAAAAGCACTTCGCTAATCGGTGATGGGAAGCGGTCACCTACTCAATCGCAGAGGACGAATGAGTGGGCACCCGACTCGCATCAATTAGCGTTTTCCAACCGCGTGGCCGCCTCCATCGCGCACTGCGTTTCCTTTGAAGTGGTCAATCTTACCCAATGCACTGCTCATAGCCCGAAATCGTCGATTCTCCCACACACGGATTCTCCCCATGAGAAAACACGGCCCGCATATTCCCGGTCTCTCGTCCGCCCCATGCTCGGGTGGCGCTCCGCACTGGCTGCTCCCGCTGTCCGATGCTGCACAATCACCATGCCGCGACTCAAGAGAGAAGGTTCTATGTTGACAACATGATACCTTGTAATACATTATACATGGCGATGCAGGGACGCGACGCGAGCGATCAAGAGACCGCAGACAAGTGGGAAGTTCAACTCCGCAAAGGATGTCTTGAGCTGGCCATCCTGGCTGCGTTATGGGACGGAAAACTCTATGGCCTTGAGATCCTGCGGCGGCTGAAGAGCGACTCCGACTTGATCGTATCGGAGGGAACGATCTATCCGCTTCTCAGCCGATTGAAGGCGCTGGGGCTGGTTCGAAGCGAGTGGGTGGAGTCTGATGCCGGACATCCGCGGAAATACTACGTGCTCACGCCGGCCGGAAAGCAGCGGAGCCGCGAGATGGCTGCGATATGGTCGCGCTTCTCCTCGGGCATGAGCCGGTTGCTCGCTCCACTCGCGAAGGAGAGATAGATGACCATGGCAGGCGATGCGCAGCAGAAGGTCGAAGCTTATCTGGGCAGGTTGCGCCAACTTTTACTTTTGCGCGGCATGAACGCCGAAGATGCCCGCGAGATCATCGAGGAGCTGCGGAGCCACCTTATGGATAAGGTCGCGGCGAGCGGAGAAGCGACCGACGCCGGAGTTGACGCGGCACTGGCCGCGCTGGGCAGTCCGGAAGAGCTGGCCAAAGAGTACATGACCCAGAACCTGCTGGCGCGAGCGGAGGCTAGCCGGTCGCCGGTGCGGATACTGGAGAGTCTGTTCCGTTGGGCAAGCCTCAGCGCTGCCGGCTTTTTTGTCCTGGTCGGTTCCATGACGGGTTATTTTCTCGGAACTGTTTTCCTTCTAGTTGCTGCATTGAAGCCGTTTCATCCACAGACCGCAGGATTATGGCTTTTGCGGGACAGCACCGGCGACCCCGAGATTTCTATTCGGCTTGGATTCGGCACTGTGCCGGCCGAGGGCAGGGACGTACTCGGTTGGTGGATCGTACCGATAGGGCTGCTGGCGGGTTGCGCGGTCCTGATGCTGACCACACGGTTTGCGCTCTGGTGTGCGCGGCAATATCGCAGATCGCACCTGTTACCTCGAAGCTGATCTAGCCGGAACAACGCGGACGAGAAGGAGACGGTCATGAGTAGGTCTACCGACAACGGGGGCTCGAGAACAGCAGTTCAGGAAAGTGCTTGTTCAGAGCCGGGAAACGGCGCGGCGAACTGGCGACAGAGCAAATGGCTGGCGATGGGAGAGTTGGTTGTCGTGGGGCTGATTTTCTGGGCGGATTTCCGGCATCTCATCTTCTTTAGTAAGACTCCTTATCTGGTGCTGCTTGGGTGGATCTCGCTTTGGGTGCGGAAATTGCGCTGGCGCGACGTCGGGATGAGTCGCTTTCGAAACTGGAAGACGACGATTGGATGGGGCATTGCGGCTGGGCTGGGGCTGGAAGGATTTGAATTGTTCGTCAGCCAACCCATATTGGTGAGATTGCTGAGGAAGCAACCGGACCTTGAGGATTTTCGGCCGTTGATCGGGAACCTGAAGCTTACCCTGATCTTCATTACGTTGGCTTGGGTGCTTGCGGCCTTTGGCGAAGAGATGGTCTACCGCGGATACCTGATGAACCGGGTTGCCGACCTGTTCAATCGCACACGACGCGCCTGGATCCTCAGCCTGGTTGTGGTTCATGTTGGATTTGCGCTGGCCCACGCCTATCAGGGCTGGACGGGCATCATCGACGAAGGGCTGATGGGACTTTTGCTGGGAGTGATCTATTTGCGGACGGGGCGCAACCTGGCCGTGCCTATCATCGCGCATGGAATTGGGGACAGCATCGACATGGTGCTGATCTTCCTGGGGAAATATCCTGGGGTGTAGGGCCTGGCGATCGTCAGATCGGCCACTAGGGCTCTGGGCAATTGTCGCCTAACCGGAAGCGATCGGAGCCGCGACCGTGCGGCAATCGCCTCAAGTGCTCAAAATATTGTCCTTGGAAAACGCTAATTGATGCCAGTCGGGTGCCCACTCATTCGTCCTTTGCGAATGAGTGGGTACAGCGCGACAATTAGAATTCTGCTGTGATCCCCGACCGTAAGTACTCAGACATCCCAGGGATTGACCACAGGAACTCGCGCCCTGTCGTAGTCGCTTCGATCACGGGTGACAACCGTCAAGCCGTGGTGAGTGGCCGTCGCCGCGATAATCAGGTCTGGCTGAGAGAATGTGTGTCCCGCTTTTCGGCCTTCCTCCACCAGAAGCCGCCACGTGACCATGATGTCTTCCGTGACTTCCAGAACGCGCCCATCAAACATTGGCCGCACTTTATGCGTGAGCCATTCATTCAACTCCGCCCGGCGATTGGGTTCTGCAACAAGCAGGATGCCGAACTTGATCTCGGCCCGGGTTACGACGCTGAGATAGAGTTGGTCAAGCGCACAAGCTGCCACGAAAGCTACAACCCGCTGTTCAGGCTTGGGCCGACGCAGTTCCGAAAGTCTATTGGTATCGAGCAACCACGCCATCAGAACCTGGTATCGCGCGCGGGCAGGCGCTCGCGGGTTGGTTCAAGATCAGTTTCTCTATAGGGCGAGGCTTGCATTGCCGCCACGAGATCGGCCCCAGTGGGAGCAGGCTTTCCGTTCGATGCGTCGGCGTCTTGCTCCGCTGGAAGTGGTGAAGATTTTAGAGCCTGCATCAGAGCATCCTCGACGGTCGGGAATGCGCCCGTTTTCATTCACTTCTGGATAGGGCTTCCAGTTCCGGCCTATGAATCTCAATCGTCATCGCGGCAGACCTCCTGTCCCCATATCGACGCGGTTGGCGTCGATTTCTTCTGTCGATGGAGCTTGTCCGTATTTGGCGAACATGCCGCGTCCCGTTTTGAATGGAGCACCCGATGATTGGCTTTTGAGCGCGGACGCGAGATCACGTTCAAGAGCCTCGCAAACATAGCCTTCCGGGAAAACGCCATGCGCCTTGGCCTGGACTTTCAGGGCCGCTTCAAGCTTTTCTGAAAGTTCAATCATCATGGCTGATTTCCTTTCTCCATCACCAATTGTAGCCTGTATTGCAGGAAGTTCACTCCTCGCGCAGCAATATCATAGGATCAGCCGACAGCGCCCGGCGCGCTGGAATCCACGCAGCCAGAAGTCCCAGCAACGCCATCGCTAGAACAACCCCAACTAATATCAACGGATCGTGGGGAGTTGCCTGATACACGACGAAAGCCAGCACCCGGGACGCCAAAATTCCGAGGATCAATCCCGCAGCGGAACCAATCGCGAGCAATTTGACGGCCCGTCCCAACGCAGCCTGTAACACCTCCTTACGTTGCGCACCGAGCGCGACCCGAATACCCAACTCCCGCAACCGCTTGCTGACCGAGTACGCCGCCATTCCAAAGATGCCAGTTACAGCCAGCATCGCGCCCATTAGGCCCAGCACACCCAGCGACACTGTGGCCATACGCGGACCGAACAGAGCTGTGTCCAGCCCTTGATAACGCGTTTGGATGTAAACCGGCAGCCCTGCATCCAGGTCCCGCAGCTTTTCCCTTATGGCCGGCCCCAACTGCTGCGGATCGCGGTCGGAGCGCACCACTAGCCAGGTCGAACTGGAGGGCGACTGCAGGATGGGGAGAAACATCACCGGCTGTGGATCTTCGGTGAGGCTCCCATACTTTCCTTGTTCTGCAATGCCCACCACCTGTGTACGCGTTCCATCCGGCATCTTGTAATAACCGCCCATGGCGTTGCTTACAGAGCCAAAGATTTTGCGCGCAAACTCCCGATTCACCACCGCTACGCGGGGCGAGTTCTCGTCGTCATGCCAGGTGAAGGTCCTCCCGGAGAGCAAGGCTGTGCCCGCCGCGTGGAAGTATTCGGGAGAAATTTTGAACATTAAAGAGTTAGCCGCCGCGTTCGATGGCCTCAGATCTGACGTATTGTCGGTAAAGACATTCGAGGCGCCCGGGCTATCCCCTAATGGCACCTGATCGGCCAATCCCACAGATTCGACACCAGAGATCGTCGTTAGAGCATCGATCATGCGCTTTTGCATTGGGGGCACTCGATTGCCGCGATAACTGGCCGTATTTAGTTCTGTATCCACCAGCATCGTGTTCTGCAGCTCAAAACCAAAATTGTTGTGCAGCGAACGCGCCAGTCCGCGCACCGCAACCATGGAAGAAGTGACCAGCACTGCACAGATCGCAATTTGCACGACGAGCAATACGTCTCGAGCAGTCATCCGCCGCCCAATTCTGCCGGTAGATCCCGACTTGACGACCTCATACGGATTCGTGCGGAGTACCTGGCTTACCGGGACCGCGCCGAAGAGGATTCCACTCACCAAAGCCAGCAGCAACGCTACTCCATAAACATGTGCATCCGGGTTTACTGATAAATGGATGGGCCATCTGGGAATGGGCTGCCACGCGCTCAGCCCGCGCAACAGCTGGACGCTGCCCCATAGTCCAACCGCTCCTCCGGCGAGCGAAATCAGCACGGCTTCGATAAGCAACCCGCCGAGGATGCGTTTGCGGCTTGATCCCAGTGCGAGCCGGAGAGCAATTTCTCGGGAACGGTCAGCGGCGCGTGCCGCAAACAAACTGCCCAAGTTGGCGCATGCGGCCAACAGAATTAACCCCGATAGCAGCATCAATCCTGTCAGGAATTCTCGTACGGGGCGGCCAAGATAGTCGCCATAAAGGCTTGGACGCGCCAAGCTAAAGGTTACTGCGCTGTCGTCTTTGGGGTAGGTCTTTTCCAGATACGAGCCAATCGAGTTCAGATCGGCAATCGCCTGGGCCGGAGTGACTCCCGGCTTCAACAGTCCCATCGTCATGAAAACCCAACGGTTCCCGCGCGCGTTCAGGTCATCCGCCGCAAGCTGCTCGTGATTCACAATTGGCACAAAAAAAGCAGGATGAAAAAACAACAGCGTCCCGTTGAACTCAGGCGGCGCGACACCGACAATGGTAAAAGGATGCTTGTCCACCTGAACCGTGCGGCCCACTACGCCACGATCATCTTGAAACTGGGTGTGCCAAAACGAGTAGGTAAGCACGATATACGGAGCACTGTTCGGGCCATGCTCATCGGAGGCGTGGAAGAAATGGCCAAGATACGGCTGCACGCCTAATGCGTCAAAGTAGTTCCCTGTAGCTTCCTCGACCCAGGCGCGGGATGAACCTTCGCCCGTATCCAGCCCTATCTCGGCAGCGTTATAAGCCACCAGAGCATTAAAGCTGCGGTTACGATCCCGCAGATCGAGATAGTCGGGATACGACTCTGCCATGTCATTGGCCGGCTGGCGCCAGAGTCCGTAGAGGCTCTCAGCGTGAGCCACATTCAACGGGCGCAGAATGAATGCATTCATGATGCTGAACACCACGGCATTTGCGCCAATTGCCAAAGCCAGCGTCAGAACGGCGGCGGCGGCGAAGCCAGGAGACCTGCGCAATTGGCGTACGGCGAATCGCAGATCCTGTAGCAAGGTGGTCATGGTCGCCTCTGGGTGGCTGATCTGGCCACACGGAAAAACGTGCAATTCGCGAGCCAAAGTGTTGTGACTGCAACTTTATTAGAACAAAGCCGATTGCGGGATCTCACAGGGGTATGGGAACCGAACCGTGTGTTCGGTTTCACCGGAGAGTGTGCGTAAATGAACAGGGGATGGCGGCGAGCGACGCTTCCCGGGAGTGGCGCCAATAGCAGACCGGGAATTTCATATTTGCTCTGGCTGAGCATGGTGCGAACAACGTGCAAGAAATCACTGACTCAGAGGACTTGACCTTCCTTCGAGAGCCCGATTGTGGATCATTTCGCGCTTGTTTTCGGGCGGACGACCATCCAAAAACACTAAAGACCGCTCGAGGTTATGTCAGCGTTCTTTCTCCTCAGCGCCCATCGGCGCCTGTAGAATCAGTTCAAAGATTGAATCTCCGTGTGGAGAAGGAGCGATGACGATAGACGAGGCTCAGGATCTGGCCAACCGTTGGGTCGCAGCGTGGAACGCTCATGATTTGGATTTGATCATTACGCACTACGAGGATACCGTCGAGTTGACTTCGCCAGTTGCCGCCCAACTCCTGGGCACATCTGACGGCAAGGTGGTCGGAAAGGCGAGCCTGAAGGCCTACTTTCAGCGCGGGCTACAAGCCTACCCGGAACTGCACTTTCGGCTTTCCGACGTGCTGTGCGGGGTAAACAGTGTGGTGCTCTACTACATCAACCAAAAGGGCACGCGCACGGCGGAGTTCATGGAGTTGTCAGCAACAGGAAAGGTGGCAAGAGTTGTGGCGAACTACGGTACGTAGAAGAAAGCCCGCCGCTCGCCATCGACCTATTTTGCCCATACCCGATCCAGAAGCAACTGTCGGAATGTCCCTTCCTGGATCGTAGCGCCGCCCGTTAAACGGATCGGGAGGTCCGGCGATTGCAGCCGGAATGGTTGTTCCCCTATTGGCTGACCAACTTCGTCGAAACCAGCCGGAGTCCGCCGGTTCCGGGTTTTAACATAAACCTTCCGACAAAGAATCGGGGTTGGAAATGGTCCGAACGGGCTCATTTGTGAACGGCCCGTCGCCCGCTAGACACGCGATACGGGTATAATCGCCGCGACCCATGCCACTGACCTCCGGCGCGAAACTCGGGCCTTACGAAATCCAATCCCTGGTGGGTGCGGGCGGTATGGGCGAAGTGTACCGGGCGCACGATTCCCGGCTGAACCGCACGGTAGCCATCAAAGTGCTGCCCGCCTCTTTTTCTGCGGATCGCGACCGCCTGCAGCGCTTTGCCCAGGAAGCGCGCGCGGCCGCGGCGCTCAATCATCCCAACATTCTTTCGATCTTCGACATTGGCGAAGAAAAGGGCGCGCCCTACGTCGTTTCCGAGTTGCTGGAAGGCGAGACTCTGCGCGAACGTCTGAGGAACGGGGCGCTGCCCATCCGAAGGGCGGTCGACTATGCATTACAAGTGGCGCGCGGGCTGGCGGCGGCGCACGAAAAAGGCATTGTTCATCGCGACCTAAAGCCAGAGAATCTTTTCCTGACGAGCGACGGCCGGGTGAAGATTCTGGATTTCGGCCTAGCCAAGCTGACCCTGCCGGAGTCGCACGCTGGCGGCGGAGACTCCCTCACCATTGAGGTGGCGACCGAAGCAGGCGTGGTGATGGGAACGGCCGGGTACATGTCGCCCGAGCAGGTACGCGGTAAACCGGTCGATCACCGGTCTGACATTTTTGCCTTCGGCGCCATTCTCTACGAAATGATTTCCGGCAAACGCGCGTTTCACGGCGAAACCACGGCCGACACCATGAGCGCGATCCTTAAGGAAGAAACGCCCGAACTGGCCGAGACGGCGCGCACTGTTCCGCCGGGTCTCGAAAGGATCGTGCGGCACTGCCTGGAAAAGCATCCGACGCAGCGCTTCCAATCGGCGGGTGATCTGGCGTTTGACCTGGAAGCGCTGACCGAGATTTCCGCCGGCAGCAAGTCGGGCGCGCAAGTGGCGGTCGAGCAAACCGCCAGCGCGAACTCGCGACGACTGCTCATCGCTGCCGCGGGAGTGCTCGT
>Ga0302325_10011619_pt1 | contig 18953 bp, 16 predicted proteins | sample Palsa_T0_2_FD_201948 | JGI IMG/M metagenome (GOLD analysis project Ga0302325, IMG submission 201948) | Peat permafrost microbial communities from Stordalen Mire near Abisko, Sweden - Palsa_T0_2 | ecosystem: Environmental > Terrestrial > Soil > Palsa > Peat permafrost | place: Sweden: Abisko...
CGGGCAATTCGCCTCGCCCGTGGGCGTGGCCCTGGATTCCGCCGGCAAGATCTATGTCTCGGACACAAATAACGCCCGCATCGTGCACATGGACGACATGTCCGGTACGAATTGGACCACCTTCAGCGGCCTCGTACCCAATCAGTTGGGCGCCCCTGTGGCCATTAGTCTGGACGGCGCCGGCAGAATCTATGTCCTCGACTGGTATTTTGCCCACGTTTTTCGCACCGATGATATGGTAGGCACCAACTTTGCCCAGATGGGTGGTTTCGGCGGCGGAGTTGCGCAGTTCATCAACCCCTACGGCTTGTCCGTCGACCCGACCGGCACCATCTATGTGGCGGATACACACGACGGCCGCATTGCCCAATTCGACGACATGAATGCGGATGCCTGGACGGCTTGCGGCGGGTGCTGCATCGGCACTGGACAGTTCGGCCTTCCGATGGGCGTGTTCGTGCTTCCCCTCGCGGCGCCGACCGCCGACGCCACCATCTCGAATACCGTCTTGAAATACAGCGACACGGTGGTGGGCACCGCAAGCGCTGCCCAAACCGTGACCCTGAATAACATCGGCACTGCGCCTCTCACCATCACGGGCATCGTCCCCACCGGCGACTTCACCCAGACCAACAACTGTCCGGGCACGCTGCCCGCGGGCCAAAACTGCACCGTCAACGTGGCATTTGTTCCGGCTGCAACGGGCGTTCTCACTGGATCGGTAGTTTTCAGTTTCGGCACGGGCGCCCCGAAAACGGCGCACCTCAGTGGCACCGGAGCGCTTGTCACGATCTCTCCCACTACGATAAATTTTGGGAACGTCAACGCCAGCGGCCTTCCCGTCTCGGCCACAGTTACCGTCTCCAATCCCGGCGCTTCCACGGCGGGCGTCACCCCTACGCTCAAAGGGTCGCCGGTCTACCGTTTGACCAATGGGTGTCCTGCTACGCTGGCGGCCGGCGCCAGTTGTACCCTCAAAGTGAAGTTCTACCCGCAGTCCTCGGCATATTACACCGCGACTTTGACCGTCACCGATGCTGCCGGCATAGCGCAAAACGTTTCAATTACCGGTACCGGCGTAAGCAATTAGGATCGGCTCCAAAGACCGAAGTTGCACACAAAATCGCGCCACGGACGCCACAGTCTCGTTCGCCGTCTTGGTCCACACAAAGGGACGGGGCGATTGGTTAGTGATCTCCAGGTTCGCTTTGATTGCCGTTTCCAGTTGACGCGGCGCGGTGATCCGGGTTTCGGCTGCTCCGGCGATTCTGGACGAGACACCTACCGATATTGCATAGGCTTGTATCCGGAGCGCTCCGGCGCGGACAGAGTTTTGGGGCCCGGTTTTCGCTTATGCAAGGGAGAAGCGGAATGCCCAGGTATCCATGGACCGTGGCCAGGCTCCAAGCTGCCGTCAGCCCTTCGTTCACACGCGCAACAAATATTCCTTTTCCGCCTTGCCCGGTACTTTAACTCCCCGCGGCGAACGACGCGACCAGGGACGCGCACGCTCGTCGATCACCTACCGCCAGACGCGGGAGGGCACGCTGGCTGGCGGTGCGTGGTCACGGCGCCGCTCGAACTGCACGCACTAGCGGGCTGGATGAGCGTTTCGCGTCCGCCCTCGTCGGGCCTCCGCCGTCCCCACCACGATGCGCCGCTCATCGGCGAACGCGCCGCGAACGCGCGGGCGGCATCGCCGCGGAAGGTGGCGATGAGAAGGCCGGCGGTTATGTTCACTAGGCGTAAACTGAAATAATGGTGATTGAGTTCAAGAAGCCCGGCGTCACCTCGGAAACCGTGACGCTCATGCGCGACGGCAATCAAATCGTAGCTCTGCTCGGGCCAGACCTTCAGGCGGGTATCGGCGGCTTCGGCGATACGGCGGTTGAGGCGCTTCGGGACCTAGCGGGTCCGATGGAATTCGAAATCACCGTTTGCCCGGTATCGATTTCTGATCCTTACCGCCGGCCACGTTCCGCCGCTCAAGGCGCACGCGCCGCCACGCGCGGGCGCAACGCAACGGAGGCGGCGATGAGCGCGTCGGTGTGAAGCGCGCGTTACCCGTTCGAACGCCAGCCTCTCGAACCGGATCGAACAGCGGAAACCTCGACGCGTTTTCCAGCCCGTCAGCCTTCGTCGCCTACCACGACGCGCGGAGGCAGTTTTTTTGTGCTGTGCGCAACGACGGCGATCGCCCTACCCGCAGACTTTATTCATGCAGTTCCAACTGGCCCTCGGCTCGTGCCGTATCGTACTCCTCATGCAGGAGGTCAAGGGATCGTATGTTCTCCCGAGCCACGCGGACAAAGTCTGGGTCGTTCAAGGACTCGTAGGTCACGCCCTTGAACACCAGTTTCACCTCCATCTCGCGAAACAGCTTGTCGGACGAGCCAAACGCGTCACTCAATTCACTTCGGAGCAGGCGCTCGAGGTTCTCCCGGCTCGCACCGACGCCCAGGAAGCGTCCCCAGCGGCTTGGTGGGCTAGCGAGTATGCCGGGGAGCAGGGCTGAGACAAGCACCTCCCGGTTCGCGTCTATTGCCGCCTGGAGTTTCTTTTTAAGCAGACGCTGGAAGCGATGGACATAGCGCCCCAACGCCTTCACGGCGGTCTGAAAATCCTCCTTATTACTCCGCAAGACCACGTTCCCATAGCCTGGTAGCCCGATCAGATATTTTTTCGCGATGAACTGCTTGAGCTTGTTGACGCGTTCGCCGGAGAGCTCACTATTTCCCTCGATTAACTGGAAGGAACTGTGCAGGAGCCTCTGGGCCCTGGGCTCTTTTGCCAGACCGAGCAGGTCGGCTGGGATCTGTACCGTTTTGCGGGAAATAGCGAGACCGCGCAACTCGAACTCGACGAATTCGATTCGGGCGTTGAATACGCGAACCTTTCGCGCGACATCGAACTTAATCGGAGGATTCGCCTTCAATTTCTCGCTCGTCTTTTCAACTTCTGTCTTAGTCAGAGGCCTGGGCTCGAGGTTGATGCTTTTCAAATCGGAGCTTGAGGCATCCCTACCGGGATCGAGAATTGGAGTGTTCAACCGGATCGCGTTTGGCTTCTCGCCGGGCCGGCCGCCCGCTTCGATCAGCAACGGCGTGGGGGAGAAGATCGCCGTCGTCTCGTCCGTTACCACCACCCCGATCCGCAGGCCTGGCTGCTGGTGAATTTTTGTTCTCAACTGTTCCGCTGTCTCTTGCAGCAGCTTCAACGCCGCAACATCCCCATAGCCCATGCGGCACACCTCGGGATCCGGGTCCAGAACCACCTGAACCCCTTGTGGGCCAAGCCTCCGCCACGTCTCGACCACCGCCTTCGCAACCGGTACGGAAAGCCCAGGGGCGATCACCACCAGGCGGTGACGGACGCAGCTCACTAACCCCGTTAGGTCGGCATCCGTTAGGCTGACCACCGAGCATTGTGGCGTCATTTGGAAATCCTCCAAGCGTGGCGGATGACACGGTCCACCAACCGGCGGGTGTCCGCCGTTTCGACTCCAAGCGGCGCGAGCATCTCCCATGCTTTCGACATAAGAGCAATCATCTTCTTTCTTCTCGAAGCGCCACGATGCAGGCCCCGCGTCCTCAACCCAACTCCAAACGGAGCCTGCACGTCGGGTGTATCTCGAAGCGTATCCCTGGACTATGCACCCACCTGCTTGCCGAACTGGTCGCATGCTTCGCGCAGGCACGTAACATTGCTAACTGAGAATGCGCTATAAGTTGTCTGTCTAGCAAGGATCTGTAGGCGATTGAGATGGCATACTTCGACACTGCCTGGAGGTGCGAGAGCGAAAACCGAAAGGGAAGAACATAGCAGTTCAACAGGCTGTGGGCCGACGCATTCGTGAACTTTGAGCCAAGCGAGGATGGTCTCAAGAAGAGTTTGCGGATATCTGTGGCCTTCACCGAACATACATGGGCAGCATTGAAAGAGGCGAGCGAAACCTGACCCTGGTGAGCATATTGACAGTTGCGCAGCACTCGAAATGACCGTTTCGCAACTTCTTTCAGGCCTTGAAAGAAGAGCGACGGAATTCAGGAAGAACTCTCCCGGTCAAATCTGAGAAGCGGCCTGCTGAAACCCTAGAAATTCTATTCCGAGCAGATGACCGGCCGCATAGCGCATCGCGTGAGCTTGAAGAGCCACGGCACGACGCCAAGCGGACGATCTAAGATCGTACCGGCGCAATGGACAGTGGCGATGAGCGCGCCAATGTGAAGATGAGCCGTCCGTTCGCGCTCCAGCCTCGCGAACCGGATCGAGCGGCGGGAGCCGCGACGCGTTGGCGGAGACGCGACTGAAGTGCTCCCGCCAAAACCCATCACCAGAAACCTGGGCTCCGCTTCTTCGTCGCCCGTGTTTTATGTGCCACCTTCGTCGCCTGCAACGATGCGCTGCTCCTCGTCGAACGCGCCGCCACGCGCGGGCGCGGCGCAACATTAGGTGGCGATGAGCGCGTCGGTGTGAAGCGGAGCATTATCCATTTGCGCACCACCCTGGCTATCCGTAGCGCCAGCCAACGCCCCCCACCGGAACGCCCGCAGCGAACGAGCCGACCGGGGACGCGCAGGCTTGTCGATACTCTCGTCCGCCTTCGTTGCCACTACGATACGCCACTCGTCGACGCGCCGCACCGCGCGGGCGCAGCGCAACGGACGGCGGCGATGAGCGGCGGCGTGAAGAGCGGGTTATCCGTTCGCGCGCCAACCTCGCGAGCCGGATCGTACGGCGGGAACCTTGAGCCATTGGCGGTCAGCGACCGACACACCGTTTTACATAAGTCGGCGGAACACGTCCGCACCCGCCACGTTCTTCGCCGGCCACGACGCGCCGCCATCGTCGAACGCGCCGCAACGCGCGGACGCGGCGTTACGGAAGGTGGCGGCGAGCGCTATCCGTTCGAGCGCCAGCTCTCGTGGTTCAGGCGAGCGCCGACCACCGTATCGCGCTTTTCATGCCCTCAGTTTCCATGCGCCATTTGCGACGGAGGCGCGGAGCCAACCCATCACTGCTAACCCGCTTATAGGCATCTCGCTCGGTACCAGTAGGCTCAAACTGTTTTTGAACCTGGTAAACATTGGAGCATTGGACACACAATAAGAATAGGCGCGCGGTGCTGCGGTTCCAAAATAGAGTATGCAGGTAATTGACGGTATTCCGATCTGGGCAACGCCCGTGGACGAAGGCGCCCTCGCGCAGATCAAGAACTGCGCCCGAACGGCGGACCAGTGCGCGCTCATGGCCGACGCGCACAAGGGGTATGCCGTGCCCATAGGCGGAGTGGTGGCGTACCAGGACAAGATCAGCCCATCCGGAGTCGGATTCGATATTGCGTGCGGTAATAAAGCGGTGCTGACCGATGCCGACGCTGGGGATGTGCGCGTAAATATCGCCACGATCATGGACGATATCTTCCGTATCGTCAGCTTCGGCGTGGGCCGGAAGAACGACGAGCGCGTCGACCACGAGCTTTTCGACGACTGCACCTGGGCGGAGGGCGCAGCCGCTCCGCTAAAGGAGCTGGCGCGGCAACAGCTCGGTACCGTGGGAAGCGGCAACCATTACGTGGACATCTTCAACGACGAGCAGGATCGTGTTTGGATTGGCGTGCACTTCGGCTCTCGCGGGTTCGGCCACAAAATCGCCACGCACTTCCTGGCGGCCGGTGGTGCGAAGGATGGCATGGATGTGGACCCGCTGGTGATCGACGCGGAGTCAGATCTCGGTGCGGATTATCTCGCCTGCATGCACCTGGCCGGCCGCTATGCCTATGCCGGGCGGGACTGGGTCTGCGATCGGGTGCGCAGGATTCTGGGCGCGAACGCCGTCGCGGAAGTCCACAACCACCACAATTCCGCCTGGCGGGAAGAACACGACGGGCAAATGCTCTGGGTAGTGCGCAAGGGCGCCACGCCGGCATTCCCAGGCCAGCGTGGCTTCGTGGGTGGCAGTATGGGCGAGTTGTCGGTAATCATCGAGGGCGTTGAGAACCAGTGGGGCGCGCAGTCGCTTCGCTCCACGATTCACGGCGCAGGCCGGGTAATGGGGAGGATGGAGGCTAAGGGCAAGTACGACCGCAAGACCGGGGAGGTCAAGCGCGCGGGTAAAGTCACCCAGGAGATGATGGACGAATGGGTGCGGCAGGCAGGCGTTACGTTACGCGGTGCCGGCGTTGACGAATCTCCGCACTGCTACAAGCGTTTGCCTGAGGTCCTGGCCGAGCACGCAGGCATGATCCGAGTGCTTCACACGTTGCGGCCCATCGGTGTAGCGATGGCCGGCGCCGGGGAATTTGATCCGTACAGGGATTGACGGGAATGGCAAACGGACAAGTCAACCGGGGAGGGACATCGTTACTAACGCCCTCAGCACACCGGTTCAAGCGAGCTTGCCAACCTTCCAAACCGGAACGCCCGCGCGGCGAGCAACGCGGCAAGGGACGCGCACGCGTGTCGATGACCTGCCGGACTACGCGGGAGAGCCTGCCGGTTGACGGCGTGCGGGCACGGCACCGCTCGAACCGCACTCCCCGAGGGGAATGGATGAGCGTCTAGTATCCGCAGTCGGCCGCCTTCATCGCCGGCACGACGGCCGCCGATCGGCGAACGCGCCGCAACGCGCTGGCAACGGCTCCGGGGTTCCTTGGTGATTCATTGCCGATCAGGGAATCTGGACTGGAAGGAAGAGCCAGGTTTCATTCACAAATGGGTCGCCAGTGATTTCTCTCCCGAACAGAACCAAGCCGCGGTTGAGCGGGTCGAAATCCATGCTTGAACCCCACCGCCCACTAGGATGAGTGATCACCTGTCGCTGCAACCAAGCGCTTCCATCCCATGTCCACGTGTCATCCAGATCTTGGCCAGGAATATCATACCCGCCGAATAGGACGACCTTTCCGATGATTGCGTCATAGGCCAACATATGCTCATCAGTCCGCGTAGGCGGCGTGGCCGATGGGAACTCCTGGGTCCAGGTGACTCCGTCCCAAGTTCACGTGTCGTTATAGTACACCGAGCAACAATCGCCGCCGCCATTGTCTCCACCGAACAACACAACCGTCTTGGTAGCCGCGTCATACGCCAACGGCGCTCGGCGCGGACTTGGGCTGGACTCGGGAAATCGCTGGGCCCAGGTCTTCGCTCGCCCGTTCCACTCCCAGGTATCCCCGAGAGGGCCAGCGGCACCCGAACAGCACGACGCTGCCGGTAGCCGCATCATAGGTCATCGACTGCGTCGCGCAGGCCCGAGCGGGCGGAGATACCTGCGGGGATTGCTGTGTCCAGGTGACTCCGTCCCAGGTCCAGGTCTCAGCGAGTAGCGTGTTGTTGATGTCTGCTCCGCCAAAGAGGACGACGGTCCCGGTCGTTGGATCGTAGGCTGTCGCAGAAGCCTGGCGGGCAGATGGGGAGGTGGTGGGAGATAGCTGAAACCACCCGTTTTTCCAGATCCAAGTGTCGCCGTATCTCACATAGGGCGAAATGCCGCCATTGCCCCCGCCGAAGAGCAACATCGATTGTGCAGCCTTGTCATAGGCCAGCGCTGCGCAACAGCGGGCCGAGGGTACGGATGGCAACTGTGGTTCGACCCAGCTCAGCTCATACCGGCGCGTTTGGCCCTGAGCCAACATTGCCGGCGCCAAAATAGGAACTAGCATTGAGATCACTAGCACTAGCAGGCCCGCAAATGTTTTCATGGTTTCTCCTCCGGGCTTTGGATACGATGTACGCCAGGGCTTACTATAGACCAAACGCGTTAGCGCCAGCCTCGCGAACCGCACCGAACGGCGGGTACGGAAGGTCGCGATGCGCACGGCGGTGCGAAGAGGCGTTATCCGTTCGAGCGCCAAGCTCGCGAACGCCCGCGGCGAGCGACGCGAGCAGGGATGCGCACGCCCGTCGATGAGCCACTGTGCGACGTGCGAGGGCATGCCAGCTCGACTGTCAAAATCCGCTCAGCGTCACTTTACCGATTGCCTTGCCGCTCTCGGCCAGTGCGTGGGCCTTCTTCAGGTTTTCGACGCTGATCGGGCTGAGCCGACGCGACCATGGACGCGCACGCTCGTCGATTACCTGCGGCCTGGCGCGGGGGCATCACTGCCGAGAGGGTGTTTCGCGTCCGCACTCATCCGCTTTCATCGCCGGCCACGATGCGCCGCTCGTCGGCGACGCACCGCAACGCGCGGGCACAGCGCAACGGAAGGTGGCGATGAGCGCGTCGGTGTGAAGCGCGCGTTATCCGTTCGAGCTCCAGCCTCGCGGACCGATTCAATGGGGAAACTTTACCGGTTCGCGGCTGTTTCACACCACAACGCCCGCGGCGAACGACGCGACCAGGGACCCGCACGAGCCGCACTGCCCGAGGGGACTGGATGTGCGTTTCGCGTGCAGCCGCCTCCGCCGCCCGGCAACGACGCGCCGCTCATCGGCGAGCGCGCCGCAGCGCGCGGTCGCAGCGCGACGGAAGGTGGCGATGTGAAGGCCGGCAGTCAGGCGAGCATTCTCTGTTCGCGCACCAGCTCGCGAACCGTAGGTAGCGCCGCCTACGCTCCACGCCGGAACGTCCGCGGCGAACGACGCGACCAGCGACGCGCACGCTCGTCGATGACCTATGACCTTGGGGATTGGATGAGCGTCCGCGCGCAGCCTCCTCGGTCGCCGGCCACGATGCGCGCTTATCGGCGAACGCGCCGAAAGGGGCGGGCGCGGCGCAACGGAAGGTGGCGATGAGCGCATCTGTGTAGGAGCTCGTCATCCGTCCGAGATCCAAGCTCGCGAGGCGGATCGAGCGGCGGGGAGCCTTGATGCCATACCGCAACGCCCGCGGCGAACTCTCCCGCAGGTCCGCGACACTCTGCCACTGAGGGTCCCTGCCGATGCGCCCGAATTCCTCCCGGATCAGATCTTTGGGGACATGCTGGCCGTTCACAAGATATGGCATGAGCTATTTGGTCAGGTTGAGCAGCGTCACGACAGCGCCGGACCAATCCGGAACGACGATATCCGGCAAGCCGGCTGCCTGCCCGTGCAGGTTCTCCGTGAGAATGCTACCCGGCGACGGCCCGGTGCCGATGCTGAACGGCGTCGCATAAGTCGCACCCCCAACTCCCAAGTGGATGTCGAGCGTATCCGATCCTGATATGAGGAGGTCCGGAATACCGTCGCCATTCACGTCCGCCACTACTTTGATGCCATTCGACGCGAAGGAATCGGATGGCCCCTGTAGGTTCAGCCAGGAGGTAAACGCCCCCGTCCGATTGCCCATGTGAAAGGCGCTATCCGTTCGCGCTCCAGCCTGGCGAAACAAATCGCGCTGCGGGCACGTGGGCGGACTATTTGAGTTCTGGCCAGCCGCGTGCATCCTGTCATCGCATGACGTCGTTTCTGTTCCGTGAGCTTTCGGAAGGCTTGCGCAGAATTCCAGTGACCCTATTTCTGAGGGAATAAGTCGGTGGATGAAACTGGCCTGGCTTTTCGGCAGGAAGCCAAAAGTTGGCCTTGGATCGATTTCGGTTCCTTCGTGCAGCACCGGCGTTTGCGCCCGGTGGGAGTATAGCACTAAGGATGTCGATACCACCGAAGGTGCATCGGCCCCAGACCTTTTTCTCTAAACACCAGTGCGTCTCCATCCGCGCCCTCAAGCCACCCGCTCGGCGCCGTATCAACTGCGCGCCATTCCGAGGAGGCGCGATCCAGGGCGTAAAACTGCTGAGTGGCGGTTTTGTCGTCCCAGACTTGGACGAAGAAGGAATCGTCTCTCGTGAATGCTAGTTTTGGATTTTGTCCGAACTGATCCAGCCGCCACCGGCCACAAAGGTTGCCGTTCAAGTCCAACTCTACCCACTCGGCTTCGGTGCCCAGAGTGCCCAAAACAGCGTAGAGCCCGACGCGATCGCGCGCGACGGTAATGCTGTTCCACTGGAAGCCCTGAGAGGCCGGTTCGAGGCCGGGTGGAAACAGGGAGCGGAGGAGATAAGCTCCTACCTCCTTGCCGTCCGGCTGGTACTTCCGCACTGTCTTGTATTCCTGTTTGGGTACTCCGTGAGCGATGGTGGCATCCACTTCGCAGCCAAAACTCCAAAGAGAATGATCTTCGGCAAATGCCAGGTGGTGAGGAAGATACAACCCGGTATTGATGGTTCTAGTCACGGAACCAGAGCTGTCTCGGAAATCGATGCCGCGACCTTTCTTCGGGTCCCAAGCACCCCAGGCAACGGCGATCGTGCCATCGGTGTCGATCGCGATGGCGCGAGGGTGCCCAGCCTCCTCGGCAAAGGCCACGGCCAGATGGCCGTCGGGCGCGAAGATCGTAACCGCTTCGTTATCGATCATGTAGAAGTAGCCCTGGTAGAATGCCGGGACCGGTTGGAGTGCCTCTCTCCTTGCCTGAGACGTTACCTCCCGAATGGGATCGTTCCCAGCCAAAAGGCAAAGGCTGAAAACCACAACGAGTATCATCACTTTCAACATGTGATTTCTCCTTCTCCTAGTAGTATTTCACTAAAGTTCACGGCCAAGCTGATCGTTGGCGACCACGTGTCGATTACCCTGCCGGAGCCAACCTCAGGAAGATGCAAAGCGAATCGTCCAGCCTCGTCTTGCTCCAACCGTCGACCATGTCTTGCAGGCGGCGAGATCGCGGGATGCGCCAGCCGCCACCAACCTTGACGCCGGCCAGTTTCCCTTGACGGAGCAGTCGCCGCGCTCTCTCTTTGCGGATGCATTTTGCTCTGATTCAGGCCTGTTTTGCAGCAATTTACTGCATTTTAAACCTTGACATGTGGCAACTTCTTAGAATACAAGTGATGGGTATGACCACGCGGTGCGAAACTGGGGCATCCGCTACGTCGAGGTGGAGACGGCGGATGAACTCGAGCGTCGTCATTAACGACGGTCAGTGTCTGGATGATGCAGCCAGGGATGCCCAGATCGTGGTCCGGCGCACGCGCTATTTTGCTCTGATTCAGGCCTGTTTTGCAGCAATTTACTGCAATTTAAATCTTGACATGTGGCATCTTCTTGGAATACAAGTGATGGGTATGACCACGCGGGTGGAGACGGCGGACGAACTCGAGCGTCGCCATTAACGACGGTCAGTGTCTGGATGATGCAGCCAGGGATGCCCAGATCGTGATCGGGCGCACGCGCGAGATCCTCAAGAGCGCCGCGTAACCCGGCTCCGCAATTGCTGTTACGTTGGGCCGGCTTGGTGGCGCTGGATGGGTCATTGAGGCTATGTAGATAAAGAGGAGGATTGCTATGAATCTTCCAGGTTTCGACCGGCGCAATTTCTTCCTGCGCGCCTGCATGGCCAGCGCCCTCGGTGCGCTGCCCGGCGGCAAGCGACTGGCGGCGATGGCCGCTAAACCCGGCCAACCGTCGATGAATGTTTACACGCGGCTTGGCCTTCGGCCCATCATCAATGCCTCCGGAACCTACACCCATCTCGGCGGCTCTCTGATGCCGGCGGAGGTCATCGAGGCCATGAACGATGCCGCGCGGCATTACGTCCCCATTCATGACCTGACCAAAGCCACCGGTGAACGCATTGCCCAGCTCACCGGAAATGAAGCGGCTCTGGTCACCACGGGCGCGGCCGGCGCCATTTTCGAGGGCACCTGCGCCTGCATCGGCGGCGACGACCCGGAGAAGATGAAGCGCCTGCCGTTCACCGATGGCATGAAAAACGAGGTAGTAATCCAGAAACTGCACAATACCGGCTGGACCCGCCAGTGCGAAGCTGCTGGGGCGCGCGTGGTGGAGGTCGAATACAAGGACCAGGTCGAGCGCGCCATCAGCGGCCACACGGCCATAATCCACTTTCTCGTGGCCGATAAGCATTTCGGCCAATACCGCGACCGGCTGGGCGCGCCAGGGGGGAAGGTGTCCCTCGAAGAGTGCATCGCCATTGCCAAATCCACGCGAGTGCCGCTGCTAGTGGACGCAGCGGCCGAACTTCCCCCGCCCGAAAACCTCTCGTACTATACGAAGCAGGGTGCGGACCTGGTGGCTTTCAGCGGAGGCAAGGGCCTGCGCGGCCCGCAGAACGCGGGCCTGTTGCTCGGCCGAAAAGATCTGGTCGATATGGCCGCACTGTATCAGAGCCCTTACAGCGGGCTCGGCCGCGATTTGAAGGTGGCGAAGGAAACCATGATCGGCATGGTCGCAGCCGTCGAGCGCTACCTCAAGGTGGACCACCAAGCGGAGTGGAACTTCTGGAAGTCGCAGGTCGACCTCATCAAGCGTGAGGTGGACAAAGTGCCTGGGGTCGAGACCGGGTACGTACCGAAGGAAGTCACCAATCACGTTCCGCGCCTCTGGGCGAGGTGGGATGAGAAGGCCTTCAATTTCTCCTGGGACGACTGTTTCAAGGCGCTCCAGGAGGGTGAACCGAGCGTGGTGGCACTGCGCACGCCGCTCGGTGTGACGATCGTGACCTGGATGATGACTCCGGGCGAAGAGGTCATCGTAGCGCAGCGCCTGAAAGAGGTGCTCGAAAGAGGCCGTCGAACCGGACACTTGCGCCCGAGCCGGAGCGATGCCGAACTGGCTTCGGGATTTAACGTGGACAATCCCATTGACGAATGGCATCCGGATGGGGATGGTTTACTGAGACAGTGCCAGCCTCACTCCGGCACTTGAACTCACTCCCCAGAACAGTGGAAGGCAAAACTGGGCAAAAAAGGAGGTGGAAGGATGTCAGGCTATAAAGGGGATTCCATTATGCCCCAAATGCGGAATTGGATATTGTGTACCACGTGTCTATTGTTCTCGGTTGGATCCTTGGCTGCCCAGACCGCCGATACGGGCATTCTCGGAACCGTTACCGACCCCACCGGAGCCGCGGTACCCAGTGCGAAGGTCACCGTCAAGCAACCTTCTTCCGGCTTGTCCCGTACGGCGCAAACAGGAACGGATGGTAGCTACGAACTTCGCTATCTGGTTCCCGGCGAATACACGATAGACGTGCTGGCCGCCGGTTTCGCCACTGAACACCGCCCCAGCCTGGTGGTTGACATTGGACAGTTGGTTCTACTCAACTTTAGCCTACAGATCGGAGCAAGCCAGCAGGTGGTATCGGTCACCGGCACGGCGCCGCTGCTGCAAACGCAAAACGCCGCTTTGGGAGAAGTCGTGGGGTCGGAAAGGACCGAGAATCTACCCCTGAACGGTCGGAAGTTTGATGACCTGGCGGTACTCACCCCCGGAGTCGTGGTTGGCGACGTAGATTTGCATTCGTCCAGCACCGCTGGAGCCACGATCTCCGTCAACGGCGGTCGCGACATCTGGCTCCAAGTCACTATGGACGGAATCACGATGGTCAACAACCGTCATCAGTACATCAACCTTTACCCGTCTGTGGATGCCGTACAGGAATTTAAAGTTCAGACGGGGGATTACTCGGCCGAGTATGGCGGGAGCATCGGCGCGAATGTCAATATCCAGCTCAAGTCAGGAGGCAACGAGTATCACGGCGATGCGTTTGAGTTCGTGCGGAACACCGCCATGGACGCGCGGAATTACTTCGCGCCGGCGCCGTTGCCACAGAACATATTGAAACAAAACCAATGGGGAGCGACGTTCGGCGGGCCCATCCGGCGCCAAAAGACCTTTTTCTTTCTTAGTTACGAAGGGCTTCGTTCGATCGAGGACCTTGCGGGAGATGCCGTGGTGCTGACGGCGGCCCAGCGCGCGGGCAACTTCTCGTCGAGCTCCACTACGATCACCGACCCCCTTACGGGTGTGCCATTTCCGAAAAATATCATCCCCCTGAACCGCTTGGACCCGGTTGCGTCAAACTTGATAAATGATTACATGCCGCTTCCGAACCAGGCCGGAGCGGTGAACTATGGCGGCGACTCGCTCGGCAATCTGACCGTGAACCAGGGAATCGCCCGCATCGATCAGTATTTCAGCGAGAAGGACCAGCTCTTTGTACATTACATCCAGGCCTTTCGCAACTTCCCCGACACCGACCTCAACTACAACTTCAAATTCACGGGGACATATCCGATGATTAACTTCGGGGCCCAGTACCTCCACACCTTCAGCCCGACGCTGTTCAATGAATTCCGGACGGGCTTCAATCTGGAGAATGTGTCGCAGCTCAGCACCCTGACCAATACGAGCTTCACCATCGCGTCTCTGGGGATCCAGAACTTTTTGATCGGTGGGCCGGGCGGAAGGGTGCAAACGCCGAATCAGGAGGGGTTCCCGAATCTTGACATCAGCGGCTATATGGGGATGGGGAGCGACCTGGCCGCATCGAACCTGGATAACAGCCGCACGGTTCAGTTCGTCGACAACCTCACGCTGATCAAAGGAGCGCACACCCTGAAGTTCGGGGGGGATATTCGCCACCTCTTGGATGAGGCAACTACGAATAACTGGCCCTTCGGCACCATGTCATTCACCAGTGACATCTCCGGGGATGCGGCGGCCGCCTATATGCTTGGCTATCCGTACACGGTGCTCTCGCCAGAGGGCGTCCCTATTACCGGGGCGCGCCAATGGTACTTTGGGCTCTACACCCAGGATGACTGGAAGGTGACCCCCCGGCTGACGCTCAACCTAGGACTGCGCTACGACCTGTTCAATCCGCCACATGACGTGAATGATGTAACCCGCACGCTGCAGTTCACACCGGGCCAGGTTCCGCTGCTCTATCCGGCGGCGGGGCAGCCGCTGAATCCCATATGGACTATTAGCCACAAGGATTTCACCCCGCGTGTGGGTTTTGCCTACAACCCGAACAACACCACGGTGGTCCGCGGCGGCTACGGGATGTTCTATTTCGGCGGCCAGTTCGACAACCTGAACATCTTGCAGTTGAACCCGCCGAACGGCGGTAGCGTCGAGGTAATCAACCCGACAATTCATCCCGTAGCGACTATTGAAAACCCGGTACCCGCTTCGCTCTATCCGACGGTCGGTCCTGTTGGGCTGCCCGGCGACTGGAATACCGTGACCCTTTCTCCGAATGCCGGACCCCGGTTCCATCCGGATACCAACGTGCAGAACTGGAATCTGCAGGTTTCCCGCCAATTCCACGCCAACGTGCTGGAGGTGGGATACGTTGGGAGCAAGGGGACTCACGTCGATAGCAGTTTGAGGGACTGGAACGAACCCCCCCCGGGGCCAGGTGACATCCAATCCCGGCGCCCGTACCCTGAATACGCCAACATCCGCTTGGAGTACTTCTACGGCAATACCAATTACAATTCCCTACAAGCCCGGTTTGAGCACCGCTTCACCGCAGGATTGAGCTTCACGGCTGCATACACCTGGTCGCACCTGTTTGACGACACATACCAAACGATGAACAGCGGCGGTTGCGCCTGCCAGGACCCGCGGAACCTACGGCCGGAGTACGCCAGCAGCGCCTTCGATCAGCGTCAACGGCTGGTCATGGGCTACGTTTGGGAATTACCGTTCGCCAAGAACCTCAAGGGCGCGTGGGGCGTGTTGGCAAACGGCTGGGCGCTGAATGGAATCGTCACGCTCGCCAGCGGCAGCCCGTTCGACGTCAATGAAAGCTTCGACAGCCAGAACGATGACGGCGTCTCTGAAGGTCAGGAGCGGCCCGATTTGGTCCCCGGCCAGAAGTTGACCGTCAGCAATCCGAGCCCGTCCCAGTGGTTCAATACGGCTGCATTCACAGCCAGTGTATTCCACTACGGCGATTCCCCGCGGAACCCCCTAATAGGTCCGGGGGTACATGACGCGGACCTGTCGCTATTCAAAACGTTTAAGATGCCGTACAACGAAAAGCACACTCTACAATTACGTGTTGAACTCTTCAACGCTTTCAACACGCCCCAGTTTTCCAAACCGGACGCTAGCTTGGGGGACGGGGCTTTCGGTCAAGTCACCAGCACGGCCATCGACAACCGCGAAATTCAGCTGGCCTTGAAGTACATTTTTTGATGTGTGAGCTGGATGGATGTTCTTCCCTCCTCGGCGGAGCCCCACTGCTCGAGAGGACTGGACGAGCCTTCGCGGGCGCACCGTAACGGAGGGTGGCGATGAGGGCGCCTGGCGAGAAGAGCCCGTCACCCTTCGCGCTCCGGCCTCGCGAATCGAGCGGCGGAACCTCCACGCCTGTGGCAGTCGGCGACGCCGCACTGCCCACGGCGCGGGATGAGCGTTTCGCGCCCGCCATCGTCGCCGATCAACGAGGCGCCGCTCATCGGCGACGGGCGCAACGCGGGCGCAGCGCAATGGAAGGTGGCGATGCGCGCGCCGGTGCGAAGCGGCTATCCGTTCGAGCTCCAGTCTGGTTAACTGCAGCGCCCACCCAACGTTCCACACCGCAACGCCCGCGGCGGATGACGCGACCAAGGACGCGCACGCTCGTCAATGACATACCGGCCGACTGGGAGGGCGTCCCGAGGGGCACGTCGCGGGGGGGCCGCGCCGCACGGGCGCTGAACCAGCGTTTAGCCTCCGCATCCGGCCGCCTTCGTCGCCGCTCATCGGCGAACGCGCCGCAACGCGCGGGCGTATCGCGATGGATGTGGCGATGCGCCGTCGGCGACATCAATAACGATGGCTGGCCGGACCTGCCGTGGGAGTGGTGATCAGCGCCCGCTCTCGAAACGGTGCCGCCAAGTGGTCAAGTTTGTCCAAGATAGCCAGCTGCTTATTTCGTATTCTCGCCAGTTGTGCCGTGGACTCCCATCCACTCGGTATAGTTTCCCGGAGATCGTCACCCATGTTGATCAGCCGGGTCACTCTAGCAAGCTTCTTGGCGGCCAGCTTCTCGGCGGATACTACATGTTTGGTCTTCATGCAGATCCTATCGTCTGCTGGCGCCCGGTACTGTAGCGGCCGCCACCGGTCAACAGGCGGACATGCGCTCGGCCAGCTGCGGCGAAACCCTTCATTTCAAAGCATTGGTTTCGGTGTTGGTGGCTTTCCTTCCGGGTCCGCGCGAAGCGCGAGGATAACCCGGTCCACCTGTGCCTCGAATACTCTATTGTCATGCTCCCATCCGGTGAAGTCCGCCGCCAGCCTGGAACGCACTTGCTGAGACTTGCCGCGCTGCCGCTTGCCGCTTAGCAGATAACCGTCGAGATCAAGAGGGATAGGCCGCCGCAACGCGCGCGCGCAGTGCAACGGAAGGCGGCGAGGAGCGCGCCGGTGTGAGGCGAGCGCTATCGGTTGGCGGAGCCGCGCTGCCCGACGCACTGGATGTGCGCGTTGCACGTCCGCACGCGTCCGCCTGCCGCTTGACGTGGGAGGGCGCGCCGGCTGGGCGTGTGGGCACGGTGCCGCTTTCGAACGGCCCTGCCCGCGAGGTTTGGCTGAGCGCTTCGTACCCTGCGTCCGCCTCCATCGTCGGCCACAACGCGCCGCTCATCGGCGAACGCGCGCAACGCCCGGGCGCGTCGCAATCGAAGGCGATGAAAGCGGCGGTGCCAAGAGCACCTTTATTAGTTGGGTTCCAGCCTCGCGAGGCCGCCTCCGTCGCCGGGAACGACGCGCCTTTCATCGGCGAACGCGCCGCAACGCGCGGGCGCGTAGTACGGAAGTTGGTAATGAGCAGGCCGACATGACGTTCGAGCTACAGCCTCGCAGACCGGATTCAATGGCGGGAACCTTGACGGGTTCGCGGCTGTTCCACACCGCAATGCCCGTGGCGGACGACGCGCCCAGGAACGCGCACGCGCGTCGATGACCTGCCGGCCGACGTAGGATGATATACACTCGGCCGCCTTCGTCGCCCGCCACGACGCGCCGCTCATCGGCGAACGCGCCGCAACGCGCGGGCGCAGCGCAACGGGGTGGCGATGAGCGCGCCGGTGCGAAGCGGCTATCCGTTCGAGCTCCAGTCTGGTTAACTGCAGCGCCCACCCAACGTTCCACACCGCAACGCCCGCGGCGGACGACGCGACCAAGGACGCGCACGCTCGTCGACGGCCACGCCACCCGAGGCGATTACATGCGTTTCGCTTTCGCAAGGCGGCCACCACCCATCGCCAGGGACGATGCGCCGCTCATCGGCGACGGACGCAACGCGCGGGCGCGCCGCAACGAAGGGTGGCGAGGAGCGCGCCAGGTGTGAGGGAGCGCTATTCGTTCGAGACCCAGTTTTGTGGCAGTCGGCGGAGTCGCACCGGATGAGCGTTCGCGCCCGCCCCGCCGCTTTCGTCCCCGCCACGACGCGCCGCTCGTCGGCGAACGCGCCGCAAAGCGCGGGCGAAGCGCAACGGGGGTCGCGACGAGCGCGCCGGTGCGAAAGCTCTATCCGTTCGCGCTCCAGCCTTGCGAACGCCCGCGGCGGACGACGTGACCAGCCACGCGCACGCTCCTCCGATAACTCTCTCGTCCGCCTCCATCGCCGCAACGACGCGCCGCTCATCGCCGAACGCGCCGCAACGCCCCGCAACGCGCGGGCGCGTCGCAGCGGAAGGTGGCGATGAGCACGGCGGTGTGAAGCGCGGTCATCCGGTCGAGCGCCAGTTCCCGAACGCCCGCGGCGAACGACGCGACCATCGACGCGCAAGCTCTTCAATGATCTACCGGCCGACTGGAAGGGCGTGACGAGCGGCGGGTCATGGGGAGCCCCGCCGCCCCGGGGGCTGGACGAGCGTGTTGCGTCCGCACTCGGCCGCCTCCGTCGCCGGCAACCATGCGAAATGCGATGTCGGCGTCAGTGATCGATTGGAAGAAGGCTCCTGTCTCGACCCAAATGTTGACTTGCTGGATGTTTGTCATCAACGCCCACATACCGCCGAAAACGAAGGTTTTGGACCTCCGTTTTTTGCCTTCATTTCACCCACTTGCGGCTTGAACCGGAGTGAACGGCGGGAGCCTTGACGGGGTCATGCCGAGATCAGTGAGTTTTTAGGACATTGCTGCGTAAAGTACTCTGCCCGTCATGCGGACTGAGCGGAATTCTTCAGTCGTGACAAGGAAGCCGAGCCCGCTGGAAGTCGCTGGATC
>Ga0302325_10011620_pt1 | contig 18952 bp, 17 predicted proteins | sample Palsa_T0_2_FD_201948 | JGI IMG/M metagenome (GOLD analysis project Ga0302325, IMG submission 201948) | Peat permafrost microbial communities from Stordalen Mire near Abisko, Sweden - Palsa_T0_2 | ecosystem: Environmental > Terrestrial > Soil > Palsa > Peat permafrost | place: Sweden: Abisko...
GCGGCTCCGGAGCCGATGGCTTTGCCCGGTGAAGGCGAACACGGCTCCGTGATGGACGAGTCGATCGATGACGGCCGTTGCGGTCATCTCGTCGGGAAACACTTGCGTCCACTTCTCGAACGGCAAGTTCGTCGTCAGCGCAATGCTGCGGCGTTCGTACCGTTGGGATATGAGTTGAAAGAGCAGGTCGGTAGCTTCTCGCTCAAATGGAACGTATCCAAGCTCGTCAATAAGGAGCAGATCGACACGATCGAGGCTGCGGTAGTGGCGTTCAAGCGTTGCCATTCTCTTTGCCGCGATCAGTTTCATGAGTAATGCCGCGGCGGTCGTGAAGAGCACGCGGTAACCCCGCGTGCACATCGCAAGACCGAGCGCGCTGAGAATGTGGCTTTTTCCAACGCCAGGTGGCCCGCTGAAGATCAAATTGCGGCGTGCCTCGACGAAGGCTCCCTCGAAATGTTCGAGCAGCTTCGCTTTGGGCAGTTCCGGCTGCAGGGCAAAATCAAACGACTCGATCGTTTTGATGGTCGGGAAATGAGCGGCGGCGATGCGCGCACGTACTCCATTCTCTTGCCGTTTGGCGGCCTCGCGCGAGATGAGGTCGCTCAAATAGGGCAACGGTTCGGCATGCTCGCCAAGCAGCCGGCGATAGTTGGTGAGGATGGTCGACAAGCGCAAGTTGCGGAGCTGCATTTCAAGCAGCGGAGCCTCGATCACGCTCCTGCACCCTCTTGCAAATGCGCGGTAGCATAGGCGGTCAGGTCGGGCATCGGCGCTGCCAGGCGAGCGGATTCAGGAAGAAGGTGCTGCGCGATCCCGGGGGCCTGTGCCGGCGCTCGATGCTGTCTCAGTAAGAGCGCGATCGCTGCAGGGTCATCGGTCCCGCGAGCCAACGCGTGCGTCACGACTTGAACCAACTCATCGACCGGTGCCTGAGCCAGCAGGGTGAGGACTTGCGTCCAACGTTTCGTCGCGCTCGTGGAATCGGTTTGGCGGTAGCGGTCGAAGAGTCTGTGCAGCTCGGCCGGAATGCGACCCTCGCTCAGGACCAGCGCGCTTTCCGCCGCTCGATGTTTGTGGGCCAGCAGAGCGACGTAGTGGCTTGGATCTAAGAACCGCTCATTGGCACCAAAGCTCCGTGGATGCTCGGCCACCGCCTCGTCGTCGACAACAATGCGCAGGCGGTTCTCATACGCCTCAATCACGGCATGGCGGTGGGCGAACTTCGTCGGAACCGAGTAGGAGTTCGATTCGAAGCAGACCTCCGCGAACTTGTTGATGCGGGCATATCGCGTCACACAGGCTCGTGGAAGAACCGTGGGCAGAGGAAGTAGCGCGGGCTGCTCGCGAGCAAATCGTTCGCCGATCGTCTCACGATACGTTGAATGCTCGCGTTCGAGGCTGGCGTCGCAGAATCTGGCAAGGGAGGCGTTGAGCTCGTCGAGGTCGGCAAACGACGGGATCGGTCGAAAGAAATTGTCCTCGATGTATCCGTGCACACCCTCCACGCCGCCTTTCTCGTTGCCCTTCGCGGGGGCAGTGAAGAGAACGTGCAGAGCAAGACCGCCGCGGAAGGCAGCGAAGGCCTCGTTCTCGGCGCGGTTGCGTCCACGCAGGACACGCGTGACTGCTGTCGAGGCGTTGTCGAAGAGCGCGGTTCGGGTTAGGCCGCCGAATGAGGTAAACCCGACGAGCAACCCGGCGAAGAGCGCCGGCTGATCGCACCGCATCGAAGCGCGCGCCATGAATCGCCCGCTGTAGCTTAGGCGTAACACGAAGAGCTCAACGACGGCGAGCACTCCGCCAAGATAGACCGACATCGGCGAAAAATCGAACTGCGACTGATCGCCAGGCGCGTAGGTCGCCCGGATGAACGCTTCCTTGGGGACGAGAATTGCACGCCGATCGGCGACGTACACGCGCAAAGCCCGTTCGCCGACCTGCAAATCCGCATCGACGTTCTGACGCAAATAGCTTCCAACACGAGCTGCCGTAATTCGAGGCGTCGACCGAAGCAACTCATCGACGTGGCTTTGATAGCGGTCCAAGAGCTTCGGTCGACGTTGCATGCGCGCTTTCGGAGGCGTATCTTGGCGCAGGTACTTGCGCACCGTGTTGGGTGCGAGGCCCAAATCTCGGGCCACGGATTTGATCTTCTCGCCGTCGCGCCGGCATCGAAGACGAATGGACTCCCAGACTTTCATGGTAATCACCCCTTTGGGCGCTCCTCTCGAGCGGCTAGGTGTCGTTACCATGGCCTTCGGGAGGGGAGCCCTGCTTTATGCGCTTAGGGGTTCAATTCTCGGATGCCGCCTAGGGTTCAAATCTCAGATGCCGTTTCCAGTTCTGCTCAAGCAGTAGCGCGCCGACGAGCCGTACGATCGCCGCGTCGTTGGGGAAGATCCCCACGACGTCGGTGCGCCTCTTGATCTCGGCATTGACGCGTTCGAGAGGGTTTGTCGAGGCGATCTGTGCGCGATGCGCCTTTGGGAAGTCCATGAAGGCGAGGACGTCGAATTTCGCATCCTGGAGCATCGTGGCAAGCTTGGGGAACTTCTTGCGCAGCTGCTCCGCCACGGCGTCCCACTGGACGCGCGCCGATTCAGCGGTCTCCTGCGCAAAGGCCGTATTGATGAGCGCCAAAACCATCTGGCGTTGGCCCTTGCCGGCATATGCAAGCGCGTTCCGCACGAAGTGCACCCGGCACCGCTGCCACGTGGCCTTGAACACCTTGGCGATCGCCGCCTTGAGGCCCAGATGCGCGTCAGAGATAACGAGCTTGACGCCGCGTAGACCGCGTCGGCTGAGACTGCGCAGGAAATCGGTCCAGAACGGTTCGGCTTCGCTCGGCCCAACGCTGATGCCCAAGACCTCCCGAACCCCGTCGGTGTTGACCCCGACGGCTATTATCACCGCAACCGAAACGATCCGGGCGGCCTGGCGAACCTTCACGTACGTCGCATCGATCCACAGATACGGCCAATCGCCCTCGATCGGGCGATTGAGAAAGGCGCCGACACGCTCGTCGATCTCAGCGCACAAGCGCGAGACCTGGCTCTTCGAAATGCCGCTCATCCCCATCGCCTTGACCAGCTCGTCGACCGAGCGCGTTGAGACGCCTTGGATATACGCCTCTTGCACGACCGCTACCAACGCCTTCTCAGCGGTGCGACGCGGCTCGATAAAGCCCGGAAAGTAACTGCCGCGCCGGAGCTTGGGAATGCGCAGGTCGATCGAGCCGGCGCGCGTTTCCCAGAGGCGGTCGCGGTACCCATTGCGGCTGTTTAACCGCTCCTCGGTGCGCTCGCCGTACTCAGCGCCGCAGCGTTGCTCGATCTCGAACTCCATGAGCCGCCCGACGATGTGGGCGAGCAGTTCGCGGACGACGTCGTCCTTAGCCCCCTTCTCAACGAGTTCAGTAAGTGCGATACTGGCCTTGGCCATCGTGGTGTCCCTTTCGCGGAAAGTTGTGTCGCTAAAACAACCTTCGCCAGGAGCCACGATGGCCGCTTTCTAGGCTACAGAAGCGGCCCTCTCATACACCACGCGCTGGGACACGATCAGTCGCTCGGTCATTCCAGCATCGCGATCATGGCCGAGCTCTATACGCACATCCTCGACGAACACAAGCGCGAGAAGGCTGCAACGCTCGACAGCTATCTCGACGCGGCGTTCGTCCGCTTTCGAGCGCCGAAACCGCGTCATAGTGCCCCGTTAGTGCCCCGGGGTCACCCACACACCGCCGAAAACCGATTTGGCGGCCCGCGAGACGCAACTGGCGGGAAAGTGTAGGAATCGAACCTACCAGCCCCCTTGCGAAGGCCTCAGCGGTTTTGAAGACCGTGCGAGACACCAGTCCCGTACTCTCCCACGTGCCCCGGAAAGCCTCATGAAATAAGGGTTCCGGCCCTTGCCTGGTTCCGGTCACCGGCCGGACTCCAGGCGCATTGCTAACAGTTTGCTAACAGATCCGCAGCCGCCTGTCGAAGCCTCCGGTCAACCACGGCCGCCTGGGCCGCCTATGACGCAGCGCGCCTGCGGTGATCGCGCGCTGGTCAAGTTGTGGCTGCGGCGCGCACGCATTTTTGACACATATACCAGCCGCACCTCGACGCGCAACAGCGCGCGAAACGTTCGGCTCGGTCCCATGGCATCGGCACATGCTGGCGGCATGGGTCGGACGCTGGCCCAAGAGCTTCTGGTAGGTTGCTGTGTGCGCTACGCTTGGCGGGAAATCTGCTCGCCGCGCCACGCGACGGCGGTGAATGCGGGCCCTGCCGGCGCCTGCGCCGTTTGCAGAAGATCGGAGAACGAAGCCCTCGCGAGCATCGCAGCGATCACGTAGATTACTATTAGCGCCGCCAGCCCTGCGAGCATGCGTCCGGTGTCGGCGTTCGAGCGATGGTGCTGCATGCCGCCCTTTTACCCACTCTATCTTAGGGGGAGCTGGGAAACGGGGTGAGCCCCTTGACCTGCTGCGGCGAACGGAAGGCGTTTCAGGCGCAAGAATTCGGGAACCAGCGATGCCGACAGGAGCTTCGCGAAGAAATAGCGAGTCGCGAGACGATGCAGACGCCGGCCGCGGCAAGTCGTGGACAGGGGCGCGAGCACTGGCTCTCTCGCGGCCTTTGCTACGGGGACCGTGCGTCGCTCTAGCCCGTCAACCGACCCTGTCACCCACAGCCCGTTGAAGCGAGCCTGCTCCGGTCTCGCCGTCGTCGTGCGAGAGAGCACGACTTCAGGGCGAAGCGCTGGTCCTCGGAATCCATCCGTCCATCTTCAACCTTGGGGACATCTCGTCAGGCCGCTTCCAGGGAATCCGCCTGTCGAGCGCGGAATTTCCGGCCCGTTTCAGCGCCTTTTGCGAAGGTGGGGATTGTGATTATATACGCGTTTAATATTGGCCGGGCATCCTCGTTTGCAGCGGTTTTCGTACTCCTATGTTCGTTGCTTGCGGCTGCGAGCACCGCATCGGATCTCAAGGACATCCAGAGCGCATATACTTCCCGGAACTATCAGCTAACGATCGAATTGGCTACGAAGCTTCTGGCACGCGGCCCGAACGTGACAGCTCTGGCATTCAGGGCAAGGGCGCGAGGCGCTTTGGGCGACTTCAACGGCGAGATCGCCGACGACAACGCGATTATCGTTCTCGATGCGAGAAACGCTGACGCCTACGTGGACCGAGGCATTGCTCGCGGGAGGCTCGGCGATTGGAACGCAGAGATCGCCGACGACGGCGAGGCGCTCGCCATTGACGGCGCCGCGCTTGCCAATGGCGCGAAGAGCGCCGACTCGCTTACATCCTCACCGAACGTCAATCGCGTAGCCGCATACGTGAATCGGGGCGCGGCGCGCGGCCACCGGGGCGACTTTCAAGGTGATATCGACGATGAAAGCGCCGCTCTCGCCATCGACTCGAAAAGCGTCGACGCGTATGTGAATCGCGGCGTTGCGAGCGGCCGTCTCGGCAATTGGAACGGCGAGATCGCCGATGAGAGCGCCGCCATTTCGATCGACCCGAAGAACGTAGACGCATACGTGGATCGTGGCGCGGCGCACGGCGCTCTCGGCGAATGGAGCCTCGAAATCAACGACGAGACGGCCGCGCTCGCGATCGACCCGAGAAATGTAGACGCGTACGTCAATCGTGGCATCGCGCGCGGCCACACCGGCGATTGGAGCGGCGAACTCGCGGACGACGACGCCGCTCTCGCGATCGCCCCGAAAAACGTCGACGCGCTCGTGAATCGCGGCGCAGCACATGGGCAACTTGGCGAGTGGCGCCGCGAAGTCCGCGACGACTTCGCCGCTCTTATTATCGACCCGAAGAACTTAGCCGCCTACGTCGATCTCCGCATCGCGCGCGACCGCGTCGGGGATTGGAAGCGCGAGATCGAAGACGATAGCGCCGCCCTCGCTGCTGATCCGAACGATGCACTCGCGTTCGAGGATCGCGGCTACGCGCGCGGGCAGCTCGGCGATTGGAGGGGCGAGATTGCCGATGAGAGCGCTGCCATTTCCCTCGATCCCAAGAATGCCGCCGCGTACGTGGATCGTGGCTACGCGAACGGGCAACTCGGCGATTGGAAAAGTGAGGTTCGCGATGAGAGCTCAGCCATTGCCGTGGACGACGCGGCACTTGCCGCCGACCCGGCGGATGCCGTCGCATCCTTGAATCGCGCCGAAGCTTATGTGGATCGCGGCGCCGCTCGTTGGCGACTAGGCGACTGGACGGGCCAAATTGCCGACGACAGCGCCGCGATCGCCGGCGAGGGTACCGTGCCTGCCGGCGATTTGACTCACGTCCTGGCGAATGTGATCATTATCGAGGCATACGAAGATCGCGGCGTTGGGCGAGGGCGCGAGGGCGATTGGAAAGGTGAGGTCGCGGATGAGACCGAGGCCCTCGCCCTCGATCCGAGGAACGCCGACGCATACGTGAATCGCGGCTATGCGCGCGGTGAACTCGGCGACTGGCAGGGCGAGATTCGCGACGATCGCGCCGCTCTTGCAATAAAACCAACGGAGGCAGCGGCATACGAGGCGCTCGGCGACGTGCACTTGCAGCTCGGCGACTTTAGAGGCGCGATCGCCGACGAGAGCGCCGCTCTCGCCCTCGATCCGAGGAACCCAGACGTCTACGAAGACCGCGGCTACGCACGGGGCCAACGCGGCGACTGGCGAGGCGAGATTCGCGATGAGAGCGCCGCCATCGTCATCGACCCGAAGGACGCCGATGCGTACGAGGATCGCGGCGATGCACGCATGGAAATCGACGATTGGAAAGGCGTGATCACCGACGAGACCGCCCTGCTTGCCATCGACCCAAAGGACGCGGACGCGTTCGAGGAGCGCGGAGAGGCTCGCAGCCAACTGGGCGATTGGAAAGGCGTGATCGCCGATGAGACGGCCGCGCTCTCCATCGCGCCGCGAAATGCCGTAGCCTACGAAGACCGCGGCTATGCTGAGGGTCAGCTGGGCGACTGGCGGGCTGAGATTCGCGATGAGACCTCCGCCATCGCCATTGACCCCAGCGATGCCGCAGCATACGAAGATCGCGGCGACGCGCGCGAGCAGCTCGGCGACTCGAGCGGCGCGGTCCAGGACCAGAGCGCCGCAGTCGCCATCGGGAGCGCCCGCACGATCCTCCATAGAACCCGGAGGGCACGCCTTCCGCACGCTTCGTTACATCCATTGATGCCGCCGCTTAGGCCGCGCTGACCACTGGGCGGCCAGCAACGCTTCGAGTCGTCTGGGCGCTCTGCCCCTCTTTGCCGGACGGCGATGCTCTTGAATTGTTCTTTGCGTAAGAGCCCGCTGGATCATAAAACGAACGCGAGACTAATCGTCCAAGGCATTGTCTAGATTGGGGCATGAACGCGCTGCGCCGCAGAGGGCATCTCGAAGGCGCTAGCTCAGCTCATTCAGCGCTTCCTCGATCTCGCCGGCATATTGCATCACCAGACCAAGCAATTCGGGCCGAATTAGACCGTAAGGTGCGGTGACGTCGAGGACGCCGCGGATCTCTGACGTTGCGGAATGCCGGATCGGCGCCGCCGTGCACATATAGTCGCGCCAGCCCTCGCAGAAATGTTCTCCGCACATCAATTGAAACGCTCGTCCATCGCTGAGCGCGATCCCGATGGCGTTCGTGCCGGCGCCTCCTTCGCTCCAATCACAGCCGGGCTCGAATCGGCGCTTCGCGCTACGGCGCCGAATCTCCGAGCCGCCCTCAAAACGTAGGAGGCAGCCCTCCGGGTCGGTGAGGACCACGGAGTAGCCCGTGTCTGTGAGCATGTCCGCCAGCCATCGTACGATCGGATCTGCCGCGCGGAGGAGTCTTTCGTTCGCTTCGAGCCGGTCTTTGAGCGCGGCGTCGGATTCGGCCATGCATGGAGCGACTTGACGGTTTGAATCGACTCCCAGAGCCATGCTTCTCTGCCACGAGCGCAGAACGCGAGGTCGCGCGGCGGGCGGGGCGCCCCAATCGCCGGTCAAGAATGCTTCGCGCGATGCAGCGAAGCTACGCGCTGCCGCCTCAAGGTTCGCTCCGGGACCTAGGGGGACGCTGAGCGCCGGCGGCAGCGTGGCCGGCGAGCGCCCGACCAGGCTAAGCTGTGCGGGTCGATTGACGCCGCCGAGATAGGTTTGAGCGGCGTACAACCCCGGTAGCGCCAACCGATATAGCGTGACCCGGTCGAACGGACCCAGCCGAAGCACCTCGGCCAGCCGCTCCAGAAAGCGCTCGGAGACCCGAACTTCTCTCCCGACCTCGAACCAGCGGTACCATTCAGTGCTCGTGCCGAGAAGTTCCGCAACTTCAGACTGCGTGAGGCCCGCGACGCGGCGCCGGCGCGCGCCGTCCGGCAGACCGACTTGAGGCGGCGTCAGGCGAGCCCTGGCCATCACCAGGAAGTCCCGTAGCTCGAGCCGGCGCCTCGGGTCGGGCAACATGCCCGAGTTTGTTTCCTCTCATGTAACCGAGCAACCTTGAATGACAGCCTGAACGCGTTCCGGCGTAACTCACACTTCCTTCCTGGGCCGATTCGCACCGTGCATAATGTGAGCGCCGAGACCGCCGCTAATCCTACTGGCAAGCCTAGGGTGACGCGCGCGTTCTTCGGCGACGAATTCGACGGCCATCTCTACCTGTACGAATACGATCCATACTTCACGTAAGAAAGGCAGAGGAACACGGTAATGACAAACGATGTGGTTGATCGCTTAACCGGGCAGTGGTGGACGTTCGTGCTGCGCGGTCTGATAGGGGTCGCCTTGGCCTTCTTCGCGTTCGCCATCCCGGCCACGATGGCGAGCGGCCTGGTTTTCGTCGTGGCTGCGTTCTTCATCGTGAGCGCGCTGCTGGCGGTCACCGCAGGCGTCTCATTCACGGGCATCGGTTCCTGCTGGGCGCTGATCCTACTGGGCGTCGTGCAGGCGGCGCTCGGAATCATCATGCTGAACCAACCCGGAACTGGGCCCCTCGCACTCGCCTATTTGGTCGCGATCTGGGCGATCTCAACTGGGCTTGCTGAGGTTTCGTCTGCGATCGCTCTACGCAACTTCATCAAGAACGAGTTCTGGTGGGTCCTGCTCGGAATCATCACGCTGGCGTTTGGAATGTACGTCGTGCTGCGGCCCGATCTCGGGGTACTTGCGCTCGTGTACTCGATCGGGATCTATGCCGCGCTTGCCGGCGGCTCGCTGATCGGGCTTGGCATCCGCATTAAGAATGCGGGCCGCGATGTCGCTAAGCTCCGCACCAAGGTCGTCAATGCCGCGGAAGCTGCCCTCCGATGAGGGCCCTGCTCGGACTCCTCGCGCTAGCGTTTGCGGCCGCGTCGCTGGCGCCGCTGCCGCTCCGGGCCCGAAGCCCGGCGGCGAAGCCGGCCTCGGCTTCGAACGACGATGAACTACGACTTGGAGCGCAGCTATTCGCGCAGCTCAAGGAGCAGGGCGAAATCGTAGCCACGTCTCCCCTGTATCTGACACTCCAGCCGATCGCGACCCGAATAACGAAAGCCATTCAGTCGCAGTACCCTTACCCGATTCACTTCTACATCGTTCATGAGAAGCAGCCGAACGCGTTCGCAGCCCCCGGCGGAAACGTCTACGTGGTCGACTCTTTGTTCTACTTCGTCAAGAACACCGAGGAGCTTGCCGGCACCTTGTGTCACGAAACTTCGCACCTGCTCCACCACGACTCCGTAACACTGATGAAACAGAACCGGGCGATTACCCAGCGGGCAATTGCGGCAACGATTCTGCTCGGGCCGACGATCACGACTGCGCTCACGGTGGCTGCGATCGGCCGTTTGGATTCCCTCCACCGTTCTCGTGCCGTGGAAGAAAAAGCGGACCTCAAAGGCTCCGACACGTGTGCAGCCGCAGGATACGATCCCTGGGGACTGGTGTGGCTCTTCCAGGACTTTTCGAGCGCTCAGCTCAAAACGCCGCCCGAAATACTGTCGGATCATCCGAACGATGCCCATCGCATCCGAGCCCTCGAGCAGCACTTTCGAGACGACCCCGGAACCTTTGCACAGTTTAGCAGCGACCCCGCGACCGCCACCCATTTAGCTCTTCCGGCGAACGAGGCCGAACATTTCCTCAGATAGCGAGAAGTAAATGCGAACGACGGAAGGCACGCCCCAGAGCCTGCGTAAGGCCGTTTTCGGAATCGCCCTCGCGTGCGTCTTGCCGATTGCCGCCGGCGCCCAAAGCTTCGACCCCGGCGCCGATCCCGTTTTCCAAAAGATGCGCGGCGTCAATAGCGGCCTGGCATCGTACACGGCGCACATCACGGTAGTAACGCACCTGCGGCTCGGCGGCTTCACGCTGCACGGAACGCTGTACGACCGCGGGGACGAATCGAAGGTCAGCTTCGACAACATCCCCGCGCTTGCCAAGTCGATCGTCGAAAACCAGCCTTCGATCGGGCCGGCTTCGAGTTGGCGCAAGGCGTACACGATAACGGTCACCGCCCATACGGGCGACTCCACGACATACCACCTAGTCCCGCTGACCGGAAGCGGCGTGCGCAGCGTCGACGCGACCGTGCAGAATGCGACCGGTCTCGTACAGCAGTACGTTTGGTCGAACTCCAACGGCATGACGATCACGAGCGACCAGACGTACGAAACAGTCGGCGGCTACCAACTCGTGCACGCGACGTCGACCAAGACGCGAGGGGGCGGAATCCACGCCGACTCGCAAACGACGTTCACGGACTACCAAATCAACGTAAACGTTCCCGACTCAATCTTTACGAAGTCGTAGCTTTGCCGGATCAGCCGACCGTGTCGCGGCAAGGGATCGCGACCGTCGCCGTTACGGCGACGGTCGTGGCCGGCGTCGCAATGACGGCAATCGCGCTCTGCGTCGTCGTGGTGCGAGCACACGCCGTCGTGCTAGCGTTCTTCGGCGCGGTCGTCGTGGCCGAAGCGGCGCGGCCGCTGGTCGACCGGTTGAACGCGCGCGTTCCCCGCGGCGTGGCGTTAGGGCTGACGTTTGCCGGCATCTCGGCGGCCATCGGTTTGGTGTGGGCGCTTCCACTTCGGGCGCTGGTGCCGCAGGCCACCGCCTTCTGGAGCACATTACCCGGCTATCTCTTAGCGGTCGCATCCGTGATCGAGCGCTTCTTGAGCGCCGGCAAACCGGCCAACACCGGCCTCGAGCCGGCATTGCGCTCGGTCGGCGGTGCGATCGTTCCGTTCGCTCGAGGTCTGCTCGACGCCGAAGCCGGACTCGCGGCGGTCGCCTCTACGCTCGTGCTGGTTCTGTTGATGGCCGTTTTTTGGTTGGTTTCGTCCGACACGCTCAGAGGTTTTATCCTGAGCCTCTTGGGGCCGAGCGCGCGCGACGGCGCCGCCGCTCTTCTCGATGAAATGGGAAGGAAACTCCGCCTTTACGTAAGCGGCACGCTCGTTAACGGCGCGATCGTCGCGCTGGCCAGCACGGCGTTGTTGCTTTGGTTGCGGGTGCCCTTTGCGATCGTTCTCGGTCTCCTGCAAGGCCTCTTGGTGGCGATTCCGTACCTCGGAACGCTGATCGGCGTGCTGGCGGTGGGCGGCGTTGTGCTCGCGGGGCAAGGTTGGGTAAAGGCCGCCGAGGCGGTCGTCCTCATCTCATTGTTGGAGGGCTTCGAAGGGAGCTTCATCTCGCCGCTGATCTTCAAGCGAGGACTCGACCTCGCACCGCTCACGACCGTGCTTGCAACCGCGATCGGTGGCGGGCTCCTCGGCATCGACGGCGTCGTGCTTGCCCTGCCCGCCGCCGTGATCCTGCAGGTGATCGTCGTGCGTTTGCTAGCGCCTGCTATTCGACGTTTTTCGAAAGCGTAACTGAGAGCTCGTGAAGGTCCCACCCGCCGCCTGCGCAACTGTCAACGTGAAATTGGCAGACTACGCGAGCGCTTGCCATTTCACGGGACGGCTTGACTAGATTCTCGTCCCTATTTTGCAAGGCTTGGCGCCGAAACCCTCAGAAATAGAGCCCGAGATCCATTCGCTTGTCGAGGTAGCCTCTACGCCACTGAGGGTTCGCCTCATCGAGCAAGAGCGCTTCGCCGGCGCCGAGGGCATAGAAGTCAGTGCGCTGCTCGCTGGCCAGCGAGTTCGATCGGAGTCGCTTTACAACGCTCGCGTACGTTGCCGTGCTATCTTGCAACAACGCGCGCGCCTCGGTGTCCGTGAGAAAGGCGGAGTCGCTTTTATGCTCCTCCGCGGCCGAACGCGCCACGGTGATTTCCGTATAACGGGCGACGCCTTCTTGCCAACACTGAAACGCAAAATATCGGTAGTCGTTTGGCTTGAGCGCGCGCCGGAAGGCTCCCCTCGCTCCGAGGTACGCGACGAGGCGGGTCTTAAAGTGCCCGCTTCCGATCGCCGTGACGGCAGCTGCGAGGCTCGTTGCCATTCGGTTGTAAAGTCGATCGATCCGCGGCTCTTCATAGGGGAATGGATAGTTCAGCATCCACATAGCGTTCTTCTCGCTCTTCGGAGCTAGTGCCAGGCCCGTTATCGCGGCCTGATAAGCCGGCCACGAATACTGCCACTGATGAAAGTGCTCGTGTATGAGCGTGACGCTCCAACGCGTCGGGGTCTTTGCGGCAGTGAACTGACGCTCGCCGATGACGATTGTGGGAACGCCGTTGGCGAGTGGGAAAGCGGCTTCAAGTTGTCGCGGAAACGACGGCGGCGCAAGAGGCTTTGGAAAATCGATCGCCACCGGGCCACGGGCCGTGAGAAGATCGATTGCAAATGGCGTCTTTGACCAGTTCGGCCAGATCCGGTCTCCGACGCGGCGTACGATCGCGCGGCTCAAGGCGATATCGCGGCGATCCTCGGGACTGGGTGATGCGGCCGCTGTGGCGAGTGCCCCGAAAAGCGTAGCTGAGGCGATCATGACGCCGGTTCCTCGATATCGATGTCTTGAATCACGGCACGGGCAGATCCGCACCGGTGCTTGAGTACGCGTAGGCGGTGATTCGCCGGCCTCGACGATCGGTTCCATCGGCCGCAATGGTGAAGCCGAGAACGCGACCACTGCTGTCGGTTCGGATTTGTATCGTCGCTTCGCCGTGAGCCGCGCGCGCCCGGTACCGGAGGGCGTAGCCCGTGGAGGTGGACGTGCGATCGAGCAAATGGAGGTCGTAAGGGGCTCCGATCTGTGCCAAAGCCTCTTCGGCCCGATCGAGACGCGTGTCGGCGTAACGGCCCTCTCGGAGCGCTTCATAAATGCTGAGCGCGCGCGCATGGACGCTGGGGTCGTCGTCCTGCGCGCTGCCCATAGCCGCGGACGCGAGCGGACCGAGGGCGAAGCAGACGCAAAAGACACTAACGAGAGCAATCGTTGCGAGCACGGCAACCTGCACGGCCGTGCTGGTACGACGTTTTCGGGTTTCGAGCAGACGCTCCACGCGGATCGAAAGGGCCTTACGACTTCCGCAGAAGCTTGGAACAGTTGCAAGCGTGCGGAGCCACGCAGTGTCCCGCGCGACGGCGGCCAGGCAAGCCGCGTAGGCGGGCGCATCCGCTGGGCAAGCGACGGCAGCATCATCGCACGCGACCTCGCATTCCAACTCGAGCTGCTGAACGATCCAGTGGACCACCGGGTTGAAGAACAGCAAGGACGCGATGACGTATTGCAGGAGGCGAGTCCAGTCGTCGTACCTGCGCAGGTGCGCGAGTTCGTGGATGACGATACTGTCTAAGCCATGCGAATCGTTGCCGAGGAGCCATTCCGGCAGAACGACCATTGCATCGAAGAGCCCGACCGCACAGGGCGATTCGACGTCGGCCGAGACGCACAGCCGCAAGTCGCGTGCGCATTCAGATTTGCAATTCCAGCGCGTAAGCGTGGCACGGTGGCATGGGCCGAGCGGAAGCGCGTTCCGCTTGACCCGCCCCATAAAGACGATGCTTATCGCCAGGCGAAGCAGCAACGCAAACGCAATTATTGCCCACACTCCCTCTGCGATTCCAAGAGCGGTGGGGAATCCAACGGTCGCGCCGCCGCTTTCCCTGAAGGCGGTCAGGCATGGAAATACGGCGCAGGCCAGCAGGGCCGCCAGCCATGTGCCGTGCCGTACCGCAGCAGTGGTTCGCAGGAAGACCCGCAGCAATAACCATGCCGCAAGCGCGATGAGCGGAGATTGCCACACGCTGTCAACGAGCGCTACCGCTGCAAACTGCTCGGCGCTCACGGCTTCCCTTGTTTCTTCGCGATGGCGGCTTCGAGTGCTCCGAGCTCGTCTTGCGAAAAGTCGTGGTCCGCGATCAATCGCAGAGCAAGGGCACTGCCGCTAGGAAAGAAGCGCGAAACGAGCCGGCTGACGGCCGAGGACAGAACGTGCTCGCGGTCGATTGCCGAGCGGTACCGAAAAGCCCGCCCGGCAAAGGTGCGTGTGGCGTAACCTTTATTCTCGAGGATGTTGAGCCGCGTTTGAATGCTATTATAGCTCGGCTGAGGCGCCGGTAAGAGACGCATGACGTCGCCGACCGTCGAAGGCCCCTGACTCCACAGTATTTCCATGAGCGACAACTCCGCATCGGTAAGGGCCGCGGCGCGCCTTCTGCCCATCGCCTCCACCTCCTAAATCCTTCGGACGCGCACCCAATTAGACGCCCCTCTCCTAAATCCTTCGGAGCTCAGGGCCTGGGGCCGGTCGCTTTCCAAAGCAGTTCGCAGCTTCGGCAGGTATAGTTGCATTCGTCATGACGATGCACTTTCGAACAGCGCGATTCTGCGCGTGCGCAGCGATCTGGGTTGGGGCGGCCTGCGCCATCGCCGCGACGGCGTCCGCGCAGGTGCCGGCGCCGCTGATTGTGGGACCGGATCGCCTCGGCAGCACGGTAACCTACCAGTTCAAGCTGTCAGGTGGTCCGGCCGGGAACGTAGCGGACGTCCGGACTCTGGCACTGCACTGGAAGCTCGGACAGAAGGTCACCGTGACGCTTACACCCGCCGGCCAGGCGCAGGCGATGCCGCTCGTCGCAACGCGCGCGGCCGATAGCACGCTCATGCTCGACAATGTGAACGCGGACGATATCGAACAACAACGCATCGCGGCGGCGCTCGGTTTTGCTGAATCGCTTCGATAGTTTCGCCGCTTCCGCACCGAGCGGCGGGAAAGCATGGAAGACGGTCGCGCAGCCGCTCGCGCCGGCGGCGCCGCCCGCGCCGGCCGCGCTGCCCGCACCTGACGCGCAGAGTTCGCAAACCCCGCAGCCGCTAGCCATCCCCGTGGCGGCGACGCGCAGCGTCGATGCAAGCGGCACGAACCTAGCGGCCTCGGGCTCGATCAATCGCACGGTGTCGAGCCCGGGCGGATCTGCGGGCGGCGGCGGTAGGATGGGCGGCGGCGGAATGGGCGGTGGCGGAATGGGCCGTGGCGGCGGGATGGGCGGTGGCCGCATGAGTGGCGCTTCGAGCTCCAACCGCTCGAGCACGAAGGTGACGACGACCATCACGCTCGCCGCGTACTTCAACCGCGATGGCGAGCTGATGTCGGCGACGATCGCCGAGACGAATCAAACAGCCGACGACCAGAGCCCGTCGATGCCCGGGGGCCAGCCGTCGACGCTCTCATGGCAGATCGAGCGTCTCTAATGGTCGCGCGCCTCTGCAATGCCAAATCGGTTCTTCACGTTTGTCTCCGGAATTACGTGATGCCGGCGATCTCAGGTACGGACCCATCTCAACGCGATGGGTCGCCGCAGCCTCCGTCGCGCAAACAGCTTCTGCGCGTTTACACACCGCAAGCGATCGAGCGAGAATTCAGTCCGGCTTTGCTATAACAGGGCTCGAAGAAATAGGACGATAGTCAAAGTCGTACGTCGCGGCTCGCGTGAAAACGGCCCGGAAGAAAACGCCGGCAGACATGCTGTCTCCGGACGAGGCCGCTACGGGGGTGCCTCGGTACCGGGCGTGGAAAAAACCGACCCCCTCCCGTACCGTTTTCGAGCAGGGCTATTTCTGCCGTTGAATCATAAGGCGATGACTGCGGACGTTCGCGGGGACCTTGTGTCCCGCGAGCGTGAAATGGGTCTTTTGGCCGGGTATCGCCGCAAAGCGGCGGGCGGCCATGGGGCTATCGTCCTGCTTGGCGGCGAGGCCGGCGTCGGCAAGTCGCGGTTGCTCCGTCAGTTCGAAAGCAGCGTGGGCGTCGGCCGTTCGATGCTCGCTTTTTCACGCTGCGTCGAATTCGTTCAAGCACCTTTGGGACCGCTCCGCGAACTGCTGCAGAGCCTCGATCGCCGCGGCGCAACACCGCGTGACGGCGCAACGCGCGCCGTCATCGAGCGCCTTACCTTCGAACGCCACGCGGACGGCACGACGGCTCAGCATAGTGGCTGGCTTTTTGAATCGATCGATGCGGCGTTTGCGCGCTACGCCCTGCGGGGCACGGTCATCCTCCTCATCGAGGATGCGCACTGGGCTGACCGTTCGACGCTTGGATTCCTCGCGTATCTGGCGGATCGCATCGGGGAACGACGCATGCTCGTGGTTGCGACGTATCGCAGCGACGAAGTTGGCGGTGACCATCCACATTTGAGCGATCTCGCGGCGCTGCTCGCAAAGTCGACCGTGTCGAACATCAACGTGTCCCCGCTCGACGAGCGTTCCACGCATGCCTTGATCGAGCTTGCGATGGCACGCCCGGACGCCCTCGATGCGGCAACCGTCGCCGGTATCGTGCGTCGAAGTCAAGGCAATCCGTTTTTTGCCGAGGAACTGGTCAAAAACGCGCTGGAGTGGGGCGCAAGCGACGATCAGGAGTCGCTGCCGCTCTCGATTCGGGGCGCCGTTCTCGCACGAGCCGCTCTGCTGTCGGAGGAGCAACGGCGGATTTTGTCGCTGGCCGCCGTGCTGGGCGAGCGCTTCTCCGTCGATCGCCTCGTAGCGCTTTCGAGCGCTCCCCGCGACGACGTGCTGCGCGCCCTAGAACGCGCGCATGCGCTGCATCTCGTGTACGACCGGCGCAGCGCCCCCGGCGAATTGCATTTTCGCCACGCGCTCACGCAGGAGGTGCTTTACGGAGAACTCCTTGCCGAGCGGGTTCGGCCGCTGCACGAGGCAATCGGCCTCGAACTCGAACGGCGGCCTGACCGGGAGGCCGCAAGCGTAGAACTGGCGCATCATTGGCGACGCGCCGGTGACCTGCAGCGCGCCGCCGCATATGCCGAGTTGGCGGGAGACCAGGCGTACGCGATCGGCGCGATGGCCGATGCGATCTCGTATTACGAGCGTGCGTTGTCTTGGCGCAACCCCGGCGTTCCATCGGCCGGGTTAGAACACAAAATCGGTGTTTCTCTCGGATCTTTGGGTCGCCTCAACAGCGGCATCCGGCGTCTTCAGCGTGCCGGCGACCTCTACTGGGAGGCCGGCGATTTCGATGGCTTTGCGAAAAATGCTTCGGCGCTCGGAGCACTGATCTACAATGCCGGCGATACGGCGGCTGCCATCGAGCTCTACCGCCGGACGATCGATGCGCTCACCCCGAAGCTGCCGGCCGCGTCGGTCGACCTCTTGCGCGCGCGCATGGGTTACGACTGCGTCGCAGCCCTCGATTTTGATTCCGCGCTTACGCTCGTGAGTGAAATCGGCGAACCGATCGCCGACGCGGCGACGGCGACCCCATGCGTATCAAGCGCGTTTCAAGGTCGCAGCGATGCGCGGCGACATCGAGCGCTGGCGAGTCGACGCCGAACGTGCCCTCGAATCGGCCCGGCGAGTTTCCGACGATGGGTACCGGCTTTACCAGGCGCACTGTCAGATCGCTCTGGACGCCGTCGGGCTCGGTGAAGTCGAGCACGCGCGCGAGCACTTTCGCGCGGCCATTGCCGCCGATCGAGTGGGGCCAGTCGCGGGCCGGTCGCTGGCCTTTGCAGCTTCGGCATTCGAACACTCGCTGCGCGGCGACTTTGCAACCGCAGCGAATCTGCTGGCTCGGGCCGGCAATGCCTCCGAACAGAGTTACGCGATCCACGTCCACATCAAGAGTGCGCAGTTCACCCTTGGCATCTGCGCCGGCGACGAAGCGTATCTGCGCGGCGACGATGCCGCCTCATTTCTTCATTACGGGGTGGAACACGGCATGAAGCTTGCCAGCGGATTGCTCGGTGGCCCGTATGCCTGGGCACTCGGCTTGCGCGGTGACGTCGACGAAGCCGCGGCCTGGATCCGTCGCATCGCCAAGGCCTTGCCGGGTCCGCACCGCTTCCTTTTCGCGTTTCTCGCAGCGGCCCAGTATGGAAGGCCGAGCGACGTCGTCGCGATGCGCCGCGTAGTGGTCGAGGCTGCGTCACGCCCGCAAGACCGCGTCAACAAGGCAGCGCTCGGCCTTTTCGATGCTTTCGCCGCGCAGCGCGGCATCGTCGACAGCGACGTACCAAAGGTCGCTCTCGACGCGGCGTCTGCCTTCGAAACGATCGGTTGGCCGTGGCTGGCCGCTCGAAGCTACGAACTCGCCGGAGAGTCGAAACGCGCCCTCGAAACCTACCGCGCCTTAGGTGCTCTTCGCGACCTAAGGCGCATCGAAGCGGGCCGCGCCGGCGACACGACGGCCGTTCTCTCCGCGCGCGAACGCGAGGTCGCCGAACTCGTAGCGAGGGGCCACTCGAACGACGAGGTCGCGCAGACCCTGCATATCAGTCCGCGAACGGTCGAAAAGCACGTCTCTTCGGCGCTGGAAAAGCTGAAGCTACGCTCGCGCGTGCAACTGGGACGGCTCTTGGCCGGAGGTCGCTAGCTCCCGGGGTCGACGGCGACCCCTTCCGGCTGCGTGAGATTGCTACTCGCATATTGACGACCTGCGGCGCCGCTCGGGAATGCGCTCGAATCACAAACCGCCAGGCTCGGGACGGCGCCAAAGACGAACTTTCCGTTGCGGCTGAGCGCGATGTCATCCCAATAGGCCGAACCCGTGCCGATCGCATTGCCGGTC
>Ga0302325_10011622_pt1 | contig 18952 bp, 9 predicted proteins | sample Palsa_T0_2_FD_201948 | JGI IMG/M metagenome (GOLD analysis project Ga0302325, IMG submission 201948) | Peat permafrost microbial communities from Stordalen Mire near Abisko, Sweden - Palsa_T0_2 | ecosystem: Environmental > Terrestrial > Soil > Palsa > Peat permafrost | place: Sweden: Abisko...
CCGAACCGGTGCGCCCCACGAGGGCGACTGTCTCACCGGGCGCAATATGGAGGTCAAAGTCGTTCAAAACCTGCGTGCCGTCCGAATAGGCGAAGCTCACATGTTCGTAGCGGACGTCGCCCTTGCAGTTGACGAGGTCGACGGCGCCCGGGTGGTTCACGATCTCTTGCGGTTGGTCCAAGATCTCGTAGATCCGGTTGGCCGAGGCCGAGGCTCGTTGCCCGTTCATGATGACCATACCGAGCTGGCGGAAGGGGGGCTGGAAAATCAGCATGTAGGCTTGAAAAGTAAACAGCGTCCCGACCCCGAGATGATCGTGGACCACGAGAATGCCGCCATAGAGCAGGACGATGGCGAGGCCAACGCGTGGGAGGTTTTCCATAGTCGGGGCCCAGGTCCCGCGGATGTTGGCGTCTTTTACGTAGGACCATTGCAGCTTGTCGGCGGCGCGGGCGAGGGTGGTCAGCTCCTTCTGCTCGGCGGCGACGGACTTCACTACGCGCACGCCCGAGACGTTCTCCTCCACCAGCATCGCGACATCGGCGAGCCTGGCCTGGATGAGCCAAGAAACCGGGTAGATCTTCTTCCTCATAGCCACACCGACCAAGAAAGTGATCGGGAGCGATATGGCAGTGACGAGAGTGAGCTGGATGTTTATCGTGAACATTTCGGCAAAAGCTATGAAGATGACCGCGCATTGCACCAGTACGGTCGGCGCCATCACCAGGTACTGCTGGACGGCACGCACGTCGGAATTGGCCCGCGAGATGAGCTGGCCGACAGAGACGCGGTCGTAGAAGGGGAACGAGAGCCACATGTAGTGCTCGTACATAATGTGGCGCAGGTCGTACTCGAAGCTGTACGCCGTGGTCAGAAGGCATCGCCGCCCGAGGTAGTTGCAGACCTCACGGACGGCGATGAAGACAAAGAGCAGGGTCGCAAAGCTCGAGAGGCGTTTCAGGTCCGTCGTGTGGCCCGCCGTCGGCAGGCATTCGTTGATCGCGTCCCCGATCAGGCGAGGGATCTGGACCTGCGAAAGCAGCGCTAGGAACGACATGGCGAGAGAGAGCGACCAGATCCCCTTGTGTGTCTTGATGACGGGCCATGCTCGGCCAAGCCAGCTCTTTGACTGGTCGGGGTCGATGGCCGCACGAGGCGGGGCGTAAGGCGACGTCTCGGCGATGGGCTCGAAGGGGCGCTCGTCGAGCTCCGAGATGAGAGCGGCGTTGCCCGCACCGAACAGGACAGAGCGGAGGCTCATGGCTGGTCCCCGGATGCGCCTGCCCGTTGCGCGTGGCGCCGCGCCCGCGCGCGGTCGAGCGCATCGCCCCAAATGCTCATTGCCGACATCGCTCCCGAGACCAGGGCCTCGTCGGCGAGCTCTTCTGCGATAGCACTGAGCCTTTCGTGAAGGGCCTCCTCGGCCGTGCCGAGCAAGCCGCGACCATATTCAGTCAAAGCCAGGGCTATCCTGCGACGGTCCGCGGCGGAATGGGCACGTTCGAGGGCGCCGCGTTGGACAAGGGCCTCCACGACGGAAGTGACGCTCGGGGCGGAGACGGCGAGCTTTTGCGCGAGCGAACTCGAGGCGTCGGTGCCTCGCGCGATTTGGACGAGCATCCGGTACTGAGCCGGCGAGAGCTCGAGCGGGTCGAGCGCTACCTCGACCTGACGGGCGAGCCGGGCGACAGTCCAGCCGATCGAGCTGTAGTTCAGTTCGGTCATCGAATAGTTAGGATACCTAATTATCTTTTCTTTTCGGCACGTAGCGCAACATCGCCGGCTAGGCCCGGGTGCCCACCGCGCTCGGCCCTAAAATGAGGTGGTGAGGCCCGCCAAGGAGACAGCCTCTGACCGGCAAGTGGGGCACTTGCTAGGAGCCATCTTCTCGGCTTGTCCCGATGCGGTCCTGGTCGTCGACGCCACCGGCACGATCGTGCTGTCAAACCCGGCGGTAACCTCCTTGTTCGGCTACTACCCCGAAGAACTAGTCGGCGAGCCGGTCAACGTCTTGCTCCCTCCGGGTAACCAGGCCCGCCATCTAGGCCATCTTCAGGATTTCTTCGCCGCGCCACTAGCACGCCACATGGGTGCTGCGCGTGAGCTCGCCGGGCGGCACCGCGACGGCACCGAGTTCGCCGTCGAGGTAAGCCTCACCCCGGTCGAGGTACGGGGCGCTCAGTACTCCGCCGCTTTCGTGCGTGACGGGCGGGAGCGCCAAGGCAGCATAGACCGTCTGCACGCTGTCAACGAAGTGACCCAGAGCCTGCTCGTGGGAACAGGATTGGGCGAGGTGCTGCCCCTGGTCGCGCGTCGGGCTCGCCGCCTCACCCACTCGGACGCCTCCTGGATCGTCACGCCCGCTGGGCCCGGCAACCTGGTCGTTAGCGCGGTGGACGGGCATGGTACCGAGGTCCTCCTCGGTACCGCCCTTTCGGCGGGTACGAGCCGGTCAGCCGAAGTGATGCGTACGCAAGCCCCCGAGATCCTCGAGGATCTCTTTACGGCAACGAATGTCCCTGACGCCGTCATCGAGCTCAACCTAGGGCCCGGTCTTTACGTGCCACTTGTAGCTGACGAGCGCCGACTGGGCACTCTGGTACTTGGCCGGGTAAGAGGCGGTCCCCCCTTCGGCCCGCTCGACATCGCCTTGGCGACGGTGTTCGCCAGCTCCACCGCGGCGGCTATCGAGCTCGCCGAAGTTCGCGCCGAACTGGAACGTACCGGCATCGTCGCCGAAGAAGAGCGGATCGCCCGCGACCTACACGACACGGTCATCCAAGACCTCTTCGGTGTCGGGTTGTCGCTGCAGGCCGCACGGTCGTCGTCTACTGGGGCTATCGGGGAACGCATCGACGAGGCGGTCGACCGCCTTGACACCATCATCAGAGAGATCCGCAACACGATCTTCCGCCTTCCCCGCCGCACCGCCGGGGCCCAAGGGCTGCACGATGAAATGTTGCGGCTGGTGGACAAATACAGCGAGGAGCTCGGTTTTACACCCCGGGTCGGGTTCCACTGCCCAGCGGACGCCGTTGTGCCAGATGCTGTTGGCGCTCAGTTGCTCCAAGTCGTCGGCGAGGCCCTCTCCAATGCGGCGCGCCATGCTCAGGCCACGTCGGCCGACATGGTCCTCGAGATCCAAAACGGCTGGCTCTCGTTTTCGCTAGTAGACGATGGCATCGGCCCGCCGAACGCTCCGACCGCGGGACAAGGGCTGAGGAACATGTCAGCTCGGGCGCACAATCTGGGCGGCACGTCGACCATATCCAGGCACGAACCCACTGGGACGATCGTGGAGTGGCGAGTGCCGATCTAACCATCGATGACCGACGCTGCAGCGCCTGATCCGTTGACTTGAATGGTTAGGTTAGCAGCGGTGCCGGCCGGGCAAGGGCCTTGATCGGCGCCGGGCGCCCGAGATGATAACCCTGCGCGTAGTCGACACCCAGGCTGCGCAGTCGGGTCAGGGTTTCTTCGTTTTCTACGCCCTCAGCGATCGTTTTACAACCGAAGCCTTGGGCCAGGTTGACGATGGCTTTGACGACGTGCTCGTTGGCCGAGCTGCCGATGAGGTCGCGGACAAACTCGATGTCGATCTTCAGGTACTTGATGGGGAGCTTCTTGACATGGGTGAAGGTACCGAAGCCGGTACCGAAATCATCCAGGGCGACCTCAAAGCCGCGGGCCACGAGGCCACGGGCAAAATCCTCACCCTTGCCGATGTCACTAATGAGGGCGGTCTCGGTGATCTCGAACATCAAGTTGGAATGGTCAGCCCCGGCATCATCGACCTCCTGGTCGATCAAAGCCAACATGCCAGGGCTGATGACCGACTCGGCCGACAAGTTAATGCCTACGCGGCGGCCTTGAGCAGCGAGGCGAGCGCCTTGCTTGACAACCCACCGGTCAATCTCGGTAATGAGGCCATACCTCTCCGCCACTCCCAGGAAAGCCCCCGGGGCGATGATCTGGCCGGACCGGCTCACCATCCTCAGCAGGAGCTCCTCGCTGGGATCGCCGCCGGTAAGTGGGAGAATGGGCTGCGAATAGACCACGAGCCTGTCCTCGTCCAGGGCTTCGCGGATCCGCCCAACCCAACTCAGCGCGTCCAGCTCCCGTTTTACCCGGAGCCGTTCAGTCTTTTCCTCAGTAATGTCCCGGAACACGACCACACTGCCGGCGCCCCCGGCATCTGTCGTGATCGGAGCCGCCGAGTAAGACACGGGCAGAAATGACCCGTTCCTGCACGTGAACAACAGTTCCTCTTCGTGCATAGTCTTGCCCTCAGTTCGGACCCGGGTGTGCTCGCACTCCGCCTCGGACAGGATCGGCCGCCCGTCCTCGTGCCGGGTGTGGATGACGTCGTGAAGGCGCCTGTCCTTGAAGTCTTGCTCGGTCCAGCCCAACATCCTCGTCACCGCGGCGTTCATATACGTCATCTCGCCACGCTCGTTGAGAGCGAAAAGGCCTTCAGCCATCTGGTTGAGGGCGATCGCACGGAACTCGTCGGCTTGGCGGCGCTCGGTGACGTCGACGACAATGATGCCGACGCCAATGACCTCGGTGCCCAGGTGGACAGGGTAATAGCTGGCCAGCCAATGCCGCCTGCCGCCGGAAGCTCCCGGCAAGTCCCCGCTCACTTCTATATTCAGGACAGCTTCGTCTTGTTCGAGCACCCGGCGGTAGACCCCTTCAATCTGGGGCCATAGCTCCGGCACTATCTCGGCCACAGTCCTTCCAATCTGGTCGCGTGGGTGGGACCCGGAGGTCGAGGCCAGCACTTCGTTCATGTGGACGATACGGCAGTCCCGGTCCGCGAACCCGAGCCCGATGGGGGCACTGGCCTGCCAGGTCTCCAAGGTGCTCAGCGCCTCGGCGGTGCGCCGCTCCGCGTCCTTCAGGGCCCTGACTTGTTCTACGTGTTGGCTTAGGTCGCGGGCGATGGTGGACGCCCCGATGATGCTGCCGTCTTCGCCGATCACGGGCGACACCGTGACCGACACGGGGACGATGGCCCCGTCCTTGCGCCTGCGCTCGGTGTGGAGTGCCTTTGTGGTCCTCCCCTGTGCGATGTCGGCCATTATTCTGGCCAGCTCCCCCGGCCTGTCCTCGGGGACCAAGACCGAAATGTCGCGACCGATCATCTCGGCCGCGGCGTAGCCGTAGAGTCGCTCTGCTGCAGCGTTCCAGAAGACAACCTGGCCATCGGGTGTCTTAGCGATAATGGCGTCGTCAGACGACTTGACCAGGGCACTCAGGAACGGCTCGGCGTCGATTTCGTCCAAGCCATCGGCTCGGACGATGGACTTCACTAACGGCCCTATCGACATAGCCATGCCAGATCTAAAGGCCCTTCTCTGGCTAGCTTCCTAGGTCCGGTTCAGGGGACTTGCTTGGACCTCAGCTCAGCGATCTGAGCGCGAGCTGCTTCAACGAGCTCGGAGTTGGTGTGTGCGTGACCCCACAGGCCCCAGCCTCCATCGACCGCTTCGGTGAGCAGCACCCAAGTCCTCTTCGATATAGAGGTGTCGGCGGCAGCGGAAGCGATCAACTCGGTGAACTGGCTGACCACGGCGAGCTGCTTGTCCCGGTCCAGGGCACCAGCGTTCGTCAATACCTGAACCCTGACGTAGGTGTTGTCGCCATCGACGTTGGACAACGCGTCACCCGGCAATGCGTGGACGAAAGCCGCAGTGTTCTGCCTGAACATCGGGATGTCGGGAACACCCTCGATCGTCATAAGGGCGTGTGCGAGATCGACGGCCAACTTGTGAGGCTCGTCGAAGGTCCCCGCCGTCGCGTACACATCAATCATCGGCACAGAATTTCTCCTCTCACAAAGCAGCGAGGGCGCCCACTAGAGCGATCGCTCCAGAAGTTCTAGACCATTCGCTCTAGTAAAGTCAAGGCGTGGCTCGCGACCGTGACAGACGGGCTGACCTGGTGGACACGATGGCGCGGCTGCTGCGCGATCAGGGTTACACAGCCACCGGGCGGGCGCAGCTACTGGCGGAGAGCGGCGTATCCAATGGGTCGTTGTACCACCACTTTCCCCGGGGCATGGAGCAACTCGCCGAAGCCGCTCTGGAGGCGTCCGGACAAGCCGTCGCCGATGCCCTGAGGCAAACATTGGACGGGGCGCCGAACACGGCAATCGGTGTAGCCCGGTTCCTCGACGTGGCCAAGGGGCCGGTTGGCGGGGAAACCTGCCCGGGTTGCCCGATCGCGCCGACAGCACTCGAATCACCAATCATCAGCCCACGGCTACGCGCGGCCGCTGCGCGATGCTTCGACCAATGGGAAGGCCTCATTGCGGCACGGCTACGGGCTGACGGATGGCCAGAAAACTCGGTTGGGGAGGCGGCCTCCGCGGCGCTTGCCCTTATCGAGGGCGCGTTGCTGCTAGCCAGGGTGAGCGGACAGGTGGACCACCTTGCTAACGCCAAGGGCGCTGCGCTAAGGCTGCTCGCCGTGCCCACGGTGGGAGCGGGCTAGGGCTGTAGTGAAATCGCTAACTACCTCTCGTATCCAGCGACCTCGACATCAAAGGTCTTGGCGTTCTCTCGGCCGAGCTCGTCTCGCCAGACGCGCAGAGCAGGACGAAGACGCTCGATTACCTCGCTGGCACCGTCTCGATGGTGGCCCAGAGGGCGCGTCGAGCACATCAGCGCGTCGGCTATGGGAAATTCGGGACCGGTCCTATCTGGCTCATTCGCTAGCGACGAGCCCGTTCGCGATCGCATACCGGACCGCCTGGGCTCGGTCGCGCACCCCTGTCTTCGCGAACACGCGGTTCACGTGAGTTTTCACCGTCGCCTGGCCGAGGAATAGACGCTCACCGATCTCCTGGTTCGAGAGCCCCTCGCCGATGAGCGCAAGTACCTCGGCCTCGCGCGGGGTCAAGTGGTCTGGCAGCGCCGGGGGCGCAGCTGGAGCACCTGAGGAGGTCCCGTCGTTGAGCGAGTTGACAAGGCGCGCTTGCGCCACCGGGTCGAGCCAGGTCTGCCCGCTGTAGACAGCGCGGATCGACGCTTCAATTTCCTCGGCGCTTACGTCTTTGGTGAGGTAGCCAGATGCTCCAGCTCGCAACGCCGGGAAGATCGATTCGTCGTCCGCGTACGTGGTAAGAACCGCGACGCGCGCCAGTCCCCGCCCGACGATCTCGCGCGTGGCCTCGACGCCGTCCAGCTCGGGCATCCGGAGATCCATCAGGACAACGTCAGGACGAAGCTCCTCGACCATGGCGACCGCCTCGGCACCGTTCGAAGCGGCACCGACGACCTCGATCCCATCGCAAAGCCCGACAAGCACGACAAGGCCGTCGCAGACCACACGTTGGTCGTCGGCGATCACGACGCGGATGGTGGTCCCGCTCATGCTGGCACCGTCGCGACCACGCTCCACCCCGGGCCGGCCGGGCCCGCAACAAGATCCCCGCCGAGGCGCTTGATCCGCTCGCGGGCGCCGGAGAGACCCCAGCCACTTCCCTTCGCGTACAGCCCGCTCGGCGTGCCTCCGTCATCGATGACGGCCAGCCGGACCTTGCTCCCCTCGAACGAAAGCTCCACGCGAGTGGTCGCGCCCGTGGCGTGGCGCGCCACGTTCGTGAGCGCCTCCCCTGCCACCCGGTAGAGGGCGAGCCCGAGCTCGGGAGCGACAGCCCGAGGAACGCCCTCGACGGCGTAGGACACGTCGAGGTTGAGGTCGCGCCGCAACTGCTCGACCAGTTCGGGCAGCCGGTCGAGGCCGAGCTGGTCGTCACGCCGAAGTGCGCCAACCGCGGCGCGCGCTTCGACGAGGCCCTGTTTCGCCAAGCCCGCCGCACCTTCGATGGGCTCACGCAGCTCTGCCGGCACCGCAAGCTTCGATGCGACCTTGCGAGCCACTTCGAGCTGGATATAAAGACCCGAGAGAGAATGCGCGAGGACATCATGGAGCTCACGAGCGATGCTCGACCGCTCTTCGGCGGCAGCGGCGCGCGCCTGGTCGTCACGCGCCTCTTCCAGTTCCGCGAACAGCAGCTCGGTCCGTTCTTGGCTGAGGCGGTAGCGGCGGAGAAGTCCGCCTGTAATTCCAAGTACGGCGCACAGGAGCGCTGATGCCGCAATGGAGGCGTCGCCCGCTCCCCCGGCTGAAGCGAGCGCGACCCCGACCCCAACCGTGACTGCGCCGCCGACTGCAATCGCGAGAGGGGGCGCCAAGGCGACCCCGGCGGTGAAGACCACCGCGCTGCCCGGAAGCTCTGCCACGCCGTTCGGCTGGACCACGACGATCGCAACGGCGCTGGCTCCCATCACCGTGAGCTCAGCGACGCGTGCAGTGGCACCGCTCGAGCGAAAGATCGGCCAACCCAGCATCTCGACTATGAAGACGAGGAGCGCGACCCCTAGTGCGAGGTGCCTACCGGAGAGCCCGATCGTCGGCTTCGAGGTTGCGGCCACGAGCACCACGACCCCGACAACCCAAAAACGCAGTGGTGCGAGTTGGCGACCTTCGTGGCGAAAGCGGCGCTGGGCTTGCGCCTGCGCCGCTCGGACCCTATCGCCCATTCGCCAAATCCTACGATCCGCTACTGCTGTGGGCCAAAGGCCGATCTCTGGCGCCTGCACCTCAAGCGGCCACAGCGGCACGTTGCTTGGCGATTATCGGCTCGCCGACCTCGTTGGTCCGCACCCCACGGGCCCGGATCACAACGAGGCGGGAGATGACCTCGGCGAGCGCCATCATCACGAGGCCGGCGACCCATGCGCTTTGGCCGGTGATGTCGTGGGCAATCGAGAAATTGACAATCGCATGCGTCCCGCCGTGGCTCCAGAACTCCTCGAAAGCGATTCGGCCACCGATGCCGATCACCCAGAGCGCAGCGGCGATGCCGCCGGCCTTCGCATAGCCGTGGCCGTCGTTCGCCCGCCAGACCCGGGTGGTCATTGCGCACGCCACACCGAGGACAACGCCGGCACCGCCTAGGACGGCGTCGAGGAGGATGTCGTTGCCAGAGGTCGGGACGCTACCTAGGTAGTAGGCAGCGGCGGCGGCAACGCAGATCACCGGTCGCAGCGCCGTCTTCATGTCGAGGCGGCTGCCACGGATCTGGAGGATCACGAGCGCTATAAGGACGATATTGATGAGGTAGTCGGTAGTTGTCATGTACCCATTGTCAAAAATCCGACCTGGGAAGTCGCCAACCCGAGGGTTGGTTTTTTGCGCGCCTTCGCCTCAACCCTGAGGTTGACATGATGCGGCATACAGGGCGGCCGACGGGGCGGTCACAGTCTTAGGCCGTCCCGCCGGGGCCGCGGCAGAGCGCGGACCCAAGACGGATAACCGCTTCGAGGTCGAGTGAGCGTCCGGCTGCCAGTTCGGCAGCAGCATCGGGCCCAAGCTGCTGGCGCGCTCGTGCCACACCCTCCTCCAGCTCGGTTTCCTGATATTCGAGCCTCGGCGACCCGATCAACTCTCGCAAGGCGTCGGACGCCCCGACCAGGCGGACCGCCTCGTGGGGTGAAGTAGGAGCGGCGAGAATGGCGATGTCGTCGAAGAGCATGCATAGAGACCACCGGTCACCGGACAGGGCGTAACTGCGCAACGCCTCCAGGTAATGTTCGCCAGCCATTTCGAGGTCGCCCAATTCACGCCTGGTGTTCCCGAAGTTATGGTTGGTAACCGCTACGCCATATAGGTCACCGGCTTGAAGTGCTGCCCGCAACCCCTCCTCTAGGTACGAACTGGCTTCGGCGTACTGCTTGCGCAGGTAGGCCACCATGGCGAGGTTGTTGAGCGATGCCCCGATCCCCCAGAGCTCGCCCAGCTCCCTCCTGATGACGAGCGCCTGCTGGGCGAGCTCCTGTGCCACCTCGTACTCGCCTAAGTGCATCGCCGGGACGCCGAGGTTGCCGAGCAATTGCGCTTCGCGCCGGCGGTCACCGAGCGCGCGGTATATCTCGAGGCTCTGCGCGAAGTACTCCCGGGACTTCCGGGGGTCCCCGCGAAGGTTGGCAACGCTCCCCCGCAGGTGAGCAATCTTCGCCAACCCAGGCGTATCGCCCAAGCGCTGGAAGACAGCCTTAGCTTCGTCGAGCTCCTGTTCGGACTCCTGGTACCGGCCCTGCTTGCGGAGCGGCACCGAACGGCTGACGTGCGCCCAGGCCGCGGCACCATTGTCCCCCATCGCCTCCGCCAGCTCGAGCGCCTTGATGTAAACCTCATCCGCCTCAGCCCAGCTGCTGCGGAGTTCTAGCACGCCTCCGAGCTTCAGTAGAACTGGCCCACGGTCCGGGTCGGGTAGCAGCGGGGCGGCACGACGGTAGTAATCGACGGCGGCTTCGTTGGCGTAGCGAGCCTCGGCCGCCTCCCCGGCGCGCAGCAGGTATTCCCGCTTCTTGTCCTCGTCAGCGCTGTGCCAGAAGTGGTGGGCAAGCATGTCCAGTGATTGCGGCGCGTGGACCTCTAGCCAGGTACCAACCCGGCCGTGCAGCACCGAGCGGGTCGCAAAGGGCAGGCTGTCGTAGGCGACCTCACGGATGACCGCGTGCTTGAACGCATATTCATCGATTGCCGGCTCCTCGTGCACGACGAGGTCGTGGGCACACAGGCGGCGCAGGTAGCCGGTTACTTTGGGCCTGGCACCCAGGTCGGGGTAGGCGCCGGTCAACACATCGACGCCGAAGTCGCGACCGACAACGCTGGCTACCTTCAATGTCTGGCGTGGCGCTTCTGCCAGGGTGTCGATGCGCGACAGCACCAGCGAAGCGAGGCTCGCCGGTAGATCGACGGACAATCCTGCAGGGTCTTTGGCGAGGTCGACCCCCTGCGCATGCAGGTAGTTGACGAGCTCCTCCAGATAGAAGGGGTTCCCCTCGGCGCGTTCGGTCAAGGTGCGCATCAGGGCTTGCGAAGGGGCGGCCTCCGGCCCGTAGAGCTCGACCAACCGAGTAGCCACGAGCTGCTGGCAGCTCACTGGGTCGAGCTTGTCCAGGTTGACCAGAGTCGTGTGCGGGAGAGCTGGGGCACTGAACGAACCGACCCGCTGGGTCAGCACAACGAGGACCGGTAAGGCCGCGATGGCTCGAGCCACAACCTCGAGGAGGTCCACGGAGAGCGGGTCGAGCCAATGGCAGTCCTCGAGCACCAGGACGAGTGGTTGGCGGGCGGCCCGCAGTGCCAAGTAACGCAAGAGGAGAGCCTCGAGCGATGATTTGCGGAGCTTGGCGTCGAAGCTCTGCGTGAGCTCGTTATCTTCGATCGTCAACCCAAGGGCTGCTCCCAACAGGGGAAGCCGGGGCAGTAGCGCGGCATCGATTTCTGCCAGGGCACGTTCTAGCTGGGGTCGTGGGTCGCCCTCGCCACTCAGGCCGAACAGTGCCGCCCAGATCGGCTGCCAAACCAGGTAGCTGGTGGCGCTGCCAACCGAGGTCGCTTCACCCGAGAAAGCCTGCACGCCGTGCTCTGCGAAGCGCTGGACGAGTTCCTCGACCAGGCGCGATTTGCCCATGCCGGCCTCGGCTACGAGCGCGACCATTTGGCCTCTTCCGGCGCGCGCCAGTTCTTGGAGGCTGAGCAACTGGGATAGCTCAGAGGTGCGGCCGATCAGCGGGCGTGCCGCCCGCCGTTGCCGATAGAAGGCATGCCCGGTTCGGCCGGTCAACCTGCGGGCCGCAATGGGAGCTGACTTGCCCTTGACCGTCAAGTCGGCCAGCTCTTCGAATTCGAAGCTCCTGCCCGCGTCGCTCGCCACCTGACTGGTCACGTAGGCTTGCCCAGGCGGCGCAGCGGACATAAGCCGGGCCGCAAGGTTCACGGGATCTCCCAAGCAGGAGAAGGCACGTCTGTACGAGTGCCCGTAAGCACCGCTGCGGACGCGCCCGCTCGAGATGCCGACCTGGAGGTTGGTCACCGCCGAGCCGGCCTCGAGGTCCAGCACGTCTATCGCTGCGGCGCAAGCTCGGGCGGCGTCGTCTTCGTGCGCCAAGGGTGAGCCGAAAACGGCGTGCAAGTACGCTCCTTTGTCCCCGATGGTGAGCTGGAGGAGGTTGCCGCCATAGCTGTCGATCACCCGTTGCGCACGGACGATGAAGTGGTCGAGGAGCAGGTGAGCCTCGGGGTCCGTATCGAAATCGATGCCGCCGAACCGAACGAACATCGGGACCGCGGGGCGCAACTCGCAGAGGAAGTCACCTCGCCCGGTCCGTAGCCGTTCGTAGACAGCTGGCAGGAGCCACTGGCGCACGACGTCGCGCGGCAGCCTTGGGTAGGGCAACGGCATAGGCAGGAGCGGCGCGGGCCCTCGCAGAGCGCCGAGCACCCCTACCCGTTGGAGACCGTGGCCCCGCACCACTGAAACTTCTACCGCCTCGCCGAGTGCCTCCAGGGTTTGCGCGTCGACGACAACCTCGCCCCGGTCGGCGTGATGCTCGGCGGCGGCCAACCGGTCCATCAGCCCACCGGCCAGTACATCTATCAGTTGGATGTCGGGGTCGCCCACGACAAAGCGGCGGGCGGGCCCCGCGGCTACGGCCACCTTCATGCCCAGCTGGATAATCTTGCCGCCAGGTGTCGTAACTTCGGCTACTCCTGCCATCGCCCGTTGCATCGCCAGTCCGCAAGAAACCCCGAGCACGCCGTCGTCCGCGTCCAGCCAGCACGTGACCGCGTCCCCGCTGAAGTAAAGGACGCTTCCGTTATGCAGGTGGAGCTGTTCGAGCACTGCGTCGTAGACGACGTTCAAGATCACCCCGAGCTCCTCCGCCCCGCGCTGGGGCCCGAGCTCCTTTGCGAGCGCCTCAGTCAGCGGGGTGAACCCCGAGATGTCCGCGAAGATGGCCGAGCCCGAAACCCGGTCGGGCATAAGCACACCCGATGCGAGCGCGCGCCTCCGGTCGCCGGCGATGTAGCCCTCAACGTTGTCCGCTAGAAAGTCGTCCCTAGTCCTCGGTTGCCTGGCCGAGATGCGGGGCGACCGGCTGAGCCGCTGCATACCCGGACGGTACACCCAATCCCATCCGGAATAGCAATGAGGTTTCTGCCCCCTCCCTAACGCCCGGTCCCAGCGGGCACGGCTGGGCGCGAGAGGACCGGCCGCGTGCGGGCTCTGCTAGCTCACAGTCATACCGGACTGGCCGATCAACTGGACGCTCCCGACGATCAGGCCACCCAGCGACACGCTGGATTGACCGGATACATCGAGCGCGCCAGCCGGGCTGTAGACCGTACCGGTGAAGGAAGTAACTTTGCTCTGGCCATTGAGGGCGATCGGGGTGGTGTCGGTCCGGGCCACGAAGAGGCTTATCCCCTGGAGCGTCCCCGAGCCGAGCGGCGACAGCGTCGCTCCGGCCTGCCCGCTGATGGTAAGCGAGCCGCCGGCGAAGTAGAGCAGGACACCTCCTGCGGCACTTGTTACGGTCGCCTGGCCGGAAATCGTCAGCCCCTTGTCGAACACGTAGGTCCCCATCGGTAGCTGTACCTTCGTCTGGCCGGAGACCGTGACGGCGTTGCTGTAAACGCCAGGCCCCGAGATCGTCGAAGAGCTGTAGACCGTCATCCCGGTCGTGCTGGGTGCCGCCAGGCTGGCGTAGGGGTCGGCTTCGGCTGGCAAAGTCAGCGTCGAGGCGAACGAACTGGTCGACTGGCCGCTCGACGCGAGCGGGCTCGTGGCCGGGGAGATGAGCGCCCCGGTCCCCGTCAGGACCGACTGGCCCGAGAGGTTCACGGCACCCGTTGATGAAGAGTTCACCGCCAGGCTGCCCTGTACCTTGAGGCTCGACTGGCCGGTAATGGTGAGGGCCCCTGCGCCACTGGCACGGACCTCCATGGCCGACGGCCCAACAGTCAGAAGGCCGCCCAGGTAGGCGATCGTGTAGTTGCCGTCGACCGCTCCCGAGCAGGTTGTCGGGTACTGGCCGAGCGGCGAAGACTTCGTTGCGGTGGTGCTGCAAGTCGGTTGGGTCGTGAGCGAAGAGGCCGTGTCGCCGTTCGCGAAGCTCGAGTAGCTCGGGGTAATCTTGGGGGGTGTTGCCCCGTAGGTGACGGTGGCGCTGGAGGCGGTGATGGTGAGCGGGGCGGGAGTTACCTTGAGCAAGTTGTAGGTGTAGGTCAAGGTGGTGTAGTAGCCAGGGGCCTTCAGGCCAGAGCACGACTTGATCTGGTAAATCCCCACCGAAGTAACAGGGGTCGAAGTCGAGCAGGTCAAGGTGCCTGTTATCACTGAGGGGCTGTCTTGTCCGACCAAACCGGACGGCGTGAACGCCCACGACGGCGACCCACCGTAGGTCTGGCTGCCGGACACAGCGATACTGAGGGGCGCCTGGACGACGTCCACTTTCGCAGTCACGGTCGTCGAGGCGCCGTACGCGGTCCCTGTGCAGCTGATCGTCGTGTTGCCGAGCGGGAAGCCCGACCCCGAAAGCGGGTTACAGACCGGTGTCCCGCTCGACCCACCGTAGTTGATGTCCGTCACTTGGTAGCTCACGGGGGTGGTCGTGCCAGTAGCCGTTACCGAGCTCGGCGCGTTGATCGTCACCGTCGGGGGCGGGTCCGACACGCTCAACGTGGCCGGGCTCTGCGGCAAGGTTGCGCTCTGCGATGGCCCGTAGTCAGGGTCCGTCGCGCTGAGGCTCCCAACCGGCAGGGGAACGGCGCTAGAACCGAAGTAAGCAGCGACCGTGTAGCCCGCACCGACGTCACCGGGTGGAAGAGTGATGACCCCCGCCTGGGCGACCCCAGAGTCGCTCGTCTCACCGGTACTACCTCCCACCACCCCGGAGGGGCCGGACACGTCGAAGTACACGGTCTTCTGAGCCAACCCCGTACCGTTGGTGGCAGGCGATGTGAGGGTCGCGCTTATGCCGCTCGGAGCACCGGAAGTGAGCTGCCCTGATGGGGGCATGTTCAGGGTTAGGGCTGTGCTTGCGGGCGTCACCGTGAACGGCTCGGCCACCGACGTGGCGGCATCATTCGCGTTCCCGGCGAAGCTGGCGGTGAGGGTGTAGTTCCCGGGCTGCAGGTTCGACAACGGTATGGTCGCCGTGGCTGTGCCGGCGCTCGCATTGCCGGCGGAGCCCGTGGTGGCCGTGGTGGCCGTGGCGATCGCCGACCCAACGGAGAAGGTGACCTGTTGGCCTGCGAGCGGGGCCGAAGTTGCCGTCGCCTCGAGTGAGGCTGAAACCTTGGCCGAGGTCCCGTAGGCATCGGCGGTATCGCCGCCCAAGGTCAACGACGTGGTGGCCGGGCTGGGCGGTGGCGTCCCGTTCGCGGGCAGCACGGTCGGTGAGAAGTAGTAGCCCCCGTTGTTGTCGAGGCTTACTTCACCTGCAGCGTTGGCCGCCTGTACCTCGAAGACGGCCTGGCCATAGCTGGGGTCACTGAACGAGCCGGTCCACAAGCTCGGGTTGGTGCTCGACTGCGCCAGTTCGACCGAGGTCCAAGAACCGCCTCCGCTGGCAGGAGGGACCGTGTAGGTGGCCCACACTTCCTGGGTGATGTTCACGGCTCCCAAGACCGTGGCCGCCACTGACACCAAGCCACCGCTGGTCTCGGTAGCCGTTACGTCCGAGATGTTCGGGGGCGATGCCAGGCCCGCGTCGGAGCTGTTGGGACTGTAAAAGAGGTGAAGGTCGAGGCCGCTGTACTGCCGCTTGATGGCGTTGCCGGGCGTCGTCGGGTCGGAGATGTACTGCTCCGGGGTGATCCCGAGCTCTGTACCCGCCCCAGTGTCCAGGGTGCCGAAGTAGTTGGGGTTGGTCAGCCTCTGGGGCAGGTACACCGGGGATGAGAACGGGCTGGCGGGCTCGCTCGTGTCAGTAACGGGGTCACCGGTCAGCGGAGGTGCGCCCGAGGTGTCAGTGTAAGAGCCACCCCAGAAGCCGACCCCGGTCAAGGTGTAGTTGGGTATGTTCACGTCTTCGGTCGTGACGGGCACGATAGGGGCACCCGGGTCAGCTACCACCTGGCTGTCGGGGTACAGCTGGCCCTGGGCCAAGGTGTCATAGCTGAGCGACGGCGATGGCTGCCCTGGAGGCGTGTACGAGCTGAAATTGAGGCTGCTCACAGGCAAGTCGTATTCTTCGGTCCCAATAGCGCTCGCAGGCGTCCCGGCGCCGGCGAGATTGGTGGCATTGGCGGTGTTGATGACGCCCGAGGTCGACGGGGTCGCGACGGGGGTTGTCGAGGCAGATGGCTCTTGAACCCCGAGCATTGGCAGCCCGTATAGAGTTACTTGTAGGAGTGCTTTTTCCTCCAGCCCATTGAGCTGGTCCACGCTGGCGAGGTACTGGGACTCAGCATCTAGGAGGGCCGTTCCGACCTGCACGGCCCCGCCGCCGGTCTGGTAGAGCTGCTGGGCCAGGTCGACGTATAGCTGACCGCTGTAGGCCACGTAGTTGCTGTCACCGAACTGGTACCCCGTCCCCGCTATTAGGGTCGCCCCCGCCTCGGTGAATGCCTGCGGCCACGACAGAGTGTCCGTGAGGGGCGTGGCATCCTTCGGGTCGATGACGTACCCGGAGTGGCAGCCCGTGCTCACAACCAGTGAGTTCTGGAGGTCGTTGCCGATGGCGCTCGCAAACTGCGTGGTGGTCAGGTTCGTGGTGTCGTCCGCTGCGAGGGCGACGTTGGCGTTGAAGTGGGCACCGAGGAAAACAAGCTGGTGAGGCCTTAGCGTCAACGAGGTCAAGAGGTTTGTGGCCGTCCAAGCAGTGCCTGTGAGCGGGGTGTCGATCAGCTGGTCGTTGTAGTCGGGCCCGCTGGCAGATCCCGGAACACCGTCTGAGAAGTACTGCCCGACCTCGCTTGCCCCCTGAGCCATAAAGCTGTAGCCGGTAGTCAAGGTTGAAGTAGGCGTGATCACCTGCCGGGCAAGGTAACGGTTGATGGCGTTTTGGATGTCAGCCGTTGTCTCCACGAGACGCCCTACGGCCGCGCTCTGGATGGGCAGGAGCGTGTTGTCGATATCAAGCTCGCTGGCCGCCCCGTACTGGTCGTCAGTCAGGTAGTAGTCGTCCTCGATGGCCGCCTCCCCCGCAGAGGTCGAGCTGAGCGGGACCTGATAAGTGTCCTCCGGGCCGATGGTCTCGGCGTCGGGATAGCGAAAGAACGGGACCACGTCGTCATCGCCGATGATCACGACGTACTTGAGATTGTTCTGCGCCACGCCGCCGGCGCCGTACGCCCGGTACGTGTTGATCAGGTCCTGTATGCCCTGTGCCTCCAGGTTCTCGGCGTAGGGACACGAAACGTTCGCTGGCTCCTGGGCCTGGCTCATGAGGTCCTGGATCCCATCGCTCTGCGCCACATCGAGGACAACGCCGTTGGTAGCCGCCGCGAGGGCCCTGAGCGAAGAGGATATCCCGTCTGCGCCGGTATATTTTGGGGAGACTTGGGGCATAGCCGTGGAATTGTCCACGATCACCGTCGAATAGGGGCTGGCTGGCGAGGTGGGCACGGCGGGGAGGCTCCCCAAGGTCACCGCCGTGGAGGTTAGCTCGCCGGTGTAGCTCTCGAGCGTGCTCGCGCAGGCCCCTCCAGAGGAATTCACGGTCACGGTGTAAGCCGTGTTGGAAAAACCCCCACTGTCGCTCAGGACTTCGACGTAGAAGTTACCGGTGGCGTTCCAAGTGTCCGCATCGACCGATTGGGTGCTCGCGCCTGCTGGCGACGACTCGCCGAGCAGGGCATCAACCACGGCGCCACCGGCCGAGTTCTCATAGGCCGGGTTGTCATACGCCGGGTTGTCATACGCCGGGTTGTCGTAGGCGGGGTTGTCGTAGGCGGGGTTGTCGTAGGCGGGGTTGTCGTAGGCGGGGTTCTCATAAGCGGGGTTCTCGTAGGCCGGGTTTTCGTAGGCCGGGTTTTCGTAGGCCGGGCTGAAATCGGCCGAGCTGTCGTTGTTGCTCGCAGACTCCGCCTGGGACGCAGGCAAACCATCCGCACCGGCGCCCGCGGCCGCCGCCTGCGTTATATCCGAGAACACCAGGGCCTGGTAATCGGCGGGGTTGCTGAGCTGGACCGAGACCTGCTCGCCGGGCTGGACCGGGAAGTCGTACCACAGGGTCTCGCCGGCAAAAGTGAGGCTCTGCGAATCGCTCCCCTGGCTCGCTGTACCTGCGAGGGGCGAAAGGGTGACGGGCTGGGCGGTCTCCCAAGACGTGTTGGATGGCGCAAGCGTCTCGGTCGGCACGACTGACACGTCGGCCAGGTCGTCGCCATAGCTGTCGTTTAAGCAGGGGTTGGTGTCGTCGAACTCCAGCACCGTGCTCGTCCCCGTAGCCGTGAGGTTGTATGTCGCGGGTTCCCAAGTGCTGCCCCCCTGAAGGCCGCTCGACGTCTCGCTGTTGCCGACGACGTACGAACCGCTGGTGCCGACGGCGGATGGAACTGCCCATTGCACAGCCATGGTGTTCTCGTCGGCCTGTGTGATGCTCCAGCCCTCGGGGCATTCCAGGTTGTTGTCCTCACCGTTGGTATTTGTCGGCAGCGGGCGTGCCTGGTAGTCAAAGGTGAGCGTGTACTGAGCGCCGGGCACCGTTGAAATGGTCTGCGTGACCCCGCTCACGCAGTTCGACGCCAGTTCTGCATCCTGGCCGCCCCCAGGGATGGTTAGCCCGAAGTCGCTCGCTGTCTCCAGTTCTATCCCACAGTCGTTCGTCGAGTTCCACCCGGGGACGTCGCCTGTGCCTTCGGGAAAGTTCACATATGTCGCGCCGTTGATGGCCGGGTCCGCGAAGTTGCCGTTGGTCACCAGCTGGTTGTTCGTAACGGTCACCGAGATCGTGGGCGACGCCAGGCCTTGCTCGCCCAAGGTGGTATTGAGCTCGAAAGCATCCAGCACGTAGGCGCCGGCCGGGAGGGTGACGGCGAGGGCCCACGCACCGGGGTTCTCGCTGGTGCCGCTGTCGCTAGTGGTCTCCCCGAGCCAAAGCCCATTGCTGTCCGCTACGACGATATTAGTGCTGGGATC
>Ga0302325_10011624_pt1 | contig 18950 bp, 15 predicted proteins | sample Palsa_T0_2_FD_201948 | JGI IMG/M metagenome (GOLD analysis project Ga0302325, IMG submission 201948) | Peat permafrost microbial communities from Stordalen Mire near Abisko, Sweden - Palsa_T0_2 | ecosystem: Environmental > Terrestrial > Soil > Palsa > Peat permafrost | place: Sweden: Abisko...
TCAAATCGCTCGGTCTACCTTCGCTGGTCGACGAGTAACAGCGTAACTTCTCGAACCGCCGTGTACGGACCCGTACGCACGGTGGTGTGGCAGGGGTCGGTGGGCGACCGCCGCCCCTATGCCGATCTAACGGCCTGCACGTAGATTTGCGCCCCTGTGCCCCGGCCACCTACCAATTCGAGCAGGTTGCCAGGATGCTAGCCGACTTCCGGGGAGTAATCCGGCCCGCCAGCTCCAGGCCCTCCCGGTCCGGTCAACATCTGGCTGGGATGTGTATGACGCCGTTTGCCGCAACTCTGCGCGACAAGGACAACTATGTGGACCTGACCGGTTTGGCGAAAGTCCGCTGGACTACTCGGGCGTCCGGTTTCCACGCGGTTCGGCCGCTCATTAAGCTGATGGATGGAACCTTCCTGGTTGGCGATCACGCTGATGCCTCCACTACCACATTTCTAGAAAGTGAATTCACATTTGCCGGCTTGCGGTGGATGAAACTGGACATCGATCGGGTTGTGACCGTGGATCGCTACGGGCCGCTGGGCGAAGCTTCGAATTGGGCTGGTACACCGGACCTCAGCAAAGTCGATGAGGTAGGGTTTGTCGATTTGATTCCGGGGAGCGGACACGGCTCCGGCGGTTACGTGAATGTTGCCTCGTTCGAGGTGCACGGAACCCCGGTGAAGCGGGGGCGGAGGGCACTGATAGACAGTCCCGCCGGACTTCACAGGGCCCGATGGCCGAATGGCGTAATGCGCCTGCTCCCGGAGTGTAAGCACCGAGCTGGAGTCGTGTCGCTAAGGATTTGACAGGCGCTTGAGGTACGCGATTATGGCCGTCCGCTCCTCTTGTTTGGGAACACGAAACCCCATATCGTTATCTGGCGCGACGGACTCGGTATCGGTCAACCACTTATCCAATTCCGCTTCGTCCCATGTCACCTTTGCCTTCTGAAGCGCTTCCGAATACTTAAAGGTCTTCACCTTACCAGCGGGCCTGCCGAAAACACCGCGAAGGCGAGGGCCTTCGTGGTCGGCGTCCAGGGCGTGGCACCCGGAACAACGTTTCTCGAACAGCGATTTGCCACCTTGCTCGCCCTGCCCCGCGGCCTGGGAAGGCCGGACGGTCCAAATTGCTACAAGCGCTATGACGCCTAGGGCTACCACCATCGAAGCGGCACGCACCTCCCCTACATGTGTGTTTTTATTAATCATTGCGAAGTTCCAATTAGGCGGCGGTGATCAGCAACTCTTCGAGTTCCTCGGCGCCTTGGTACTGGCCGCGGTCGGCGAGTTCCTGACACACGATGCAGAACGCTGCCGACGGCACTGCCGCCAAGCGCTTCGGGCTGATCTCGTCTTCGCAATGTAAACAGACGCCGAAGCTGCCTTCTTCGATGCGGTCGAGCGCTGCTCGGACATCGCGCAATAGATTCGAGTCGCGATCCAGGCTGCGGATTGCGAGCTCGCGCTCGGTAGCGTACTGTACTTCATCGAGAGCATCGGGGCACTTCTCGATAACGATGCCATCGCGATTGCGTACCATCTGGAGTAGTTCCGCCTGCTTGGCTTGCAGTATATTTCTGTATTTGTTCAACCCAGTTTTTGTCATCTCTTTCTCTTTATTCTTGGTGTCTCGCATTTACCCAGCGGTAATCACTTCACCGGCCAGCGATGAGTTGACCACAGCGAGACTGTGGTTCCGGCGCACAAACTGAACAGCCGAGATCCCGAGAACACCACGGAGCTTTTCATCAGGAACCTTCATTGGGCCCGGCGCCTGCGCTGCTCCGGGTGCTGGTTGCGGAAAGGCAGTAGACATGGCGGTGTGGAAGGTCACGTTGCCTTCCACCTTTTGCATCACCTGGTGGATGTGCCCGTTGAGCACGGTGACGGATCCGAATCGCTTGAGATAAGAAAGCGCCTGAGCGCTATCCTGCGTGCCCCAGCCCCATTCCGGATACACAGTCCACAGCGGAATGTGCGCGAACAGCACCACTGGCGTGCTGGCCGATCGTCCCTTCAAGTCGTCTTTTAGCCACTGGATCTGGTCCGCTCCGAGCTTGCCCATGCCTTCCAGCATCATGACGTTTACCAGACCCACAAAATGGACACCTTTGTGATCAAAGCTGTACCAGCCTTTGCCCTTGGTGTCTTTGCCATATCGTTCCAGATACGCCTTCCCATCATCTACGGAAGTGTCGTGTTCGCCGGGGACATAGAAAACTTCTTTGGCCCGAACGGATTTCAATACTTGATCCATCCCGTCGAACTCTCCGGGTTTCGATTGATGCGTGAGGTCGCCGGTGTGAATGAGAAATTCAGGCTGTGTTGGAAGCGCATTGATCTTGTCGATCGCGGCTTGCATCGTGCCTGTAACGTCCGGATTTGCCGGTTTGTTGAAGCCGATGTGGCTGTCGCTGATCTGGACAAACGTAAAGTCGTCCTTGGATGGTTTAGCGTTGGCGCCCAGCAATTTCGAGGTGGGCACGCCTCCAGCGATCGACCAGACGACACCGGTTCCAGCCCAGGCCATACATTGTAGAAACCCTCTGCGGTCTATACCGTCTTCGAGAAGATTGCGATCAATGAGTTTTTTCAAGATGTCCTCTTTCTTGTGGTCTGCTTTCACCATCAATACTTCGGTAGTCGCGAAAATATTCCCACCGGTCTCTATCTGACCGAGACCTTGGATGCGGCAGCCCTAAGGCGGCGCCGCTCGGCGCGAGTCCACTCGATGACCCGAACTGCATCATCCGCCGACAACTTGGCCTCGGGATGAAACACCACATATTTATGAGGCGGCATTTCGTGGTTTTCGATAACCGTCGCAATGGCCGTGAGCAGCGTTCGCTGATCCACCTCCTGCAAATCATCCCAACGCGAAAGGTTGAGGTGTTCGCGTGCATGTTTCACGTCATTCTCGACGAGCCAGGAAACAGGCGCCACACGGCTGTACCAAGGCCATTGGGTTTTCTCCGAGTGGCAGTTCGCGCAAGCGTGGGCAAGCACACGCGCGACGGATGCGGGCATGTCCGCACCCGGCAACAGTGAAGAGCCGGCTCGATCCGATACTTCATGCGGGAGGGGATGCACAAATACAGATGCAAGTATCCATAGCAGAAGTAAACCCGAAACGGCACGTCCCGCAATCGCACGACGCCTGGACGCGAACAGCGCAGCGTGGCCGGAATTTATGACTGTCTGGCTCATGCCTTGCTAGACTTGCAAGGCGCTATATGTATTCCCAGACTTAGTGGCCGCGCAAGGCTCGCGCCAACTCGAGAAGCTCAGAGTTATTCAGGTCAGACACTACCCAATAAGTCATCGCCGCGCCGTTCCAGTGCAAGATCTGATAGCCTTGCGCCTCCTGTTGCCGGATGGCGTCGTCGGCAGGGCCATGATTCGGCCACACGAAGACATTGATGTTGTGCATGCGGCGCTGATAGACGATCACGGCAACGGGCCGCCCATCCACATAGTCAAGCCTACCGCCCGCCAGCGTCCAGCCGAGCTCCGAAAGGTCCGGCACAGGCGGTGAGAAATCAAGCCTGCCTTGAAACCAGGGCTTCACGGTGTGGCGGTCCGATGAAGGCACATCGATCAAATGATTCGGCTGTAGCGAGCGGATATGGCCGGCAAGCACAGCGCTTGCCAGGAGCTGTTCATGGGACGACCGCAAACTATTCGTTAGGAGAAACACGCCGATTGCCGTCACCAGCAGAAGCACAGCTGTTGCTGGCAGCCAGCGGAGCGATTCAATTCGCAAAAACTCGAAACGAGAAAAACGCCGTGCTCGTGCCTCTTCTTTGGCAGCCTGACGCACTAATACTTCCATACGTTGTGAGAACTCAGCCGATGGATGGGCTATGAGATCAGGGTCACGCAAAGCCGAGCGCAAGACGAGTTGTTGTGCCTGAGCCTGTTGGCAATCCTGACAGTTAGCCAGATGCTTTTGAACGCGAAGGCTGTCCGAGACGTCTAGTTCCTCGTCCAGATAAGCGGGCAGATACATACGGGAATCATCGCAGTTCATCTTAGGCCAGCTCCTTCCTTCGGCTTGAAAGGCCTAGGGGTTGAAAGGATGCGCCGCAACCAATCGCGACCTCGCGATAGCCGAGACATAACTGTACCGAGGGGAACCCCGATGGTTGCCGAAATCTCCCTGTAAGAGAGGCCCTCCATTTCCCGCAAGACGATAGCTTCACGAAAATCCAGAGGCAGTTGTTCCAGAGCTTGCCTTACTTCTTCGCGATCGCAAGAAATCAACAGAATCTCCTCAGGATCAGGCGAACGCTCCCTCGGATCGTCCAGCGCATCGTCAAAGCCGAGCGTGGCCCCTGCGTTCCGATGTCGTTTTAGAAAGGTCATCGACGTATTGCGCACAATGGCAAGCAACCAGGCCTTGGCATTTTGAGGCTGGGAGCTATCGCCTCGGTAGCTCTCGAAAGCTGAAAATGCCCGCAGAAACGCATCTTGAACAACATCTTCCGCATCGGCATGACTTCGGGTCAACCATTTGGCGAGGTTGTAAGCCGATTTGAGATGAGGCGAAATCTGTTCTTCGAAGCGGCGTAGTTTCTCCTGTGGCGTCAAGCAGCGCTACCTATGTACAAAGACGTCTCTCGTGGTAATTATATTCCCGACTCGGGCGCACGCGTCACCGAGTGGGCCCTTGGTTGAGGCCGACCCGGCAAGCGCGACGTCTTTCTAAAGTGATTTTAGGAATGTGATCAACTGCTGCTGCTGCGAAGCGCTCAAGAAGTGAAAGTTTTGGATCACTTCCTGTGCCTCGCCTCCATGGCGCTGGATAGCATCGCTTAGAGTCGTGGAGGCGTTGTCATGCATGAAACGAGACTTTATATGCAGCCCCCACAGCGGGACGGTGCGAAGCTTGTTTGCGGTGTCCGCGGGGCCGGCTTGAACGATACCATCGCCGGTACCTACATCGTGCAGTAGGAAATCACCGTAGGGGTGAAACACTTTGTTTCCCAGAGCTGCCGGAACGATATACGTTCCACCGTTTAACACCGTTCCTGGAGGATCGGTGGTGAGAGTGGCAACATGGCAGGTGACGCAACCGACGGAATTGAACAGGTTCTGTCCCGCTATGGCATCCGGGGTCGCCGCTAGCACTGTGTCGCGCGGTGGCGCTTGGGTCCCCCGAATGAATTGAGCGAAATGGTCAATATCCGCCATGCCGAGTGCATCCGGCGTATCTTCAGGGTCGGTGGTTACTTTGCAGACCGAATTGACATCCTTGGGTTTCAGGCGATTTGTAACGCCCATCTCATTTAGATAGGCGTCGCCTGAAAACGAGAGAAGGGTGGGATCCTGGTCCTTCCACCCAAACTTGCCAACTCCGGTCTTGCCCGGCGCCTCGAGAACAGGCACTTGAATCACCTCGCCGTGAATCATTCCACTGGTCGTAGCAGCTTGATTAGCGGCAATCGCAAGGTATGTCTTGTCATCGACAGACTCCACGAAACCGTCTCCCAGCGTATTGAGCACAGCACGCAAAGTTCGGACATTTTCTGCGTCTGGCACATGCTCTTGGGCCTGCGGACATATGGAACGATCGTTAACAATGGAACGGCCGGTAATCGTGTTCGCGCCGCCATTAATCGCGATAGTAGGATTGACAAAGTTGCCATTTGCATCGTTGTGGCCGACGCGCTGTTCGGTAAATTGACTTGCCGCGCCAGCCACGCCGTTGTTATGGCACTCGACGCACGCCGTCGCGTTGAAAACCGGACCCAGGCCGGTGCTTGCATCGTGTCTCCGTTCAAACTGTGCCTGATCGAGAGCGAAGGTATCGCCAGGCGGCTCTTCAATCCCATTACTGATGCTCTGCGAACCGGGATTCACTGTCAGTTCCCGCGTTGAGTTGATCGTCTGTCCCAATGTGGGAGTGGTAAAGCCAGCTGGCGCTTCCGTCTGGGATTGCTGCCCGACCAGGACAATTGCGGCGGCTCCGATAACAGAAAAGATGGCGGGTCGTTTGTAATTCCAATCCGTTTAATCTCCTTAGGACGTGATGGTGTTCCGGCGAAGCTCGGTTTCTGCTGCCTAGACCATACGCTGGGAACAAATATTCCTGAACGATAAACTTTTTCCGATGCACGCCAATTGGGCGAACCATTCTTACGATGTGGGAATATGTTCCTCCCGTATCAAGTCCTCCCAGGGTAAAGAACACTCTAGGCTTACGCGGCGCAACAACGTTCACAGGGAGAAATGCTTGAAACACTGCGTCAGAACGCGTACCCGCGCATCAAGGTCAAGTTTGAAACTCAGCTCGTCCGCTATGGCGTCGGGCAGCGGAATGGCGCCGCTCGACTCCGGCGTTATCAGCCGGGCAACCTCATCTTGGCCCATCACGACACGGAACCACCGTTCCCGATCGGACATCACCCGAAACTGCCGCTCGTCGGCCGTACCGGCCAGGTATGGGAGATACACAACGATCGATTGGAGTCCCTCGGCCTTGCATCCCAGTCGGTCGATGCGACCGGTTCGCTGCTCGATTGTGCTGGGATTCCATGCGAGATCGTGATGAATGACATGGCGGCAGAATCGCTGAAGATCGACTCCCTCCCCCATGACCTCGCTGCAAACCAGGATGTCGGGGAAAAACGGAGTGTTGAAGGCTCGCATCAGGCGGGCTCGGGTGTCACGCCGCGTGATACCAGTCGCCACCTGCACATTGGCGAGTGTGACCGTGCCCGCATCAGCATCGGCGCCGCCTTCTTCATCACTCTCCACGCGAATACCGCCGGTTTGCGTTCGACTCGCCGCCTCTAGGCAAAGCATCCGTTCGCCGCTGGAACACCGTTCGGTCAGGAACTCGATGAAGCCATCGAATTTTCCCAGCCAGGATACGCCCGAACCGTCCGTGTAGTCCAGGGTTCTCGCAACCGCTTCAGCCGGTTTCAGCGAATCCAGTTCCGTGATCGGGAAACAGCGGATCAGAGTTGTCGATACACGCAGAAAGCGGCGCATTACGTCCGTCAGGGTATCGCGCTGCTCCGTGGTTATTTCAGCCGCTTGCAGTGATGCCGCACGCGCCTGCATGATCTCGCCGATAGCGTTGTCAATGGCCTGCCGTCCAGGGGAATCCGCATCATCGAAGTAACGCCTCTGGATGCGCTCCAACGGACTTTCGATCTCTTTGCTCCCGCTTTCGCGGCCTGCTTCTCGAAGCCGACGCTGCCCCGCCGACATGATTCGCCGCTCGATCTCATTGCTGATATGGATTCGCAAAGCGCGGCAAGTTCTTCTATAGAAGGCGAACACGAGTACCTTCTCGCCAGCCTCCCACAGATCAACGACGGTCCTGATCGTCGCATGAATCTTTGGATGGGTCGATCCACTGCAACGCGCAAGCGCAAGGTCGAATTCACCGAGATACCAACTTGCATGAGACAGATCCGCCTGCGGAGTGGCCGATTCGTCCTGCTCATCTTTCTCTGGATCGCGATTCTGCCGTGTGGAACGAAAGGCCTCGTAGGATGAGCACAATGCCTCGCCGAGCAGATCCTTTCCGGGGTTAACGTTGCTCCGGGCAGCGAGGTAGAAGGGTAATAGTTGCTGCGGTGGCACTGGTAATCCTCCGGACTCTTCATGCCCGGCTACGGCCCCACCCTCCACCCGTTGCCGGCGGCAAATGGCGGTGCCTGCCCAGTGAGTGCCTTTGTTGTGACGAACGAGCCAGGGTTGAAGGGCTGTCTGGGCGGCATCCCGACACCGCTTCGCCGCGTCAAAAGCGTCCAGTACGGCACGCTGATGGTGGTTAAGAGATTCTCGCGACGACCCAAGAAGTCCTTCCCACCAAACCTCGATGTCGCTGCCACAGTCCTCCGGGCGCAGACGGCTCCAGCTTCGCTGAAGAGCGATCGCAGTGCGCTGGCTGTCGTTCAGGCGCTTGCCGAGGTCTGCCAACTGCTGCCGGAAATTATCCGCACTTCCCAACTCATTGGCGTCCCACTTCACATCTCCGAAACGATCCAGGACACTTAAAAGCTCATGGTGACCGAGTTGGAATGGGGTGGCGGTGAGGAACAGCATCCGATCGAAAGCCCGGGCCATGGCACCATCTCCTGTTCGCAGGTCCTGCTGCAAATCCGGGGATTGAAGCTGTCGGGCGAGAGCTGTATCCGGGTTTTTGAGATGATGGGCCTCGTCCATCACGAGCAGCGGAGATCGCCAGCGAGCCTGAGCCAGCAGGTCCTTCCACAGCGCCTCCTCGATCTGCCGAAGAGCCTTGCGGGCGGCATTCAATCGTTCGGCGACGCGCGCATCGCCTCCGCGGGCCCGAACAGGCATCTGCTTGAGTGCCTCCGCCAGGGGAGCAAGGTCAATCCGACCGAGAGCCCTTGTTACTGACTTAGGAACGGGGTCATCAGAAAGCCGTTTCCGTTCGTCTCTAACAGAATCGTTGTAGATGCTTTTCCACGCTTCCGGGTGGTTCTGCAGCAGGTTCTGCCAGAGATCCGCCCCCCAGTCATGAGCGCGCTCCTCGCCGATCGCCCACAGCAGTTCGGCGAGGAAGCGGTGGATCTGCTTCTTGACCTGGATGAGGCGGCTGGCCTGACCACGCCCGTGACGGCGCAGGGACTCAGCAATTAAGGCCAGCCTGATCCACTTGTCGGTCTGACGGCGCGCCATAGCGCCATGCGGCAGGAAGATCAAGTGGCACCGCTCGCGGAACGGGTCGTCGAGCAGCCTCATCAGCTCGACGCTGTTCCGGGCGATGCCGTAGCGAATTGATGTTGACCTGGTGATTTCCGCCGGTGTAGCGAGGTCTTTTCGCACCGGATGACGAGTATCGAGGTAAAGCTCGCAAAAGGTCTTAAGATCTTGCTCCCACTTGTCGACCAGATTTGCGGGGACCATGACGATGACGGGACCGCGCTGGCTGCTCACCGCAAAACAGTATGCAATCGCCAACGCGACGAATGTCTTACCCATGCCAACCTCGTCGGCAAGGATCACTCCTGGCTGATTGCGCAGCCGGTTGATGATTCCGGCCACTTCCGCGCGCTGACGCTTTTGGTCAGCTTCTGGGATACGGACATTCAGCCGCTTTCCCAACACCAGTTCCGGCGGCGGATCGTAGATGTCCCTTAACCGCGGCATCGTTCCTCCGCGCGCTTCCAAAAGGAAGTCACATCCTCGGAAACGTTAGCGCGATGCGCGTCGATTGTTTTTCCAAGCTTGCCCGCGAGGTTTGCGAGGAAGGATCGAAACACCTTGTCAAACTCTGCTTTGGATAGGGATCCGTCGCTCGGCTGGTAGTCGACCTCGTGCAGCATGATCAGGAAGTCGACAATGGTCAGCAATGCCTCATCGGCCGCCCCCTTTGCGTTTGCGAGTTCCAACACGAGGCGATCGGCAAGCGGCTCGATCCCAACCATGCCCCGCAACCGCCACTCCAGTGCCAGTTGTCCCCACACGGGCCGTTGCAGATTCGAACGCAGCTGCGCAAGGACGCGGGCCCGGCGGCGGATGCGATGCAAGAACGTGGCGTGAAGGTCGTAGCGCCTTAGCGGGTCCAAGTCGATCGGGCTCGCAGAGTCGAGGTCGGCCTCGAAAAGATCGGAGGACTGCTGCCGACCGGCCCAGGCGCGAACCGCCGCGCTTGGGTCAGTTGCCGCCAGAATCCAAAGCATGTCATCGGCGGACATGTGTTCCAATCGCGCGGGCGGCGGCAGTTCGCGACTGTCCTCCACATTGAGCGTCAGAAAGCCTTCATGTTCAACCCACCGCACAAGTAGCTTGTCCGGCGGCTGGACCGCCTGCCAGATGAGTTCAACGACCGTCGGGCGACTGCGCTCCTGCCAATCGGAAGACGACAGAACCTCCTGGTCGTCCGGTCCGCATGCCCGAACAAGCCACTTCTCCGGAAGTTGGCCCGGCTCTAGTCGGAGTACGATTCGTCGCTTTGTCCCGGCGCGGTAGGTCGCCGAAAGAAATCCTGCGGGCAAGGGCGGAGCCGTCGCCTGCTCCTCCTCGTCGCTGTCTGGCCGCGAGCCCAGCCACTCGGCGGATTCCGGATCGTCTACCTTCTCCATCTCTGGCCACACCGAGTCCAGTTGGCCAGCCTCCCGGCCATACTTCTCGATATCAACGATGGTGAGGAGGTTAGCCTCGGTGTTCCTGTATTGCCCCACGCCCATCCCGGCGCATGTGAAGTTGGATGAGCCGATCATCAGGGCAGAGTATTCTTCTGTGCGGAGAGACAACATTTTTGCGTGCCACGGACGGCGATTCTTGTCGCTGTCTACGGCGGGGAGCAACTCGACGATGACGTTGCCTTGATAAGCCAGCGGCGTCAGGATGAGGGCGCGGGGCGCGGCGAGCCGAGGTACTGCTTCCGAGTTATCGCGAATGGCCGGTACACAAAACGAGAGCTCACGCCGACTTCCTCGCGCCATGAATTTGCACAATGATGCTATTACGCGACTACTAGGGTCGTCAGAGTCGAAAAACGGCGATGCTATCCATGCTTCGCGAGGCGATCCCCCGCGACGCCGGCAAGCCTCGATCGTATCCTCCAGACTGCTGCGGGCGGGATTGTCCTTCCGGGCATCGGGGAGCGTGAAGACCAGCTGTTGCCTCGTTCCTCCTGGTCGGTTCTGTTTCCATCCCCGGGCCCGTCGCTCCACGTGGCTCAGGAATGCCTCGGCCCGACCAACCTCGGGCGGGTGTTGCGACGCTCCCGGCACGAGCATGATAAGCCGTCGCAGAAACGCAATAGCATCTCCAAGCATTTCTGCGTTTGCATCGGTGGGGGTCAGATCAACCGCTGCGGCAACCTCGTAGTTAGATCGATAGCCCGGCTCGGAAAGGTTGGCTGACGCCAGGATGATTCGGAGGTGACGGCTCCAGGCGAGCAGGCTGAGTTTCGCGTGTTGCTTGCCGGCCCGGAGGCGCACCGGTAAAACATCCCACCGTAATGAGTGCTCCACGCCTGCTTGTGTATGGTCGACCAGCACGCCGGCATAGACACCCCCGAGCCGACTCTCGCGATCGATCAGGAATGCCAGGTCTTCGCGATTTGGCTCCGACTCAATTTCCAGAAATCGGGCCACGCACTGTTCGTCGAAGAGCCCGGGCGTGAAAGTATAAGGTCGTTGCAAGGCACCCAACAGGCTCGCCCGCACCCTGAGGCGGACGCCATAGCTCGAGCATCGCTCCGTTGCTGGATGAATTCCGGCGCTTGCTCATGACAGGTCGACGTAGAAGCGACGGATTGGCTCACCCCTGTAGTCATGCACGTACCGATCAGGCATGATGTCGCGCAGCTGTTCGCGATATTGATGCCGGACGTATATGCGATCCTGACCGATGCAGTCGAACCAGGGCCGTTTTCCATCGGCCGATTTGGACCGCTGGACGCTTTCGTGGTGAGAGTAGAGGGCGCGTGCGCAGATACCGGCATCCATCGGCTCAGCGAAGAGGCTGAATCTCTGGTCAAAGATGTTTTGAAGCGAGACACTGGCGATGTTCACTTCCCCGAGGGCACGGTGCGCGGCTTCAAAACGCTCGTGCAGACCGTCCACGCTTTTTCTGAAGTCCACATCGCGGGCTATCAACGACACATCGAACCCCTGCGCATCCAACCGTGCCGCCTCACTCTTAAGAAGGTCGAATGCATCTTGGAGGCTGCGAGCGAACGCCTCATAGGCCCGGATGGCATCAAGAAGGGGCTGGTAGCCTATATCCTTTTCCTGAAGCCGATCGTGCAAAACCTCCTCCCGAAAACCGTCATCGGACTCGGCTTGAAGTTGCCAGATTGCGGGCAAGGCTCCCAGCCGACGCCCGTCGGTGGCCAGGAGAAGATTGCGCAGATAGCGTTTCTCGCGCGCCTTGGCCGTGGATGGGGCGAATGCTACCGCCAGTTCGGACCACGCGTCGTCTGCCCAGCCGGGCCTTGTATGCGGGGACTTCTCACCGAGGCTGCGGCGGACTGCCGTCGACCAGCGGGACAACAACGGCTTGGCATCCTGGATCCCTGTAAGTCCTAGACCGCGCGCCCAGGCGTCCACCAGGCCATCCGCATTCGGTCCAGGTCCCAGATGAACGTCCACCAGTCCCAGGTGGATAGCGAGCCGTTTGTAAACACCGTGAAATCCGAAGATCCGCGGGGTCTTTAGATAGCTCCGTGCGTCGAGATAGCCGTACTGGTCGAGAGCACGCCGCGCCACGAGGGTTCCCGGCACACCCCAGATCGATGAATCGTCCCGCATTTTTCGCATCAACGCCTCGACAACCAGCCACTCCCAGACGAGGTTGGGTGAGGCGTCCCTCTGACTTGGATTGTCTTCCAGACCCTCAGTTACCGAGGCGCCAACCGCCATCGCAGTGAAAAACCGAATCCGCTGCATTCGCTCTCGCACTGCGGGCACCAGTTGCACCGCCAACTGATCCGCAATCTGATACAGCCCCAACGGATCGAGAGTGCCCTCATTCGTGCCGGGCGGATCGTAGCTCGTCATGAACGGCAGCGAAGTGGCCATGTTAAATCGAAATCCTCTCCCGCATATTCCGCGTGACCTTCATGATGTGATCTTTCTCACTTGCCGGCCTGCGCGGCCTTCAAATCTTCATGATCGAAAGCCGAAGCCATGCGATCGCTCTCAGCCGAGGTAAGGCCGAGCTTCTTCGCCACCAGACGCCATTGGGCAACCGCGTCCCCAACCTCCCCTGCGATGTGATGGGCCTCCTTCTCATTCAATTCGAAATAGCTGGCGACCTGGAGCGCCAGTTTCAGCGAAGCGGTGCCGTCTTCAAGATCGATAGCGGTGGTCAGAATTCGGGGCTTGATATCGACGGGCACGGGATTGAGGTCGTACGCCGGGGACAGCCGCCAGCCGGCCGGGCCGGCCCACAGGAAACCGTGATTGCGGAGATGGTCGTCCGTATTTGAAATCAGGATGCTGAACACAATCCGCCGCCACAACGCGTGCATGTCCTCTTTCGGTTCTGCGCCATGCTGGCGAAGGATATCGACGAATTCCAGGTAGCTCCGCGCTTCACGATCTTTGGCGTCGAGCATACTCATCGCGGACAGGAACGGCAATCGCGTCCTCCCATCCCGATCAAATCGGCGGAGCAAGAGTACCGGCTTGTCGGCGACAGTTTCTAGTCGCCATGCGGGCACCGGAATACCGGCGTTGGCCGCAAGTGTCAGTGCTACGGCCTCCCACAAAACCGTGTTCACCTCGTCTCCCTTGTTCGGAAACTTGGCAATCAGCAAGTGGCCGTCGCGGTCCCGGACCGAGGCCTTCGGGCGGGCGCCACCGAGCGATGAGCCGGGTGCCAATAACAGGCGCAAGTCCTCGTCGCTGTCCGTATCGCTCACGACGTGTTCGGCTGCGGACAGCAGTCGTGGCAGCTCTATCAGCGGCGGGATCTTTGTCGTCGTCTGCTCGGCCAGAAACGGCCCCCCCTCCCGCTCGGCAAAACGCAATGCTCCCTGACGCGCCTCGTCGTCCACCATCAGCAGGTAGTCGATTTCCTTCACGGTGCGGGGCGTCTGTCCCTCGCATTCGGCTCGCCGGCGCTCGGCCCGCCGCATCAAGACACGTCCCCATCGATCAGGGGCGGAATCGCCGATGGCGCCAAAAAGGGGCTTGTCGGATGCTGTGTGAAAAGGACCAGGCCCTAGCTTCAATGCCGATTCGAGAGAGAAACGCTCAGGATGAGCGAGCCAGGTCTTGTCGTATTCAAAGGTGGCGTTCTCCCTCTCCTTGCGCATGCGCGCCCACAAGCGGCCGACGAGATGGGGCGTGCCTCGCAAGTCCACGTATGCGAGAGTTTCCTTGTCCATCACGCCGCCCCTGTGCTTCCCGGCTTGCCGGGCTTCTGCCGGCGCGATAGCCGGATGCGTTCCGGCAGATGCTCTTCTTCAAGCTCAAGCCCGACAGAATCGTGCCTGGGGTCGGCTATGTCTGCCAGTCGATCAGCCATCCCCAAAGCAAAGAGAACAGTGGCGTACGCGCCAAGCGAAACACGCGGGTCGCCCTTCTCGATCCTGTTCAAAGTCATCCTGCCGATGGAGGCCCGCTCGGAGAGGATCGCGACTTGTATACGCCGCCGCCGCCGCGCGTCACGAATGTCGTGGCCGAGCTTCCGGAGGGCACGGGCAACCGGGATGGGAACGACCGACACGGACTTGGCTTTCTTCATATTTAACGTCCTACATGAGATACCTTATATCGTTTATAGTACCGTATAGTAGACGTTAAGTCAATTAAAGAGTCAGCCGTACAGAGGTATAGCCAAAACGCGGGTTTTCACGAGTTTAGAGAGTCTTAACAGACGGGATGTACCGGTGTGCTGTGCACTTACGCCGGTCAGTCAGCTAAACTCTCATTGAATAGAAGAGCAGCGCCTCTTTCTAATGTCCACACATCCATTTATCGACAGGTGGCACAACTCGGCCGCTGCGGAGCGCGCGAATTACGCTCTCTTCCTTTCCGAACTTTGCGACTACCTGGAAGTCCCGCGTCCCAAACCCGCCGTGGCGGACGCCGCTCAGAACCACTACGTCTTTGAGTATCCCGTTACGTTCCGCCACCCTACAGGCCTCTCCAGCACGGGCTTCGTCGATCTCTACAAGAAAGATTGCTTCGTCCTCGAAGCAAAACAGGGAAGCCAAGCTCCCGAACCCTCGCTCCTCTTTGAGATGCCGCACCGCCGCGGAACTGCCATCCGCGGGACCGCCGGCTGGGATCAGGCCATGCTCCGCGCCCGCAACCAGGCCGAGCAATACGCCAAGGCACTTCCCGCCGCCGACGGCTGGCCGCCCTTCCTGATCGTCGTGGATGTCGGATAACCAAACTTTTCCTGACTACGCTTCCGAATGGGATCACCAGAGACGGAAACCGTTTACAGATGACGGTGCTGCTCTCGCCGCAGGACGTCGAAGGCGACGACGGTGACAGCAGCCCGTTCAAGAACTGGCCGGAGTGGGCCGCCGCGCACAATTGGAACGGCACGTGGAAGGTCACCATCATCACCATCAATGGAACGACGGAGCTGACGCCGACCGTGGTTCTGCGCGCCGTCGACGGCGATAGCGATCTGTGGAAGTACGTGTTCGAGGGTTACCTTGCGTCCGGCAAGAAAAAGCGCGACCTAAAGGACCTCTCCAATATGTGGGTGGTCTCGCATCGCGCGCATGCGGTCCAGGAACATCTGGATGACCATCGGCACATTCATGCGCAGATGGCGCTGCCTCGGGCAAAGATGGCGGGCAATGAAGCCCAGTTGAAGATTCTGAAGGATGCCGCAGCCGTCAGCCGGTACTTTATGCAATTGTATTTGCATCCGAAAGTCGGAATAAAGGGTCCCGGTGAAGCGAACTTGCAGAAAGAACTGGCCGCCGCAACGCAGGCGAAGAATTTCTTCAACAAGGGCATGGGGCCCATTTTTACGGGAGTCGATACCGGCGTTGCGACGAGGATCGCCCGGCGTATCAATCACGGGTTGAAGCGCTTGGCGCAGGATCCCGAAAGACGGCTTCGCGGCACTGCGCTGTTAGCCCTCTATGCGCATGCCGCGAAATCCGTGGCCACAAACAATCCCTTGGACGTTGAAACAATCGCCTCGGTGAGAACGGTAGCGAACATCACTGCTGAGATGGCCAATCCCCTCTACAACCCCGGGATCCCTGGAATGAGCATGCAGATGGTGATGGACAAGATGCAGAATTTCGTCGAGTTTCACCTGTTTCATCGTCGCACCAACGACGAAAAGCATGGGATGCACGCCATGGTGGCCGATTGCCCCCCGGACACCAAGGATTTTCACACCATGCTCGCTCGCGTGAATCAATTTCCGGCGATGCTGCGGCCTCTCCACCTCGCCGTGGACTTGGAGCTGGAAGTTCCGAACGTCGCGATCACCGCCATCCGCGTCAAGAACACGACGGCGGTGGCCGGGTTGACCACGACGACGGTGGACGGGGCGCCCGGTTCGTTCGCCACGCCCTTGACTACCAACCACACAGTCCGTTCCGCGGATGGAAAGCTGGCGGATTTCTATCCAACCGCGAACGGCATGAATCTGTTCCTCAACACGACTGGTTCCTCGCGGTATCTGAATTTGCAAGCGCAGGACCCGAGTAATACAACAACGGCGAATAAGTCCGTTTTCCAATTCGTCACCGAGGACACGGACGGTTCCGCGCAAAAAACGTCCGAACAATCCAACGCGCAGTTGCGAGCCGGCGAGTACCAATCGACCGCAAGCGCAACTTCATCGGCCGCATCCACTCCCTCGGGCCGAAGCGTGGGCGTGACGCTGCTTTACACCAAGCGAGGCGACCGAACCCAACAAGCGCTGAAAAAGAATGCGGATCTCCAGCAGGCGGCCGACAGCGGCACGGTCCCGGCGAACTTGTGCGCGGAGGATCTGGTCCTGGGCTATCGCGTGGACGTTAAGCGCACCGACGTGCAACCCGGCGATCCGCCTGCCAAGGGAATGTGGCCATCGCTGTGTGCACGAACGGGAATCTACGAAATCCTGGATGCGGCGGGTTCCGCCACGAGGTATCGATACACACCGGCCCCGGGCCTGGAAAGTGCCGCCGATGAAGGCTTCGTATCGCCGATGTCCAGCACTCCGGTGTCGATGAGCGCCGGCGGGGCCGCCCCCAGTCCCACCGACCCCAACGCGGATCCGGACCCTTTGGTGCAGGTCCATCAATCGCTGTTCACCTGGACCGGATGGAGCCTTTCGGTCAAGCCCCTGTTTGACAGCATGGCCGCTTCGAAGAAGCCTCAATCACCGTGCCCACTGTCGCCGCGGATCAAGCCAAATTACGTCATCGCGAAGGGCTCGCTGCCTCCTCTGCGATTTGCGCGGCCGTATAAGTTCCGGTGCCGGGTGGTCGATCTTGCGGGCAACAGTTCCACCCTGGAAGCGCCCGCCAGCGCACTCGCCGATCACACGCCGATACGAGTGGAGCCGGTCCGCCCGCCGCAGGTTCTGCTTACCCGTCCGCTGCCCCGCGTGTCGCATCCAGGCGAGCAGGCGGACGTACTGGTCATTCGCGATGGAGGAGCTTCGTCGTCGCGTATCCTCGCGGCTCCCCGGGAAACAGTCCGGATGGCGGAATTGCACGATCAGCTCCACGATGGATTGCCGACGGACGCCTTCAGCCGGGCCATTCTGATGCCGAACGGCTCTTTCCCGAGTGTGGCGACAGCGGAAAAAGGCGGTATTCTTCCTGAGCCGCCGGTGGGTGCAGCCCGCACGCCGGAGGGCAAGCCCAACACCTGGAACGATGCGATGTTCTTGACCAGAAGAGACAATCGGCGGCCGGATTGTCCGTACCTGCCGGACTACCTTGCGAAACGGATTCTCATTTCTCCGTCCCTCGTGCGCGAGGATAAACGCGAAGCCGATCCATACTGGCCCGTGTACGTCGGATTGTACGAGGATCGTGAGTACGCAGACATCGGAACGAGTATGTGGCCGAATTGCGGCCCCGTGAAACTGACGCTGGCCGATTACAACGGTACGTCGCCACGCGCGTCCAAGCAGTCGATGGTAACCGATGACGATGTGCAGGGCGCGGCTTTGGTCAGAGGGCTTTCGATCTTCGTGCCGAAGGCGCGGACGGTTACCGTGCAGATCTCGTCGGCGATGATCAACCCGAATATCACGGAACAGCCGCTGATCGGAGCCAGGACGATGCTCCTCAATCTGTTCCAGCGGCCGGGCGCCCTCAACGTCTTTCGTGCCACGCAGGAGGATCTCCAGAATGGCACCCACGCGCCACAGACTCCTCCGCACCAGTTGACACTGGTGCACGCTGTTCGTAAGCCGTTGGCCCCGCCGGCTTTCAAGGACGGTTTCAACATTCAGCGAAAGATCGGGGCGACTGCAGCTGACGTGAATGGCGACATCATTGCTGAGTGGTTTAGCACCGGCGAAGTGAGCTGTCACGCAACCTGGCAGGATCAGGTTGACGATGCCACGAAGACCTGGCCCCTTGAGGATCCTGACGAGCAGATGCCGAAACCGGTCACTGCAACGGTCGAGACATCTGAGGTTGCTTTCGAATTATTGGCGATCGGCGGGGACGGCAAGGTCGACGCTAACGGCATTCCGGTTTCACGCCAAGCCAGCTCGCAGCACCATCATTTTCGCGATACCCGCGCCCACGTGGTAACCTACTCGCTTCAAGCGGGAACGCGGTTCCGCGATTTTTACCCGGCGGATGACAAGCCTTCGCTTTTCCAGGTAGATGGCGTTGCGCCCCCCAAAACACCGAAGCCCGCCGAGACGGGTCCCTGGGGAGTCCAGAGGATTACCGTCAACAGTTCGATTCGGCCCCCCGCTCCGTCGATCGCTTACATCGTTCCGGCATTTCAATGGGAGGAAGGATATCAGTCGTCGACGAAAACCTTGGCTCATGGCAGAATTTCCGCTCTTCGGATCTATCTGGAGCGCCCGTTTCTGGTCAGCGGGGACAAGGAGCGCATCGGCTTCGTTCTAGCTTCCGCAGGAGCAAACGATACCGTGCTGAATCTGTGCAGTCGGCGCTGGCTCGATCCGATCTGGGGTGGCGGAGACAAGGCCGGTTCCACGGAGCTGAGCGCTCAGGACTTCGCAGGCGGCGGGGATTTAGCGTCCGCTTGCACGCTCGGAGAGACTTCCGCAAAGGTTGATGTGGTTCCCTACGAGGTGACTCCCAACCGGGAACGAAACATGTGGTATTGCGACGTGCGGATTGATTCGAAGGACGCGTACTATCCGTTCGTAAGGTTGGGAGTGGTCCGTTATCAGCCAGACTCTATTAATGATGGGATGATCGGCATAGGGGCGGCGGTCGCCCACCGACCCCTGCCACACCACCGTGCGTACGGGTCCGTACACGGCGGTTCGAGAAGTTACGCTGTTACTCGTCGACCAGCGAAGGTAGACCGAGCGATTTGA
>Ga0302325_10011625_pt1 | contig 18950 bp, 13 predicted proteins | sample Palsa_T0_2_FD_201948 | JGI IMG/M metagenome (GOLD analysis project Ga0302325, IMG submission 201948) | Peat permafrost microbial communities from Stordalen Mire near Abisko, Sweden - Palsa_T0_2 | ecosystem: Environmental > Terrestrial > Soil > Palsa > Peat permafrost | place: Sweden: Abisko...
GAGACCGTCAGCAGCTTGATCACCGAACCCAGCGAGCGTTCGGAACTGAGGATGGGACGCTTGTCGCGCTCGGTGGATACCGGTCGCTTATGGATGCTGGAAAAATCTTTACCCAGAATTTCGGCAACGCGTTCCATATCCTTGTGAAAATCGCTCACGAAGATCGGACCCTTCAAAATGATGCTGCCGATGGATTTAGAGATTTCAGACTTGCCGCCGCCCGAAACGGTACACGGCTTATGGCACAAAATGCCATCCGCGCGCGAAGCCACTAAGCGCCAGGCCGTTCCTTCAATTTGCTTTTCGAGGCGGATCTTGGTGCCCCACGGAAGCATGTAGGTGACCTTCGCCAATAGCGTGAGACTGTGCCGGCCTCTACCGGCGCACTCCCATTCCACCGTGCCTTTGCGAACGCTGAATTCGGCATTCTCCGGCACGTAGAGAATATCGGCATAACGCCGATCGATGGCGTAGCCTTGCGGTTGAATTTCTACCCGCTCGCCCAACCAGCTCATCGCTTCGCGGAAAGTAACCTTCTTAGTAAGCACCGTGCGGCCGGCATAAAACTGCGCGCCTAACACGTAAGCAGGAAACGCAATCGCGCCGCCGGCATGCTCCTCTTCGCACATTCCGTAAAGATTGGCCGCGAAGCTGATTTGCGTTTTCACTTCCTTCTTGCAATAGCCGTAATAGTTGTCGGCAATAATCGTGACAATCACGCCGCTGTTATCGCGGCAAGTAAGCTTGAACGCTCCGCCATTGTTATACCTTTCCGCCTCGTCGCGCCAGCACATGCCGTCCTTGCGCTGCCGCTCCGTAGCCTCGTTGTAGTGAGGCAGCCCGAGATCTTTCTTCTTCATCCCGGTGATGTGCGGCGCTAAAATCACGCAACCCGTGTGCCCGGTCCAATGCAAGCCATCAAGCGCGGCATCATTCTCAGGCAGATCGGGATCGCCGCCATTGCCAAAAATGCTTTCGACAAAGTCAAGATTGCTTACCAGACTGCCCGGCACAAAGAAGCGCGTTTCCATGGTCTTCGCTTCGTCCGTTTCCGTCGCCGGACATACCAAAGGCCGCAGCAGCAGCGATACAAAAAGCTTGACCTGCCGCTTTTGATTCGCGGTGAACGGCAGAGCCATCGCGTCGTCCGGTGGCTCGAGCGCCACCGCCAGCAACTTAGCGAAAACGGATTTGGGAACCGCAATTTTGTCGGCCGGAATCGGCAAGCCGCCTTCCGCGACATGAAAGATGCCTTGCGTGGTGCGGCGGTCGCTGCGCGGATTGTGCAAAACGCCCTGGCGCAAGCGGTACGACTGCAAATAAGGCGAACCGATTCGATCCTCCCCCGCAGGCAGCGACGTGACGCGTCCTAGTCCCGGCCGGTCAAGCACCAGCGTGTGGCCGGGAAGGCGCGGAGCACTTTCTCCCAAGTGGCGGTTGAGAAAATCCTGGATGCGCGCATCCACGGGGCACATGCGCCCGCTGAGTAGGCGGTCTTTCTGATAGTGATTACGGAGCAGCGGCCCGGCGATCTCGAGGAAATGTGGATCGACGGTGGCTTCGCTCACCGGTTGGCCCAGCGCTGCGAGCTTCAAATTGATATAGCGAATGAGTTCTGTGTCGCGTTCGTTTGCAATCACCATCGTCCGCTCATATCGCTGGATGTGCCTGCGGCTGCCGGGACGTAACACTTCAGCGTATAATCCATCACCATGCGATCGGCGTTGAAGCGCCAGCCCAACGTGCGAATGGTGCGCTTCATGCGCTTAATCCAACCACGCGGCAAGCCGTCACGGTCGCGCTGGTAATAAAGCGGAATCACTTCTTCGCTCAACACCCGATATAAGTCTTCGCCATCGCGCGTGTCGTGGACGCTCATGTTCGAATGCGTGCGGCCCGTGCCGATGGCAAAACCGTTCAACCCATCGTAGGCCTCCGCCCACCAGCCATCCAAGACCGACAGATTCAGGCCACCGTTGAGCACGACTTTCTGCCCGCTGGTGCCTGATGCTTCGAGCGGCCGGCGCGGGTTATTCAACCAAACATCCACGCCTTGCACGAAAAAGCGTGCCACATTGATGTCGTAGTCCTCAATGAAAACGAACTTGTCGGAAAAACTCTTGTCACGCATTAAATCGGCAATTTGTTGCAGCACGCGTTTGCCCGGCTCATCGCGCGGATGGGCTTTTCCAGCGAAGACGAATTGCACCGGGCGATTCGGTTCGTTCACCATGGAAGCGAGCTTCTCAATATCGGCCAGCAGCAGGTTCGCCCGCTTATACGTTGCAAAGCGCCGCGCGAAGCCAATGGTGAGAGCGTCGGGACTGAGCAAGCGCGCCAGCTTCTGTTGCATGGCGGCCGGCTCTTCGCGCCTCTTCGACTGCGCCACGGCGCGCACGCGGATGAAATCCAGCAAGCGCGATTTCAAGCTTAAGTGGGTTTCCCAAAGTTCGCCGTCGTCGATGCTTTCAATGCCCTCCCAAATGGCCGGCTCCGCGCTACGCAAAGTCCAGCCGGCGCCTAAATGCCGGTCATAAAGACGCGACATCTGCGGCGCCAGCCACGATGGAACATGCACGCCATTGGTGATGTGGCCAATCGGCACGGAATCTTCGGCTTTCCCGGGATACAAACCGGTCCACATGTTGCGCGACACTTCGCCATGCAGGGCGGATACGGCATTGGCGCGCCGTGAAAGTTTCAATCCCAAGACTGTCATGCAGAAATCTTCGTCGTGGCTGTGCGGGTTCTCGCGACCGATCGCCATTAAGCGGTCTGGCCCAATGCCGAGTTGCTCGCGTAGCGGGCCGAGATGCTCTTCAACCAGGTCGTAGCCGAAGCGGTCATGCCCGGCCGGCACGGGTGTGTGCGTGGTAAAGCAAACCTCGCGCGAAACACGCGGCACCGCGTCGTCAAAGCTCATTCCTTCTTCGTCCATGCGGTTGCGAATGGCTTCCAGCACGGCAAATCCGCTATGGCCTTCGTTCAGATGCAGCACGCTCGGGGTTACGCCCATCGCTTTCAAAACGCGCACGCCGCCAACGCCCAGCAGCAGCTCCTGGCGGATGCGCACGCGGCCGTCTCCGCCATAAAGCCGCGACGTCAACTCACGATCTTCCGGCGCGTTGCCCGGCACGTCTGAATCCAGCAGCAATAAATCGATACGGCCCACTTTCACCCGCCACACTTTCGCGCGAATGCCGCCACGACGCGTGTCGATTTGCACGTTCACTGGTTCACCGTTCTTGCCTATGGCGGGCTCCATGGCAAGATTATTGATCTCGGTTTGCAGATACTCTTCCTGCTGCCAGCCTCTTTCATCCAACCTTTGGCGGAAATAGCCTTGACCGTAAAACAGACCGATGCCGATGAGCGGAATGCCGAGATCGGAAGCGCTCTTAATGTGATCGCCCGCCAGTATGCCCAAGCCGCCGGAATAAATGGGCAGCGATTCGTGCAAGCCGAATTCGGCGGAAAAATAAGCGACGGGCCGGGGACGCAGCACGCCGGCGTTCGTCGCGCCCCAAGTCCGATCGGCTTGCAGATATTCCTGCTGGCGGCGGTAAGCGTAGTTGATCCGGCTATGCAGCATCAACTCACTGGCGCGCTTTTCAATCGCGCTCAACGGCAGTTCATGCAGCAAAGCTACCGGATTTTGATTAAGTTCCGCCCAGCGTTGCGGCGCCAGATCGCGGAACAGGCTCACGCAATCGTTGTCCCAACTCCACCAAAGATTACGCGCCAAGGTCCACAGGCGCTCCTGGGTGGGCGCGATAAAACGGTCGAGCATGCGCGCCTGGCTCACCACCGGCGCCACTTCGGCGGCCGCGTCGGACAGCAGACGGATTTCCTCATCCTTGAAAACGCGCGCGTCAATCGTTTGCACTACGATTACGCCTTGCAGAACGCCGCGGTCGATCACCGGCACGCCCAGGAACGATTGATATGCGTCTTCGCCCGCCTCACTGAAATATTTAAATCTTGGATGGTTCTTGACTTGCTCAACGGCAACCGGTCGAAGCTGTTCGGCGACAAGCCCGGCTAGGCCCTCTTGTAGCGAAAGACGCAAGGTACCCACAGCTTGTTTGCGCAGGCCAACCGTGGCGGCCAGAACGAGATTTGTACGATCCGGTTCCAGCAGGTAGACCGAGCAAACGTCGGTCTTAAAACGCCGCGCAATCAACTCGACCAGGTTTGCTAAGGTTTCGGCCGGCTGGCTGGTCTCCTCCGCTAGCTTGGCGATTTCTTCCAGTGTCAACACATGTGCAGCTTCCAACGTGCTCGCGGTGTCACTCGTCATTTTGAACCCTCTTTGCAGCAGTCAGTTCGCAGACGAGGCGAGCGGTGCGACGGGACGTCGGCACCCCACTAGTCTACAGGAATTGGCTGAAAACTGAGCACGTCTTGTTCTTGGACAATCGGTTCGCCGGGTGCGACGTTATCCAACCGTCCGGCCACCATCCAGCGCTCCAATTCGCCAACCAAATCGTATAAGTGCTCGAAGGAGTCCACGATGAAAAGCAAAGGTTGATAATGGTCGATCTCGAAGCTCTGATTGATGACCCATTCCAACTGCAGCGGGTAGCGCTGCACGGATTTTGCCTCGATCGAGTGCTCGATTTCGCCGTAGGAACTAAGCAGGCCGCTGCCATATACCTTCAACGCTTCGCCATCGCGCATCAGGCCGAATTCAATGGTGAACCAGAAGAAGCGCGCCATAGCCCGAATGATGCTTGTAAGTTGAGTAACGGGCAGATCGAGCTTTGCCGCCGTGTGCGCGCATTCGCCAAAGCGCACCAGCGTTTCGGCAAAATGTGGATCGGTGTGCATGGGCACGTGACCGGCGATATCGTGAAAAATATCCGGCTCCGTCAGATAATCCAATTGATCGGAGCGCCTCACGGTCACGGTGGTGGGGAATTCGCGATTGCGAAGGCAATCGAAAAACGTGAACGACGGCACGTAACCACTAACCGCCTTAGCGCGGAAACCTGTCAGCGGGCATAAGAAGCGATTGACATCTTCCAGGCGCGGCACACGGTGCTGGTTCAGGCTCAGGGCACGGATGCCTTCGAGGAAATGAGGATTGGCGTAGCGTCGCCATTTGGGCAGCATGCGCGCGTAAAGGCGCCGCCAAGTTTCGTGATTTTCTTCTGAGTAGTGATCGTACGGTTGGGTAATGAAAAGTTGGCCGTGTGCCTTGGCGAAAGCGATTTCGGAAGCTTCGGTAGTGGTAAGGCCAGCGCCCATGAGTATCCTGTTTTTATAGTACACCACTTTTATGTGGTGCTGAGATGCGAAGCTTTGTAGACGAGGATCACCAAGTTGCTGCGCCTGCGGCTCCATCTTTTGCTTGAAGATCACTCACGAGCCGGTCGAACGCTTCTTTGTACGAATCGTGATGCTTCCAATTACTGAAGTCCGGAATGAAATACTCGCGAATTTCGCGTGCGGAATCTTTGCCGGTGTCCGTATCGAAGCATTCCCAGTCTTGTAGAGTTTGGAATTCGACCAGGCGTACGGGAAACAGCATCCGGCGCTTTTCTTTGAGTTCTCTCTTTCGGGCCTTAGAGATTTCGGTTTCTACCCAGCTGCTTTTCATGCTGTGGTCGGAAAGAATCAGAAGCAACCGGGCATAGAGCCGAATCGCTTCGTCGATCTGTTCGTGAATTTTTTCACCGCCCTTAATGTCATGAGGAGCGAACCAGCAGCGAACACCTTTGTTTTGAAGATCGGCGTGCAGGCGATTGGCGAATTCTTGATCCTTGGTCGAATAGCTGATGAAACAGGAATAGAACTGAATCGCCTTATTCAGGAGAGATGGCAGGTAGTCGATGTATTTATCGGGCAAACCGCAACCCCGCAGGAATACAAGCGGGAGCATTCCAGACCGGATGAGGGTAGCGTGATCGAGGACGCTCGGACCATGGTGAACGCACGATTCTAGGCCGATTGCATCGGCTAGATTCGTGTCCCCGAAAATCGTACGGAAGAGGTCCGCCCCGGCGAGCTTCGCCCCGATTAGGTCGGCCCCCCGGAGGTCCGTTTCGCGGAGGTCCGCGTCGCTGAGGTCGGCCCCGCTGAGGTTCGCGACTCCGAGATGCACCCTGCGGAGCTTCGCCCCGCTGAGGTCAATGTCTGCCTGGTTCTTCTCCCGCCATTCATTCCACGCATTTACCCCTTCCTTCAATTTGGCGAGTTCTTGTGGGTCGGCCATGCGGACACGATACCAAGTTCACATTGTAAGGTAGGATCTCATGAACCTCGAAGATCATGCCCGGTTCTTTCACGGCAATTTATGATGGCTTCATGATGCCGAAAGAATCTGACGGCCTGGACGACGCGACACGCTATCGCAAGTTGCGCGACCATCTCCTCGAAGAGAAAATCACCACCTTTAACCGAACTCTCTCTCCGACTCCGCGACGTTCGTCATCGGAGGACAATTCTACGACGAATCGTTTGATGCCGCTGTGGATACGCTCACGTCGGGCCGCTTGACCGCACCGTCAGAAAGTTGCGTAGATGAGTTTAAGCCTGCTCACGGCTCAAGCGAGAGTTTTGCCGGCCGCATCCCCCTCGCGCCATCACCGAGCAGACTACAAAAACGGGGAGAACAACCCAACATTCCCCGAAACCTCCCCGTTCCCCGCCCTTTACGGAAAGTTTTCGGCGCGGCTCTGGCCGGCAGGTTAGCGCGATCCCCTAAAATTGGGCGGTGCGCCGAACATCGACGGGATGCGCATCACTCCTGAAACGATTGTGGACAAGCAGGCGGCTCTATAATTTAATTTGCGACGGCATCTGCACTTTCTGCGCCTCCAATCACGATTGAGCAGTATCTCACCTTCGAGTCGCCTGACGGTTATCGGGATGAATTGATCAACGGAAGGATAATCGTTTCTCCGGAAGCGAAACCCCTGCATTCTGACGTTGCTGAAAATCTATACGAATTGTTGAAGGCCGCCTGCAACAGGAATCTCTATAAAGTCGGCCAACGGATGAATCTGCGCTTCCCGGACGTGGACAGTATGCCCAGTCCCGATGTCTACGTTACCGACCTGGCAGAGTGGCAACGGGCTCGGTTGGAGGAAGTCTATCCTGATGGTCCAAAGGTGCTGCTCGCCGTCGAAGTGATCTCGCCCAGTAATCGGCCAGGCCCACTAGGTGAGAAATTAGCCATCTATGTGCAGCACGGTATCGAGGCTTGGGTAGTCGATCCCAAGAAAGAGGAAGTGAAGGTGCATCGGCGCGGCGAGCCGCTCCACAACGCCAGCTTGCGCGTCAAATCTGTTTTGCAGTGGAACGGCAAAGCAGTGCCTTTATCCGCAATCTTCCAGTTGTCCTAAAAAAACCCCAATTCAGCCGTCAATTGTACGGTGACGTGTAATATGTCATCTCCCCACCGCCCACAGCTCCGCTCGAAAGATTGATCGCGAAGCCGTTGCCCAGGCCAGTCAGAACTACGCCGTGATAATTCGCGTTTAGAACAAGGGTTGCCCGTCGTCAACGGATACGCGCCGCTCAAAGCCATTGCGACGGCATCGATCGTGATCGATTGCAACGTCATGTTAACCGCGCTCCCAAAAGCCACGTGTCAATGGCCGTAATCATCGACCGCGAATGTCTTCAATAAACTCATCTACCGAAGAATGGCCAAGTTTTGCAAACGAACCGCCGCAGCGGCCCTTCCATTTCGCGAGATCCAGTTTTCGCGGCGACTTCTTCAGGACAATCGAGCCGCCGACTACGCGAAACTCGACTTCCGTCTCCGGACCGAGGCCGAATTGGTCGCGAATTTCCTTGGGGATCGTCACTTGGCCCCGCTCGCCGATTTTCATATTCTTAAGTATGAATCCTCAATCCTACTTTGTCGATGCACCCGTGCGGAGCAAATACTAACCCGTCTTCGCCGATTCCGCCTTCTCAGCCTCAGCCTTCTCGGCCTTCGGCAGCTTGAAATACCCCACTACGCCGATTCCGAACAGCAGCGCAGCGCTTCCGTAATACAGGTTAGGAATCCCAATCTTTTCCGCCACCGGACCCGCCACGAACATCGAGATCACCTGCGCCCCCGCCACCAGCGACATCAGGCAACTCATCACTCGTCCCAATAGTTCGTGCGGTGTCTCGTGCTGGATCAGTGTCGTCGCCGTGATGAAAATCGCGGAGGCCGACAGGCCCAACCCGAGCATTCCCACCGCGGTCGATCCCATCGCGCCAAACGCCGCCGTGATCAATACCGCTATGCCCATTCCGCCTAGCCCGTACACCACCAGGTTCTGCTGCGGGATGTGCCGCGCAAACCGCGTGAGCAACTGCGTCCCGGTGATCATGCCGATGCCGATCAGGGTATTCAGCACACCGAACGCCGCGGCCGTCGAGTGCAGCACGTCGCGCACGTAAATCGAGAGCAGCGCGCCGAAGCAGCGCATCGCGAACGATCCCGCCGTCATCGAGATAATCACAAACGAAATCGTCTCGTGCTTGAAGATGAAGCCGAATCCCTGCCGCATCGAATCGAGCACGGCGCTCGATTCCGTGCGCCGCGCCTGCCGGTCGATGGTCAGCGTCATCACCAGCGCCGCCGAAAAGAAGAAACTGAAGCTGTCGTAGAGGAAACAGGAGTTCGCACCGGCAAGCTGCACCAGCTCTCCGGCGACGCTCGGCGCTACGATCAGCGACCCCTGCTGCGCCTGCGACATCAATCCGTTCACCGCCATTAGTCCCGCCATCGGGACCAGCGTGCGCACCGCCACCGATTGCGCCGGAACGAAGAAGGCTGAGACCACGCTCATCGTGAACAGGATGGCGTATATCGCGTAGAGGTCGTGCACGAACACCAGCGCCAGCACCAGCACGCCGCGGATCAGGTCGCTTGCGATCATCGTGCGCTTCAAGTGCCATCGGTCCACGAATACGCCGGCCAGCGGGCTGACGATCGCCAGCGGCGCCATAAACGATACCAGCACCAACGCCACCTGTGTCGCCGTACCGTGCAGCTGAAACGTCACCACCGCGATGATCGCGAACACCGCCAGGAAGTCCCCGAACACGCTCACAATCTGCGCGACCCACAGTCGCCGCACTGGCCGAAGCCGCAAGACGTCGCTAAAAGAGAGAGGTGTCCTTGGTGTGGACATAGGTGGTGTGGCCATACGTGGGGACTCCCTTCCCGAGGTGCTGGTGGGCGATGTCGATTCCGCGGGAACGACGCCCGATGCCTCCTCGTCCCTGATCGGCCCATCAAATCCGTCTAAAAGCTCGGGCATCCCATCTCCTTTTCAGTGTGCTCATTGCCTCAAGTTTTCGGGCTGTGGCATGGGGCCATCCCGCTGGTTGCTGCTTTCAATTTCCGTGAAAGCAGCGCTGACTCAATCGCCTGTGCCGTTCTTCCTCACTCAGGCTAACCGAATTCGGGCTGGAAAATCGAGTCTTTTGATCTATCAAATATGGACTCTATCTCTCTTGTTATCAATGCGTTAGACTTTTGGTTAGGCGGCCTGCTATTCTTGAATTGGGCACAGTATCGTGCCGGTTCTGGCTCGGATAGTCACCCTTGCTTGTCGTGGGGCTGCATAACCGCCCAAATTCGCGATAAACTCCGCAGGATTTGGCAAATGACGTTCGCAGCATTACCGCCGTGATTACCCCGTTACCCGACAGCCGTCATGCAAAAGCTCCCGGACTTCGTCCACGCGGCTCGCCAGAAAGTGGACTTTCCCATCGACCGCGAATGTCTTCGACAAAACTCATCTACCGAAGAATAAACTCTGCAAAAGGAACCGGCGCATTTCGCGAGATCCAGTTTTCGCAGTGATTTCTTTAGGATGATCGAGCCACCGACGACGCGGAGCTCGACTTCCGTCTCCGGACCGAGGCCGAATTGGCCGCGAATTTCCTCGGGGATCGTCACTGGGCCCCGGTCGCCAATTTTCATATTGTTAGGTATGATGAATCCTCAGCCCTACTTTGTTAAATGCATGCGTGCAGACCAAATAAAAAGCGGGGCTCGGTTCGTGTAAACCGGCCCCGCTCTGTTTTCGGAACTGAATTAAGTGTTTAGAAGGTCACGCGAATCGCCAATTGCAGCTGCCGGGAGAAATTGTCCATCGTGTTAATTACGCCAAAATCGCCACTGGACAAATTCGTGACCGGCGTATGGAATATCGGCGAATTGAAGGCGTTGAGCGCTTCGGCGCGGAACTGACCCTTAAGTCTCTCAGTAAAATTGAAGGTCTTGAAGATCGAGAGATCCCAATTCTTCTGGCCGGGGCCGCGAGTGCCAATCGTACGCGGCGTGTTGCCGAACGCACCCTGGGGAGTAAGCGAGAATGCCGAGGCATTGATGTAGTCGTTTAATCGAGACACCACGCTTCCGCTGGTTCCTATGGCTGAACCGGTTAAATCGGGGCGCTGCGCGTCATAACCGTACTGCGAATTGGCGTCGGTTTGGTATACCTGCAGCGGGAAGCCCGTTTGATAGACGCTTACCGCATTCACCGACCAACCGCCAATCGCCAGATCGGCAAGCCGATTGATGCCCCCCAAGAACGGCTTGCCTTTGCCCACCGGCAATTCGTAGGTGATAGCGGAGGCCAAACGGATCGGCGTGTCCACGTTCGACAAGCTATATTCCGCCGCCGTGTTGTAAGGATTCTGCGGAGCGTTCTGTGCGCCGCTATTCAGCGAACTGCCAACGCCGCCGCTGCTTTCGTCCATGTTCTTAGACCAAGTCAAAGTGCTGAGGAACGTCAAGCCGTGGCTGAAGCGTTTTTGCGCCTTGATCACCATCGAATTATAGGCAGCATGATTCTGATCGCCGAAGATTTGCTCAATCTCGGTATAGGCCGGGTAAGGCAGTAAAAGGCGGAACGCACTGATAGTGGAACCGGACAGCGTGCCGCTACCAACCAGCGGGTTTCCGGCAAACGGGTTCGCCACTTGCGCGTTCAGAGCCGCGGTACCTTGCGTCAAGTAGCTTGGATTCAGTGCGTTGATATTGATATTGGGGTTGCCCAAAGTTAGGTGGGTGGAATGCGATCCCACATAGCCTACTTCGATGGCAACGCCGCCGCCCACCTCCCGTTGTATGTCGAAGGAATACTGCTGAATCATCGGCGCCTTCGTATTCGGATCGACTAATGAGAAGTTCGTGCCGATGCCGGCGTCCACGCCTTGCGAGTTGCCGAGAGGCGCCAGCAAGCCGCTCGGGAACGGATTGGTCAAGCCCCCTTGCACTTGGGAATACGTCAGACCCGTGTACTGTGTGTTATTGGCGTAGCCGAGGGTGCCGATCGGGCCACCTAGGTAGATTTGCGGCGCCCAGAAGATACCGTAGCCTCCGCGGATGACAGTCTTCTCATTCAACTGATAGGCAACGCCGCCGCGCGGCCCCCATTTAATGCCCTGGTAGTCGCCCACGTGGTCGCGAGCGCCGTTCAATCCGGCATATTCAACCGCACCGTTCCCATACAGTGGATTTTTGGCCGCCGTATTGAAGTCGACAATCAAACCGTTATGGTCTTCCGTCACGCCCGACTCATGCTCCATGCGCAGGCCGAAGTTGACGGTGAGCTTGTTGCTCACCCGGAAGTTGTCCTGAATGAAGCCCGCATAGTAGTGAATATAGTCGGTGAGTTTGGATGACGTGTCGGCTTGTCGGCTATAGGGTAGGCCCATCAGCAGATCGGCCAGATCCGTTCCGCTGTAGGTGTTCGTGCCGAGGGTCCCGGAGTTAAAGGTGTAGCAACCGGTCGGGCAGTTGATGCCCGCGCCGGCCGTGGCCAGCAACCGGTAATCGAAACCCGCCTTAATGCTGTGGCGGCCGATGAACTTGTCAACGCTCACTGAGAAATTATGCGAAGCCTCGTCATAGTAGTCCCAATCTCCGGAATCGCCCAAACTGTAGATCGAACTCATGTTGATTTGCGGGAATTCCGCTGCCGGACCATTCGCAATCGCCGCCCAAGCCGGACTCATTCCCAAAGACGCTACATTGAAACCCTGCGAGCTGTTGTAATCGAAATTCGGGAAGCGGTTGAAGCCATAGCGAACGGCCAAAACAGTGGTGGGATTGATGGTAAACAGATTGTTCAACTGCGTCGTGTCCACGCGGCGCAGCAGACGCCAGCCGCTTTGCGTGGCAGGCGAATTGAACCAGGTATCGCCAGGTTCGAGCGAGTAATATCGCAGGTAGCTCAAACTCGCGCGCCACCAACTCGTAAAATCTTCATCGAGTTTAGCGGTATACTGCACCGCGCGCGCTTTGATGGAAGACGATAACGAAAGGTCATTAGCGCCATAATAGGCCGGTGTGGACGTCGGCGTCGGGTAATAGCTCGCAATCGCCACACCTACCGGGTTCAAATAACTGCTGGGAATGATGTTGTTCTGGAAGGGCTGGCCATTGCTCGGGTTGTAAATCACTAACGGGCTTCCGGTCGAGGTAACCACGCCCGAAAAGTTGCCGCCCCGTTCTGCCAGTGTGGGAAGGTTAAACTGCGAGGAATCCGATGAACGGTCATCGTAGTGCTCAACGCCTAAATAGAAGAAGGTTTTATTCTTTCCGTCGTAAAGGTGGGGAATCCACACTTTGCCGCCAAAGCTTGCGCCCCATGTCGTGTTCGGCTGCTGAGCGATGGGAATACCCGCTGCATTGCTGAAGAAGTTGTTGGCATCCCAATCGGTGCGGCGCAAGTGGCCATAGGCGCTGCCGTGAAACTCGTTCGTACCCGACTTCATCAGCGTGTTGAACATGCCACCACCCGTGCGCGCCATTTCCGCGTCATACGTGTTCGACTGAATCTTCACTTCCTGCACCGCTTCGATCGCCGGAATGATAATCGCGCGATTGTTCGCGTCCGTGATCGGAATGCCATCCAGTAAGTAGTTGTTGCCGCGCACCGGGCCGCCGGCAATCGAAATCATCGAGGAACCGCTCTGATCTTCCATGCGGTTATAAGCGGGCGGACCCACCGGTACCGCGTTCTGCGCCAGTTTGGACATCATGAACGGGTTGCGTCCCAAATTGGGCAAATCTACAATTTTTTGGTTATCGAGCACTTGGCCTTGCGATGCGTTAGAAGATTCAACTAACGGCATCTGCTCTGTCACCAGGACGCTTTGGGTGATGTTACCGACTTCCAGTTTGATGTCGACCGTCACATATTCCTGCGTGCCGACTATTACGTTGGTGCGGTCGAACTTCTTAAAACTCGGACTCTCTGCAACCACCGAGTAGGTGGCCGGAACCACGTTTGAGAAATCGTAAAATCCTGCGGAATTTGTAGTAGCGCTGCGGGCCTCATTCGTGCCCTCGTTGGTCAGCGTTACTTTGGCGTTCGGCACTGCCGCGCCGGAAGCATCCGTCACCGCACCGTGAACGCCACCCTGGGTGGACTGCGCCCAAACCCCTATACTTGCTAGCGCGAGCAGAGCGATGAAAAGCCCAACTCGGCGCACCACTACTGAACTGAATTTCTGAAGCATATATCTCCCTTATGTCGATCCCTTATGTAAAGCTCAATTTGCCAGCGAGGGCAGGTCAGTCCGCGAGTACGGGGCGGGTCACTGCTGCAACAGAGAGCAATTCCATCTAGACAATTACGGGTAGGTTACCACTAATTACGGTTTGGTTACCACTGTTTCGGGCCTTATAAAAAAATTCTTGAGGGAATAGGAGTAGAAGAACAGGCGAAATCTGTGGCCAGGATGGCATCCTGCGAGCCGATTAGCAATCGGCACCCTCAGCGTGTGGTTGGCACGGCGATGATATTCGTCGCTTCTTTGCCAGCTAAGAACCGTTGGTGGAAAAAACGAATCGCATATAAAGAACAGCCAATGCCGACAGCTAGAACTGCATTGACGACAAGAACCGCGGCGGCGGTAGTCAGGAAGGCCAGCGCATCAACCCGGCGCATTCTGTTTAAGCGGCGCCAAGTGCTCCACTCCAACAAACAGATGCCTATATAAGCGGTCACGCCCGCCAGTGCCGGAATTGGGATATGCGAGATGTAGTTATTCCCCAAAATGACAAACCCCAAAATAAAGAGCCCGTGAAAAACATTCGACATGCGGGTCACTCCACCGCAGCGCACGCTTGCCAGGCTACGAGCCGGAATGCCCACGCTCATGGGCGCGGCAAAAACGCCCGCCACCATGTTGGCAATCCCGTAGGCGCCAATTTCCCCGTCGGCGTCCGCGATCTTCAAATGCTGATGGCGTCCGCGAAAATGCTCCACCACGCGCGATGTCAGCAAAATATTCACGCTCGCCACAAAGGCGAGCCCGAAACCCGCGGGAATCACCTTTAAAACGTCCGTGGGCGTCCACGCAAAGCCGACGAAGGGCGGAATTTCTAACGGCAACTTGCCCACTTCGCGTTGATGAAGCCCAAAAGTAAGCGCCACGGCAACCGCCGCCAGCACGCCAATCAGGGGAGCTGGGGCGCGCGGAAGAAAGTGCGCGGTCGAGAGTGCCGCCGCGATGACGGCTCCGCTAATGATCACCGCGCTCCATTGCGTCTCGGCAACGTGCGAGAGCACCTGCCAGCTCTGGTAAATCATGTTGTTCGAGGTGCGGTCAACCACCGCTTTCACGCCCAGCATGACGCCCATTTGCGACAGAAACATCATGGCGCCGATGCCGCAAGAGAAACCGGTCACCACCGGCTGCGGCACTTTGTGGATATGGCGGGCCAGCCGGAGAAACGAAAACACCAGCATGAACACCGATGCCACAATGCAGACCTTGGCCGCGCCGCCGATGCCCTGCGAACGGACTGCTTGCGAAATAAACGGAACGGTAGCGCTCGCGGTGCCGCCAATCAACACCGGATTACGCCCTAACAACGCGGTGATCGGCGCAGTCGAAATGGACGTGACCAAGCCAAGAACCGGCGGCAGGCCCATCATGTTCGCCATCGCCAGACCATAAGGCAAGGCGATCAAGGCCGCGATAGCCCCGCCAGCTAAGTCGCCAGCCAAGAACTTCCAGCTATATTGAAAACGAAACTGTTTCACGCAGCTATGGTGGCGCAGGCGCTTCCGCCTACGAAATGCTTACGCGTAGACTTTATCGAAGGCGTTTTTGAACTTGCCCATTTCCTCTTTAGTGCCGACGGTGACGCGAACCCATTCCGGCCATACCGGCCAGACGCGTCCGATGTACACCTTCTGCTCCGCCATGGCCTTCCAGAATTCCTTGCCCGGCCGCTTCGCGTTCAGCATGAAGCAGTTGCTTTCCGACGGGATAAACTCCACGTTCTTCTTCGTGAGGAAGTCGAAAGTGTCGGTGCGGACGTCGCCCATGATCTTGCGGCGATAATCGACCAGCGTCTTCACGTTCAAGCTGGCCGTCGCGCCCACCATGGCCGTGATCGGCATCTGGCCTGCGCTGAATGGGCGAATCTTTTCGAGAATGTCCGGCCGGGCGATCGCCGCACCGGCGCGCAATCCCGCCATGCCATACAGTTTCGAGAATGTGCGCAATACCACGACATCTTTGTCCTGCGCCACCAAGTCCGTGCATTTCACGGCGTTCGGTGAAATGTGGATATAAGCTTCGTCAACGAGCACAATGGAGCCCGCTGGTTTGTTTTGCACCAGCCATTCGATATCGGCCCGGCTAGTGAGCGTTCCAGTTGGATTGTTCGGATTACAGATGTAATAAAGACCGCCGTTCGGCGCTGCCGCCAGCATGGCCTTTACATCGTGGTCCCAGGTACCTTTGCGCAATGGCACCAATACGGTTTTCGCGCCAATGAAGTTGGCAGCACGCCCACCCGCTTCATAACCCGGATCGGCAGCCACAAAAGCCCGGTCCTTCGAACAGAACCCAAGTACGGCTTGATGCAGCGGTGCGCTGGACCCCGCAAAAACTTCAACGTAGCCATCGCCCCAGCCCTTGCCGGCTTTCACGCCTTCCTGCTCCGCCAGCACTGCGGACAATTGGTCTGTCAGATCGTACATATAACGGCCGCCGCTCTTGATGATGTTATGGATCGCGTCGGCGGCCTCGGGACATGGTCCGAGTGGATTCTCATTCGCGTCAATCTTCACCGCATCGGGAGGAATATTGCGCACCCTCGATAATTGAGCCAATGCGGGCTCGTTATAAAACGGCAGGGCGGCCCCGGCCGTCACCAGACTGGCGATCCGTCCAAAGTTCCTGCGTGTAAAACCCCGGCTCATCAGGTCGACCTTTTGATCCGCATTCAAAACTGCTGGCATATCTCTCCTTTGTTAACTAATGGCTAACCAAAAGTTTCGTCTATTATTTCACAAATTGACGTCTGTGGGCTGCAACGGGGAGCAAATCGTTTACAGAACGAGACTCGTGGGAGCAGGGGGTTTAGCGAAAGCGCCGAACATTCCGCGAGTCCAATCTTACTTTGGAAGTGTAACACTCCGAATCTGAGTCGGAAGCGTCAGCGACCTCATTCGCCAGTTGCAGGGAATGCCGTGGCCTTACTGGCGTTCCGTCAGACCGCGTCGCAGAGATTCGCCCACCACGCTAGGAATCGCTAGCTCGCCGTACAAAAGTTCCCGAGCCGAGAGGCTCTTCTTTGTTAGACCTTCTTTTGTATGGGCTTTGAGGCCTGCAATCATATGGTATAGCTCATGGGCCATGACGATGCCCAGCGCCTTGCCGAACGCCGCTTGATGCTTTTCAGGACTACCCAGCCCGGTGACGCGCTGCAGGCACTGGCGGACGCGATCGCATTCCACTGCGCCAAAATGGAGGATCTCTCCATTGCTCGAATATGCCATCGCCAGCGGGCCTTGCTCGTCCGGCAGTTCGCCCACCGGCGCAGGCTTGCCTTTCATTGAGCAGGAGCCTTTCATTTCGAAAACAACCACTTCTGAAAATTCAGGATAGGGCGGCAGTTCGCTACGCAGCATCACGTCTACATCGAGCCCCGCGGGTTCCAGCAGATTCGTGAGTTCATGCCGCAAAGCCACCACTGAGGCTTCAGAATGAGGCTTTTCAAAATTCACCACCACGGTTACTTTCCGGGTGGCGGCCGGGCATAACGCCACACAGAACAACATCAACGCAACGGAGCGCATATTTTTCTCTTACCTGGAGAACTCTTCGGTACTCTCGGGCCATACAATAGCCCCAACTGGGGGGCTTCTGCCGTCCCATCATATAGTAGGTGGGCTGAGACGGGAAAACATTTAAAGAAAGGGGCACAATTCAGGCGCTCGCAAACTCGCGAGGTCTATACACCCACCTGGTAGCCCGCAGTAAAGGGGGAAAGGTCACGCTCAAATTGAAGCCGGGCACGTATACTGCCTGGTGGTTTTCAGCCTTAAGCGGTGAGACAGTCTGGGCGCTATGCTTACTCCAGCAATTTCTCGAGCTTCGAACCGGGAATAATCATCGTTTCGTTTCGTTCCGGCCCATTCGAGACCGATCCAATCTCCACCCCGGTGCGCTCCTCCAAAAACTTCAAATAGCTCTGCGCCGCCTTGGGAAGCTTGTCCATTTGCGCAATACCCTGGGTCTTAGTTCGCCAACCCGGCAAGCGTTCAAATACCGGTTTAATCACTTCCATCCGGCGCGTGCTGGCCGGCATTTCGTAGACTACTTTGCCGTCCACTTCATAGGCCACACAAACCGGAATTTCCTTCAATTCGTCGAGCACGTCGAGCTTCGTAATGATCAAACTATCGAAGCCATTCACCTCGGCTGTATAGCGCAGCAGCGGCACATCAAACCAGCCGCAGCGTCGCGGCCGGCCAGTGACTGAACCGAATTCATTGCCCCGCCGCCGAATCTCCTCGCCCAGCTCGGTCAAATCCTCCGACGGAAAAGGCCCCGCGCCCACCCGCGTAATGTATGCCTTCGACACGCCCACAATGCCATCAATCCTATTCGGCGGCACGCCTGTTCCCGTGCAAGCGCCACCCGCCGCCGCGCTCGAGCTGGTCACAAAAGGATACGTCCCAAAATCGATATCGAGCATGGTGCCTTGCGCGCCTTCAAACAAAACGCTTTTGCCCTCGCGAATCAAGCCGTTCAGCAAATGCTGCGTGTCGCACACCAGCGGCCGTATCTCCTCCGCATATTGCTTGTATTGCTCAAGGATCTCCTTGAAATCCACCCGATCCGTGAGTTTGAACGCGTCGGCAATCAGCTGCTTATCTTCCGCCAGCGCGCGATAGAGCTGCTCGAAATCGCTATCCACCAAGTCCGCCACCCGAATGCCGCGCCGCGCAATCTTGTCTTCGTAACAGGGGCCAATGCCGCGCGACGTAGTGCCAATGGCAATGCGGCCTTCGCGCCCTTCCGAAATTTTTTCGAGCGTCCTGTGAAACGGAAAAATGACGTGCGCCCGGTTACTGATCTTCAGTTGCGGCTTAACATCAACCCCCATCGCCTCCAGGCCATGAATCTCTTCGAGCAAAGCTTTGGGGTCGATCACCACTCCATTGCCGATCACCGCCTGCACCCCGGCTCTCAGCACGCCGCTCGGAATCAGCTTGAGCACGAATTTGCGTTCACCGATATAGACCGTGTGCCCAGCGTTATGGCCGCCTTGATAGCGCGCCACCGCATGAAACTTCTCGGAAAAGAGGTCGACGATTTTGCCTTTGCCTTCATCGCCCCATTGCGCTCCCAGAACGATCAAATTGCTCATGGATTTGGCTGTGCCGGCCCAAAACTCCCGATTGTACCGCAGCCGGCCTAGGTGGGCAGGCTTCAGCCTGCCGGTGTCCGTCCTCATTGCGCGCCCCCTGTGTTACCCTTTTCACGATGCAGATGTGTGGCGTCTTCAAGGCGCTAGGTCCTGATGTTTTTCACAACCTCGTGCGTGGCATCTCAATCGGCAAGCTGAAAACCTACCAGGTTTATGAGCGTTTCAAAGCCCGCGCCCGGCTGGTAAAGCTCAACTCCGAAGCTTTGCGCAAAGCCGAACCCAAGTTCTGGGCGCGCCTGGA
>Ga0302325_10011627_pt1 | contig 18946 bp, 18 predicted proteins | sample Palsa_T0_2_FD_201948 | JGI IMG/M metagenome (GOLD analysis project Ga0302325, IMG submission 201948) | Peat permafrost microbial communities from Stordalen Mire near Abisko, Sweden - Palsa_T0_2 | ecosystem: Environmental > Terrestrial > Soil > Palsa > Peat permafrost | place: Sweden: Abisko...
GGGTCAGCCGCATTCGCTTCTGTTCGGCTTCCCACACTTCGGACTCTTTCACCCGGTACCGAATGATCAAACTCACCAGCGCCGGGATGACGCTCAGTCCGAACAGCCAGCGCCACGACAACCCCAGCCAGTCCATCACCAACAGCGATGCCACCGTCGCCAGCAGATATCCGAATGCGTAGCCCTCTTGCAGCAGACCGGAGAAGAACCCGCGACGCTCGGCGGGCACTTTCTCCATCGCGAGCGCGGCACCCAGACCCCATTCGCCGCCCATGCCGATGCCGTACAGCAGTCGCAGGATCACCAGCACGGTGAAGTTAGGCGCGAAGGCGCACAGGAAGCCGACCGTCGAATAGAACACCACATCGACCATCAGCGGCAGGCGCCGGCCGACCCGGTCGGCCCACAGTCCGAACAGCAATGCACCCACCGGGCGCATGAGCAGCGTGGCCGTGGTCAGGAACGCGACTTCGGTTTTGGTGTGGTGGAAGGTCTTGGCGATGTCGGCGTAGACGAGCACGACGAGGAAATAGTCGAAGGCGTCCATCGTCCAGCCCAGCAGCGCTGCGATGAACGAGTTGCGCTGGTCGCCGGTGAGTGGCTGGTTTCGCGGCACGCGCACCATCTAACCGTGTGGCCGGGCAGAAATCAGGTCTTCTCGATGTCGTCCCAGAGCTCGATCATGGTGTGCAGGATCTGCTCGGCGAAGCCCAGCCCAGCGAGGTGACTTTCCCCGGACAGCGTGGTGAGCACGGCATCGGGCAACTTGCTGACGACGTGTTGCCCATGGGCGAACGGCACGATGTGGTCGCGGTCGCCGTGCCACCAGCGCACCGGAATCTTCACCTGGTCCAATCGGAATCCCCAGTCCTTCGCGAAGACAATGACATCGGCGAACGGGGCAGACAGTTGTCTGCGGGAACCGTTGAGCAGGTCGTCGAGGAACATCGCCTTGAACTCCGGACGCACCAGCAGCCGCCGGTCGCCTTCCGGGGAGACCCGTGCGTAGAGGTAGAGCGCGGGCTCGGCGACCGGCTTCAGCAGGCGGATGAAGCCGGCTGCCGCCAAGCGGATCGGGAGTCCGGCTACCTTGAGCAGCGGCGCCACCTGCGACCCGAGTGACATCAGTCCGCCGCTGATGGCGTCCGCGCCGACTGTTGGGGCCACGCCGCCCAGCACCCCGACCGCGACGATCCGATCGGGCATTGCGGCCGCACACCCCAGCGTGTAAGGGCCGCCACCGGACAGACCGATCACGGCCATCTTGTCGATGCCCAGGGTGTCGGCCACCGTGCGCAAGTCGTCGGCGAATGCGACGACGTTGTCATATTGATGGGGCGTGGACGCACCGATGCCGGGTCGGTCGATTCCGATCAGGCGGATGTGATTTTCCTCGGCATAGACGCGGGCCTCGGCTGGGATCTGCCGTCGCGCACCGGGGGTGCCGTGCAGCCAGAAGATGGCGCGGCCCTGCGGGTCACCGAACTCGGCGAACCCCAGCTGTCGATCGTCGCCGACCGCGATGTTGCCCTCCAGCTTTGGACGGGCGATTGCGAAGGCCATTACCGCAGTGTTACACGGTCAAGGCGCGCCCATTCCAGTTACCCGACTACTGGCACTCGTAGAGTAAAGACTGCTAGACATGTGCAGGCGCACTATTGTCATGCGGGTCGACGCTGTTACCGACACCCTCTTCGATGTAGCTTCCACCGGATCGGAAGTTGGTGACAGGTCGTTACGAACTTAGCTGGAAACAATCACAGAATTGAGGGGCCCATGGGCGAATTCGATCGGCACGAAGGCGAAGCGCAAACCATAGTGAGTCTCGCCGAGGCGGCGATGCACATGTACCGGGCTGCGATCGACTCGCTGCCCTTTCCCGAGGACAAGAAGTTTCAGAAGCGAGCCGACGTAGTTCTCACCGGGCTGCGCAAGCTTCGCGCGGCGTTGACGGAAGCGGCAAGCCACAGTAGGTCCACTCCCGCGGTCATGATTGCGCTCAGCGACGTTCGGCAACGCTACGACGATCTGATGGAGCGCACTGCCGATGCCCCCGGATCAACGCTCGGCCAGCAGCTCTACAACGCCCGGGTGCACGCCAAGCTGACCGCGCAGGAGGCGGCCAACGGAGTCGGGCTTCCACCCGGTCTGCCCGACCAGCTCGAGGACGGGGCGACGCCCACCGACGACGAGACGCCGTTGGTCGAGCAGCTGATTGCCACGATCCGGATCGTGGCAGGCCTGGACGACGCCAAATTCGAGCCCGAGCCGCCGTCGGTCGAGGAGCACGTCAACGACTGGGATAAGGCACTGGCCTTGAACGGCGCCGGCGACGAGGCTAACGCAGCTCACTAACGGCAGCCGTCACCGAATGGTCAGGCCGGTCAGCGCCCGACCGATCACAAGGCGCTGAATCTCGCTGGTGCCTTCAAAGATCGTGAAGATCTTGGCATCTCGGTGCATGCGCTCGACCGGGTAATCGCGTGTGTAGCCGTTGCCGCCGAGGATCTGGATCGCTTCGTCGGTCACATAGACCGCGGTCTCGCTGGCGAAGAGTTTTGCCATCGAGCCCTCGGCTGAGGTGAACGCCTTGTCGTTGCGCTGCATCCAACTGGCCCTCCAGACCAGCAGCCTGGACGCGTCGATGCGGCTTTTCATGTCGGCCAACTTGAAAGCGATGGCCTGGAATTCGGCGATCTTGCGGCCGAACTGTTCGCGCTGGCGAGAGTATTCCAGCGCGTACTCGTAGGCAGCGCGGGCGATGCCCAAGGCCATTGCGCCGACAATCGGACGGGTGCGCTCGAACGTCATCATCGCGGCCTGACTCGAGGTGCGATGGCCTTCCCGGATCTTGGCGATCCGGCGCTCGAAGCGCTCTCGTCCGCCGAGGATGAGCTCACCGGGGAGGTGGACTTCGTCGAGCACCACTTCGGCGGTGTGCGACGCCCTGATGCCGTGCTTTTTGAATTTCTGCCCCTGATACAGGCCCTTGGTGCCGGGCGGCACGATGAACGTCGCCTGCCCCCGAGTGCCCAAATCGGGCTCGACCGACGCCACCACCACGTGGACGTTGGCGATTCCACCGTTGGTCGCCCATGTTTTAGTGCCATTGATAATCCACTCATCCGCGGCCTCGTCGTACTTTGCTCTGGTGCGGACCGCTCCGACATCAGAACCTGCGCCGGGTTCGGAAGAACAGAACGCGGCCAACTGTGGATCGCCCGGGCTGCCGAACATCTGCGGCAGCCACTCGCCGATCTGCTGCGGCGTGCCGTTCGCTGCCAGTGCGGCCGCGGCAAGCCCGGTGGCCATGATGGACAACGCGATGCCGGCGTCGCCCCAGAACATTTCTTCGAAGACTGTCGGCATTCCGATGCCGCTGGCTTCGCCCGCCATTTGAGCGAACAAGTCGGGCGTGTAGAGCCCGACTTTGGCGGCTTCTTGGATGACCGGCCACGGGGTCTCTTCGCGCTCGTCCCACTCCGCTGCCGCGGGCCGGATCACCGACTCCGCGAATTCGTGCACCCAGTCACGGACCTGCACCACTTCGTCGGACAACTCCAGCGAAAAGGTCGCGTCCATTACGGCTCCCATCAGTTGTTGCGCCCGCATTGGGTGGCCGGTTGTACCGGCTACTGCGACATACAGTAAACGTTTGTATACTGAGTGGACAAACCGGCAGCTCCGCCAGGAGGCTACATGCAGCGCAGCGATGTGCGGGCCGTTGGCGAGCTGGCGGGGGAGGCATCGTCGGTGCTGACGACGTTGGTGCGAGGGATGCACGCCGGCATAGCCAGTCGGGTATTCGACGCGATCGGGCCAGCGGCCACGCCGACCAGGATGATTCACGACGGGTTGACCCAGGCGATCTACGCCACCGTGGACCACGGGATTCGCGGAGCGACCCACGCCGCAGGCGTAGTGGCTGCCGAAGTCTGGGGCAACGAGGCCGACGAGGCTCTCGAATCACGTAGCGATTCCGCCGCGGCTGTGATAGCCGCAGTCAACGGTTTGTATGGCGACGAGTTGACCGAGCGCGAGAACCCGCTCGCCGGCCCAATGGTGATTCGACGCGGCGACAAACCCGTGGCGCTGACGACCGAATCTCTCGCGGCGGCATATCCGGCGGCTAGCAATCGGGGTTGCCGTCTTCGTGCACGGCTGGTGCCTCACCGAGAGGTCTTGGTCTCGGCGGCCGCGCGAAGGCCAAGACAGCCTCAGCTATGGCGAACGGCTGCACGACGAGCTGGGATTCACCCCGGTTCTGCTGCGGTATAACACCGGACTCCATATCTCCGTCAATGGCCGCACGCTCGCCGAAATCCTCGACCTCTTGCATGACCAATGGCCGGTTCCCATCACCGAACTCGTGCTCGTAGGCCACTCGATGGGCGGTCTGGTGGTGCGCAGCGCGTGCCACTATGGCGTCAAGGGCGTCGAGCAACACCATGGATGGACCGACGCCGTCAGTCATGTCGTGTGCCTTGGCTCGCCGCATTTGGGGGCGGATCTGGAAAAAGGCGTGAACATCGCGTCCTGGGCGCTGGCTCGGCTGCCCGAAACCCGTGCGATCGCAACCTTTTTGAACGCTCGCAGCGACGGGATCAAGGATCTACGTTATGGCGCGTGCATCGATGAGGACTGGCGCGACGCCGATCCCGATGAGTTTCTGCGTGATCGTTGTCAGGAGGCGCCGTTCTTGCCCCACGCCACCTACCACTTCGTGTCGTCCACCGTCGCCCCGCCGCTGCTCGGGATGATGGCCGGCGACCATCTTGTGCGATCGAAAAGCGCTGCTGGCCTAGGTAAGTTGCGTCGAATTCCGTTCGACGCCGAGCACGGGCTGACGCTAAGCGGCCTGAATCACTTCGACCTGCTGAATCACCCGCTGATCTATGTGAAGCTGCGGGACTGGCTGACCCAATCACCGCCGGCTGGCAACGGCGATGTGCGCCGCGACATCAGCGGCGACGGCTAGGGTCTCCGGGGAGTCGGCTGCTGAATAGCGACCGGCGACAGCGTCATAGACCGCCCCGGCGATCGATCCGTGGTCGGCGGATAACTCGACCACCTGCACCGGCCAGTTGTGCTGCCGCAGGGCCGCGGCGAAGTCGCGAGTCACCGAGATCGGGATGACGCGGTCGGCGAGGCCGTGCATGAGGGTGAACGCACAGCGCCGCGCCCCGACTTGCACCTGGGCTGCCGGGACGAGACCGAAGATCGGATCGGCCACCATGAACGCACCGGCGAGGCAGACAGTGTGTGCAAAACGGATGCCGAGCCGCTGCGCCTGGACCGTCAGGCCCGCTGCGGCCACACCTCCCATCGACCAGCCCACCAGCACCAGGCCGTCAGGGTTGTCGGCCCACGCACGGGCGAAGTGCACCGAGCGCAGCAGGTCGGCCTGACCGCCGTCGTCGGCGTGTGAATCCCAGTCGGGGACCACAACGCCCACGCCGTGACCGGCCAGTAACTCGGCGAGCGGCCGCACCGAGGAGCGCGCGTCGGGCTGCTGGCCGTGCCACAGCAGAACCGTCGGTTGCGACGAGTTGCCGAAAACGTCGGCCAGCCGACCGGCAGCGTATTCGGCGGTCTCCATGCCCGAGATGTTGTCCAGCGGCTAAAGCGTCACGGCGTCGGTGCCGAGGGTGGGGGTGCGGGTGCGCCGCCTCCGATAAGCGTGTTGAGGATGCCCAACGACAAGCCTGCCTCCGCCGGCGACTTGCCCGGATCAGGGACGGCCGCGTCGTTCTTCTGCCAAGCCTGGCAGCCGTCGGTCTTGAACGTTTTATCGGTCGCGTCGATCTTCACAACCTGCGGCTTCTTGCTCATGGCGTTATCGATCGGCTGTTTCGCATCGTCGCCGAGCCGCTTCCAATAGCAGACGCCGGTGCCGACTGGGCCGGCCGACGTGTAGACGCCGGGAACGATGTCGGTTCCGACCGCGAACACACCGTCGTGGTCGATCGTGGTCTTCGGGCCAGCGGGGGGTGTTCCGGGGGCCGGCACGGGCGCGGACGGGTCAGCACTGGCGAGGCCGGCTGCGGCACCCCAGCCCAGCACAACAAGCGCCGCAGCGGCGATAGTGGTCGACTTCGAGGTCACGAATAGCAGCATACGGATTTTGCGCGAACTGTGCCGCGACGGAATTTCGCGGCTAAGCGATTTTGTTGAGCAATGGCAGCAATAGCCGGCGGCGCGCGGAGTTCACATCTGCGAAGTAGTGCAGCGCCTCGTGCACCGAGGCGACGGTGAGAAAAGTCCGGTCCTCGCGCGTGATCAGCAGTGCCCGCGACACCGCGGCGCTGGGCAGCACCGCCCACTCCAACCCAGCGGCGCTGCAGGCGTCTTCGAGGCGGTAGAGGAGCCGAACGCTGTGCGCGGGGAAGCGCTTGACACCGGAAAGATCGACGACAAACGGCTTGTCCGGCAAGATGAAGCGCTCCGCGTGCTCGCTGACTCGATCCAGGTTGTCGGCGTTGACGGAGCCACTGATCGTCACCACGGTTGCCAGGTGGCGACATTGCGCGCGCACCGCGGCGCCGCCGCAGTCGACCGGCAGATGGGCGTACCGGGGCGACAAGTACGAAGCTTCCGAAGCAATCGAATCAGTCATGAACGTCCCCGTTTCTCAAACCTTGTTTAGCAACTGGCTGTTAGGCATCTCCCCAACCTGTTTCAGACGCTAATTGCCTAATTTAAGGTCACTGGGTGCAGCGGCTAATACTTCGCTAAGAAACGTTTTTCGCTTATGTTTCAGGGCCGTTCCAGGGCTGTTCCAAGCCCAAGGGTCAGCAGTGTTCCCAGCTGTCCCAGAAGGTCACCGTCTCTGCCGGTGGTCGCGAGGCGGGCCGGAAGTCGGTGCCAATCGTGTACGCCACCGGGAAGAGTGCGGCCTGGGTGACGGTGGCCGGGATTCCCAGCAGTTCGGCCACCTCCCGCTCCTTGGCCAAATGCATTGTCGTCCAAACCGATCCGAGACCGCGGGACCGCAGCGCGAGCAGAAAGCTCCAGCCGGCCGGAATGATCGACGCCCACGCCGACGCGGCGAGCAACATGTTCGAGTTGTCGATGCGGTTGTCCAGGCACGGGATGACGTGCACCGGAACTTGCCCCAACGTGTCAGTCAGGCTGAAGGCGCTGGCATAAACGCGCTGGGTTTGCGGATCGGACGTCTCTTTGGCGGCATAGGCAAGATACTCAGCGCCGACGCTGCGATAGATGTCGGCGATCGCGGCGCGCTTGTCGGCGTCGGTGATGACGAGCCACCGCCAGTCCTGTGCATTGCTTGCCGTGGGCGCCTGCATCGCCAGCTGTATGCACTCGAGGATCACCTCACGACCGACCGGCCGGGTCAGGTCAAGGCGTTTGCGGACCGACCGGGTGGTAGTCAGCAATTCGTCGACGGATGCGAGGTCCACAGTTTATTGCCTCCCTTTCACAAGCTGTTGGTGCGGTTCAGGATTCGGTCAGCTTGAGCCGCCATGTCGGCGACGATGTCGGCCGCCGGGCGAACTCTGTCGACGCGACCGATGGCCTCGCCGACGAGTATGGCGGCGGCACTGAAATCCTCGGCGGCGACGGCTGCTTCGAAGGTGCTCACCGCTTCGGGCAGCGACGACCGCAGTTCTGCTTCGTTGCCATGCCAGCCGTCGACGAACGGGTTGCTCAACGCCCGCTCGTTGTATTCGGGCGGCCAATCCAGCCGCCGCACAAGGTCATAGATCTTCGTGCGGTAGGTGTCGTCACCGCTGGCGCCGATAGCCCGCTCGTGTGCGCGCGGCGACACCAGCGCCTCGGGCGAGGCCCAGAACCTGGTGCCCACCAGCACGCCGTCGGCTCCGAGGACCAGCGCCGCCGCCAATCCACGTCCGTCGGCGACGCCGCCCGCAGCCAGCACCAGCGTTTCGGGGGCCCGTTCGGCGGCTAGGTCCACGACGTCGGGCACCAGCGTGAAAGTCGACCGGACCGTCATTCCGTGCCCACCGGCTTCGCTGCCCTGGGCGGCCAGAATCTCCGCACCGGCGTCCAAGGCCTGTCGCGCGTGGTCGAGAGTCTGAACCTGCGCGATCAGCGCAATGCCGGCCGCGTGGATACGGTCTGCGAACGGTTGGAGGTCACCGAAGGACAACATGATCGTCACCGGTTGCCGCTCCAGCGTCTTATCGAGCAATTCTGGTTGACGGGCCAGGCTCCAGGTGATGAAGCCACATCCCACCTTTTGCCCCTCGGCCAGCCCGAACTCGCGCTGTAACCAGTCCGAGTCGCCGTAGCCGCCGCCGATGAAGCCCAGTCCGCCGCTCGACGTCACGGCCGCAGCGAGCCGGCCGCCCGAGATCAGCGCCATCGGAGCGGACAGGATCGGGTGTTCGATGCCGAAGAACTCGGTGAGACGGGTTTTCACGTGAGCTCTCCGGTGAGAAATTGGGCCCGCCCGTAGCCGAACGACCAGTCGTCATCGCCGTTGTCGGTGATCGAGATGACCAAGTCAGCCGGGTCGAGCCCGCATCGCGTGGCGAGGTTGGCGGCAACCAGCTCATAAAAGCGTTGCTTCTTTTCCGGTGAACGACGCCGGCTCACTACGTGCAGGACAACGAGCTGCGAGGAGCGGTCGATTCCGAGACCGGTATCCCAGACCACGATCTCGTGAGCCGGGTGCGTGCGCACCACTTGATAGCGATCGCGAGGGGGCACCCCGAATGCCTCCACAACAGCGTCGTGTATCGCATCCAACAGCGCCCGGATCTCCGCAGGCGCGCGACCTTCGATGAGGTCGACATACAACAGCGGCATGGTGTTGACGCTAGCCGTTGACACCATGCCTGCCTGCGGCAATGCCACCGCTTTCTATTCCAGCCACACCGGGTCGACGACTCGCGATCGAACCATCGCACTGATAACCTGCCATCGCACCAGTGGCCTCACGGAAAGAATGTTGTGCGCAGCGGAGAGATCAAGGCCCTGACAGGACTTCGCATCATCGCCGCCGTCTGGGTAGTTCTCTTTCATTTCCGCCCGTTGTTGCGCGACGCGGCGCCCGGGTTCCGCGACGCGCTCGCGCCCGTACTCAACTGCGGAGCACAGGGTGTGGACCTGTTCTTCATGCTCAGTGGGTTCGTGTTGACCTGGAACTATCTGGATCGGATGGGCGGATCCTGGTCGACGCGCGCCACCGTGCACTTCTTATGGCTGCGGTTGGCCAGGGTGTGGCCGGTGTATCTAGTCACCCTGCACCTGGCCGCGTTGTGGGTGATCTTCACCCTGCATGTCGGTCACGTGCCGTGGCAGGATCTCAGCCGGTTCAACGCGATCAGTTACGTGCGTCAGGTGCTGCTGGTCCAGCTGTGGTTTCAGCCGTTCTTCGACGATTCGAGCTGGGACGGGCCCGCGTGGTCGATCAGCGCCGAGTGGTTGGCCTACGTGATGTTCGGACTGCTGGTGTTGGTGATCTTCCGGATGGTGCACGCGACCCGAGCACGAAACCTTATGTGGCTGGCGGTCGGCGCGTCGCTACCCCCGGTAGTGATGTTGCTGGTGAGCGGCCAGTTCTACACGCCCTGGAGCTGGCTGCCGCGCATCGTCATGCAGTTCACCGCCGGAGCACTGGTCGCTGCCGCTGTCAGCAGATTGCAGCCCACGGATCGCGGGCGCCGCCGCGCCGGCTACGCCTCCGCGCTGCTGATCGCCGGCGTCGTAGGCCTGCTCTACTTGTTTGACGCGCATCCGCTGCACGGTGTTACGGACACTAGCGGCCTGGTTGACGTGCTGTTCGTGCCGCTGGTGATGACGCTGGCGATCGGCACGGGCAGCTTGCCGGCGCTGCTGTCCACCCGGGTGATGGTCTTCGGCGGGCAAATCTCGTTCTGCCTGTACATGGTTCACGAGCTGATGCACACAGCGTGGATATGGGCCGCCGAGCAGTTCCAGCTCACGCTGCAGGGGAATGGCGGGAAGCTGATCGTCGCCGGCCTGCTGGCGATCACGGTGATTGCCGCGATTGTGCTCTATTACGTCGTCGAGGAGCCCGCTCGCCGGTGGATGCGCAGGATGGTCGACGGCCGGCTGGAGGCCGAAGCTGAGACCAATCCAGCAGCACATGCAACGGGCGGCAAGCTGCAATCGATCGACGGAGCCCCGGACGGGCGAGCGGGGCGATCCAAGCCGTTCTCGGCGCGCGCGGGTTGAAAAACCTGGTAGCGCGAACCATGCTGCACCGCACCTGATCAAGTACCATTTCCTTGGCGCGAGACCGCGGGTGTCCCGCGCCCGTCGACGAACGTGGGGCTTCGCCAGCTCCTGATCGGCTGCCACTCGGCGTCCAGCTGGACGACAGTGCGGCGACAGCGAAATTCGTCGTTGCGCTCATGTGATGCCGCTAGTACGGGTACGAGGTGGTGGACAGTGCAGGTAACGGTGAGTCGTCTGGCCACAGTGCTGATCTCCGTCGCGGTTGTGACCGGAATAGTCAGCCACCGCCCCGCCTGCACACGGCCCTATCAGACGGTGGCCCGTGAAACCCCGATCGATCACGTTGCGGTGGTCGGGGATTCCTACACCACTGGTACCGATCAGGGCGGTTGGGGATCGAACGCATGGACCAGCCGCACCTGGTCGACGCTGGCAAGCCAGGGTGTTCAGGTCGCGGCCAACGTCGCATCCGAGGGCAGGGCGGGCTACGTCGTTCGCGGTGACCATGGCAGCATCTTCGAAGACCTGACCAACCGAGCCGTTCAACCCGACGATGCGCTCGTCGTGTTCTTCGGCTCCCGCAACGACCACGGCGTGGCCTACACACGGCTGGCGGCCCTGGCGCACGACAGCTTCGACCTGGCCCGCCGCATCGCTCCTTCGTCGAAGTTGCTGGTAATCGGCCCGCCGTGGCCGACCGCCGATCCGCCGTCGGACGTGCTCCAAGTCCGCGACACCCTCAGCGATCAAGCCCACGACGCGGGTGCGACGTTCATCGACCCGATCAGCGACGGCTGGTTCGTCGACAGGCCCGAACTGATCGGCCCCGACGGTGTGCATCCCACCGACGCCGGACATGCCTACATGGCGGAAAAGATCGCGCCGTTGATTCACGCCCAGTTGTCCAGGCGAAGCTGACCAGTCGCACCGCCATAAATCGCGCAGGCATTCAGCACGTTTTGCTGTCCGCGAGCCGTCCAACGGGTTTAAAGTTCGGGCAACTCGACTGCTAGGGGACCTCGAATGGCCAAGCTCAGGTTTGGGTATTTCATCGCTCCGTTCCACCGCGCGGGCACAAACCCGACGCTCGCCCTGCAACGCGACCTGGAGTTCGTCCAACACCTCGACGCGCTCGGCTTCGACGAAGCGTGGATCGGTGAACATCACTCGGCGGGCAGCGAAATCATCGCCTCACCCGAGATCTTCATCGCCGCCGCCGCGGAACGGACCAAGTGGATCAAGCTCTGCACCGGGGTGATTTCGCTGGCGTACCACAATCCGCTCTGGGTCGCCGACCGGCTCATGATGCTGGATCACCTCACCCACGGTCGCGTCATCGGTGGGGTCGGACCTGGTTCGCTGCCCACCGACTCGTCGATGATCGGGCTGACCCCCACCGATACCCGTGAGCTGCTGGAGACGAACCTCGACATCGTGGTCCGCCTGCTCGCGGGAGAGACCGTATCGGCCAAGACAGCAACGCATGATCTGCACGACGCCAAGCTGCAGCTGGCCCCGTACTCCGAAGGTGGCGTCCCGCTGGCCGTCGCGGCGGTCGCCTCGCCAACGGGGGCGCGGCTGGCCGGCAAGTACGGCATCGGGCTGCTGTCCATCGGGGCCACCCTGACCATCGAGGGCTTCAACGCGCTGCAGTATCACTGGGACATCGTCGAAGAACGCGCGGCGGCGTTCGGCACCCAGGTCGATCGCAGAAATTGGAGCCTGGTCGGGCCGTTCCATGTCGCCGAGACCGACAAGCAAGCCCGCGAAGATGTGAAATTCGGCCTCGCGTCGTGGTTCCGCTACTTCCAGAAGGTGGCCGCGTTCCCGCAGATGACCATGCCGGGTGAGCAGATCGACGAGATGATCGATGTCATCAACGACAACGGCGCCGGTGTGATCGGCACGCCCGAGCGGGCAAGGGCACAGGTGCAGCGGATGTGGGATCAATCCGGCGGGTTCGGCTGCATGCTGCAGATGGGCCACGAGTGGGCCAATCCGGCAGCCACCAGACGGTCGGCCGAATTATTCGCCGCGGAAGTAATGCCGCATTTTCAGGGCCAGGCGCAGCCGACGTTGGATGCCGCCGCGCGCGCCAGCGAGGTGCGGGAAGGCCTCGCGCAGTCCCAGAACCAAGCCGTCGAACATATGACCAAGAAGTACCAGGACGAAATCGCCTCACAATAACGTCCTTGGGCTCAGAGTGCCGCGACCGCGAACCACGGTCGCAGCACGCGACGAAGTTCCTCAACCTCTGGTTCGGGCGCCGACGAAGCCCACGCGACGTAGCCGTCCGGGCGCACCAGCAGCGCCGTGGCAGCCACATCACCGGTTGGGCGTCCCGCGACAACGGTGAGCCGGTCTGCGATGTCAGTATCAGCAGCGGCCACGACCGCGCCCTCGGTGAGGTCGATCAGTAGCGGCCGACCACTGCGGGCGACCTCGGCTACCCGTTGAGTCGCACCGCCGCTCACGACGGCGAAATCGGGCACCCATCGTCCGACCAGCGGATGCGCCTCGGGTCCCACGTCGTAACGATTATCGTTGCCGGACAGCAGATCACTGAGCCGCTTAGCGTTGTTCGGATCCTCGAGTAACTCTGAGAAGAGGCCGCGCAGGGCGGTGACTTCTGTTCCGGGCCTTACCAGAGCCAGCTGGGCGCGGCTGTGCATGACGACACGCTCGCCGGCCGGCCGGCGCTCGGCCTCGTAGGTGTCAAGCAACACAGGATCGGCGCCATCGGCAATGACTGCGGCCAGCTTCCAGCCGAGATTCACCGCATCCTGCAGGCCAAGGTTCAGACCCGGCCCGCCCAGTGGAGAGTGGACGTGCGCCGCATCGCCGACGAGGAAGACCCGGCCCGACCTGTACGCCGAAGCGATCCTCGAGTTGATGCCGTAGAAACGGCGCAGGTCCAGCGGAGCATCCGGCGAGACCGGTCGCAGCGGCACGTCAGCTCCGAGCACCCGTTTCACGCTGGCCTCGATCTCGGCCAGGCTCACCGGCGTGTCGTCCTCGTCGTCGTCGTCGATCCGGTCCTCTTGGGCCGATGGTGCCAGTTCCATCGTGATGAGCATGGATCTGCCGGCGAGTCGACGGCAGGCGAAAACACCGTGCTCGGCGCGGTAGAACGGCGTGGGCGGGAGGCGACCCCAGCCGGGGATATCGAGCGTGCCGGTGATCGGGTCGACCCAGTCGTCGGGTGGCACCACTCCGAACGCCATCCGGGCTACCACGTCATGTGAGGTCATTCCCGGAAAATCGATGCCAGCGAGTTTGCGCGTCTGACTGGTACCCCCGTCCGCGCCGACGAGGTACTTCGCGGGCAGTTCATACGGGCCATCAGGACCGTCGACGTGCACGACGACACCGTCGGCGTCCTGGTCGAATCCGACCAGTCGGTGTCCCCAGCGCAGATCGGCGCCGTCGTCGCGGACCCGCTCGGCCAGAATTTGCACCAGGCGGGGTTGTTGGACGGGGACCATGAAATGCTGTGGATCCGGCACCTTCGTCAAATCCAGTGCGATGGCCGCGAACATCGCCCACGGGGACGGCTGAGGGGGATCGGGAGTTCCGGCCAGGACGCTGTACAGGCCGCGATGGTCGAGCAGCCGAACCGCTTGTCCGGTAATCCCGTTCGCGCGCCGTTGCGGGTTGGGTCCGGCCAGCGGCTCCAGCACGACGGGCCGCAAACCGGCCAATCCGAGTTCAGCGGCCAACATCAGCCCATTCGGGCCCGCCCCGGCGATGACGACGTCATTCATTTAGCCCAGCTTACTAGTGCTCGCGCCGGCCGCCAAGGACCAGGAGCGTAAGCTACGGCAACTGCAAAATGGCGGTCGCGACAGCCAGCCCCAGGCCGATCACCGCAGGGGCGGTGTCCGTCACGCTGTCGGATGCTCGCACGTGAAATCCGATGGCTCCCAAGATAAGTAACGTCAGCCCGATGGCAGCGGCAACACCGATCGGGGGCCACGCCAGGCCCGCCAGCACTCCGGCGACACCGGCAAGCTCAAGCGACCCGATCAGCCGCCACTGGACCGGCTTGACTCCGAGGTGGTCGCGAATCGCCAGCGATTGTTGCACTCCGACCACCTTGATCAGGCCGGCAAACCCGAACAGTGCTGCGAGCAAGGCCGTCACAATTATTTTGGTGGCGATCATCGCTTCACCGTAGTCCTCAGCCCGTCAGGCCGGTAGCGGATGCGGAGGCCCGCAGCAGGCGCTCGATGTCAGATCCCGGAAGGTGGCCGGGTATTAAGGTTTCTGCGACAGCGGTTCGGCGGGTGCTCAGCGACCCGAATCGACGAGAGGCAGGCAATGCAGGGGACGCCAGAACTGGTACCGGTGCTGCCTGCACACCGTTTCGATGAGGCTACGTTGGCCCGCTACCTGCACGGGCGGCTGCCAGACTTCGACGGCCAGCTTCAGATTCGCCAGTTCCAGGGTGGGCAAAGCAATCCCACCTTTCATCTGCACACGGCCGGCGGTGACTATGTGCTTCGCAAGAAGCCACCTGGCAAGCTGTTGCCGCGAGCGCATGAGGTTGAACGCGAACACCGGGTTATGGCGGCATTGGCCGAGACAGACGTCCCGGTGCCGCGGATGCTGCTGCTCTGCGAGGACGAAACCATTTTAGGTACACCATTTTTCGTGATGGAACACGTCGTGGGGCGGGTTTTCCCGGACCGGGTCCTGCGCGAGGACACACCGACACACCGCGCCGCGGTCTACGAGGATCTCGCTCGTGTGCTGGCGGCATTGCACCGGGTGGACTGGCGCGCGGTCGGCCTCGAGGGTTTCGGTCGTCCCGAAGGCTATATGCAACGTCAGGTCGCGCTGTGGACTCGCCAATGGCAAGCCGTACAGATGGAGCAGATGCCCGCAATGGACTTGTTGGCACAGTGGCTGCCGGACCACTTACCGCACGACGACGACGCTCCGGCCTGCATCGCTCACGGCGACTACCGCCTCGGCAACGTCCTACTGCATCCGACGGAGCCGCGGGTGGTGGCATTGCTGGACTGGGAGCTGGCGACGATCGGCAACCCTCTTGCCGATCTCGGCTACTTCTGCGTGACGTATCACGTGCCGGGCGGGCCCGGCGGCCTCAGCGGAGTGGCCGGCGAAAACCTCACCGGCAGTGGGCTTCCCGATCAGCAGGCCTTTCTCGACAGCTACTGCGGGTATTCGGGCCGCGTGCTGCCGGACTCGCTCGACGTCTTCGTGGTGTTTTCGATGTTCCGACTGGCTTCTATCACCGCCGGGGTCTGGCGCCGTGGCGTGGACGGCAACGCCGCCGATTCTCGCGCGGGCACAACCGATTACCGGGAGCGCTACCGCGATATGGCCGATACAGCATGGGCGTTGGCTCAACGGATTCCCGCGTAGCAGGCTAGCCGAGTCGACGGGCCCTTGAGCCGCTCGGCTACCCCGGCCCCTCCACTGGCGCGTGCGCCCATACACTGACCGATCGTGGGCATTCTGTTTGGCTTCGCGCCTTGGCTGGTCTATTGGGTGCTCGTCGGCAACGTACCGTTCGTTGTCGCGGCTGTGGTGGCACTGGCGATCGCCGTCGGCGGGTTAGCGGTCGGCCGTCTCAGTCGGACACCCGGACGAATACTCGAAATTGGTTCCGGTGCAACATTTTTGATGCTTACAGCGGTGACCTTGTTGGTGAGCCCATCGGTCGCGCAACGGTGGCTACTGCCCCTGAGCATCGTCGGAATCTTGCTGGTGACGCTGATCGGTCTGCTGATCGGCAAGTCGTTCGTGCACGAGTTCGCCGCCGCCGATCAACCCCCCGGGGTGGTCGAAAGCGATGTCTTCGGTCAGATCACCAAGCGGCTGGGCTGGATCTGGGTCGTCGTTTTCGGGGGTATGACGGTGTCGTCGTCGATTCCGTCGATCGTCAAGGCCGACGCGTCGATCCTGGATGCCAGGACGCCGCTGGCCTACGTTGGCTACTGGGTCGTCCCGTTCTCACTGCTGGGCCTTGGGGCCCTCGCAACCAAGATCTTGCCCGAAAAGATGACCGCCGGCGCGGCCGATATCGTTCGCAAGACCACGTTCGTCGCCTACGGCGAAGCCACCATCGATGAGCTCTACTACCTGGCCCAGGAGCACGCCAACCGCGAGGTGGGCGCGGGCCAGGAGGCATACGCCGTCAAGGTCGGTGGTTTGGGCACACCGCTGGTAGGCGACGACACTCGGCAGTCGTGGCCGTCGACATACAAGGTTCGGGCGTCGCGGCGCTAGTTAGAAGACCCGTACCCAGTCGATCAGCATCTCCGCGGGATAACTGCCCGATGCCGGGTCGCCCCCGCCGGAACCGCCAACCGCGAGGTTCAAAACCGGGAACAGGGTGTAGTCCGGGTCGTTGAACGGCCATTTACGGATGGGGTCGTTGAGATCTTCGATGCCGGTCGCGGGAACGCTGAAATACGGCTCCTTGCCGTCGGCATAGTCTTCCCAGAAGTAGAAACCGCCCTGATTCCACGTCACCCGCCAGGTGTGCCACCCGCCGTCCACGCCGATCGGCTGAGTCTCGAATGCTGTGCCGTACGGATCGGCGTGGACGGTGGTTCCCGCAGGCCACTCGTGGTTGCCGTACCACTCGAGCAGGTCGATCTCGCCCTCGCGGCCGGGAAAGTCATTGGACAGCCACCAGGCCGGCCAGGCACCGCCGGTCAGGCAGTTGAGTTTGATCCGGGCCTCCCAGGTGGTGCCGATGCCGCCCCGCCAGGTTCCGCTGACCAAACCGCCGAAGTACTTGTTGCCATCTTTGGTGGCACGCAGCACGAGGTTGGAATTGCCGTCGATGAACACGTTTTCCCGAGTATTGCGGTACTGCCCCCAGAACTCGGGCCTGTCGAACCCGACCGGGTTTTTGATCGGCGTTCGGTTCGACGACACCGCCCACTTGCCCGGATCGGGCGCCGAGCCGGCCGGGCCGTCGAACTCGTCGTGGAACACGTACGTGCCGGTCTGTACCCCTGGCGCCGGCGCGGTCGGTACCGGGAGCGACGGGTGGGCGCGGGCCGGTGGAGTGGGGACCGCGGCGGCGAGCGCGCCGATCCCAAACGTCAACATGACGTTGCGTCGATTCATCGCGGGCATAAGCACAGGACGATAGCAGTGCGCCAGCAACCACGCCGGAATGGCCGATCCTGCCTGCGACCAGCCCGGGACAGTTGACCAGCCGCACGGCGTGGACGCGCTTCTGGCAACATAGCGACGAGTCCGATGACTGATCGCAAACGGCAACGCAACGCACTCGACGACTCGGTGGGCTGCGGCGACCCTGTATTACAGCCGAAGACTCTGCTCGATCCTCTGATCGTCGGAGTGTTGGCTGCCGTAGTCAGCCTGGGTTTCGCCGGCCGTCCCTCATTCTGGTACGACGAGGCCGCAACCATTTCGGCGTCATACAGCCGTTCTCTACATCAGTTGTGGCAGATGTTGGGCAACGTCGACGTCGTTGAGGGGCTGTACTACCTGCTCATGCACGGCTGGTTTGACGTCTTCCCTCCCACGGAGTTCTGGTCCCGCGCGCCAAGCGGTCTCGCGGTTGGCGGCACCGCGGCAGGCGTGGTTGTGCTGAGCAAACAGTTCGTGTCTCGCGATGCCGCGGTGGCCTCCGGAGTCGTGTGCGCGATCTTGCCGCGGTCTACGTGGGCGGGCATCGAAGCTCGCCCGTATGCCCTTTCAATGATGGCGGCCGTCTGGCTCACGGTACTGCTCGTCTGTGCCACACGTCGTGCCAACGGTTGGGTCTGGCTGTCCTACGGCATTGTCCTGACGATCTCGATTCTGCTCGACGTGTATCTGGCGCTGTTGTTCGCTGCGCACATCGCGTTCATCTGGTTATTCCCGCGCAGGCATACGGTGCGCAGACGGTTCGCCATGACCTCCGCTTTGGCGGGTTGCGTTCTGACGCCGTTCATTGTCACGGCCGTCGGCCAGACGCATCAGATCAGTTGGATTGGACCGATCGGTCATCGAACGATCGAAGACGTGACCGTACAACAGTATTTCGAGAGAGACCCGCCATTCGCACTTTTGTCAACCCTGGTGGTGGCGGCGGCAATTGTCTTGTGGCTCCGCACATCCGCGCAACTGACGGATTCGGGTCGGCAGCTTTTGACCTTGGCGATAGCCTGGTTGCTGATACCGACCGCACTGGTCGTCATCTGGTCGACGTTGGTTCACCCCATCTACACGCCGCGTTACTTGGCCTTCACTGCGCCGGCGTTGGCGCTGGTCCTGGGCATCTGCATTGCCGCATTAGCGTCTCGGCCGTGGGTAGCCGCGGCACTGATCGGTCTTTTCGCTGTTGCGGCGGTGCCGAATTATGTTCTAGCCCAACGCAACCCGTACGCAAAGTACGGTATGGACTACAGCCAGGTCGCCGACCTCATTACCGCGAAGGCAGCACCTGGGGACTGCTTGCTCGTCAACGACACGGTCACCTTCATGCCTGCTCCGATGCGCCCGTTGATGGCGGCGCGCCCGAACGCCTATCGGAAACTGGTCGATCTCACCCTTTGGCAACGCGCCGCGGACCGCAACGACGTCTTCGACACCAACCTGATCCCCGAGGTTGTCGCCAGGCCGCTAAGCCAATGCGGTGTCGTGTGGATCATCACCCAGGCCGACAGGTCAATGCCCGCTCGGCAACACGGTTCGGCGCTCCCGCCCGGCCCGCTTTATGGAGCGACGCCGGCGTTCGCAGTTCCGCACGATCTGGGCTTCCGAC
>Ga0302325_10011628_pt1 | contig 18942 bp, 20 predicted proteins | sample Palsa_T0_2_FD_201948 | JGI IMG/M metagenome (GOLD analysis project Ga0302325, IMG submission 201948) | Peat permafrost microbial communities from Stordalen Mire near Abisko, Sweden - Palsa_T0_2 | ecosystem: Environmental > Terrestrial > Soil > Palsa > Peat permafrost | place: Sweden: Abisko...
GACGGCAGGTAGGAGGTCGCGCCGGGCAGGTAGGCGGAGATGGTCACGCTGCCGGAGCCGCCCGGCGGGCTTACCCGCAGCCGCACGTATGGCGCCGGGCAGCTCGTGTTGCTGCTCGCTGGCTTGTCGTCGGCGGCCACGATCGCGTAGCCGGAATCTCCCGGCCGGAGCGTCACGGTGGGCGGCGGCGACGAGTACTGCCAGGCGCCGAACATGCTCGAGCGCAGCTGCCGCAGCGAGACGGCCCGGCCCGCGGCCGTCAGCGCGGTCACCGCGGGCCAGCCGCTCATGGTGCACGAGGTGCGGCTGTCGTTGGTGAAGGTGAGGTAGCCGCCTGCCTGGCCCGCCAGGGCGCCGGTGTGGGTCAGGCTTATCTTCAGCTGGGCCGTGCCGCAGGCCCCCCCGGCCGAGCCCGCGGCCGACGCCGCGCTGGTCGCATCAGTGCTGGCGCACCCGGTGATGACCAGCCCGCAGGCCGCCGCGGCCAGGGCCGCCAAGGCGACCGCGCGGAAATCATGGACGACGTGAGACCTCACAGCGTCTCCCTCCATCTGCCCGCGATGGCGCGGGCGGGCCGGTTCACATTGGGGGCCGTGACGTCTCGCAGCGAGGAGTGGACGGCGAGCCGGGCACCAGGCGCCACCCAGCGGACCTGGAAGACCACAGCCCGGCTGCTCTGGTCAGGAAGCCCCTGCGGAGGCCCATGCTCCGAAGGCACCGTGAACCAGAATTCGTCTGTGCATCCCAGCCGGCGGTACCGGACCACGGGCCCGAACGGCCCAGCCGATCCGGCCATCGCCGCGAACGTCTCGTGGCTGGCCAGCACGCGGAGCGTCGCCGACGTCCGGCGCCACAGCGGCCTGCCGCACACGGGCGTGCGCACCGGGTCCGGCCTGCTCAGCAGCACCAGCACCACCATCCCGGCCGCGGCACCGGCGCCGAACCACCACCAGAGCCGCGGCGCGCCAATTCCCGCCACCGCGTAGGCGAGGCCGGCGCCGAGCAGCACGGCGCCGCGGATCACGGCCCGCCCGGCTGGGGCCTGCGCCGCGGTTCCGGACGCTGTGGTTCCGGACGCTGTGGTTCCGGAGGCTGGCCGCCACCGGATACACCCGCAGCCGCCGGGAATCTTCCTGACCTGCACGTAGCCGAGCAACGCGCAGAACACCGCGCCCAGGGCGGCCAGGGCGGCGCCGCCGGCCACCGGGAATCTGCCGCTGCACACCACGGCCCCGGCCACGCACTCCGCCCCGCCGGCGGCCAGCCCGAAGAGCCGCCACGGGCGCGGCGACATCTGCAGGGCCCGCCTGATGGCGGTCATGTCCTCCCGCCCGGCGATACCGCGGTAGAGCTTGCCCGCCCCGGCCATGGCGAGAACCGCTCCGCCGCTGGCGGCGACCCCTGAGATGACCGACCCGGCGGCCAGGCTCATACCGCTCACCTGATGCTCGGTTATGGTTTCGACGCGAGCCGGAAACAGTAATCGGCCGTCACGAACCCGGGCGCGTCCGCATTGAGGTCGACATTGGCTGAGAAGTTGCACGCGTTCTGCTCGCCGAACTGCCAGAGCCGGGTGGGAACCGTGGCACACCTATCCGCATTCCAGTGCGGCGGCTTGGTGAGGCTCCCGCACGGCTCAGGTTCGCTGGACCAGATGGCGCTGGGTACGTTGACGCCTTTTGACTTGGCGATGGTAGTGCAGTTGGGATAGGGCGAATACGGGTCGCAGTACAGGCACGGGTACAGCGGGTAGGTGCCCAGCCCGTCGAAGTCTTGCTCCGCTATGTAATTCGCCCAGGCATTCCAGTAGGCCGGGCTGAGCGACGTCGAGTACTCCTGGTCGAGCCAGCAGTACAGCTGGTTGTTGGCGGGCAGCTCGAGCGGGTGCACAGCGTGGTAGGCGGAGAGCAGGGCCGCCGCGAAGGCCTGCGCATCAGCCTGGCCTTCGGCCGCGGAACCACTCAGCCGGGACTGCACGGGCGCGGAAATACAGCCCACGAAGCCGCCGCCGCTCTCCCAGGCGCCTATGCTTTCCGCCTTGGCGCCGTCGTTGAACAGATCAGCGGCCGGCGAGGGGTGGAAATACCGGATCCAGTAGTCCGGGCTGGCGCCGAATTCGTCGTGCGCCGGCCGGTAGGTGTCCTGTATCCGGCCGGCCGTGTCGTATCCGGTCATGGCGGCTGTTCCTCCATCGGGGACCTAAGCTGGTGGTCAGAAAATCGCCGACACGTAAAGGTCCGTGTCGGTTACCCCAAGCGGGCTGAGGTCGGGAGCGAAGAACGCCAGCCGGGGGTTCTGCGGCTGGACCGCGAGCAGCGTCCCGTCGGGCATCTGGTGCAGCCCGTAATAGTGGTAGCCCTCGGTATAGGAGGCGGTCAGCTTGCCGGAACTCACCTCGTACGCGCTGAGGCCGCCGGAGCCGGCCGGGCCGAGGACATACATGGTCTCGCCCTCTGCGGAAAGCACCGCCTTGGTCCACGGCGCGCCGAGCGGCGACGCGGGGGGCGGGAACTGGATCTCGGCCCTGGTCCGGAACTCCTCCGCCGGATCGGCGATCACGGCGACCCCGGATCCCGGCTTGGTCAGGAACGCGGTGCCGTCCGGCCGGATCTGCATGGTGACGGCGCTGGGCCTGGAGCGCACCTGGCTGAACGCGGCGACCGTCAGCTCGGTCACGTCCCCGGTACTGACCGAGCACACCTGCACGCCGCTGCCCCTGACCAGGCGGGCGATGTCGCCGCTCGGCAGCGTCGCGACCGGCTCGCCGCCCGGCCACGGCGCCGGGGCCGGCACCGACAGCCGCGCCTTCCCGGACCCCAGCGGGAACACGCTCAGCCGGGACAGCGAGGCCTGCGCCCGGACTGCGGCCGGGTCACCCGGCTGCGGCTCCCGAGTTGTCCACAGCAGCAGTTCCGAGCCGCTCGCGGCAGCCGTCGACAACGCCAGCGAGGGCTCGTCGTCCAGGTAGAACGGCCCGGTCATAGCCCCGGTGCGCTGGTCGAAATAGGCCAGCGCATGCTGTGATCGCCAGGTCGTCGCCAGCCGGGGCACCGGCTTCCCGGTCAGCGGGTGCACTTTGTGCACCGGGCGCCTCGTGACCGGCTTGGTGATGGCCAGGACCACGGAGACGATCTCCGAGTCTGGCGCGAAAACCGGCGTCACCAGGATGTTCGCGTCGGCCGGGACCCCGGCCAGCGTCACCGATCCCTGCCTGGCCACCTTGGCCGTGGCGGGGTCAAGCAGGACCAGCTTGACCGTGGCCCCGTCGCGGGTCATCTCCACGGTGGCCACGGCCGTGACGGCCTGGTCGGGTGAGGAGACCGGCGTAGCCGCCAGGTTCACGGCGACCGGTATCGACGTGCGCGCCGACATGGTGATCGCGGTCGTCGACACCTTCGAGGCCGTCTTCGGTGCGGGATAGCTGGCGGCCGCCAGTGACCCGGCCGGGTCGTTGCCGAGATCCGGCGTGCCGTAGATGAAGGTGTACTGGCCGAGGGTTCCGCTGGAGTCAGCGGCATGCCGGTTGGCGGCCGGGTGGCTGCCGAGGTTGAGGTTCGGCAGCGCCAGCAGGGCGCCGGTGCCGACGCTGCCCGTCAGCACTTCGCGCCGGCCAACGCGGAAGCCGTCCCTGCCCGCGCCGCGGCGCCGGTCTGTACTCACCCGCATTCGAGAACGCAAGACCCTGCTCCTGACAATCAGCAAAACTAAACGGTGTTGAATGACGGGAGCGCTGCGGCGCGGGCTCTGGGGCCGTTAATTAACGGCGCCCCAAGCCCTCAGGCCCTCCGATCAAGGTCTCCCAATGCCCGCATTTTAGTGTTGTGCCTGCTTGACGCCGGTTGACACGCCGATACGGTGAATCTTTTGTTATGTGTGTCCTGAAGTAAGCGCCTCGGCCACCGGACTCGGCTCGCGGCTTGGCGCCTCCGACGCGGCCTCCGCAACCGCCATTTCCCCGCCCGCCATTTCCGTCCCCGCCATTTCCGTCCCCGTGCCCGCGGTCTCCGCTGCGGCGGCCGGGTCGGGGTCCGGATTCCACGGCCACCACAACCCACCCTCCGACCGCTGCGCCGGGGCCGTGCGCAGGTGCCGCAGCATCGATAGCCACAGCCCGAAGCCGAGCAGGAACAGCCCCCAGGGCAGTGCCGCCATGGTGGCCGCGGCGGGCCGGTGCGACAGGCTGACGCCCGCCGCGTGCACCGCACTGACCGCGGCAATGGCGGCGACCAGCAGGAACATCGACAGCCAGGCGTAGAGCTGCAGCCACCAGGCGGCGCCGCGCAGCGCCAGCGCGGACACGCAAGCGACCACTAGCACGGCATCGATGATCACCGGGTAGAGCCCGGCCAGGGCCGGGGAAATCCCCGCCGTCAGCGCGATCTCGCGCGCCCCCGGATAGGACACCAGGAAGGCCAGGGTGGCCAGCAGGGCCACGCCGGTGATCACGATCAGGACCGCGGCCAGCTGGGGTCCGCGACCGTAGCGCCTCATGTTCCTCCTTGGATCTCACCGGAACGGCAGCGGGTCTGCCGCGAATCTCAGAAGACCACTACCTCGGCTCCGGCCGGCAGGTGGTCGTGGTAGTAGCGGGCGTTGCCGATGGCCAGGTGGACGCAGCCATGGGAGTGCTTGGTGAGGCTGCCGCCATGGAATGCCACCCCGTTGATGAAGAACACGGCCCAGGGCATCGGCTCGTGGTATTCGTTGCTCATGTAGCCTGGGCCCGCCTTCCACGTGACGTGGAAGGTTCCCCTGGGGGTGGCATCCGATGTGCCTGGGGTCCCGGGCTCCATGGCCACCGGGCCGTAGGTGATCCGGCCACGCGCCTGCAGCCAGGTCAGGTGGTCCTTCAGATCCACGCAGGCGGTCGCCGCGGCCGGGCAGGCCTTGCGGGCCGCCGCAGTCAGCACTGTGAGGGTCAGCCTCGCCGGAGCTCGGGTCGCGGGACTGACCAGCGTCGGCGTGGCCGCCACATCCTGGGCCGCCCGCGCCCTGGGCATCGTCAGCTCGAGTGACGTGGCGGGCCGGGCGGGCTGGCTGGCACCGCCCGACGGCGACGCTACCGGGACCATGGCCGGGGCCGTCCCGGTCGTCCGGCCGCCGCGCCAGCCGGCCGCTGTGGTACCCGCCACGATCAAAACGGCCAGGGCGGCAGCCAGCCGGTATCCTGCCGTCGCCATGGCGCAAACCTACACGTGAGATCTTATTTCGCACCATGCGACACATCGGCCGGAAAATATTTTTCTAGCCCCGCGCCGGTCCGGGCCCCACGCTGAACAAATGCCAGCCCGGCGCGTCAGGCGCTGAGCGCCTCGGCGGGTTCCGCGCACGCACCGGGTTCGGCGCAGGCCCGGACGATCTCCTCCAGGGACAGCCCGAGGGCGGCGGCCAGGGTGGCCACGGTGAAGAACGCGGGCGTCGCGATGCGGCCGGTCTCGATCTTGCGCAGCGTTTCCGCGGGAACGCCGGAACGGGCCGCGATCTCAGCCATGCTCCGCGTCCCGCGTGCCTGGCGCAAAAGCAGGCCGAGCCGTTGCCCGCGGGCATGCTCGAGATGACTCAGTGGCGGTCGGACCATACCGTGATAGTAATACCGGTATAGTTATCCCGCAAAGGGAGGCGGGAACCCATGGTGGAGGTCAAGACAGCCGGAGAGGTCCAGGCGATGCGGGCGGCCGGGCAGGTCGTCGCGCGGATCCTGGCGGCCACGCGCGCCGAGGCGAAGGCGGGCATGGCCCTGGCCGAACTGGACGAGATGGCCCGCGGGGTGCTCGCGGAGGCGGGGGCCACCTCGCCGTTCCTGGGCTACCAGCCGGGGTTCGCCCCGATCCCGTTCCCCGCGGTCATCTGCACCTCGGTCAACGACGCCGCGCTGCACGGCATCCCGGGCCGGTACCGGCTGGCCGACGGCGACCTGCTCAGCGTGGACTGCGGCGCCGTCCTGGACGGATGGGCGGGCGACGCCGCGATCTCGTTCACGATCGGGCCGCCGGAACCGGCGGACGCGCGGCTGATCGCCACCGCCGGCCAGGCCCTGCGCGCGGGCATTGCCGCCGCGGTCCCGGGCGGGCGGATCGGCGACATCTCGGCGGCCATCGGCGCGGCCGGGCGCGCGGCCGGCTACGGGATCTGCACCGATTTCGGCGGCCACGGCGTCGGCCGGGCGATGCACGAAGATCCCCACATCCCGAACGAGGGACGGCGCGGCCGCGGTCCCCGGCTCGTGCCCGGGCTGGTCCTCGCGATCGAGCCGTGGTTCCTGGCCGGCGGCCAGGACAGCTACGAGATCGACGAGGACGGCTGGACGATCCGCAGCGGCGACGGCAGCCGAGCGGCACACGTCGAGCACACCGTGGCGATCACCGCCGATGGCCCGCAGATCCTGACGCTACCCTGACCCGCCGCCCCGCCAGCAGTTTTTTCAGGCCGAACGATCCGTGGTGCTTCCGTCCGCCACCTCTTGACAAGGATACCGTTGGTATTCGAATATCGACGGTATGAATCGTCGACTGTCCCGGGCCGAGCAGACCGACAGGAACCGCGCCGAGCTGTTCGCGGCCGCCCGCCGGGTGTTCCTGGCCAGGGGGTATCACGCCGCGACGCTGGAGCAGATCGCGGACGAGGCGGGTTTCTCCAAGGGCGTGGTGTACTCCAGGTTCGCCAGCAAGGCCGACATGTTCCTGGCCCTGCTGGAGGAACGGATCGCCGAGCGCGCCGGGCAGAACGCGGCGGCGGCCCGCAGGCTAGCCGGCTCGGGTGACTTCGGAGCCTTGCTCGACCTCGCTCAGCAGGCCGAGCGGGCCGCCCCGGGCTGGCGGCTGCTGGTCATCGAGTTCCGGATCCACGCGGCCCGCGACCCTGAGCTCAACCGCCGGTACGCGGCGGTGCACGCGCGGACGGTCGAGGGCATCGCCCGGGTACTGGTGTCGATCAGCGGCGGTGACAGCGGAGCCCTGCCGTCCCCGCCGCGCCAGCTGGCCGAGCTCCTGCTGGCCGTCGAGGCCGGCCTCGCGCTGGAGCAGGCGGCCAACCCAGACGCCCTCGGCGGCCCGGATCTTCCGGTGCTCGCCCGGCTGAACCGCTGGCTCGCGCCAGCCTCCGTCCCCATCAGGGAGGAAGCATGACCGCCACCACGATCTCCGATATCGAGCTGCTGCGGACCCGGATGGCCGGCGCCATCGGCCGCCGGATGCCCGGCGCCATCGAGCGCCTCGGCTGGAGCGCCGGACAGCTCGCCGCCTTTCAGCGGGACCGGCTCGGGGCGCTGCTCGCTCACGCCATCGAGTGCTCGCCCTTCCACGCCGAACGCCTCCGCGGCATCGACCCCAGCCGGTTCGAGCTCGCTGACCTGCCCCGGCTCGGCGAGTACCTCTGCCTGGTGTCGGGCGGCAGCTCCGGGTTGCGCGGCCTTTTCGTCCAGACCGTCGAGGCGTACGCCGAATTCGCCGCCTCGCTCATGCGCCGGGCGATGGCCGTGGCCATGACCTCCGGCGGACCGCCACCGGATGGCCTGGTGTTCGGCATCGTCGGGGCCGGCTCGCCCGTCCACTCCAGCGGACTGGCCGCCGCCACGGCCACCCGGCCGCCGATACGCCTGATCCCCGTGCCGGCTCAGCTGCCGACGGCCGAGATCGTCCGGCGGCTCAACGCGGCGCAGCCGCCGGCCCTGATGAGCTACGCGACCAAGCTGGCCGAACTGGCTCACGAGCAGCGGGAAGGTCGCCTGCGCCTGGCGCTCAGGTCGGTCGTCTCTAACTCAGAGGGGCTCAGCGAACAGGCGCGGACGGCCATCGGCGAGGCCTTCGGGGTCCCCGTGATCGACACTTTCGTCTCGACTGAAGGCCTGGTCGGCCACAGCGAGCCGGGGCGCGCGGTCTTCACCTTCGCCAGCGACAGCTGCATCGCCGAGTGCGTCGACGACGCGGGCCGTCCCGTCCCGGACGGCACCACCTCGGCCAAGGTGCTCATCACCAACCTGCACAACCTGACCCAGCCGCTCATCCGCTACGAGCTCACGGACCGCTTCACGCCGGCCGCGGCCAGCGCGGGCGGTTACCTGCGCGCCAGCGTCGATGGCCGCTCCGATGACCTGTTCCGCTACGGCGCGACCAGCGTGCACCCGTCGGTGTTCGCCGCGGTCCTGCTGCCCGTCCCCGCGATCCGCGAGTTCCAGGTCCGCCAGACCGCCGGCGGCGCTGATATCGCCGTGGTCACCGACGGCGACTTCAACCCCGGCCCGGTGACCGCCGCCATCGCCGACGGCCTGCGCCAGGCGGGCGTGACCAGCCCGCACGTGTCCATCCGCCGGGTCGAGGCGCTCGACCGTGACGCCATGACCGGAAAGACCAGACGCTTCATACCGCTGGGCCGTCAGGCCAGGACCCCCTGACCGGCAGCTAAAGACCAGCTACGTTCCGTGCATACGATGGGCGGATGCACCGGGAGACACGGCGGTACGGCGATCGGCGCCAGCCGGAGGCCTTCCGGCAAGCGGCCGAACATCAGCGGCCCGGGTACGAGCCGCCCGCGCGCCCGCGGGCCGGGCGCCTGCTGCCCGCGCCGTTCCGCCTCCCGGCCGCGGCGCTGCTCGCCTTCTGCGTGACGGTGACGGCGCTGCTTGGGATCACGTTCGCCGGCCAACGGCAAGCCGGGTGGCTGGATACGGCGGTCGACACGCCGCTCAAGTCCGCCCTCGAACGGTTTCCCGCGCTGCTCAACGTCCTGGCCGAGGCCGGCACGCTGATCCCGGTGACCCTGATGACCCTCGCGCTGGTCCTGGCCTGCGTGGTGACCCGCCGGTGGCCCGGGGCCGTCCTGGCCGCCGTGGCGACCCCCGTCGCGGTCGTCCTCAGCGAGTACGTCCTCAAGCCGCTGGTTGGCCGGACCTTGGGCGGCCTGCTGAGCTTGCCCAGCGGGCACGCCACCAGCTCTTTCGCGCTCGCGGGCACGTGCGCGCTGCTGCTGCTTGATCCGCCTGGGCACCGGCTGCCCGGGGCGGTCCGCCTCGTGCTGGCGTCCCTGGCGCTGCTGGCCGCCACCGCCGTCGCCATCGGCATGGTGGCCCGGGGGGCGCACTACTTCACCGACGTCGTGGCCGGCGCCGCGGTCGGCACCGGAATGGTCCTGGCCTGCGCGCTTATTCTTGATCGTCTCTGGCCGGATCCCCGCCGGCCCGGATCGCACCGGACCGGATCGCCGCGCGGTCACTGGGGGAGGGCCACGCCGGTGAGGTCCGCGCAGTAACGCACCAGCCCGTCCTGAACCGTTACGTCCCGCGCCGCGGGGTTAGTCGGGTGCGGCTCTTGGTGGTAGAAGTACTCGCCGCTGACCATGGCCCCAGGATCCGCACTGACGGCGAGCCATGCCTGCGTGACCGGGGCCAGGGACATGTCGTCCGGCGCGCCGGGGCCGCCCATCTTGGTCGGTACCCAGCCGGGCGTCATCGCGTTCGCCAGCACGTCGGGCCACAGCCGCGCGACGGCGAAGGCGAGCACCACGTCGAACAGCTTGCTGTCGGAGTAGGCCTGCGTGCCGTTCCAGCGGCGGCGCGTCCACTGCGGGTCGTCCAGCTCGGGGTTCCCGCCGCGGTGCATGCCCGAGCTCAGGTAGACCAGCCGGTCCGGCCGTTCGATCAGGCAGGTCAGCATGTAGGGCGCGAGCACGTTGACCGCGAAGACCTGGGCCAGGCCGTCCTGCGTCTCGACCCGCCGCACCTCACGGTAGCCGACGCCGGCGTTGTGGATGACCGCGTCGAAGCGGCCGGAGGCGCCGGCCTGTTCGGCGACCTGGCGCATCCCGGCCAGGTGAGAAAGGTCCCCGATGACCACGCCGTCGGCCTGCGGCAGGGCTGCCCGGGTATCGTCGGCCCGGCCCTTACTGCGGGCGTGTAGCGTGACGGAGTGACCGTCGGCGACTAGCAGCCGGGCGGCCATCAAGCCCAGCCCGTCACTTGACCCGGTGATGAACACGCGAGACACAGGATCCCCTTTAAGGTTGCGGTCGGCCTAACGTATGGTCGGGCCAGGAAAGGAACGTCATGTCATCCTCGTCGGAGCTACCGCACCTTGACAACCGCCACCGGAACACGCTGCGCCAGATCTTCCAGCACCCCACCAGCCACAACATCGAGTGGCACGCGGTGACGTCGCTGCTCGAGGCGGTCGGCACGGTCACGGCCCACCACGATGGCAAGGTCACCGTCACGGTCGGAGCCCAGAACGAGATCTTCGACCCGCCCGCAGGAAAGGACATCGACGTCCAGACGGTCATCGACCTCCGCCGGCTGCTGACCAGCGCCGGTTACAGCGCGCCCTGAATCCAGGCGGCCCCGGGTAAGGAGCACAGCGTGATGCGAGTGGTGGCCGTCAAGCACCACGGCGTGGATTCGGCCGGGTTCATCGGCGCGGCCTTCGAGGCGCTCGGGGCCGAGGTCGCCGTGCACCTGCTGCCCGACGACGGACCGCTGCCTGCCCTCGAGGGCGTAGATCACGTGCTGGTGCTCGGGGCCGAGAGCTCGGTCAACGATCCCGACCCGTGGATCGCCGAGGAACAGGCCTGGCTGCGCGCGGCGGACGAGGCCGGCATACCCGTGCTCGGCATCTGCTTCGGCGCCCAGGCCATCTGCGCCGCGTTCGGCGGAAAGGTCGAGGCCATGGCCCGCAAGGAGATCGGCTGGCGGCTGGTCGACTCGTGGGACCACGAACTGGTTCCGGTCGGGCCCTGGCTGGAGTTCCATGGCGACCGCTGCCGGCCGCCCAAGGCGGCGACGGTGCTGGCGCGCAACGACGCGGGCGTGCAGGCCTTCCGCCTCGGCAGGCACCTCGCGGTCCAGTTCCATCCCGAGGTCGACGGCCCGCTGCTCAAGCGCTGGCTGGACGCGGGCGGCGACAAGGACGCCGAGCAAGTAGGGCTCGACCCCGGTCAGTTCCTGGCCCAGACCATCCGGGAGGAGCCGGGCGCCCGGGCTCGAGCCGGCCGGCTGGTGGCCGCCGCCCTCCGTTTGGCCGGTTAGCCGCTGAATCCCGGCCGGTACACGGCGCTCATGGTGGCCTGCATGACCGCGAACGGGCGCTGGCCCCCGTCGGCGAACGCCTCGCCGCGGCAGACCACCAGCGTCCGGCCCGCCCGCACCACCTCACCGATCATCGCGAACCGTTGCCCGGCCGCGGGCGCGAGCAGGTTGATCGTGTAGGTCGCGGTCAGCACGGCCGCTTCCGCCGGCATGACGGTATAGGCCGCGTATCCGCACGCGGTGTCCAGGACCGAGGCGACCGCTCCGGCGTGCAGGAACCCGTGCTGCTGGATGAACCTGTCATCGTGCCGCAGCGCCAGCTCCACCCGTCCCGGCTCGACGTTGACCACCTCCACGCCAAGCGTGGCCATCATGCCCTGCCGGTCGAAGGTGGCCCGGACGCGCGCCACCATGGCCTCGGTGGACTCAGCATCAGTCACCCGCCGATTGTGCCAGAGCGCCCCCCGGCGGCGCAGACCGGCCGGTCAGGCTTTGCGCCCGACGCCGCCCCACAGGGAGGTCGGCCCGTCGGCTTCCCGCTGCGACGCCGCGCGCCACTGCGTCACCTTGACCACTCCGGGCGGCAGCAGTTCGAGCCCCTCGAAGAACTGCGCGACCACCTCGCGCGGCCGGCCGACATGGTTGCCCTCGGCCAGGTGCTCGTTCATCCGCCTGATCATCTCGGCCATCTCCGCCGGGGAGATGTCACTGGCCGCGTGGGAGATCGTCACGTAACTCCCGGACGGCACGGCGCCGATCAGCCGGGCCACGATCCGCTGCGCTTCGGCCAGGTCCGGGATGTAGTGCAGGATGGCCAGCAGCATAATCGCGACCGGCTGGCTGAAGTCCAGGGTGCCCGCGGCCTGCTCGAGCAGCGAGTCCGTGTCCCGCAGGTCAGCGTCGAGGTAAGCGGTCACGCCCCGCGGGTCGCTGGTCAGCAGCGCCCGGGCGTGCGAAAGCACCAGCGGGTCGTTGTCGACGTAGACGATCCGGCTGGCCGGCGCGACCGACTGCGCCACCTCGTGGGTGTTGCTGGCCGTCGGCAGCCCGGTGCCGATGTCGAGGAACTGGCGGATGCCTTCCTCGGCGGCCAGGTAGCGGACGGTCCGGGCCAGGAAGGCCCGGTTGGCGCGGGCCGAGGCCCGGATCGCCGGATAGGCGGCGATGGTCTGCTCACCGGCGATCCGGTCGGCCTCGAAATTGTCCTTGCCGCCCAGCCAGTAGTCGTACACGCGGGCCGGATGCGCGACCCGGGCATCAAATCCGTAGCTGCCGTGGGCACCCGCCGGACCACCTGCCTTCGGCGCGTTCCTTGCTGCCATCGCCAATTACCCCATTTACCTCTCATTTACCTGTAAAGCGTGCGTTACGGTCCTACAACCGTAGCCGGGCCCGGCGGTCATGGCGTCAGCGACCCGCCCCGGCCGCCGCCCGACCGGCAGGCGTCCGGGGCTGAGACGGCGTGGTCCGGTTTTCCGCGCTAGACCTATGTCCTAGCGGGTCGTCGACGCGGCGGCCGATACGACCGGGAGGCAGCCGTGGCAGATCGCAAGGACGGGCTGGTCGTGCGGGACGTGGCGGTGCGGCCGGTGGTGGTGCCGCTGCGGCGGCCGCTGGCCACCAAGGTGGGGGATTTCTCCCAGTGGCCGTTGCTGCTCATCGACGTGACGACCGAACAGGGCATCACCGGTCGCGGGTACCTGGCCCCCTACCTGACCCGCGCGACCGCGGGCCTGCGGACGATCCTGGCCGACCTCGGCGCCGCCCTGCGCGGGCAGCCGGTCTCGCCCGCCGCGGCCATGGCCGGCGCCCGCGGCTGGCTCGGCCTGGCCGGATACCAGGGCCTGGCCCTGGCCACGGTGGCCGGCCTCGACATCGCGCTGTGGGACGCGCTGGCCCAGGCGGCCGGGCTGCCGCTGGTCACCCTGCTGGGCGGGACGCTGGCCCCGGTGCCCGCGTACAACAGCAACGGCCTGGGCCTCATACCGCCGGAACGGGCCGCCGATGAGGCGCTCGAACTGCTCGACGAGGGCGGGTTCACGGCGCTGAAGGTGCGGGTCGGCCGTGACCGCCCGGCCGACGACATCGCCGCCGTGCGCAACGTCAGGGCGGCGGTCGGCGACCAGGTCACGCTGGTCGCGGACTACAACCAGGGACTCGGGCTCGGCGAGGCGCTCGAGCGCTGCCGGGCGCTGGACGGCGAGGGCCTGGCCTGGATCGAGGAACCGCTGAGGTACGACGACCTGGACGGGCACGCCAGGCTCGCGGGGGGTCTCGCCACGCCCGTTATGCTCGGGGAAAACTTTTACGGTCCGCGGGCCATGTACGACGCGATCCGGTCCCGGGCCTGTGACCTGGTGATGCCGGACCTGATGCGGATCGGCGGGGTTTCCGGCTGGCTGCAGGCCGCCGCGATCGCCGACGTCACCGGCCTGCCGATGTCCTCGCACCTGTACCCCGAGGTCTCCGGGCACCTGCTGCGGGTCACGCCGACCCGGCACTGGCTGGAGTGGCAGGACTGGGCTCACCCGGTGCTCGCGCAGCCCTTCGAGGTCCGCTCGGGTGAGCTGCACCTGCCCGACGTCCCCGGCAACGGCCTGGCCTGGGACGAGACCGCGGTCGCGCACTACCAGGCCGAGCTATGACGCGCCGGTCAGCACGTCCGCCAGCTGGGCCCGGGTGGTGATGCCGAGCTTGGGAAACAGGTGGTAAAGGTGTGAGCCCACGGTCCGGTGCGAAAGGAACAGCTGGCCGCCGATCTGCCGGTTGGACAGACCCTGGGCCGCCAGCTGCGCTATCTGCAGCTCCTGCGGCGTGAGCTGGACCAGCCCGGGAGTTCCGTGCGGCCGGCCTGCTCCGCCGGCGGCCCGGAGTTCCCGGGCCGCGCGGTAGGCGAATCCGCTCGTGCCCAGGCGGGTGAACGTCTCCTGGGCTACGGCCAGCACGTCCCGGGCGTCGCGCATCCGGCGGTGCCGCCGCAGCCAGGAACCGTAGGCCAGCCGCAGCCGGGCCCAGTTCAGCTCGCCGCCGCCGGGATCGGCGGCCAGGGCGGCCCGGAAACGGGCCATCGCGGTGCCGTCGTCGGTGCCGGCGTCGGCGCCGGCCAGGATCGCGTCCGCGCAGAGCACCGCGTAGCGCACCGCGGGGGTCGGGTGTTCCCGCAGCTCCGCGGCCAGCCCGGCGAGCAGCTCCGCGCTGTCGGCGACGCGGTCGGCGCCGACGGCGGCTTCCGCGAGGTCGGCGATGACCCACTGGCGGGCGCCGTAATGGGATACCTCGTCGGCCGGGTCCACGATCCGGTGCAGGTAATCGTAGGCCTCGGCGTACCGGCCGACGCTAAGGGCGGCCACGCTCAAGGCGTAGATCGCCATCGCATGGTGGAGCCGCACGTCGCGACTCTCCTCGCTCGCCAGCCGCCGCCACAGCTCCTCCTTGCCCTGCGGGTAGTCCCCCCGCAGCGCGCGTACCAGCGCGAGCTCGAGCATGGCCGCACCGTGCCACATCGGCTGGTTCAGCTCACCGGCCAGGCGTCCGGTCTCGTCGGCGAGCATCGCCGCCGTGTCCAGGTCGCCGGACCACAGCGTGGACCAGGCCTGCAGCGCCTGCAGCCGGGCGATGACCCCCAGCCGCCCCTGAGCCCGTGCGAGCTTAACCGCGGCGCCGAACAACCGGACGGCCAGCGCGTGGTCGCCGAGGTTCGCCGCCGCGCTGGCCACGAACCGCAGGCTGATCAGGTCCGGCCGGACCGCGCAGGCCTGCAGCAGGTGCCCGCGCAGCTCCGGCCGGCGGTCGGGGGTGACCGTGTAAGACAAGATGGCGATCCGCCGCGGGTCGGTGGCCGGCAGGTCAAGCGCCTGCGTGGCGGCGACGACGCCGAGCCGGTCGCCGACGTCGGCCGACGTCCACCAGCACCGGGACGCCGCCGTCCACAAGGTGGCCGCGGCCAGGTCCGCCTCGCCGGCGGCGGCCACCGCGCGGGCCGCCTCGATGAAGTCGGCCACGGCCACGCCGCGGCCGCTCACGCCGGGGTTGACGGCCTCGCCGATGATCAGCAGCCGGGCCGCGCCATACGGCTCGAGTTGTCCGACGTCGGCCCGCAACGCCAGGTCGAGGGCCAGCGCGCCGCGGCCCAGCTCGACCGCGCACTCGCTGGCCCGGAGCAGCAGTTCCGCCTCGCGGGTCTTGTCGGTCACCAGCGAGGAGGCGCGGTCAAGCGCGGCGATGGCGGCCGTCACCGCGCCCCGGCGGGTCGCGCGGTCGGCCAGCGCCTCAAGCTCGCGGGCGACCGAGTCGTCCGGGCCGAGGGCCGCCGCCGCCAGATGCCACACCCGGCGGTCATCGCCGGCCGGGATGACCCGCGCCAGCGCCGCATGGACCTGCTGGCGGTCGCCCACGGTCGCGGACTGGTAGATGGCGGCGGCGATCAGCGGGTGGCAGAACGTGACCTTGTCGCCGCCCAGGCGCACCAGGCGCACCAGGCGCGCATCGATCGCGGGCTGGATGTCGGCCTCGCGGACCGGGCTCCCGCCCGCGATGGTCGCGGCGGCGCACAGCTCGCCGAGGCGACAGCCGGAATCCGCCGAGATCACCAGCAGCAGCATCTGGGTTCTCGTCGGCAGCTCGGACAGCCGGGTGGTGAAGGACCGCCTGAGCAGGTCACCGACGGGCAGCCGATCGGGCAGCGGCTCGTCCGGGCGCAGCGTGGCGGGAAGTTCGGTCAGCGCCAGCGGATTGCCGGCCGCGTCGGCGAGCAGGCGGTCGCGAACCTCGGCCGTCAGCTGCGGCGCGACCCGGTCGAGCAGGGACCGGGACGAGCCCGGGTCAAGCGCGCCGACGACGAGGTCGGGGATTCCCGACCCCTCGAACGGGTTGTCCGCGTCGTCGCGCAACGAGAAGAGCATCGCCATCGGCTCGGCGGCGATGCGGCGGGCGGCGAACGCGAGCACGTCCGCGGAGGCGCGGTCGAGCCAGTGCGCGTCGTCGGCCACCACCAGCAAGGGCGTTCGGGCCGCGACCACGGCGAGCAGTTCCAGCGCGGCCAGCGCGACCCGGTACAGGTCGGCCAGCGCGTTCTCGTCCAGGCCAAGCGCCGCCCGGAGCAGATCGCGCTGTTCCGCGGGCAGGCCGGCCGCCAGCCCCAGCACCGGCCGCAGCAGCTGATGCAGCCCGGCGAACGGGAGGCGGGCCTCGGCTCGCACCCCGCTGCAGGTCAGCGTCCTCATCTCGCGCTGCGCCGCCAGCCGCTGCGCCGCTCCGAGCAAGGTCGTCTTGCCGATGCCCGCCGGGCCGCGCAGCAGCAGGGCGGAACCCGATCCGGCCGCGGCCTGGTCGAGCCGGGACGTCAAGGTGGCAAGCTCGCGCTGGCGGCCGAGCGGCGCCGGTGCCGTCGGCGCATCGGACGCAACCGCATCAGAGCTACCCACAGCGCCCAGTATGCCCGTCGGCGTGCGGCAGGGCCCGTTCGGATTTAAGTCGCCCTTCAGTCGCGGTGACTGATGACGTCGTCCTTCGACTGAACGACGATGGTCTCATGACTACAGCAGATCATCCTCACCCGCCCGTTGTTCCCGTCGCCGACCAGATCGCCCAGGCCAATGCCTCGGGCCTCGTGCCCGTCGTGTTCATTCACGGCCTGTGGCTGCTGCCTTCCAGCTGGGACCGGTGGGCCGCCTTGTTCGCGGAGGCCGGCTACGCTCCGGTCAGCCCCGGCTGGCCCGACGACCCGGATACCGTGGCCGAGGCGAACGCCCACCCCGAGGTCTTCGCGGACAAGACCGTCGGCGGGGTCGCCGACCACTATTCGCAGGTGATCGGCACCCTGACCCGGCCTCCCGCGGTGATCGGCCATTCCTTCGGCGGCCTGATCGCGGAGATCGTGGCGGGCCGCGGGGAGTCGGCCGCGACGGTCGCCATCGACGCCGCGCCGTTCCGCGGCGTGCTGCCGCTGCCGCTTTCGTCGCTGAAAGCGGCCTTCCCGGTCCTGGGTAACCCGGCCAACCGGCACCGCGCCGTGCCGCTCACCTACGAGCAGTTCCGGTACGCCTTCGCCAACGCCGTGCCCGAGGAGGAGGCCAGGCAGCTGTACGACACGTTCGCGGTCCCCGCGTCGGGCGTGCCGCTGTTCCAGGCGGCCGCGGAAAACTTCAACCCGCGGACCGAGGCCAAGGTCGATGTGGACAACCCCGATCGCGGACCGCTGCTGATCATCTCGGGCGAGCAGGACAACACGGTGCCCCGCGCCATCAGCCACGCCGCCTACAAGCGGCAGCAGCACAACAAGGGCGTCACCGAGTTCGCCGAGATACCCGGCCGTGGCCACGCCCTGACCATCGACAGCGGCTGGAGCGAGGTGGCCGAGACCGCGCTGGCCTTCATCCGCCGTTTCACTTAAATGACTAGGGTCATCTCCATGGCCAGCACGCACACCGTCGAATCGACCCCGGACACCGTTCGCTCCGGGTACCTGGACCCCGCGGCCAAGCCGGTCGCGACGATCATGCCCGGCGACACCGTCCGCTACCCCAACACCTGGACGCACTGGGGTAACGAGGCCACGTTCGGGATGAGTTTCGCCGACCGGGAGCCGCTGCGGCACCGTTACCCGCACGGCCCGTACTCGATGCTCGGCCCGGTCGAGGTGTCCGGCGCGCAGCCGGGTGACGTGATCGAGTGCAGCATCACCCGGCTGCGCACCATCGGCTGGGGCTGGAATTCCTTCCCGCTCGGCGTCGGCGCGCTACCCAATGATTTCGCCCAGCCGTACGTGCACTACTTCCGCTTTGACGACGCCAGGACGGTCGCGGAGTTCACCCACGGGATCCGCTTGCCGATGGCTCCCTTCCTCGGCGTGGTGGCGGCCGAGCCGCCCGGCGACGACCAGGTCAGCGCGATCCTGGCCGGGCCCACCGGCGGGAACCTGGTCCTGCGCGACCTGGGGGTCGGCAGTCGCCTGTTCCTGCCGGTGGCCAAGGCGGGCGGCCGGATCTGGAACGGTGACGTGCACGCGCTGCAGGGCGACGGGGTGGTGGACCAGACGGCGATCGAGACCGCCGCTGAGGAACTCGACGTCCGGTATGACCTGCACAAGAGCGTGCCGCTGCGCGGTCCGCTCGGGGAGACGGAGTCGGCCTGGATCGTCGTCGCGTTCGCCGCCAGCCTCGATGAGGCCCTCGTGGCCTGCGTGCGCGAGGTCATCAGCTGGCTGTCCGCGGCCGCGCAGATCACCGAGTCGGAGGCCTATGCGCTGGCCAGCATGGCGGTCAGTTTCCGGGTGACCCAGTACGCGAACCAGACCGCCTCGGCCTACAGCTCGACCCCGCCTAAGGCGGTGCACGCCGTCATCGGGAAGGACATCTTCCCGGCGGACCTCCGCGCCCGGATAGGCGGGTGGCTGCGGCCGGAGGGGATCCAGGCATGACGCTGTCCACAGCGGACCGGCTGGAGATCCTCGATGTCATCGCCCGGGCCGACTGGGCCGCGACCCGCCGGGACGCCGATGCTTACGTCCAGCTGTTCACCGAGGACGCGGTGCTCGACGGCGGCCAGGGACGCCACGCGGGCCGCGAGGCGCTCCGCGCCTCGGTCGGGCCGATCTGGGCCGCCGAGGGGAAGGCCACCCTGCACCTGACCCTCAACCCGGTGGTCGAGGACGACGGCGGACCGGAGCCGGTCGCCCGCTCGGTGCTGCTGATCATCGACCCGGACCCGCCCGTGACCATCCGTACCACCGCCATCATCACCCAAACCTTGCGGCGCTCGGCGGGATCGTGGCGAATCGCCAGGCGTACCGTCGGGGCCGCGACCTAGGCGTGAGCAAGCTGGTGCATCATATGCAGTCATGAGGTACAAACGCGGCGTCGAGAAGCTGCGGATCCTCGCCGAGGCGTGCGAGCGCGTGAAGATGTTCTGGTTCGACACGGAACCGTTCCTGA
>Ga0302325_10011629_pt1 | contig 18941 bp, 15 predicted proteins | sample Palsa_T0_2_FD_201948 | JGI IMG/M metagenome (GOLD analysis project Ga0302325, IMG submission 201948) | Peat permafrost microbial communities from Stordalen Mire near Abisko, Sweden - Palsa_T0_2 | ecosystem: Environmental > Terrestrial > Soil > Palsa > Peat permafrost | place: Sweden: Abisko...
GGGTCTGCGCAATGCCATGCGCGAGCGTGGTCTTGCCCACCCCGGGGATATCCTCGATGAGCAAATGGCCGCGCGCCAACAGGCAGGCGACGCATAGCCGAATCTGCGCATCCTTGCCCAGGATCACCCGGTTCAATTGGGCCAGCACAGCTTCGATCTGCGTATGCAGCGCGTTCATTGATTCTTAAGCTTGGTCACCCGGGCAGTTTGGGCTGATAGCTGGCCTATTTCCGTGCGCAATTCCTCAAGCCGCTGCTGGTCCTTGGCCACGATATCGGGCGGTGCATTCTTGGCAAACTGGCTGTTGGACAGCTTTGCCTCCAATTTACTCTTTTCGGTTTCGGCTTTTCGCAGCCTTTTTGCCAAGCGCTCGAGTTCGGCGGCCGGATCGATCAGACCCTTCATGGGCACCAATATTTCAAGATTGCCGAGCAACGCCACGGCCGAGATCGGTGCCGTCTCGCCCTCCTTGAGCGCACGCGGCGGCTCTACTCCGCCTAAGCGCAGCAAATAGGGCAGATTGCGATCCAGATACTCCAAATCGCGCGCGCTGGCGTTCTGCAGCAGAACTTCAAGCTTGCGCGCCAATGGGATATCCATTTCTCCGTGGATTTGGCGCACGCCCAAGATGAAGTCCATGACCCAGCGCATCTCCGGCTCGGCTTGGGCGTCTGTGCTCATCGACTCGGCGCGCGGAAATTCGGCGCGCATGATGGTCTCGCCGCTGGCGCCCGCGAGTACATGTACGCGCTGCCAGATCTCTTCCGAGATGAAGGGCGCGAGCGGATGCATGGCGCGCAGCAGTACCTCCAGTGTATTGATGAGCGTAAAGCGCGTGCCGCGTTTGGCGGCTTCGGAGGCGGCATCGGACTGCAGCACCGCTTTGGAGAGTTCCACGTACCAGTCGCAGAATTCGTGCCAAGTGAATTCGTACAGGGCATTGGCAACCACATCGAGCCGAAAATCCGCGAATCCCGCCTCGATGCGTCCGAGCATGTCCTTGAGGCGCGACTCTATCCAGCGATCGGCCAGGCTGAATTCCGCTCCCGCCGCGGAGAGATTGTGATTTTCGGTATTCATCAGCACATAGCGCGAGGCGTTCCACAGCTTATTGCAGAAGTTTCGATACTCCTCGACCTTGGCCATGTCGAAGCGCAGGTCGCGGCTTTGCGTAGCGAGCCGCGCAAAGCAGAGGCGCAGTGCATCGGTACCATACGCGGCGATGCCTTGCGGAAACTGCTTGCGCGTCGCCTTGTCGATGGCGGCCTTCATCTGCGGCTGCATGAGACCGGTGGTGCGCTTCTCGAGCAGTGCCTCCAGCGAGATGCCGTCGACGATGTCCAGGGGGTCGATGACGTTGCCCTTGGATTTGGACATTTTCTGGCCGTCCTGGTCCAGAATGAGGCCGTGGATGTACACCTTGCGAAACGGCACGTCCCCCACGAATTTAAGCCCCATCATGATCATGCGGGCGACCCAGAAGAAGATGATGTCGAAACCGGTCACCAAGACCGAGGTGGGATAGTAGGTCTTAAGTGCCGCGGTTTTTTCCGGCCAGCCCAAGGTTGAGAACGGCCACAGCGCCGATGAGAACCAGGTATCCAGCACATCATCGTCCTGGCGCAGCGCCACATCAGGGGCAATGCCATGCGCGCGCCTCGCATCAACTTCGCTGCGCGCGACATAGCAGCGACCTTCGGCGTCATACCAGGCAGGAATGCGATGGCCCCACCAGAGTTGGCGGCTGATGCACCAGTCTCGGATTTTGTGCATCCAATCGTAGTAAACGCCGGTCCACGTCTCGGGCACGAAGCTCACCCGGCCTTCCTCAACCGCGCGGATGGCAGGCGCCGCCAAGGGCTTGATGTCGATGAACCATTGATCGGTCAGCAGCGGCTCGAGAATCGCGTTGCTGCGATCGCCGCGCGGGACGGTGAGCTTATGCGGTTCGATGCGTTCGATCAGCCCTATGGCGTCCAAATCGGCGAGAATTTTTTCTCGCGCGGCAAATCGATCCAGACCCCGATAGGGCTGCGGTACGCTGTCATTGAGCGCCGCATCCAGGGTCATGATGTTGATCATCGGCAGCTTGTGCCGCTGCCCCAACTCATAGTCATTGAAGTCGTGAGCCGGCGTGATCTTGACGCAGCCGCTGCCAAACGTCGGATCCACATAGGTATCCGCGATGATCGGCAATTCGCGCTCCGTTAATGGCAGCCGCACTTTGCGGCCGACCAGATGACGGTACCGTTCATCGTCCGGATGCACGGCGACGGCAGCGTCACCTAACATGGTTTCCGGCCGCGTGGTCGCGACAACCAGATATCCGGGGCCGTCGCTCAAGGGGTAGCGCAAATGCCAGAGTGACCCCGTCTCTTCGTCCGCGACCACTTCCAGGTCAGACAGCGCCGTCTTCAAAATCGGATCCCAATTCACCAGACGCTTGCCGCGGTAGATGAGGCCGTCTTCGTACAACCGCACGAACACCTCGGTCACCTTGAGCGACATGACGGGGTCCAGGGTAAAAACGTCGCGCTGCCAATCGACCGAAGCGCCCAAGCGCCGCATTTGCTTCGCGATCATTCCGCCCGAAGTTTCCTTCCACTGCCAGACTCGCGCCACGAATGCATCGCGTCCCAATTCGGCGCGGCTTTGTCCCGCGGCAATGAGCTGCCGTTCGACCACCATCTGCGTGGCGATACCGGCATGGTCGGTGCCCGGCTGCCACAACGTGTCGAAGCCGCGCATGCGATGAAAGCGCGTCAAGGCATCCATGATGGTGTCTTGGAACGCATGCCCCATGTGCAGCGTGCCCGTGACATTCGGCGGCGGAATGACGATCGAAAACGCGGGACCCGCGCCCGAGGGCGCAAAATATCCGCGGGACTCCCACTGCGCGTAGATGCGCGTTTCGATATCGGCGGGTAGGTAAGCCTTATCCATGATCGTCCGCGCGCTCAAACATCCGCGGTTTCATCGATCTGGTGCGTCTCCAGGGGCAGCTTGAGATCGCGATACGCTTTGAAGCGCTCACGGCCCAGGCGCCTGCGTTCCTCATCCGCGTCGATCACTTCGGCGATGCGGTTGTAGCGTTGAAATTGCGGCGGCAGCCGCTGCGCCAAATTGACCAGCAGGTCCGCCGCGGGGAGCGCCGTCTCCACGGTGAGATGAACCGCGGTCGCCAGATCGACGGATTGTTCATCGAGACACACTTTGTGAGGGATGAACGAGCGCTCGTTGAAAGTCCAAAGCAATTCATCCAGCGCTTGAGCATCGGCCAGCGTGTCGCTGACGATGACAATTTTCAAGTCCTTGAGATAGGCTTTTTCAGTCAGTCGGCAGACAAAGGCCCAGCGCTGTCTGGCTGCGGCACTTTTGAGCACATAGAAATCGACGCGCTCCGTCATGATGCCTTGGCGCGATGAATCAGGAAATCGACCAGCAAGGGCACCGGGCGCCCCGTGCTGCCTTTTTGTGCGCCGCTCAGCCAGGCGGTTCCTGCCACATCCAGGTGAGCCCACTTAAGATCCTTGGCGAACTTGCCAAGGAACGAGGCGGCGGTACAGGCGCCGCCTTCGCGGCCGCCGACATTCGCGATGTCGGCGAAGTTGCTCTTCAGTTGATCGATATACTCTTCGCCGATTGGCATGCGCCAAGCGCGATCGTCGGCGCGAATACCGGCGGACTCCAATTCCTGGGCCAAGGCCGGCGTGTTGCTCATGAGACCGCTGGTGTGATTGCCGAGCGCCACAATGCAGGCCCCAGTCAGCGTCGCGACGTCAACTACGGTGGACGGTTTGTAGCGCCGGCTGTAAGTGATGGCATCGCACAGGACCAATCGGCCTTCAGCATCGGTATTCAAGATTTCGACCGTCTGGCCCGACATGGTCGTCACAATGTCGCCGGGCTTGACGGCGCTGCCGCTGGGCATGTTTTCGGCGGCCGCGACGATCGCAACCACATTGATCGGCAGCTTAAGTTCTGCGATTGCGCGCACGGCACCGAGCACCGCCGCGCCCCCGCCCATATCGAACTTCATTTCGTCCATGCCCGGCGGGTCCTTGAGCGAGATGCCTCCGGAGTCAAAGGTGATGCCTTTGCCGACCAGACAGATGGGCGCGCTGTCCTTGCGTGTGCCGCGATACTCGCACACGATGAGGCGAGGGGGTTGTTCGGAACCTTGGGCGACCGCCAGAAACGCGCCCATTTTGAGCGCCTTTATGCCGCTCTCGTCCAGTACTTTGACCTTGATGCTCGAAAACTCCTTGGCCATTTGCTGCGTGCGCGCTCCCATATAAGTCGGCGTGCAGACATTGGCTGGCAGATTGGCAAGATCACGCGCGAAGGTGAGCCCGCTGCCAATGGCAGCGCCTTGGCGCAACCCTTCAGTTGCCGTTTTCGCGGCGCGCGCATCGGCGGTTGCAACGTTGACTACGCTTAAGCGGCGCGCCTTGGGCTTGGGAGCGGTCTTCAAATCAGGGATCTTGTATGCGTGAGAGGAGAACACCTCCGCCACGATGCGCGCCCGGTACTGAATGTCGAGTTCGGGCACCGGCTCCATGGCGAGGTAAAGAGCCGCGTCACTGGCTCCGGTCTTGGCGAGAGCTTGTGCGCTGCTCAAGATCGCTTTGCGGTATTGCTTCCGTCCAAATGCGGTGCGCGTGCCGAGACCAATCAGCAACAGTCGAGAAGCAGCCGACCCGGCAGGCAGGGGCAGCATCAGCGTATCGCCAAGCTTGGCGGCGAAATCACCGCTGCCCAGCAGGCGGGTGATCAGGCCCTCCATTTGCTTGTCGAGCTGACGCGCCGCCACGCCCAGATCGCCATTCTCATAGATGCCGACAGCCGCGCAACCCGAAGGCGCGCGCGCTTTGGCATCAATTATTGCCATGAATTCCATATCATTCAGCTCCGTTTTTATTCGGTGTTCACTTAAGGTTTGTGCAAATAGTTTACTAGATTATTGGGAAGGCTCTAAGCTGACCGTATGAAATGGACTGTGCAAAGATATGTCTTGCGTGAAGTCGTGCAGACATGGCTTGCCGTGACAGGCGTTTTGGTCGCGATCCTGGTGTCGAATCAGCTATCGCGGGTGCTGGGCCAAGCGGCGGAGAATCAGTACGGACGGGGCGTCGTCTTCGATCTAATCGCGCTGGGCGCGATCATGAATTTATCAGTGATCGTGCCGGTTGGATTATTGCTGGCCGTGGTCTTGACCCTCGGCCGCCTGTACCACGACAGCGAAATGGCGGCGCTGCAGGCCTGCGGATTTGGCCCGGCGCGTCTGCTGGCGCCGCTGTTCTGTTTTGCCGTGATCATCGCCTTGGGGCTAGGGTGGCTGGCCTTTGTCCAGGTGCCGCGCGCCGATACCCAAGTGCAGCTTTTGCGTCAATCCGCGATAAAAGAGGCGCAATTTGGCCAGCTCGATGCGGGAAAGTTCCGCGGCTTCAGCGGCGGCGATGCCGTATTTTATGCCGAACATGTCGATCAGGAGGGCGTGCTGCACAACGTATTCGTGCAGCGTGAGGTGCAAGGGCGAATCGAGGTGGCGCTGGCCGACACCGCGACGTACACCAAGGCCAACGGAGCCGGAATGCACCTGGTGACGTTGTTCAACGGCCGGCGCTATGAAGGCGTGCCCGGGCAAGACGATTTTCGGGTCATTGAGTTTCGCGAGCATGGGATTCCTATCGCCACGCCCCAGGACCTTCGCCCTTCTGTGGACCCCGATACCAAGCCTTCGGCCGCGCTCCTAGGCTCGCACGATCCCTCCGACATCGCCCAGCTGCAATTCAGGGCATCTTCACCACTTATGGCGCTTGTGCTCACCTTGATCGCCGTGCCTTTGAGCAAGCTGCGGCCCAGGCAGGGCCGCTATGCGCGAGTCGGCTTTGCAATCGTCGTGTACTTCGTCTATTCGAGTTTGCTCTCCGCCTCGAAGACCTGGCTGGAGAAGAGCGATTTGCCCCCCGCCATTGGCGTGTGGTGGGTGCATGCTGCGGCCTTGACCCTGGGCTTGTATTTGCTGATGCGCGATGCGAGGAAGGCGTGAATACGCTCGACAGGTATCTTTATCGCACCGTGTTGCTCTACACGCTCATGACCATGGCGGTACTGTTGGCGTTGGCGGCCCTGGTTTTGTTTATCAGCGAGCAAGGCGATATCGGCGTGGGCGGCTACAGCGCGGGCGACGCGTTCTTGTTCACCCTCTTCAATCTGCCGCAATCCGCGTTTGAGCTGCTGCCCATTGGCGCAATGATCGGCGCATTGATGGGACTGGGCAATCTAGCCGCGGGCAGCGAACTCATTGTCACGCGGGCATCGGGCGTATCGGTTTGGCGCATCGCCTGGCCGGTGGGTCTGGCCGGCCTGACCCTTGCGATCATCATGTTCGGCATCGGCGAATATGCAGCGCCGTCCATGGCGCAATTCGCCAAGCGCGAAAAGACCACCGCCAAGTTGGCCGACGTCAGTTTTGCGGGTACGAGCAGCGCCTGGCTCAAGGACGGCAATCGAATCTTGCGCGTGCAAACCGGCGAAGTGGATCGAGCGTTCGGCGGCGTCTCGGTGTTCGAATTGGATGGACCAACGCGCCTCCGTTCCATTCAAAGAGCAGCGCGCATCTCGGTGGCAGATCCTGGACGGTGGAGCCTGCATAACGTGGCGACTTCCCGCTTCGAGAAGGACAGAGTCGAAGGCGATACGGTCAGCGAGCTAACCTTGCGTTCAACCGTGAATCCGGAGTTTTTAGGCCTCGCGGCCACCGATCCGCAAATGCTGACGCTGCATGGACTGGCGTCCTATATCGATCATCTACGGCGCAACAATCTCGAGACGGCATCGTATGAGATTGGTTATTGGTCCCGCATCGCCAGACTTTTCGCCGTGATCGTGGTGACCTTGCTGGCGCTGCCCTTTGTCTTCGGCCCGTTGCGCACCACCGGAGCCGGAACTCGCACGGTTTTCGGAGCGCTCTTGGGCGTGGTGTTCTTCCTCATCACGCGCACCGTCGAGAACGGCGGGCAACTCTTCAATCTCAATCCGGCTCTGGTCGGCTGGTTGCCGACGGCGGTGGTCGGCGTTTGCACTTTAATCGCGATATCAAGAACTCGTTAGGCGAATCACCCGCGTCTTCGACAGCCGATCATGCAGCGCCAGGTGTTCGGGATCGAGGTACAGCCACAACACCCCCAATGCAGCCGGCGCCCACGCGATTAATCCAAAGCAGGCGCGCAAGATCACGGAGCTCCAGGTGAGGTGACCCGAGTCGCTGACGACGCGTAGGCGCCACGCACGCATGCCGAGGGTCTGCCCGCTACGCAGCCAATTGAGCGCGTAATACCCTGCGATCACGAGCACTAGACCGGCGCGATAAACATGGACCCAGTTACCCGCGGTAGCCGGCACCACGGCCGCGCCGTGCGTGAAGAAAAGCGCTCCGCCGGTAAATATCATCAGGAGAGCCGCCAGAAGAAACGCGTCGTAAACCAGTGCTGCCAGTCGGCGCCCGAACCCAGCACGGGTTGCGCTGGTCACGGCTTGGGCGCGGCTGCCGGTTTCTTTGCGCTGGGCGGCGCTGAGGTGTTCTGCGGAGCGGGTTTCGCGCCAGGCGCGGCAGGTTTGGGGCTCGGCGCCGGCTTGGGTACCAACAGCTGTTCCAAGGGTTTAAATATCTGGTCGTAGCGATAGGTCGCAATTTCGAAGGCGCGGCCACTCGTTTTGGCGCTCAAGGAAGCATCTTTCGGTGCCGCGACTTGAATCCAGCGCTTCTCACCCACCGCAGCACCGGTCAGAGTAATCGCGCTGCCATCAGCGAGCGCAAGGGTCACGATCGACGGCTTGCTGAAATCGATATCGGCAACGGGGGCGACATCATCGTCGGTAAGATTGCTGAACGTGGTGGGAGAGGGCGCCAGGGTGTTGGAATCCGCAGCCTGTCTGCCGCTCGGCACGCCCTCTAGAACGAACTTGCTGGATGCTTCCGCGACCGGGCTGGCGGCTGCGGCTGCGGCTGCGGCTGCGGCTGGGGCTGGGGCTGGGGCCGCAGCGTCGGGGGCGGTCTTTTTGGCCTCATTGGGCTTAGGCGCAGGCTCGCTCACGCGGCGCACAGTGTAGGTGGACCCTGTCTCCGGCTTGAATTGGATGCTCTGTATCTTGTCGGCGGAGATATCGAGCAGACGCGTATCGATCCAGTAGCGCGGCTCGGCTTCGAAGGAGATCGCTGGTTCGACGATGTAGCTGCTCTTCTCGCCGACTCGCCTCACGAAGCTGCCTTGCTCGGCGGGTTTGCCGACGATGAGGTCCTGCTTGCCCTGTTTCGTAATCAATTCGATTTGCGCGCCCGTCGCGCCCGGTTTGGTCGCGTCCTCAACACCGATGATCGAATAATTGGCGGGATTGGAGGTTTTCTCTTCAAGGATCTTGGCGTCGCTCAAGGACAACAGCAGCCTACGCAGTTTCGACACGTCGGCCGGGTAATTCGCCCGCTCGGCCACCGTCCACTCATCGCCCTGCTTGTGAACGGTGACGGAAGGTGTGGGGCTGCCTTTCAGCACGCTCAATGAAGTCACGGTGTTCAATTCGCTCGACAGGGACGGCAAGAGCGGCAGTCCATGAACTTCGGAAGTAGGATTGCGCTGCGTGCTCAAATACAGGGCCGCGGATATCGCCGCCAGCGCGACAATCAGCAGCGTGACCAATCGCTGTCGGCTCATGTCGAACTCTTAGGCGATGCCAGTGACGAGGCGGCGCGGCGGCGGCGTCGCATCGACAAAATGATCACCCCGGCTATCGCCACGACCAGCGGCGCGATGCCAATGTTGATGACCTTCAAACGCGTACCCAGTCGATTGATGTCCACATCCAGGCCGCGCTGGGTCTCGCGCAACTCCTTGCGCACGCGCGTCTTTTCGGCAGTGAAGCGCTTTAGCTCCGCCTCCTGTTCGGGCGAGAGCATGATGGAGCTCTGATCGTTTCGCTTGCTTTGCAATTCGGTCAACTTGCTTTCGGTCTGCTGCAGCTCCGATTGCAACTCCAGTGCCTTGGCGCGCAGGCGATCATCGGCTTGCCGCTTGAGCGCGTCGACGCGCTCGAAGGGACGCGAGAAGGATGCGCGTCCGCGGATGCTGATCAAGGCGCTGCTGCCGCTCAAGTTGTCGAGAATGTTCGCAATCAAATCGCCGTTATTGGCAAAGGCCTGCGCAACGCGCTGGCCGAATAATTCGCGTTGCTGCACCCACAAGTAGTCCATCAAAAAGTCGGTATCGGCAATCACCACGATGTTGGCTGGCGTGCTCGACTTGGCCAGGTGTGCGATCGGCGGGCCGGCGACGGGTTTCTGATCCGGCGGCGGTCCATTGGGATAGGCTGAATCCACCGGGCCGGTAACGCGTGCGGCAAGGGTGTAGCGGATGCCCGTCGACTTAAATCCATCACGCAGGGTGGAGGGATCGATGAGCGCGTTGAATCGTTGCGCGGGCAGCGGCTCGGCGCTCGTGGAACTCGTCAGCAAGGGCTCGAACGTGGTCTTGGCGCCGGCGCGCTGCGACAGTGAGCCGACCGTCGACATGTTGATCGACTCCAGCGAAGCGGTCACCACATCCTTGGGATTCATGTTGGCGCTGCGCAATCCCAAGATGCCAATGTGGCGAACCGGACCGGACGAGGCGTTAGTGCGAACTTCCAGTCCTAGGCTTAAATCGCCGATCACTCTGGTGGGATCGTAGTCAACACCCCAGGCCGCGAGCAGCGGCTGCAGATCGGACGAATGATTGGCCATGGCGGCCGCCAATGGATTGGAGGGGTTCTGTCCGCTCAAATCCGCGCCGGCATCGGGGTCGACCAGCAACAGCATCCTGCCGCCGCGCATGACGAATTGATCGATGGCGTAGAGGGTCTTGGGTTGCAGTTGTTTCGGATGCACCAGCATCAGTACGTCGACATCTTTGTCGATGTGATCGAGATCCGACGTCAAGGTGCGCACGGTGAACAATTGCTGCAGCTGAGTATAGATGGGCCAGGGCTCGCCCATTTGTCCGGTCTGCGGATTGAATTGTCCCTGCAGACCGATTGAACTCAACAGGCCGATCACGGGCTTTTTGGGTGTGCCGAGCTCTTGAATGAGCTTTGCCACGTCGTATTCCAGAAATTCTTCCCGATCGGGCGTGAAACTCGGGATGGCTGAGCGGCCATCGGTCGAGTTGGTCCCTGCCAGACCAAAATACAGCGAGTCGCCGCCATTGCCGGCCGGCAGTGCCTGCAGGCCGAACTCGGCGGCGCGATCTTCATCATCGGAGAAAGGTTGCGGATCGACAACGTGCAGACGAATCTTGCCGCCGGCGCGCGCCGAGATCTCTTCCAGAAACTCGCGCACGCGCGTGGCATACGGGAGGATCAGGGGCGACTGTTTGGCTGCGACGTCCCGCGAGAAATAAAAGTACAGATTGACCGGCTCTTTCAGTTCGCCGAGCACCTGCTGCGTGCCGCTGCTCAAGGTATAGAGCTTGTTCTGCGTCAAATCCAGGCGCATGCCGCGCAAACCCACATTCGACAGCATCACCACGCCCAAAAACAGCACGGCGAGCAAAGCTAAGCCGCCGATACCCATTCCCACTCTTTGCCAACGATTACCGTTCACTTATTCCGCCTTCTTCATATCGAGCACGAGGGCCGTGGCGGCCAACCAAAAGCCGATCAGCGCGGCGAAGTACACGAGGTCACGCAAATCGATCACGCCCTTGGAGATCGCGTCAAAATGCGTGAAGAAGCTCAATGATGCGATCGCGTCCACGATCGATTGCGGCAGCACGCCGCGCACGAAATCGAGCACCAGCGGGAATCCCGCCAGCAGGAACACGAAGCCGACCAGGGCCGCGGTGATGAACGCCACCACCTGGTTACGCGTGGCAGCGGACAGGCACATGCCGATGGCCAAAAATCCGCCCGCCATGAGGAAGCTGCCGATGTAAGCGGCGATGATGGCGCCATTGTCGGGAGATCCCAAATAGTTGACAGTGATCCACACGGGGAAGGTGAGCAGCAGGGCAATTCCCGCAAAACACCAGGCGGCGAGAAATTTACCCACGACTGCCTGCCACAAGGTAATCGGAAATGTCATCAGCAACTCAATGCTGCCGCTATTGCGCTCCTCCGCCCACAGTCTCATCGAGATCGCGGGGATGAGCACTAGATACAGCCATGGGTGCCAGCGGAAGAATGACTGCAGGTCGGCCTGGTTGCGCTCCAAGAAGCCGCCCACTTGAAAAGTGAAGACGGCAGCGAGCACCAGGAAGATGACGATGAACACATAGGCCAGAGGAGTTGCGAAATAGCTGCGCAATTCGCGCCGGAAAACCACCCACACCTTGTTCATGCCGATAGCTCCGCGGCAGAGGACACGTCGATTCCCTTGGGATCGGTCAACGCCCGGAACACCTCGTCGAGGCGCCCCGATTCCAAGTGCAGTTCCGGCACATCCCAATCGTGCTTGTCGATAATGGCGCTGACCGCGGCCAACACATTGGCTCCGGGCTTGGGTAAGGCCGTGAGGCGGCGCTCGCGCGCGTCCGACTCGACCGCCGAAACCTCCGGCAGCAGTGGGATTTCGCGTATTGCCGCCGCCAACTCATCGTCCTTTTCAAAGCGCAAGCTCACCGCGTGGTGATAGCGCGAGCGCGCTTCGAGCGCGGTCGGTGTTTCGTCGGCGACGATGCGGCCATTCGCAATGATGATCGCCCGCGTGCACACCTCGTGCACCTCTTCCAAAATGTGGGTCGAGACGATCACCAGTTTGTCCTTGCTCAATTCGTTGATGAGGCGCCGGACCTCGTGTTTTTGATTGGGGTCGAGTCCATCGGTGGGTTCATCCAGAATCAGGACTTGAGGATCGTGGATCAATGCCTGCGCCAAACCGACACGACGGCGAAAGCCTTTGGAGAGGGTTTCAACGACCTGATCGATGACGGGCGCCAGCCCCAGGCGGTCGATCACGACATTGCGCCGCTCGCGTCGCCGCTCACCGGTCAGGCCGCGAATGTCGGCGACGAAGTCGAGAAATTCGCTTACCGTCATTTCGCCGTAGCTGGGCGCGCCTTCGGGCAGATAGCCCATGCACGATTTCGCCGCCACCGGTGCTTTTTCGATATCGTGCCCGCAGACCGAGACCTGCCCGGCCGTGGGCGAGATGAAACCGGCGATCATGCGCATGGTCGTGGACTTGCCGGCGCCATTGGCACCCAGGAAGCCGAGCACCTCGCCGGCGGCCACCGAAAATGTCAGATCATCGACGGCCAGCTTGTCGCCATACCGCTTGGATAGATTCTTAATTGTAATCATGCGCGCCTTTGAGCCTAAATCGTCGCGAGAGGTTCCCTAAACATTATTTTATTCAACAGAGCGGTTCGCGCTCAACCGCGGCGGGTTAGGAGCCTATGGGTTACCAGCCTTCTTTTCAATCGCCATTTTATTTTCCTTCAAAATACGCCGTACATCGGGCAAGCTCGGACGGTCCGCCATGCGGGCGATGAGTTCCGGCAGCTCAAACCATTTCCGGCCCCATTGTACCAAGCGCGCCGCATCGGCGATCACCTGATCTCGAGCCGCCTCCGAGGGCCCGGCGCGTTCAGCCGGCGCGGCAGGCTTCTTGGGCGGTATTTTGGCCGGAGTTCGCGCCGCCGGTTTTATCACGGCCGCGGGCTTACGCTCGTTGCGGGCGACCTGGGCGGTGCCCGCCGGCGGCGGTGCGCGTTTGGTACCTAAGAACTTGGGCATTTCCCGCGTGACGCTGGCGGTCCCTGTTTGTTGAATCGTGCTGTCGGAATTGCGGTCAGGGGGTTTTGAGGACAGATCGCGCTCGTTGCGAGCCTCCGCGACGGGAATGAATCGTTCGATGTGTTCAGCGCCTACCAGATTTGCAAGGAATGCCATCATTTCCAGTGCGTCTGAGAACTGTGTATCGCCTGCTTTGGCGCGCTGTTCGACTTGAGCGCGCAATGCTACGGTTTTTTGCTTGGCCAGATCGACGATCCATCGCGTCGGACGCTGGTGCTCGGACCACGGCTGGATTTTCCAATAGCTGTCGTCATCTAGCGACGAATATTTGACATGCAGCTCGAGGCTTTCGAGCCATCTTCCAAGCAGTTCCAGCAATCGTTGATCGGCGGGTGTTGCCATGTATTCGCAGCTCCAACCCGCACCCTAAACGAACCGTTGCCTCGTGGCTAGCGATAAGCGTTGTCCCATGCTCAACGGTACTTCATGTCTCTGCCGCGCTAGACTGCTTATATGTGCGGCATCGCAGGAATAGTTGGCTCGCAGGCGAGCGCGGAGCTCGCGCTTAAAATGGCGCTGCGCATTGAACACCGCGGCCCGGATGGCGAGGGTCTCTGGACCGAGCCCGGCGTCGCCTTGTCTCACCGCCGGCTCGCAATTCAAGATCTAACGGACGCCGGCAGTCAACCGATGGTATTCGGCTCTCATGTGCTGACCTACAACGGCGAGCTCTACAATCACGAGCGGCTGCGCGCCGGATTGCCGGGGCCCTGGGCATCGAGCGGCGACACCGAAGTGCTGCTCCGGCTTCTGTCGATCGAGGGGGCGGTCTGCTTGTCGCGCCTGGTCGGCATGTTCGCCTTCGCCAGTTGGGACAGCAGTACCAAAAGCCTCTTGCTCGCTCGGGATAGGCTCGGGATCAAGCCGCTGTACTACCGGCTACTGCCGGACGGCATTGCTTTCGCATCTGAACTCAAATCGCTCACGCTGCTTGGCACACCCGAGATCGATCCGAGCGCGGTGCGTGACTTTTTATTTCACGGCTACATTCCCGCGCCGAAATCGATCTACCGTGGAATTTACAAACTGCCGGCGGCGCACACGCTGCGGTGGCAGGCCGGCAAGGTGAGCATCGAGCGCTATTGGAACCCCTCGACCGACATCGTCGAGCGCAGCACCGAGGACACCGTGGCGCAACTCGATGCGTTGCTGCGCGAGGTGGTACCGCAGCACACCGTGTCCGACGTGCCGGTCGGCGTTTTTTTGAGCGGCGGTATCGATTCCGCTCTCACCACCTACTACTTGGACGCGCCGCGCACCTATACGCTCGGCTTCGAACAGGGCGGCCGCTCGGAGGTAGATGCAGCGCGCCAGGTCGCGGCTCACTTGGATACGGAACATTTGGAAATGACGGCGCCGCAAGCGGATTTCGCGGGAGCGCTCGATCGCATGCCGGCGATGTTCGATGAGCCATTTGGAGATAGCGCAGCTTGGTCGAACTATTTGGTGGCGCAATTTGCGCGCCGCGAAGTCACCGTTGCGTTGAGCGGCGAGGGCGGCGATGAGATCTTCTGCGGCTATCCGCGCTACTGGTCGCGCGTCGGCGGGCGCTCGAATTTCTTGAATCGGTCATTGGCCCGCTTTCTGCCGCCCCTGTCGCGCTTCGCCTCTTCCATGCAGCGCCGCGGTTACGAGGGCCTGCCGGCCTATGCCGCGGCTTTGGGGGGAATGACGGCTCAACAAATCGATTCTCTGCTGGCACCCTCTTGGACCGCACCGGATTACGATTACTTGTGGTTCTACCGTCAATTTTGGCGCGATGATTTGCGGCCGCTGCCACAGCTGCGCTGGCTCGATCTCAATACGGACCTGGCGGAGGGCCTCCTCACCAAGGTCGATCGAACCAGCATGGCCCATTCACTGGAGGTGCGGCCGCCGCTGCTGGATCATCGCCTGGTCGAATTCATGCTCAGTGTAGATCCGCAGCTTCTAGTCGATGAACGGCGCAGGCGGGGCAAGCTGCTGGTGCGCCGTCTCATGGAACCGAGATTGCCGCCGAATCATTTGAATCGACCCAAATCAGGCTTTGGCCTGCCGGTGCATCGATGGCTCAGGCAGCACCCGACGCTAATGCAGGACGCGGTGCGGCGTCTCATGGAGCGCGGCATTTTACGCCGAGCGGTGGACTCCGAATTTAGGCGAGCCTGGTACGTGTTGATCCTGGATCGCTGGTTCACCGCCTTTGGATGAGGCGCCGCGAATGCTTTTCGTACCGGTTTCCGGCGCCTTTGGCACGGGCGAATACGCGCGCAGTGCTGCGATCGCGCACGCCGCGCGGCGGCGCTGGCCACGAGCCGAGATTCATTTTATCTTGAGCCGTCAGGCGCCGTATGCCGCGACCGTGCCGTTCGCGTCGACGTTGCTGGATTCATCACCCACGTTTCATAGCGCTGCGGTCACTCGCTTGATCAAGATGTTCAAACCCACCATCGTGATTTTCGACAACGCGGGCCGTACCGCGCAATTGCGCGCAGCGCACCGGCAGGGAGCAAGGATCGTGTTCATCAGTTCTCGGTACCGGCAGCGGCGCAAGGCGTTTCGCTGGCGTTGGATGCGCATGCTGGATGAACACTGGATTGCCTATCCGGAGTTCATCGCCGGCCACTTTACGTGGTTGGAACGGTTCAAGCTCAAGCGACTCGGCCGGCCGACCGTACGCTATCTGGATGTCATTTTGTCGCGCACGGCGCCCGACGAGGATTCGATGGTGGCGCGCGTGGGATTGAAGCAGGATGGCTACCTGCTCATCGTGCCGGGCGGCGGAACCGGACATCCGGGTGCCAACGATGCGGCAGAGCAATTCTTGGGAGCTGCCAATTCACTGGCGGAAACCGAAACGGTGGTATTCGTGGGTCCGAAAGCGGTCAACCCAAGTTCGCGATTGCGCTGCTTCAGTTCGCTGCCGCAAGCGGACCTCGCGGATCTAATGAGCCAGGCACGGCTCATCGTCACGAACGGCGGCTCCACGCTGCTGCAAGCGATTGCTTGCGGGCGCGCTTGCGTCGCGGTACCGATTGCCGATGACCAGCCGAAGCGCATTCAGCGCTGCGCGGCAGCCGGTGTGGCGGTGGCGGCGGAACTGACCTCCGCCGGCATCCTGCGGGCGGTCAGCAAATTATTGCACGATGAAACCGCGCGCGCTGCCTTGGCGCAGCGCGCCGCCAGTCTGAAGCTGGCGAATGGCGTCGAGATTGCGCTGAACGCGCTGTCCCACTTGGCCGAGATGGCGTAGGGCTTAAGACCGCATGCCCACCGTCATGTTGCTGGGATATGGTCTGGAGCAGCCCTCCTATCGGCACCGCATGCGCAGCCTGATCGAGCCGTTGGAAGCGGCAGGCTGGCAGGTACGCGCGGAGCAGTTCCCGGGCGGACGCTATGGGCTTCGCACCTGGGAGCGGCGCGCGCTGTTGCGATGGGCCGATGTCACGGTGCTGCATCAAATCAAGCTCAGTTCGATCGAGGCGCGCTTATTTGCGGCCTTCGGCCGGCGGCGCGTGTTCGATGTGGACGACGCCATCTATGTGCGTAAGCCGCGCAGGCTCGGGGATCTTCCCGATGAATCGGCCTGGCGCAAGCGAAAATTTGCCGCCACTTGCCGCTGGGTCGACGCGGTGGCCGCCGGCAATGAGGTTCTGGCGGGCGTCGCGCGCCCCACGGCCAAGGAGATCGTGGTGCTCCCCACTTCAATCGATGCGGCGTGCTACGAGACCACATTCGCAGGTCCTGCAGAGGATCCCACGATTGTGTGGATCGGCAGTCCCGAGAATCTGATTTATCTCGACATGATTCGGCCGGCGTTGGCGCGCCTCACCAAGCGTTACCCCGCGCTGAAGATGCGCGTGATCTGTTCCGAGTTTCCCGTTTGGAATGACGTGCACGTGGAACGGGTGCCGTGGAGTTCGGCGTCCGAGGCGCACAGCTTGGCGGGCGCGCACATTGGCGTCATGCCGCTCACCGACGATGCGTGGTCGCGCGGGAAATGCGCGTTCAAGCTGCTGCAGTACATGGCTGCCGCGCTGCCCTGCGTCGCCTCGCCGGTGGGCGCCAACAAGGAAGCGGTGCTGGATGGAATCAATGGATATCACGCCACCAGTGTCGATGAGTGGGAACGCAGCTTGGAGAAGTTGATTGTCTCGCCGCAGCTTCGCTTAAAGTTAGGCGCCAGCGGGCGTCAACACGTGGAGCAGCGCTATGCGCTGCACAGCTACCGCGCGAACTACTTGGCGCTGCTCAATCGATTGGCCGCAGCCTGATCTCGCCGCAATCGAATTAAGTCGGTATGCTTCCGGCATGCATGCCGTGCATACCTATCAGATCCTCAATTACTACACATCCCGGCAAGACCTAGATCCTGGCTTCGATGTTCTGGATAACTCGACCAATGAGCGTCCCGATTGGTACGAATATTGGCCGATCCGGAAATTCTTGCTCAGCGAGCCCTTGGACGAGAACGCCTTTTACGGCTTTCTTTCGCCCAAGTTCAAGCTGAAGACCAATCTAAGCGCCGTCGACGTCGTGGATTTCATTAGGAGCTCAGACGCGGCGACCGATGTGGTGCTCTTCAGTCCCAGCATCCACAACAGCGCCTTTTACTTGAATGTGTTCGAACATGGCAATGCAGAGCACCCGGGACTCATGCAGGTCGGCCAAGACTTTTTTGCGCGACTTCAATCTGCGCAGCCGCTCGCGAGCCTGGTATCGGATTCGAGAAACACGGTGCATTCAAATTATTTCATTGCCAAGCCGAGATTCTGGCGCGCGTGGTTAAAGATCACCGAGCAGTTGTTCGCCATCGCGGAAACCGCGCAAGACCCTCTCGGAATTCAATTGCGCACGGCAACGCAGTACCGAGGACGGCGCGATGTGCAGATGAAGATCTTTTTGATGGAGCGCGTGGCGACTTGGATCCTGGTCACCGACCCGAGCTTTGTGGCGCGCGCGCGCGATCCGTTTGTTTCTCGTTCCCGAATCTATAAATTGCCGCTCGCCATTATTTGCGATGCCTTGAAGATCGCCTACTCGACCCAAGGCCGCCGTCAATATCTCGACGTATTTTTGATGTTGCGCCGCTTTGCGAAATTCTGGACTTTTCAAATTCGGAGCAGCAATGCATTGGGGATCGGCGGCGCTCGGCCTTACCTGCAAACACTACGATCCTATTGGGACAAAAGGGCGGGATAAGTCATTACAGAGTCTAACCTTAAGTTTTGGCGCGATCGGCGCGTGTTTTTGACCGGGCACACCGGCTTTAAAGGCGCATGGATGAATCTCTGGCTGCAGTCCCTTGGCGCAAAGGTAACAGGCTACGCGCTGGCGCCGCACACCGAGCCCAATATGTTTGCCTTTGCAAGCGGCCGCTCGGCCTCGCATATCGCCGACATTCGCGACGAGAAAAAGGTCCGCGAAGCGCTCATCGGCGCGGATCCGCAAATCGTCATCCACATGGCTGCGCAGGCACTGGTGCGTGAGTCGTATCGCGATCCGCTCGCAACCTACGCGACCAACGTGATGGGAACAGGCGCAGTGCTGCAGGCATGCCGGGCGCTTAAGCAATTGCAATGTGTGCTCGTGGTGACGAGCGACAAGGTCTACGAAAATCACGGTGAAGGCCGGCCCTTTGTCGAAGACGATCGTCTAGGCGGTCATGATCCCTACAGCAACAGCAAGGCTTGCGCCGAGCTATTGACCGGCAGCTTCAGAGATAGCTTCTTTGGCGGTGGTACGCCGATCGCGACGGCGCGCGCCGGCAATGTCATCGGCGGCGGCGATTGGTCGCAAGATCGTCTGATCCCCGACTGCGTTCGAGCGCTCAAGGCGGGGGAACCGGTTGCTTTGAGATATCCCGAGGCGATTCGGCCCTGGCAGCATGTACTCGAACCGCTGTCCGGCTATCTGGCCTTCACGCAGGCATTGGTGCAGGCGGCCGCTGCGACCCCGCGCGCTGTCAATTTCGGTCCAGACCCGGCATCCTTTTGCACGGTGCGAGAGGTCGTTGAGTCATTCAGTGCGAGGTTTTCCGGCCGTCCCGGTTGGCGGCGCGACGCGGGTACGCACCCACAAGAGGCGAGCGCCCTGACGCTGTCCTCGGCCCTGGCGGAGAAAACCTTCGGTTG
>Ga0302325_10011630_pt1 | contig 18941 bp, 18 predicted proteins | sample Palsa_T0_2_FD_201948 | JGI IMG/M metagenome (GOLD analysis project Ga0302325, IMG submission 201948) | Peat permafrost microbial communities from Stordalen Mire near Abisko, Sweden - Palsa_T0_2 | ecosystem: Environmental > Terrestrial > Soil > Palsa > Peat permafrost | place: Sweden: Abisko...
GTACCGTTTTTCGCTTGCGAGAGAACGGCATCGGCGTTCGCCTCCGCGCGCTTGCGCACCGCGTCGAGCCCCGCGTGCGCGGTTGCGGCGTCCGTGCCGAGTTGCTTGAACGTATCGTCGAGCGTCGCGCTCGCGGGTGCGTCGTCGGGCGCAGGCGCGCCTGTGGTCGCGGCCGCGACGATCGGTGCCGCATCGGACGCGGCGAGCGTGTTGTGGACGAAACGAACCGGCACGTTTTTCGCCCCGAGCAAGGCGGCCAGCAACAGCGCCTTGTCGGCGGGTGAACCGCCGTGCGACTGCAGCGTGCCGCTCGCACCGCGCATCGCACCGGCGTACGTTTCCGTGCGCATCATGTCGCGTACGAAGGCGAACGCTGCGTCGACGTCGGCGAGCTCGGCGGCGCGAGCCGTGGGATCGTATCCGTCTTTCGGCAACAAGGGCACGGAGTTCGCGATCCGGTCGAAGCGCGCGACGACGTCGCTCGCGAGACCGGCGCATGCCGACGCCGCCGGCGTCGGCGTTGCCGAACTACCGCCCGCAAGGCCGCCGGCGAATCCGGCGATGTTCCCTACGTCCGCCTGCCCGGCTTCACTCGCGTGTCCGGCGCCCGGCGCCCACCCTTCGATGCCGGCGAGGTTATTCGGATCTTCCGGGCAGGCGATCGGGCCTTGCGGCACGAGCGTCGCGAATGCTTGCACGGCGCGATTCGACGAACTGAAGAAGTGCGCGTACGTCCACCACGCACCTACACCCGCCGCGAGGACGAAGCCCAGAACGCAAACGATGGCGAGCGTCGTAACGATACGTTTCACAAACGGAACAGTTCCACGCGCCGATTGAGTGCCTTGCCTGCGGCCGTCGCGTTCGATGCAACCGGGCGCGAGTACCCGTACCCGACCGGTACGAGACGCGAACGCGCGATGTGGTAGCGCTTGACGAGGTCGGCGACGACCGACTCCGCACGGTGTTGCGAGAGCACTTGATTGTGCGCGAGGCCGCCGTCGGAATCGGTGTGGCCTTCGACTCGGAAGCGCCAACTCGGTTCCGAGCGCATGATCTTCGCTACGTCGGCAATCACCGGCTCCGAACGCGGTTGAATGTGCGCGGAGTCGACGTCGAAGTGAATGCCGTACAGACGGATGCGGCGCTGCACTTGCAACTGTTTGACGAGAGGCGTCGTCGCGATCAAGTGGACCGTCGCCTGCGACTTCGTCCCGTCGTTCCCGACGCCGTTGACGATGACGGCGTAGGTGCCGGGCTTCGCAGACGCGGGTACGCGGACCGAGACCTTGAGGTTTTCCAAGCCGCCCGCGATATCGAAAGAGTTCGGCGAGACGCTGCCGGGGAAGTCGCCGCTCGTCGTGATGGTGACGTGGCCCTTCCAGCCTTGATTGGCCAACAGTTGCATCGGGGCGGAAACGGTCAGCGGTTTGCCGGGCGTAAATTTTACGTCTCTGTCCGGCTCGATCAAGAACGAGAGCGCCACATTCTGCGTGCACGGGAGCGGCTCGTCGACGGGAACCGCGAGTTCCAGCCGTCGCATCCGTTGGTAGACCGGGTTATCATCGTCGTCGTGGTCGAAACCGTCGTAGATGATGAGGCCGTGACCCAACACGCCGTACATCTGCATGAAGCCGTTGACGTTCTGCGCGTTCGTGCCGAAAAGATGACCGCACCAGTGCGCATCGTGAGAGGTTACGGTGTCGGCGTCGCCGATCTGGTTGGGTCCGGCAGCCCACGGCGCGGGATCGAAGTAGTGGTCCTTGTCGGTCTTGTCGAGCGAACCGAGGGCGTCGTTCTCGACCTCGATCAGAGAATGGCTTGCCGCACCTCTCGCCCCCGGATTGCTCGATAAGAACGGATAGGGCAGCCACGTAAAGTCGGATCCGCTTCCGCACATGTCGGCCGTATACATCAGGAGTTTGTGGCCCGCTTGCGTCCACGCGATGAGGTCGTTGAGCTGCGCCGGCGACATGTCGTCACCCGGTTTGCAGATCCCGTTGAGCATCACCGTGTTGAAACCGTTGAGGGCGGCAGCGGTCACGAGACCGGCCGTCAGTTGTGTGAAACTCGTTCCGGGAACGTCCTTCGCGTAGTCGCCGACGGGATAGCGGCTGTACAGGCTTTGCGGGTGCAGCACGAGCACGCGATTGGGACCCTTGCCTCCGCCGTCCGTCGGGCCGCAAAATTTGGGTTTGTCCGTCGTTCTTGCCAAATAGAACGAATTGCCGACGACCAGCGTGGCCTCGTCGTTGACGGTCACCGGCTCGCCCTGATCTTTCAGGTTCCACGTCCGGCCGTTGGTGAACGGTCCCGCGAGCGGATCGCCGGGCTCGTCGTCGCGACAGAACGCACCGCCGATTCCCCCTGTGGGTTGCACGATGCCGACGTACCAGGGATTCGACGACGGAGGCGGCGACGGATCGAAGTGGCCGTCGGGCGTCGCATACGGCTCTCGTACCTGGACGTAGGTGCCGGCAAACGATGGCGCGTTCGGTGGACGCGGCGCCATCGTACCGAAGGCGTAGATGCCGTGGATCGGCTCCGTCGACGGCGCGTTGATCGTAACCCGCAGCCAGCGAGCTTGCGCGTTCGTGACGGGGACGGTCGCCGGATAAGGTAGCGTCGTCGTCGACGTCAGCGTGGTGATCGGGGAATAGCCGGAGTCGGCGCTTGTCGTCGACCCTTCGATCGTCACCGTGCCCGGCGTCGCGCTCGGTTGCGCGGCCGGCAGCCAGATCTCGAAGCTCGAGATCGTCGCCACACCCGGCATCTCGAAGACAATCACGTACGGCGGGGTCGATCCGTCTTTGAACGACTCACCTTCAGTGAAATTCTCGGGCGAGTCGCCGAGACTCGTCGGGTAGCTGCGCACGATCGTGCCGTTCTTGGGGCTGAGCAAATTCGCGTACGGGGTCGGCGTAGGCTCGGGTGTCGGCGTGAAGCTTGCCCCGGGTGCGGCGCTCGATGCGGCGACGACGCCCGACGCGGCGGGCGAAACGGCGGCACTCGATGCCGTTGCCGATTCGCTCGCAGTGGGGGAAGGGGACTCGCTCGTCGCGGTTGCGGGGCTCTCGGTCGCTGCGACCGTTGCGGGCGCAGGCGACGCGGACTCGCTGGTATGGGAACCAGTGCACGCTGGAAATGGAAGCGTCAGCGCCAGCAAAACCGGCAAGGGCCACGTAATGCGCATCGCCCAAGGTTAAAGTCGCAGCCGTGCGACCCTCCGAGCTCCGCCACGGCTCAGCGTCACAGCGCGCGCGAAGATTAAGGAAGTCTGTCGCTCCACGAAAACGCTTTACAACGGGGGGGTGGGGGGGTATCATGTCCGTCGGACCAGAGTTCGGGGCGACAAAAGCCTTAATGTGCTCTGGTTCTACGCCGTAAAAGCGGCAAGGGGGACGGCACGCCCTACGTGCCATCGCGGAGCGACGCCCGCATCGCCGGTAAGGACCGGCACGCCTGGCAAGATTGCTCCGATAGGTCGGGGACGCAAGTGCACCGCACGCGCCAGCCGACGCAGCCTGGAGGTGGGATTTCCCAACCAGAAACCCGAGGAGAACAAAACAATTGGAAGCACGTGGTACTCACATCATCTGTGAGCTGTCGGGATGCAGTCCCGAACTCTTGACCGACGTAGACGGCGTCCGGACCGTTATGGAACGCGCGGCCCTCGAGGCGAACGCGGAAATTTTGAAGGTCGCCTTTCACCGGTTTCAGCCGCAGGGAGTGTCCGGCGTCGTCGTGATCGCCGAATCCCACCTGTCGATCCACACGTGGCCGGAGTCCGGTTACGCTGCCGTTGATTTCTATACGTGCGGCGACCATACCGACCCGTGGCGTGCCTGCGAATACGCAGCGCGAAAGCTGGGAGCGACCACGATGCTGACTACCGAGGTAAAGCGCGGCATCGCGTCGACCAACGGTCAGTACACTCACGTCGTTCACGAGCACGCCGGGCGGTCGATGGCGAAGCGCTCGGCCTAGCGGCCCGGCGCCCGGTTGCGGTGCCCGCGGCGATGTGCAGGGGCACCTAAGTCCGCGGGCAAGTGAGGCCAGCGGCACCGCACCGCATGAAGACTAGAGGGGACCCCAGTTGGCTCGACACTACCCGACGCGCTCGCGAACGCTTGGAATCTGCTTCGCGCTCGCTACGCTTGCGTTCGCCGCCTGCGGCCACTCAAATAATAATACGCCGAAGGCGACCGTAACGGCGACGCCGGTCGTTACGCCCAACGCGAGTTCGCCGCCGTGCGTGTTGTCGCTCGGCATCGCTTTCGAACCCGACGCCGGTAACGGCAACGGCTTCAACGGCGTGCAAGTCTCGCACTTCGAAGGGAACGACGAGAGAACGTGCGCCGGTGTCGGTCCGACCGCAACGCCGATGGGTGTCGCGTTTCAAAGCTCGGTCGACGCGGTCGCGTTTGATTCCGACGCGGTTTCCGCGGTCGCCATCCTCAAAGGTTCGGCCGGCTACTCGCTCGAGCAAGACGTCTTTGGAGCGGCTGTCGGACAGCTCGTGCCGGCGGGTATCCCGTACGATCTGAACGCACAACCGCCGACGCCTTCCGCGACCTCGACCGCGACTCCGGTGGTCGCGCCCCTCATTCCGGACGTCACGTCCGTTTCGATCCTCGGCAACAGCCAATCGGCCGTCGCGCTCAACGTTGGGCCCGCTGCAAACCCGGCCGCGATCGTCGCGCTCACGTCGTTGACGTTTGCACCGCCGACCTACGGTTTGGAAGCGCCGTTCTCCGGATCGACCTACACGCTGCCCAATCCGATGGCCTACCCGCGCACGATCGTGCGCGTTTCGCCCGGCGCGACGACGATCAACAGTACGTCGACGAGCATCGTCCTGGTCCGCGGTCAGAGCGACTTGCTGTCGTTCGGCGTCACCCTAGTCGGCTCGGGTTACCAACTAAACCTAGAGGCGCAGAATACTCTGCTCGGTTCGGGCTCGGCGTTGCGCGGAAAGGGCGAGATCGTATTCGATCCCGCGGATGTTACGCGCGCGCTGATCGGCGGAACGAGCGCCGGCGGCTCCACCGTTCTGACGCTCGTCGACGGGCTGCCGAGCGCGATCACGAAGGTCAGCACCTTGACGCTTCCGCCCGGCGCGAACATTCACTCGATCGACATCGCGAGCAACGGTCAGTACGCACTGGTCGGGACGGACCTCGGCATCTACTCCGTCAACGGCATCAACGGCACGGTCATGAGCGTGGTGACGCCGTTCGCTCCGAGCCCGCTGAATGCAATGGCGAGCGCGCCGATCTACACCGACTGCAACGGCACGACGCGGCACATGACGACGGTGTATTCGCTCGGCTTCTCGGTCGGCAGCCTCCCCGGTCTCGCGCTCGACGACTACTTGGTGGCACTCGGTAGCGAGAGCGGCGTCTCGTGCGCCTCGGGCGACAACGCAACACTGGTCGCGATTCCGTTCAGCCCGACGACCGGCACCACGCCGGCGCCGACGGCCGAGCCCTCACCGACTGCGACGCCCGGTGCGGGCGAAACGGCCTCGCCGCCGTCGCCTACGCCTCCGGCCGTCTTCGTGCAAAACAACATGATCGCGCCGCCGGCTGGGTCGGACATCCTCGTCGTTCGATAGCGAACGAGCGTGCCGAAAACCGAGCACTGGCAATGGTACGTCGAGGAGTTCTCGCCGACCGAGTTTCATCACCATGCCGTCGAGGAAACGTATTTCGCCGGGCACACCGCGTTTCAAGACGTTGCGCTGATTCGCACGGCGGCGTTCGGCAAGATGCTCGTGCTCGACGGCGATACGCAAAGCTCGCAAGCCGACGAGAAGATCTACCACGAAAGCCTCGTTCACCCGGCTCTGGCCGCAATCGACGATCGTCGTCAGGTGTTGATTCTCGGCGGCGGGGAGGGCGCAACCTTGCGCGAGGTCTTGCGCGCGCCGGGCGTCGAGCGCTGCACGATGGTCGATATCGACGGCGACGTCGTCGAACTCTCGAAGCGCTACTTACCGGAATGGTCGGCCGGCGCATTTGAGGACCCGCGAGCGAACGTCATCGTCGGGGACGCGCTCGCGTATCTGCGCGAGGACACAGGGTTCTACGGAGCGATCGTCTCGGACCTCACCGAGCCGCTCGAAGACTCACCCTCGAATCCGCTCTTTTGCGAAGACGTTTTCGCCGGCATCAAGGCGCGGCTCGTGCCCGGCGGAGTCTACGTGCTGCAAGCCTCGACCGCGGGCTTCCACAACATGTCGCTTCACGTGAAGATGGCGCGCACGCTGCGCGGTTACTACCGTTTCGTGCGCTCGTTCTTCACGCACGTCCCAGCGTTCGACAACGACTGGGCGTTTCTCGCGTGCAGCGATGCGGTCGACGTGGCCTCGCTCGCCCCCGAGCGGATCGATGCGTACGTTTCGGGCCTGCCCGGATCGAACTACTTTTACGATGCCGAGACGCACCGGCGGATCTTCAGTCTACCGCTCTATCTGCGCCGCGAACTTGCAAAGGAAGGCGACGTATTTTGAAGGGCGTCTTGAAGCTCGATCGCGAGGAAGCGATAGCGATGTTCGAAACGCAGCGCCGCTTTTTCAACGCCACGCTCGATCTGCATCTGATCGACGTCGACTACGGCGAAGCGACGATGCGTCTGCCGTTTCGCGAAGCGGTGATGAACGGTGCCGGCAACATCCATGGCGGCGCGATCATGAGCTTGTGCGACTCGGTGTTCTGGGTGGCGCTCGCGACGATCTTCGGACGCCAGCAGCCGACCTCGACCGCTTCACTGACGTGTAATTTCTTGCGCCCGGCGCGGCCGAGGCACGATCTCATCGGACACGCGAAGGTGCTCAAGGCCGGAAAGCGCATCGTGTACGGCACCGTGGACGTGCTCGGCGAGGAAGGCAAATTGATCGCTCACGCGAGCGCGAATTTCATGAACGAGCCGCTCGAGGAATTTCGCCGGCGTCCGGCCGAGGACGCTGCGGAGCACGTTCGCTTGTGAGCCCTTCGACAAGCTCAGGACAGGGGCTCGCGCGCACGCCGCTGTACGCGGAACACGTTGCGCTCGGCGGCCGGATGGTCGGGTTCGGCGGTTTCGAGATGCCCGTCCAATACGCGGGGATCCTGAAGGAGCACGACGCCGTGCGCAACCGCGCCGGCATGTTCGATCTTTCGCACATGGCGCAGTACGAGCTGCGCGGCGCGGGCGTTGCGGCGTGGGCGGACGCGCTCACCGTCAACGAAGTCGGCACGATGAAATCCCTTCAGGCGCGCTACAACATTTTCACGAACGAGCGCGGCGGCTGTCACGACGACGTGCTGTTCTATCGCCTCGCCGATCGCTGGCTGCTCGTCGTCAACGCCGGCAACGCGGCGAAGATGTGGCCGTATCTCCAGGCCGCGGCTGCCGGTCACGCGGACGTCGAACTACGCAGCCATCACGGGTCGCGCGCGCTGATCGCGGTGCAGGGTCCGCGCGCCGTCGAAATCGTCGCACCGCTGTGCGACATCGATGTCGCGTCGATGAAGTACTATTTTTGCGACGAGGGCCACGTCGACGGGGCACCGGCGGTTATCGCCCGGACGGGGTATACCGGCGAAGACGGTTTCGAACTCTTCGTCGAGGGTGCGGATGCCCCGCGGCTTTGGAACCTGCTTCTCGAGCGCGGGGCCCCGCTCGGCCTGGAGCCGGCCGGTCTCGGCGCGCGCGACGTGCTGCGCCTCGAAGCCGGCATGCCGCTCTACGGGCACGAGCTCGAAGAGGACATATCGCCGCTGGCCGGCGGGCAAGCGTGGGCCGTGAAGTTCCGCAAGCCCGGCTTCGTCGGCAAAGCTGCGCTCGTCAGCCAGCACGATGCCGGCGACTACGATCGGATCGCGGGCGTCGTGCTCGAGGGCCGGGTCCCGGCCCGTGCAGGGTACGCCGTGTTTAAGGACGGCGAGCGTATCGGCGAGGTTCGCAGCGCTTCCTTGGCCCCATCCGCCGGAAACCGAAACGTCGCGACGGTTCTGTTGAAGAAGAGCGCCGCCGAACTGGGTACGGTGCTCGGTATCGAAGTCCGCGGCACGTTGCAGGATGCGACGGTCGTCGCGTTGCCATTTTACCGCCGGCCAGGCGCTCGAAAGGACGGATGACACCGTGTCAAACCCCGAAGGGCTCAAGTACAGCAAAGATCATGAGTGGGCGAAGTTCGACGGCGACGTCGCGACGATCGGCATTACCGACTACGCGCAAAACTCGCTCGGCGACATCGTCTACGTTGAATTGCCACGGGTCGGCCAGTCGCTCGCCGAGCACGCGCAGATCGGCGTCGTAGAGTCGGTGAAGGCGGTTTCGGACCTCTTCAATCCGGTGGCGGGCGAAGTCGTCGAGGTCAATCCGGTCCTCGAAAAAGATCCTGCGGCGGTCAACCGCGATGCGTTCGGCGAAGGCTGGATGTATAAGATCAAAGTCACGGGCGGCGCGCCGGGCGACCTCCTGAGCGCCGCCGACTACGAAAAGCTCGTCGCGTCGATCTGACAATGTCATCCTGAGCTTGTCGAAGGAGGGCGCATCCTTTATTCGGGTTTTGGTGTCTTGCGCCGGGATGTGAAATCGACCCGTCGCCGGTTCACGCAACGATCGTAAGGAACTAGATTGTACGCTCCACATACCGAATCAGATATTCGTGCGATGCTTTCCGACGTCGGCGTGTCGTCGTTGGACGAGCTCCTGCGCGTTCCCGATGCGATCGCACTCAAGGAGCCGCTCGCGGTTCCGCCCGGGCTGCCGGAAATCGAACTGCAGCGCACGATGGGTGCGTACGCCGCCCGGAACGATGCGACGAAATATACGTCGTTTTTGGGAGCAGGCGCGTATCGGCACTACATCCCGCCGGTCGTTCCGGCGATCGCAATGCGCGGCGAGTTTCTGACGGCATACACGCCCTATCAGGCGGAAGTCTCGCAAGGCTACTTGCAAGCGATCTACGAGTGGCAGAGCTACATCTGCGTGCTGACGGGCCTCGAACTTGCCAACGCGTCGGTGTACGACGGCGCGACGGCGCTCGCCGAAGCCGCGATCATGGCGGTGAACGCTACGGGCCGGCGTGCGATCCTCGTATCGCCCGCGGTGCATCCGAATTACCGCGCGGTGCTGAAAACCTACGCGCGCGGGCTCGATCTGACGGTCGACGAGTTGCCCTTCCCTTGGGGGCTCGGGACGGGCGCCGAAGGCACGACCGACTTTAGTGCGCTCGAAGCACAACTCGCGGACGAGCGCTACGCCGCCGTCGTCGCGCAGTCGCCGAACTTCTTCGGTTGCATCGACGTGCCGGCCGCTGCGGCGCGCGCGGCAATCGAAAGAACGGGCACCGTCCTCATCGGCGTGGTCGCAGAAGCGATGTCGCTCGGCGTTCTGTCGCCGCCCGGCGAATGGGGCGCGCACATCGCCGTCGGCGAAGCCCAGAGCTTCGGGAATCCCGTCGCGTATGGCGGCCCGTACGTCGGTTTTATTGCAGCGAATAAGGAACACATGCGGCGGATTCCGGGGCGACTGGTGGGCCGCACCGTCGACGGCTCGGGGAAGCTCGCCTACACGCTGACCCTGCAGGCGCGCGAGCAGCACATCCGGCGCGAGAAAGCCACCTCGAACATCTGCACGAATCAGGCGCACTGCGCGCTGTGTGCGACGATCTATCTCGCGGCGGTTGGCGCCAGTGGGTTGCGACGCTGCGCGACTTTAAACGTCGAGCGCGCGCACGCACTCGCAGAACGGGTGACGCGCGTGCCCGGGTTCTCGCGCAGGTTCGTATCGCCCGTCTTCAACGAGTTGGCGATTCGCGTCCCGCAGGGGACCACCGCGAAAGCGGTTCTCGCGGCCCTGCAAGAGCGTGAGATTCTGGGTGGCGTCGAGCTCGGGCGATGGTATCCGCAGCTCGCCGACAGCATCCTGATGACCGCCACCGAGCTCACGACCGATGCCGAGATCGAAACGCTCGCAACGGCCCTCGGCAGCATCGCGAAGGAGCCGCACGTTGTCCGCGCCTGAACTCGAAACCGAATTGCGAAATCGCTTCGAGCCGGGCGCAAACGAACCGCTGATCTTCGAACTCGGTCATCCGGGCCGGGCGAACGCGTATTTCCCGAACGGTCGCGCCATCGAAGAATTCTTGCCGGCATCGGCGCTACGGCCAGACCTGCCGCTGCCCGATAACTCCGAGCTCGAAGTCGTGCGCCACTACACGCGGCTCTCGCAACGGAACTTCTCGATCGACACGGGCTTCTATCCGCTGGGCTCGTGCACGATGAAATACAACCCGCGCGTCAACGACGCGATGGCGAATCTGCCGGGCTTCCGCGACCTGCATCCGTTCGCGCCGGACGAGCTAGCGCAAGGCGCGCTCGCCGTCATGTACGATCTCGAGCGCTACCTTGCATCGATCTTCGGCATGGCCCAGTTCTCGCTCAACCCGGCGGCCGGGGCACATGCCGAGCTTGCAGCGCTGCTCATCGCGAAGGCGTACTTCACCAAACGCGGCGAGGGCGCGAAGCGCACGACCGTCATCGTCCCCGATACCGCGCACGGGACGAATCCCGCATCGGCGGCGATGGTCGGATATAAGGTGGTTTCGCTGCGCAGCGATGCGCGCGGCCGCGTGAGCGTCGAGGACATCAAGGCGGTCGTCGGCGACGACACCGCGGTCTGCATGATGACGAATCCGAACACGCTCGGGCTGTTCGAAGACCATATCGTCGAGATCGCCGAGGCCGTTCACGCGGCCGGCGGCTTGATGTACTACGACGGCGCGAACGCAAACGCGCTGATGGGCAACGCGCGACCGGGCGACATGGGCTTCGACCTCATGCACCTCAACACGCACAAAACCTTTAGCATCCCGCACGGCGGCGGCGGCGCGGGTCACGGCCCCGTCGGTGTTGCCGCGCACCTGGTCGAGTATCTTCCCACGCCCGTGGTCGTGAAAGAAGGCGAGCGCTACGCACTCGAGTTTGACCGGCCGCTCAGCATCGGTCCGATGCGCAGCTTTTGGTCGAACTTCGCGCACGCCGTGCGCGGCCTGACGTACATCCGCGCGAACGGCGGCGACGGGCTCACGAAAGTTTCGCAGCTCGCGGTTCTCAATGCGAACTACGTGCGCGTGAAGGTCCGCGAGTTTCTCGAGACGCCTTTCGACGAGATCTGCCGCCACGAGTTCGTTGCTTCGGCGCAAGAACTCAAACGCGAAACCGGCGTGCGCGCGCTCGACATCGCGAAAGCGCTGCTCGACCACGGGTTCCACGCGCCGACGATGTACTTTCCGTTGCTCGTCCCCGAGTGCCTGATGATCGAGCCGACGGAGACCGAATCGAAGGAAACGCTCGATGCCTTCGTGGCCGCGCTGCGCGCGATCGTCGAACAAGCGAAGAGCGATCCCGAGACCGTGCTCGCAGCCCCCGTCACGACCGTCGTTGGTCGCGTCGATGAGACTCGCGCCGCTCGCAACCCCGATCTACGGTGGTCGCCCCCGGCCTGAGCTTGCGAGACAAAAAAAGAACGGCGCCGTTGCGCCGTTCTCGTCATCATTCGCTAACGAACGATTTACTTAGCGCACTTCATGAACTTGCCGTGTTTATCGCGGCAAGGCTTGTGAGCGGCCATCATGTGGGCGGCGGGGCACTTGGTGAACTTGCCGTGCGCGTCGCGGCAGGTCTTCGCGTCGGAGATTCCCGAGCCGAGCGAGGCGATAAAAACGAGGGCCGAAAGCGACGAAAGAAGACGGTTCAAAGACTGACCTCCCTGGAAACGAAAATGCGAAGCGGGTTCGCTACGTGGAAAACGTAGGACTTGGGCGAGACGTTACACGGGCCTTAAAAATATTCCGGCTCCCCGTGGGAGGAGCGGACGGCCGACAGGCGCTTGCTTGCTCTAAAGGGTAGCCTTTGCGGGGCCGCTCGAAGCGGTTTCTTCTTGGGCCGGGTTGCTATCATAGAGATAGACAGCGTCCCAACTTTGGGCGGCTTACGGAAAGCGGAAGATGCGGATCAAATACGAGGTCTCGGCGGGCGGACTCGTCCTACGCCGTAATGGGCCATCGGTTGAGGCCCTATTAATCGGCCGAGGGATGCCTCGCGTCTGGTCGCTTCCTAAGGGCCACGTCGAAGCGCGCGAGACCCACGAGATGGCCGCCCTCCGCGAAGTTCGCGAGGAGACCGGCTGCTGGGCCGAGAGTCTGGTCAAGCTGTCCGAGATTTCATACTGGTTCTATCTCAACGGGACCAAGCACAAGAAGTCGGTCCATTTCTTCCTGATGCGCTACCTCTCGGGCGACACCGCCAACCACGATCACGAGGTCGACGAGGCCGCCTGGTTCGAGATCAAGGCAGCCAAGAAATCCCTCAAATACGTCAACGAGAAGCGCCTGGTCGACCTCGGCCTCGAAGAGCTGGCTAAGATGGACGGCGACCTTCTCGAGGACACCGGAATCGCGGCAGGGCTTCCCGAGCAGGCGGTGCGAGAATCCGCGAACCGCTGACCCCCGCTCCGAACTCCCCTGAGCTGCGCGTCGCGCTGGATGTCTTTGACGGACCCCTCGACCTGCTGCTGCACCTCGTCAAGGAACGCGAACTCGATATCGCGACCGTGCCGCTGGCGCTGCTAGCGCAGCAATTCTTCGACTATATCGCCGTCATGGACGCCCTCGACGTCGAGATCGCGGCCGAATATCTGGTAATCGCCGCCACCCTGGTCTTCCTCAAGTCGAAATCGCTCCTGCCGGCGATCCCGGCGGAATTCCAGACTGAGGGTGACGAGACGGCCGAGGAGGTCGAGGAGCGGCTGCGCCGCCGCCTGATCGCCTATTCGCGCTATAAGGGGGTCGCCGAGGAGCTGCGGGAGCGCCGCGCCGAGGCCGAGTCGTACTTCTACCGCGAGGCGGGCGACTCGACGCCCGAGCTCGTGCAGCGCTACCGGATCGCTCCCGAGAAGCTCGCGCGGGCGCTGCTCGCCGCGGTCCGGTCGGCCAAACCCGAAAAGCGCACGATTACACGCGAACGCTTCTCGATTGCCCGGCAGATGGAATTCGTCGCCCGGGTAGTGCGCGAGCAGGGCTCCGTCGAATTCGTCCTTCTGTGCCGCGACTTCGATCGCGGCGGGGTCATCGCGACGTTCCTCGCGATCCTCGAATTGATCCGCCAGCGGCGCCTCGCCTACGAACAGGCAACGCCCGAGGAGCCGCTGCGCCTGCTGCCGTTCGAACTAATGGAAGTACATGCAAACTGAGTTGATCGAGACCGGCGGCCTGCAGCGTTCGCTCGAAGCGCTGTTGTTCGTCGCCAGCGAATCGCTCTCGATCGATGCGCTCGCCCGGTTGACCGAGGCTACGCACGTCGAGGTCGCCGAAACGCTGCAAAAGATCGCCGAGGAATATGCCGAGCGTGGCATGGTGCTGCGCGAGGTTGCGGGCGGCTACCGGTTCGCGACGTCTCCCGCCGCGAAAGCGGCGGTCGAGGCCTACTTGCTGCCCGCGAAAACGAACCTTTCACCCGCTGCGATGGAAACGCTCGCGATCGTCGCGTATTTGCAGCCGGTCACCAAACCCGAAATCGAGGGCGTCCGCGGCGTGAACGTCGACAGCGTGGTGAGCACGCTGACCGACAAGCGCTTCATCGCAGAAGTGGGCCGGCGCGATGCCGCCGGCCGGCCGATGGAGTATCGTACGACCCCCGAATTCTTAGAGTCGTTTGGGCTGCGCTCGCTCTCCGAGCTGCCGCCCGTCGATCTCGATGCCGAGGCGCTCGAGATTCCGCTACCGATCGCGACGCAACCCGTCGCCGAAGCAGAAGAGGAAAGAACCCTATCCAACAGCAGCACATAGACGACGCAACACGCGCCGTCTGGGACCGCATCGGCGAGAATACCAACCTCGTTGCCCGCGCTCACGAACTCATCCAACTGGGCGAAGTCTTCACCCTTACCGAGGATCAAGCGAACGCCACTGAAGCGATCTCGCAGCGCCTCGCCGACGGCGAGTTCGAATTTCTCCTCAAGGCCCCGACGGGTTCCGGCAAGACCGAAGTGATGTTCCGGGCCGCCGTCACCGAATCGTTGCGAACGGGCGGCTACGTTTGCCTCGTGGCGCCGACGCGCGATCTCGTGCGCCAGGATTGCACCTACTTTCGGGATCGTCTCGAGGGCACGGGCCTCGGCGTCGGTGAAGTCCACGGCGGCATTTCGCCGGGCGAGCGCCGCGTGATGCTCGACGATCTCGCGAGCGGTAAAACGCGTTTCATCATCGGGAGCGCCATGATGATCTCAAACGATCCGCTCTGGGACATTCTCGATCGTAGCGCCCTGACGATCATCGACGACGTCAACGCGTTTGACGAACGCGAGCACTTGCGTTTACTCGAGGATCTAGATTGCCCGCTGCTGTTCGCGTCGGCGACGCCGAACGAATTGCAGCGCTTCCTCGAACGCGTCGGCGCGTTCAACAACACGATCACGATGCGCGGCATGCCGTTCGACGTGCTGCCGACCAAGGTACACAGCATCACGGGCGTGTGGGGCGAACCTGCGGCAGAGCAGCTTCAACATGCGGACGCGCTCATTCGCGAGCACCTCGAGCGCAAGTCGCGGATCTTCGTGATCGGCCGGACACGCGGCGACGTGCCCAAACTCGCGCGGCGGCTCGAAGAGACCTACAACATCGAAGTGCAACAGCTGCGCGGCGATATGGCCGACAGCGTCGAGCACGGCAAGCGCAATCGGCGCAGCGGCGTGAAAGTCTACGGCGCTTCGACCCGCGTCGAAGAGATGCGGGCCTTCCGCGAAGGAGCCCCCGCGATTCTCGCCGCGACGAATCTCGTCGGCAGCGGTCTCGATATACCGGCCGCCGACCTCATCGTCATCACGGATTCCGATGCGTTCGGCGAGAGCGAAGTCGAGCAGTTGATCGGTCGCGTCGGGCGGCGCGAACGTCCGTCGGATGCGGTGCTCGTAACCGAGACGACGTTCGAGAAGAACCCCTCGCGCGCGATGGGAGCGAGCGGCCGGGCGAAGACGTTCATGCCCGCCGGCATGCGTTCGAACTCACTGCGCTTCCGCCACAGGTAACCTCCGTGTACTTCGGCCTTCACGTCGGGACGTCGCAAGGGTACGACGCGGCGGCCGGCTACGCCCAGCAACAGGGCTGCACTGCCGTGCAGATATTCTCGAACAACTCGCGGACGTATCGCGTCGTTCCGCCCGACGTCCCGGCGCTCGAGCGATTTCGCGAGCGCCGCGCCGCGGCGGGAATCGAACGGTGTGCGATCCACACGTCGTACCTCATCAACCTCGCAAGCGACGATCCGAAGATCGTGAACGGCTCGCTGCGCTTGCTGCAAAACGATCTCGCGGTCGCTGCGGCCGGCGGCATCGAGTTCGTGAATACCCACTTGGGCTCGTACGGCACCCGGCCGCGACCCGAAGGGTTCGCCGCCGTCGTGCAACTGCTCGAGAAAGCGCTCGAGGGAATCAAGCCCGGGGTCTTTCTCGTCCTCGAGAACTCCGCGGGTGCGGGCAAGCTGTGCGGCGGAACGCTCGAGGAATTGGGCGATTTCGTGAAAGCGGTCGACCATCCGCAGCTCGGAGTGTGCCTCGATACGGCGCACTCGTGGGCAGCGGGCTATCAGATCGATTCGCAGGGCGGCGTCGATCGTTTCCTCGGCCTTGCCGAGCAAACGATCTCGCTCGAGCGCGTGCGGCTCTTCCACTTCAACGACACGCAGATTCCGCTCGGCGGAAATCGCGACCGGCACTGGCACATCGGCGAAGGGAACATCGGCTTTGCCGGCTTTCGCGCGCTGCTGGCTCACCCGGGCCTCGCCGGCAAAACGGCGATTTTGGAAACCCCCGGAGAGGAAGCGGACGACGCGCGCAACATGCAGTCGATTCGCATGCTTCTCGCGGGACCGAAGCCCTGATCGCGCACTTCGACATCGACGCGTTCTACGCGAGCGTCGCTCAACGCGACGATCCGGCGCTTCGCGGCAGGCCGCTTGCGGTCGCGTGGACGTCGCGGCGTTCGGTCGTGCTTACGGCGTCATACGAAGCGCGTCCGTTCGGCGTACGCTCTGCGATGCCGTTGTATCGAGCGCGTGCGCTCTGCCCGGACTTGGTCGTGGTCGCACCCAATTTCGACCGCTATCGCGAATCGTCGCGCGCGGTCTTCGCGATCTTCGCGCGCGGTGCCACGGCCGTCGAAGGTCTCTCCCTCGATGAGGCATACGTCGCCGTTCCGGGCGCCAATCTCGAGGCCGCGATAGCGTACGCTCGGGGCGTTCGCGCCGCGGTCCGTGAGGAGGTCGGCCTGACGGTGAGTGCGGGCGTCGCCGCGCAGAAGATGGTGGCGAAGATCGCGAGCGACAACGCGAAGCCCGATGGGTTGGCATCGGTCGCACCAGGCGATGAGGCCGCGTATCTCGCGCCGCTCCCTGTCGGACGTTTGTGGGGAGTCGGTCCGAAGACGCAGGTGCGTTTGGAAAAACGCGGGATTGCGACCATCGGCGACATTGCGGGGCTTTCCGACGCGGGCGCATTCGAGTTGTTCGGTCGCGGCGGCAAGGAGATGCGCGATCTCGCCCGCGGGATCGACGCGCGCCAGGTCGAGTCCGATCGCGAGACGCGCTCCGTTTCGGCAGAAGCGACGTTCGAGTATGACCTCTGCGACGGTCCCGAACTCCGCGTCGAGTTACACGCGCTTTGCGCGGACGTCGCGCGCCGCCTCGAAGCGCACGGCCTCAGCGGCGCTACGATCGGGATCAAAATTCGCAAGGCCGATTTCAGCACACTCGGCCGTCAGTTGACCGTCGCCGAACCGACCAGCGATGCCGCGCTCATCGAATCGGCGGCCCTGCACTGCCTCGACCGTGCAGCGCTTGGCGACGCACCCGTGCGTCTGCTAGGCGTGCGGATCGCCTCGATCGTCGAAGAGCCCGCGCGCCAGATCTCGCTCTTCTAGGCGCATCCATCGACAAATAGAATGGGCCCTAGCGGCGCAGCAGACGCAGGTAAGCGCGCTCTGGGAAAGCGCCGTCGCTTTCGATGCGCCGGAAGGCTTCGTTGCGTGCCTGCGCGCGCTGGGCACGGCGGCTTTCGATCGCGGCGCCGAGCTCCCGGTAGGTGTTCTCGAGCTCGTCACCGTCGAGATCGACGAGCGTGCGCTTGAGGAGCGAAATGCGATCGTCCGTCGCGCGGGCCAAATCGCGCGACGCGATTTCTTCTTCGGCATGGAGGCGAGCGAGAAGGCGTTCCATCTCATCGACGGTCGGCAAAGCGATGCGCTGCCCGCCACCCGTGGCCTTGGCCGGCCCGCGTTTTGCGCGTCCGCCTGCTACTTTCGCCGGCGCGTCGAAGCTCGGATAGATGCGCACGATCGAAGCGATCTTTTGCGGCCCCTTCGGCGATTGGAGACCTTCGGCGATGCCGGTTTCGACGAGCTTCGTGCGTAAGGTCGTGTCGTCAATGCGGCGCAGATGGTCGGGATCGGCGCCTGCCGGAGGCCGGCGTCCGCCGGCAAAGTCGCCCGGCTTCGCGTGCGGCAGCGAGAGAGCGCGTTCGAGCAGCCGTTGTCGATCAGCTTCAGCCATGCCGCGACGGTTCGGCGCACCGATGCGCGTGCCTGGTCGGCGGAGCTACTACCTCATCGAACGTATCAGCGCGTGCAAGCCGGACGTGTCGAAGTCGGCGACGGATCCGAGTGCCGTAACGAGCACGCTTCCGGACCGGACCGGCACGGCGCCCGCTTCGATCCGAAACGGGAGCGCCGACCCCGGGCATGCGCGGACGTGCAGCTTCGCGACCGAACCTCCGACGGTCACGTCGTCGTCGGGCTGGGAGACGAAGTTGCAGGCGATTGCCTTGCCGGCAACGCCGAGGGCGGAGCCCATGATTTGCGCGCGAGTGTCGGGGTCGAGCGACGAGTATCCGCCTTGCAGGCTGATCCGGAAATCTGCGTCGCCTTCGGGTACGATGTCGACCTGTTGCTGGATCCCCATGTCGACGGCGTTCTTGATGCGATATCCCTTCGGCAGAGCGAAAGCGGCGATCTTTGCCGCGGTTCGTTTTGCGAAGGCCGGATCGTTTTGCGCTCGAACCGCCTTGCCGCCGTAGTAGAAAAGGGCGCCGATCCCGCCTGCTACGCACACCACGAGCAAGATGAAGACGATCGTTGCTACTTTTGCCGGCGTACTCATCTCCGGAGGTTCACTGCAGCGATTGCAGCAGCTCGCGGACGGCTGCGTGATCGAAGAGATCGGGCGGCCCTTCGGCCATGAAGATGCTAAAGGGTAACTTCGCCGGGATTCTTCCGAACTCGACGATGTTGCCGGGCTTCTGGTTCGAGCAGCGCAGCATGCTCAAGACGAGGGTTTTCCCCGAAGCAGTCGTGACGCGATCGTGGCCCGTCGTTTCAAGCGTGGTGCATTGGCCGCCGTTGCCTACGCCTACTTGCAACTTGTGAACCAGATCTTCGTCGGTTTGTGCCGCGCTCGAAATCGACATGCCCTCGAGCTCCATCATGAAAGCGCGTTTGGCTTTCTCCTTCGGCGAGACGATCGCCATTTTGACGAACGCCAAATCGACTGCGGTGAGCAGACGATACCCGGGAGGGAGGCGGAAGTCCGCGATCTCTGCGGCGGTGGCTGCGGCCTTCGCGGGGTCGGCGGACTGTGTTGCGACGCCGTACGCCTTGAAGACCACGAACGCAAAAACGGCGAGGCACGTGCCGACCAAGACCGCGGTGACGCTTCCGATGACCTTGACGAAGAGCTTCTTGTGCTTGTCCTCGTTAACATCGGGGCGGCGAAGCCCCCCAATCCCCCCCGGCGTCACGCGCGTTCACACATGGTCGGCGCTCCAGGTCGCATCCGAGCGACTGGTGTGAAGCGCTTCGGCGCTCGCTTTCCACCACGCGCGGCCGCGCGGCGAAATCGGAA
>Ga0302325_10011631_pt1 | contig 18939 bp, 16 predicted proteins | sample Palsa_T0_2_FD_201948 | JGI IMG/M metagenome (GOLD analysis project Ga0302325, IMG submission 201948) | Peat permafrost microbial communities from Stordalen Mire near Abisko, Sweden - Palsa_T0_2 | ecosystem: Environmental > Terrestrial > Soil > Palsa > Peat permafrost | place: Sweden: Abisko...
CCGCGCGCGAGCATAGGGAAACGCTACGCTGCGACGGCGCTTTTGCCTAGGCCTGGCGCGCTAAACCGCCGGGCTTGTCGACTCATAAGAATGTCCGATAAGGTTGCATTATCGGACACCTTTACGAATCGCCGCAAAAAGGGTATCTTTTCTCCAAAAGGAGGGTGGGTCATGCCCATTTCCATCAAGAGAGAAGAGACCGTTCGCCTCGCGCGCGCGCTGAAACAGCAAACCGGAAGGCCGATGGCGCGCGTCATTCACGAGGCGCTCGAGGAGAGCCTGCGGCGACTGAGCCAGGCCAGTCCGGACCCGGAACGGCGCCTCGCCGAAATGCGCGCGATCAGCCGCCGCGTCGCCCGCCTGCCGGACCGCGACACGCGCTCGGCCGAGGAGATCATCGGCTACGACGAAAATGGCTTGCCCAGCTGATGGTCATCGATACGTCGGCCCTCATCGCCATTTTTCTCGGAGAGCCGGAAGCCGACCGTTTCGACGAGGCCATTGGCAGGGCGAAAGTTCGACTCTTGCCGGCGACCTGCCTGTTGGAGGCCCGGATGGTTCTCGTCGCCCGCCGCGACGAACGCTCGGTCAACGACCTCGATCTCTGGCTGCTCAAGGCTGGCGTCGACGCCATTCCGGTCGATGTCGATCTGGTCGATTTCGCCACGCAAGCTTGGCTCGTCTACGGCAAAGGGCGTCATCCCGCCGGGCTGAACTTCGCCGATTGCCTGTCCTACGCCCTGGCGAAACGCTCGGGAGAGCCGCTGCTGTTCAAGGGTGAGGATTTTTGCAAAACCGACATTCAGGCAGCTTGACGATGGCGAGCCGATCAATCGCCGCCTGGATCGTGGACGAGGTCCCCTCCCCTGCCCCGGCGGCGCCCCTCGATTCCGGCGCCGCTTTGCCCGCCCGCCTCGCCCCGCTCGCCGAGACCGCCCGCGACTACGCCCGCGCCGCAACCTCGGCCAACACAACCCGCGCCTATTCCGCCGACTGGCGGCATTATTCGGCCTGGACCCGCCGCCAGAACCTCCCTGCCCTGCCCCCGGATCCCCAGGTCCTCGGGCTCTACATCGCCGCCTGCGCCTCCGGCGCGGCGGGCCCGCAGCCGTGCTCGGTCAGCACGATCGAGCGGCGGCTGTCGGCGCTCATGTGGAATTTCGCCCAACGCGGCCAGCCGATGGACCGCAAGGACCGGCATGTCGCGACCGTGCTCGCCGGCATTCGCCGCACCCAGGGCCGGCCACCCGAGCAGAAAGAGGCTGTGCTGCCTGAACACCTCCTCGCCATGATCGCCACCCTCGATCTCGGCGATCTCCGCGGCCTGCGGGATCGCGCGATCCTCCTCATCGGCTTCGCCGGCGGCCTGAGGCGCTCGGAAATCGTCGGCCTCGATTGCCACGCCGAGGACGGCATCGTTGGCGGCTGGACCGAATTTTTCGACGACGGACTGCTGCTGACGCTCAGAGGGAAGACCGGCTGGCGGGAGGTCGAGATCGGCCGCGGCTCCTCGGAGGCCACCTGCCCGGTGGTCGCGCTCGAGACGTGGCTGAAGTTTGCGCGGATTTCTGTCGGGCCGCTGTTCCGGAGGGTGGTTGGCGGAAAAGCCGGCCCCGACCGCCTGACCGACAGGCACGTCGCGCGGCTGGTCAAACATACGGCGCTCGCGGCCGGCGTGCGCGGCGACCTCAGCGAGGGCGAGCGGGAGAAAAAATTCTCGGGCCATTCGCTGCGGGCCGGCCTCGCCTCCTCCGCCGAGGTCGACGAGCGCTATGTGCAAAAGCAGCTCGGCCACGCTTCCGCCGAAATGACCCGCCGCTACCAACGCCGCCGCGACCGCTTTCGCGTCAATCTCACCAAGGCGGCGGGGCTCTGAACGCGGAAAAGGGGCCGCAGGAGCGTCCCCTCCCCTTGCGCCCTGGCCGGAACAGCGGCAAGCCAGAATGTGTCGCGGCGGTCAGGGGGCGGGTCCCAGGGAAAGGCTCAAGCCGCCTTGGTCAGCGTGAAGTCGACACGCACCGCGTCATAGGGAAAAACGACGCCCGCCTCCGCCTGATCGAGGATGCCGGCATGGAGAAGCGCCGTCACGTCGCCGTGGACGGCCTTGACATCGCGGCCGACCCGGCGCGCAACCTCGCGGATCGACAATGCGCCTTGGCCGGTCATTGCTCTCAGAATTTGCCAACGCTTCTTGGTCAGGGTCCGCCAAAGCAGGTCAACCGAGCTGAACGAGATGTGCGCGCCCTGCTCCTCGCCGCGGAACGCGGCGGCGACGCGGCGCGAAACCTCCTCACGCGAGGCGATCGAAAGGGTTACGCTCGTCATCCCGGTCTCCATTGATCGACGTCCCGCCAGAAATCGGCCAGCAGTTGATCCGGCGTCGTAAATCGGTACGCCGTCTCGACGTCGCCGACATGCCGATGATCGCCCTTCCCGGCCTCATTGTCGTAGCGCAACACACATTCCCCTCGGACCACATAGACTAGCGCATATTTGAATCGATGGACCGAGCCGCGGACCGATTTTGGCGCCAGCCAGACCCGAAGTTCGACAAATGCATCCGCGCGCAACTGGTGACGTTCGTTGAGCAGCGGTCGTGCCTTCATGTTGGACAATACACCAACATACGGCCTTCTGTCGAGAACTCCAACATATTCGCCGGCCGCACCGGCTCACGCGCGCTTTTTCTCGCGGTTGCGGCCTCCGATCAGCGCCATCAGCATTGGGCCGAGCGTGAATTGGCCGGCCTCGGCTTTTCGGGTGAGTTCGCGCAGGTACCCGCCCGCGCTGGCGATCGCCCCGCCCTTTTGCAAGATCGCTGCGACGAGGATCGCAGCGGGAAGTTCGCCCATGACCGATTGCGCCGCCTCCCAGGCGCTGGGGCTGATTCCGAGCATCGAGCGGACGACCGCCGCGACGCAAAGGAAATCGCGCCAGTTGGCGATGCCGCCCTTGGCGTAGTCGACAATGTCCGGGCAGGCATCGAGGACCATCCCAAGAGGATAGGCTTGTTGTGGAGATCTCGAGGGTTCAGATGGTGGCTCAGACCTCGCCCCCTGGCTTTCTCGGAAGCCTGGTTCAAGGTCAATTGGGTGGTTTGGGTTTGAATTCTGTATGTGGCGCTCAGATTGAGACTCATTGACGCTTGTTTTTTGAAGTTTGATGTGGCTTTCCAGCAGGTTGAGGATTTCGTCGGCCAGCAGTGTCAGCTCCTCGGCGATCGGCTCGAGTTCCTCGCGCGTCGCGGAACGCGGAAGCCGCTCAAGTATGCCTCGGTAAAGCCCATGGATCTCCGCCCAATCGGCTGGCCCCTGCCCCGCGCTACGGGTTGGAACGCCCTCTTCGGTCCCCGTCGCAATCATCTTGGCGATATCGCGCCGGCACAGCGTGATTCGCTCCCGTACGAGCTTTAGCGTGCGTTCGTCATCGCGAACCTCCTCTGCCCAGGCCTCGAATTCGTCGGCGCGCGCTACCAGCGGGCTGAGATCGAAGCCGAAGGCCATTTCGATGCCTCCGCCCTGCCCTTTGCGGGCGAAGCGCTTGCCGTTCGGGCTGTCGCGGCGAATGATGAGACCGCAGTCGACCAGGGCAGCCAGATGCCGCCGCAGCGTCGCCGGGGCCATCCCGTGCGCCCGCAGCGCCAGCTGCTGGTTCGATGGGAACACGATTAGACCCTCGCCAATCAGCGTCGTCTCCGGATGGAAGCTCAGCAAAGCGTCGAGAACGGCGAGCGCGCGCTCGGAAGCGCCCACCCTTGCTTTGGCCGTGCAGATCGAGCGAAACACCTGCCACTTGTGCACGGCCTTTTCCGGCGGCCGCGCCTTCGCGACCGCCTGGTTTGCGACATGGGCAAGCGTCAGCGATCGCCGCCCAAAGGGCGTCGTTCCAATTGCATATTCGCTCATTTGCCATTCATCAGGGCATAAGAAATCTGCCCGCCAAAACGACGCCGACTCTTGACAGTGATTCGGGGAAGTGGTCTTCTCTCGGTCGTGACACTGAGCGAAGAGGCTTCCGAACGGAGACGTTTGGGGGCCTTTTCCTTTTGCGGGAGATGCTCCTTTTAGGTGGCCTCAGGAACCTTTCGATTCGCCGTGTCCGGCGCCGAAAGAGCGGAATTCTTCGAATAACTCGGGCAGGCGGAGAGTTAGGAATTGCGCGAATGCGTTTCCTGTCCCTTTCGCGAGCGTCACTTTCAAGTCACGTTCGGAGGCGCGAACCTCTGCTAGCGCTCGGCCGGCTGCATCCCTGATCTCGATGATCGGATGGCCCAGGCGCTTGCGCGCTTCCTGTCGCTTGGCAGCGCTCAGCGCCCGCGAGAACCGTTCGTCGCCGCCGACCTTGGCGAAAGCTGGCAGAGCGGCCACCGCCTGCGCCCGCTTCAATGCAGCCTTGTCTTGGAGCGCCTCGGCTAATTCTTGCCACCGGCGGCGACCGATCTTTGGCGCCTTTCCGATCGCCAGGATCAAATCGTTCGGGACGGCCTTCGCCACGGAAATGAGTTTGGAGGCTTCGGCTCGATCGATGGCGAGCGCCTGTTGAATGACTGTGCGGTTTCGCCCTGCAGTCTCGAGCCGCAAGGCGAAAACGGCACGCTCAATGAAACTCAAATCCTCGCGTGCAGAATTTTCAACGCCTTGGGCGATGATGAGTTCGTCGTCGCTGAGCGCGCGGACGATCGCCTTCACGGGCCGTCCAAGTACTCGCGCCGCCCTAACGCGACGATGGCCAAAGGCTGTCTGATAGCGGCCCGGAGCGACAGTGTGTGCGCGCAGCAGAATGGGGATTTCCTGGCCGCGCTCGGCGATCGACTGTTTCAATGCCTCGAATGAGAGGTCGTCCTCCTGGTTGAACCTATCGGCAAAAGGGGAAGGGTCGATCAGACCGGCGTCGATTTCGACGACATGTTCGCCTTCCGCGATGCGCGCGCGCAGCGCCTCGTTTTCACGCTCGATGTCGGAGAAAGTCTCCTTTATTGAGCGCACCGCGCCGGCCGCCACGCGGAGTTGCTCTGGTGGATTGTTGTCAGCGGACAACACGGGGGAGGGGGGCTGGGCGAAGAGGGAGCGGATGGTGTCGGTGCGCTTGCTCATCGCCCCCACACTTTTTTGAGAAGACCAAGAATTTCGCCATTTGCGCCGCTGACAGACTCAAGCGCTCGCTCATAAGCAGCTCGGCCAACCGAGCCCTTCTCTAGCTCATAGAGCGACTGCTTTGTCAGGCCCGCATTAGCTATGGCAGTTGATTTCCAGACGGTCGCGCCCAGCACGTCCTCGCCGAAAAGGTTCCGAAGCAACGCAACAATCTGAGTCTCCGGCACATCATTCGGATCATGCCGAGTAACCACATAGCGGATGAAATCGTAATCGAGACGCCCGCCGGCCCCTTTTATGACCGCCATCACATCAGAGGTCATAAGCAGAAATTGGCTCATCGAAGCAACGTCTACCATCTGCGGGTGGATGGTTACGAGCATGGCTGAGGCTGCATTCAAGGCCCCCATGGTGAGGTAGCCGAGCTGCGGCGGGCAATCGATCACCACGATGTCGAAATCGGCCTCGACCTCCGCGATAGCGCTCCCGACGCGCCGAAAGAACAGATCACTTCCGCGCAATGATCCCTCGACCATGGCGCGCGGTGTATGATGCTCGAACTCCATCAGTTCAAGATTGCCGGGGATGAGCGAAACGCCCGTGAAATAAGTTGGCCGAACGACTTCCCGCATCGGCCGGCGCGCATCGTCGTAACGGATTGCGCCATACAACGTCTCACCCTCGCCAATGTCGAACTCCGGCTGGTAGCCAAACATGGCCGAGAGCGACGCCTGCGGATCGAGGTCAATCGCAAGAACCCGATAGCCTTCGAGCGCCAAAAACTGTGTCAGATAGAGCGCCGTGGTCGTCTTGGCCGACCCGCCCTTGAAATTGGCGACCGCCACGATCTGTAGTTTGTCGCCAGGCCGGCGCGTCGGCAAGAAGGACAGCGCTTCTTTAGGACGCACCCCCGCCAGATAAGTCCGAAGCTCACCGATCTGCGCTGGCGTATACGAGCGCCGCCCGCCGCTCGAGAGGGCAGGGGAGGGGCCCAGCCCGTCGAGCGAGAGCTGCCGAAGATACCCGTCCGACACACCAAGGAACCGTGCGACCTCGCCGGACGAAAAAGAGCGCAAGGTCTTTTTCGACGAAGGCGGAAACACCGTCGCACTTAGTGCCTGCATCTGTCCCGACAACACCCTCGCGTGCCGCGTTATGCGCACGAGCGCATTCTCAGTTAGCGGGGAGGGCAGGGCGGTCGACTCACTATCCACGCGAGACGGTTCCTAGGCGTTAGACGGCATATTTCCGTCTGCGACTAGAGGCCGATTCTCGATTCTTTGCAAGGAATAAAGGGTTAATCAATTCTTAACCGGGCCGCAGAGCCGTTCCTTGCTTTCAAATCGCATTCCTCATCAAGATGAGCCCTGTAATTCGACGTGGGGCATCAACGCCGATCGGCGCAAGAAGCCGTTGAAATTATTGACCCGAAAGGGACCCGGCCGCCTTGCGGCAAAGGGCTCTGTCAGACTAACGACAGGTCATCTGCGCATGGCGCAGCATGGCCGGACCCAAGCAGTCATTAGGCCGCGAGTACGCGCCACTCGGCCAACGCGCCGGCTCGCCGTTGTTTGTAGACCTGGCGAGTGACGAGATGGCGCTCCTGATTGAAATGGTTGGGGACCTCAGCATGAAGTGAGCTGAATTTTTGCGGCGTCTTCGTGCTTCGAAACCGCTGAATAGCGCGCTCTTGTCGTCGAAACGGCTGATGAGAATTCTCCGCCCGGTTATTGAGGCGGCGACCGACCTCGTGGCGGTCGGCATTGCCGATCTCTTTCGTTGCCGCGCAATATGAGCAAAGTCCGTCGGTGACGATCTTCCCGCGGTCGCCCGTATCTCTTCATGATTCGCTTGAGAAATTTCAGCGCCGCGACCTTGCCCGCTTCGCGGTGACTACCGCTTCCAAGACCTCGCCTTCGTGATCGACAGCGCGCCAGAGATAGCACAGCTTGCCGTTGACCCTCACAAACACCTCATCCAAATGCCACCGCCACTGAGGATGGTGGCGCGTGTGCGCAACCCGCTTCTTTCCGATCTCGGCAGGAACATCGGGCCAAACCGGTTCCACCAAAACCGGACCGTCTCATGGCTGATGTCGATCCCGCGCTCGGCCAGGAGATCGTCGACATTGCGCAGCGACAGAGGGGACTTCACGTACATCATCACGACCAGACGGATCACTTCTGGCGAGCTGTTGAAATACCGGAACGGGTCCCTCATGGCTCGATGCTACCACGGTCAGACGGCCCGGGAATTTGGTCAGGCAACGCCTCTATGTCGATCTGCCCCCACACGCCATCGCCTTGTTCACCTGGACCGCCGATCCAGACAAAATCATCGCCGCAATCAGACCCGGGCACCAAGCGTTAGATTCGATCCACTAGACTAGAACCGCCGGGCCGGAAACGTCGTGAAGATTCCTGCTCTTTTGGGCTCGTAGTCAGGAGACCAATTGGGCCGGCGAGACGCCGTGAACCCTCCGCACCCATCGCGACAGGTGGCTCTGGTCGGCGAAACCAGGCTGAACAGGTGGCTCACCCCATTGAGCTAGCCGATTGGGGCCTCTCGCTCCTGGAGGGGGAGCCCCAGCAGAGTCTTCTGCTGCGTGGTTCGGAACTTGCCGGGCTTGCCGGGTGCGGCAAAGGACCGGGCCCAGCACTTCAGGTACCGGCGTCGGAATAGGCGAAACGGGGAATCCGTAGACTAGACGAGTCGACGAAGCATCCTTTCAAACGAGCTGCAGGACTTGATCGACCGGACGGCGCAATGATCTCGGCAATTCCGGTCCGTATCCAAATCTCATGACGAGATCCGGGCGCCGGTCTCCAGCTCCAAGGAAATTGGCGAACTGCCCCCGCACCGCTGGAACTTCGACGGGCTGATTGATGAAGCAATGCCGAATGTCCAACGCCGTCGCCTGTAGAGCGAACCTCTGACAACGGCGCCCCGCCGCGCTCCAGAAGGCTGGCTCGTTCTTATCCGAGATGAATACAGCGACGCCGGCCGAGCTCCGAAGCTGGGCCGCGTAGGTTTTGTTCTCGCCGTCCTTAGTGACGACAAGACCGAAAATGAGCCGTCCGAGCCAACTCGGCAGAGTGGGGGCGCCCGTGGTCTTTGAGAACAGTCCGTCGTCTGTCGCAACCGCTTCGGCAAAATTAAACCGCAGCCACGACTTCAGCTCGGAGATGAACGCGGCATCGTCCATTTGCGCGCTGTTGCCGGCGATCAGATAGCCGAGGATGTCTTCGATCTGCTTGCGTTCGGTGAAGAGTAGCAACTTCACCCCATCGCCGCTCCCGGCAGCTTCCAAAAGTCGAAGGTGTTCGGCGGGCACAGCGCGTCCGTCGTAGATGCTGCGTGTCGATTGACGACGCGGGATCGCGTCGAAGAGCTGGCTACGCGCCTGAGGCGCCTGTTCGAGGTCGAGTCGCATGCCGCCGGCGGCCGCGTCGAAAGTCGCGTTCGCGCGGAGCCGGAAAGCCGCCGCTGCCTGGACAAGATTCTCGGTTGCGCAGCCGAGGCTGGCAAAGAGGTGATGATTGTCGGGGTCGACGGACGCTAGGCGTCGCGTCAAATCGGGCAGCGCGAAGATCGCGCGGTCGGCGATGCGGAACCGCCACGGCTGGGTGTTGTGGCTGTTGGCCGCCAGCGTCGCGTAGCGGACGAGGTCCTTCTGGGCGACGGGCAGGGGGAGCTCGAAACTGTCGCTGTGCCGCCAGGTCCCTTCGACCGCGGCGTCATAGGCGGCAGCGCCACGGGAATTCGCCACGAACGCGGCTGCGCCTCCGGCAGCTGCGGCGACACCGGCGCCTGCGAGAACTCCGAGAAATCTGCGTCGAGCGGCGTCTTCCATCGTGAAGGTCCATGCCTCGTGGAGGGCTTTGAGCGTGCGGTCGGGTCATGCTCCCGCTTGAGCCGCGACGCTCGCTTGGCGTCGCTGCCGTCGCCTTATGAGGCTGCTAGTAGCCAGCTCTTGCTTGCGCAGGCGAGAAATCGGCTCAGCCGAAGCAGCCCGCGATGTAATCCTGCGTGCGCCTCTGCTGCGGCGCATCGAACATCTGCCCGGTCGAACCTGCTTCGATCATCTCGCCAAGATAGAAGAACGCCACCTTGTCGGCGCAGCGCTGCGCCTGCTCCATGTTATGAGTCACAAAAACGATCGTGAAATCGCGTTTCAGATCGGCGATTAGGGCTTCAACCTTTTGGGCGCTGATCGGGTCTAGCGAGCTAGTCGGTTCATCGAACAGGATCACCTCCGGCCGGGCCGCCAACGTGCGGGCGATGCACAAACGCTGCTGCTGGCCGACCGACAAGGAGGCGCCCTGCGCCGACAGTCGGTCTTTGACCTCGCTCCACAACGCGGCTCGCGTCAGCGATTCCTCTACGCGCTCAGCCGTGTCTGGGCGCGACAAATTCTCGAGAGCTCTCGGCCCGAGAGCAACGTTCTCGAAGATCGACATCGGAAATGGCGTCGGCCCCTGGAATACCATTCCAACGCGCCATCGCAGCAGGTTTAAGTCCACCTCGGGCCCAAGAATGCTTTTTCCGTCCATAAGCACTTCGCCGGCCACGCGCTGGTCTGGATACATGTCATAGAGACGGTTCAGCACCCGCAGCAAAGTCGTCTTGCCGCAGCCCGACGGTCCAATCAAGCCGGTCACCTGCTTTTCTGGAACATCGAGAGTGACCCCCTTTAGCGCATCCGTCGCGCCATAGAAGAAATCGAGATTCTTGATCGAAATCTTGGTGCGATGAGGCGCCACATCGGCGCGAGTCCGAACGCCTGCCGAACCGATTCGTTTTCGTGACCGCGCGGCAATTGCCGGTTCAGGCCGCCCAACAATCTCTCTCGCTTCCGGCTTCATGGTGTCATCCTTGCGTCGCTGCCGCAGCGCTTTTTCGGAGCGGATCATAGACGCCGCCAATTCGCAGGATACGCTCGGAAAGTACTCACATCAGACGCCGCGTATCGGACGCCGTGAGAAGCCGCGAACCTCGGCCTGTAGCGGTTCGGCGCCGTCGCACGTGGGAGATCTGACCAGGGATCTGGCGGGCATGGGTAGTTTCCGAGCCTCCACGTGTAGCGCGCGATGATTTATTCGTGCGCCGATCAAGGGGTGCGCCGATGAAGACACAGATACTGGCGGCGCTGGGCGAAAACGGTCTGCAACAGACTGGCGCCCTGAATGTCGGGCTCGCTGCGAACGACCGGATCAAATACGCCTTCTCGCTGCTGCAGATGGCGATCGGACACGCGCAGCATCCCGATGAACCGGCCACGAGCCTGAAGCAGGAGCGTTTGGCCGCCGGGATCGGCGACACGCAGCTCGACGCCACGGTCGAAGGCGCGCTGGCTGTGGGGAAGCAAGTCCGCGTCCCTGGGTCAGCCCGTATCCTGGAGCGGATCGATGACGACGTGCGCCTGATGGCGGAGCCTGCGCTCGCGGCGCCGCTTGCATCCGGCGGGTCCGGCTTCAAAGACCGGCTGGCGGGTTTACTGGCCGCGCGTCCTACCGCAAAGGACGACCTAGTCGATCCCGAGGCGATATCCGCCATGACCCAAGCCGGGCAAGGCCCGGACAGCCTCCACCGTCTCGTCATGGACCTGCACAAACGGCTGAATTCGCTGCAGGCGGCCATGGCGCAGGAGACGTTGGACGGTGCGGCGGCCTATGGGCTGGACGCCGCCGACCGCCCAATGGTGTCGGCCTTCATGTCCGGGGTGAACCGCACATCTAGGCTGAAGTTCAACCACCCAGGCCTGGCGACGACGGCCACCCGGACCGGCGGGCGTCTCGTCATCCAGAACGACATCGGCTCGACCGACGCGCACGTCATCGTCATTCACGTGAAGGACCGATTGGTGAACGTCACTTACACGGATGTGCATGCTGAGCGCCTGGTGTTCTTCCAGTCGATGCTGAAGCCTCGCGGCTTTACCTGGGAGGCCGGGCGGACGGCGACTTTGGCGGCCGGGTCGCCGTTCTATCTCGCGACGGGGCAGGTCCAGGCGGCGGACGACGAAGCCTGTCGCGCCAACCTCGAATTTCTCGGATCACGCCTCGTCTTCCTGATCGACTGGAACCGGGCGCGCAAGCAGCTGCGCGGCTTTCAGCGTGGGGTGGACCGGATCGCGCTCTTGTCCTGGGCGGCGGAGACCGAGACGGGGCACCGGGGCTTCCTTGAGCTCGGCGGCGCGGTCCTGGTGAACCGCGCCATCGAGGCGACCGCAGGATCCGCCATACGGTTCGGCGACCGACTGTGCGACGTGCTCGGCGACGCGGAGACGAGCGCCTTCCTGCAATTCGCATTTCGCGCGGCGACGGATGGGACGCTGTCGTCTCAGTCCCATGCGCTGATCCAGGATCGGGTCCGGGTGGCGCTGGCGGGGCAGTTCAGTAACGAGGAGCGGCAGCTGCTCCACCGCGCGGCGGAACATGCCGGGCTCGTGTTCGAGCTGGCGACGCTGGTGCGCGACGGCGTGCCAGAGGATGGGGCGCAATGGAAGAGACGCGCCCGGCGCGCCCGAGGTTTCGAGCACGATGCGGATCAGATCGTCGCCGACACGCGGGAGGCCGTGCGCCGCCGACCGGACTACGCGGTGTTCCTGCCGCTTCTGGAGGCGGCGGACGAAGCTGCCGACGCGCTGGAGGACGCGGCGTTCCTGCTGGCGCTCGAACCTTTGAAGGGCAAGGCGCTGAATGCGCTCCAGGAGCTCGCGGACCTGCTTGCGACAGCGTCGCAGGAATGGGTCAAGGCGGTGGGCCATGCCGGCCAGATCGGTCAAGCGGCGGGTATTGCGGAAACTGAGGACTTCCTTTCGGCGATCGCCAGCATCAGCAAGCTCGAACACCAGGCAGACGATGCGGAGCGCGACTTGGCGGCAAGCGCTGTCCAGCATGCGGGGGATTTCCGCCAGCTGCATCTCTTTGCAGCCGTGGGCGACAAACTCGAGGGGGCGGCCGACGCCTTGAAGAAGGCGAGCCTGATCCTCAGAGAGCAGGTGCTGGAGCATGTCGTCGATGGCTGACGCTCGGGCAAACGTCGGCGCGGCCGACCTCTACCCCATCCTGCCGGGATCGGCACTCACGCCGGGCGGCGCAAAGGAGGTTGGCAATAAGGCCTGGAACCTCATGCGAATGGCAAAGGCTGCGCTGCCGGTTCCTCCGGCCTTCGTGTTGCCGACGGCGTGGTGCGGGCGAACCGACGCGGCGGCGAAGCTGCCCGAGGCGCTCGCCCAAGGCGTCCGGGTGCTGGAAGACGCCACGCGTCACGCATTCGGCGGCGCGCGGCGACCGCTTTTGGTGTCCGTGCGCTCCGGCGCGGCCGTCTCCATGCCCGGCATGATGGAGACGGTGCTCGACGTGGGTTTGAACGCCGAGACGGTTGAGGCGCTCATCCGCGAGACCGGCAATCCGCGCTTGGCCTGGGACAGCTACAGAAGGTTGGTCCAGGGGTACGCGGAGGTCGTCGCGGGTTTCCCGACGGCGCCGTTCGACGCCCTGGTCGCGGCGGCGGTTGCGATGGCCCAAGTTGAGAGCGACCAGGACCTAGACCACCGCGATTTGCGCACACTGACCCGTGCGATGCTGGCGAGCTACCGTGAGCTTGCCGGAGAGGCCTTTCCGGCCGACCCTGCCGTGCAGCTTCTCGCCGCGACCGAGGCCGTGCTGCGGTCATGGAGCGCGGAGAAGGCGGTCAGTTATCGCCGCCTGAACGCGATCGACGACGCGGCCGGCACGGCAGTCACGGTGCAGACGATGGTCTTCGGTAATGCCGGCGGCGCGTCCGGCGCCGGGGTCGGTTTTACCCGCAATCCCGCTACCGGCGCGCGCGAGCTCTATTTTGACTTCCAGTTCGACGGACAGGGCGAGGACGTCGTCGCCGGACGGCGGAACCTGACGGACCACGACCGGCTGCGTCTTGCCCTGCCTGCCGTATGGACGAGGCTGAACGAGATCTGTCGTGTGCTGGAGACCCTGTTCGGCGACGCCCAGGACTTCGAGTTCACCGTCCAGTCCGGGACCCTGTTCCTGCTGCAGACGCGGCGGGCCAAGCGAACGGACTGGGCGGCGCTGGCGATCGCGGTGGACATGGCGGCGGAAGGCGTGGTGACGCCAAAGGGGGCGCTAGCGCAGATCGCCGGCATCGACCTCGGATCGGTCGTCCGCACCAGCTTCGCGCCACCGATACCCCCTACGTTGGCGACAGCGCTGGTGGCGAGCCTCGGGGTCGCAAGCGGCGCGATCGCGCTCGACCCGGCCGCGGTCCTCCGCCTGGTTGCGGCCGGAAAACCGGCGATCCTGGTGCGCCGGGACACGGTGACGTCTGACATCGTGGGCATGGCTGAGGCCGCCGGAATCCTCACCGGGTCAGGGGGCCGGACCTCGCATGCGGCGGTCGTGGCCCGTCAGCTTGGCAAGGTGTGCCTGGTGGCCTGCCCGCGCCTGGAGATCGACCTCGAGCGGCGGCAGTGCCGGATAGGCGACAAGCTGCTCGACGAGGGCGACATGTTGGCGCTCGACGGCAATACGGGGGCCGTGCATGCGGGAAAGCTCGCGGTCGTCCAGGAGCGCCCGGAAGCCGCCCTCGCAACCATCGCCGGCTGGCGGTCGGCGGCCGCTTAGGCCGTCGCGCTCCGCAATATCCGCTCAACGTCGGAAGTCCGGAATTCGCCCAGTCGCTCTCGAGCCGAGGTGTTATTGCGGTTTCGGTAAGACCGCGTCGAGGCGGATCGGCTCGCCGCCAGGTCGGACTCGCTCTCGAACCATTCTTTCGCCGGCGAGAGGCGTCGCGCACATGCGGCTTTTCGATTCCCCGATCAATTACCGACTCGGAAGCCTCTATTCCGTTATTACCGCCTCCTGTACGCGACGCAGGAGCCGCTTTCCTTTCCAGCGGCCAGCATCTCAACGCCCCGCAGTTTGTATGCCTGACACAGATTGCCCTCTTCGTTTCCATTCCGGTGTTGACCGCGTCCCCATTCGCTGCGGGTGAGACTTGCTACCATACTGTCCATTCAAAAGCCCCGGAGACTAACGCACGGGGATTCATCCCCATGCGTTAACGTCCCCGGATCGCGACAGGTCGCTACTTCGTCGCTTGCGAGGACGGACCCGCCAGACAACGATAGAACACGTGCTTGGTCAGCTCGACGAGAGCGAGATATGCCAGGGTCGCGATCACGAGGAACACGAAGAAAAAGGGTGGAAGCGCGACGAAGCCGAACCAGACGCCGACGAATGGCAGAAACGGAAGAACGATCGCAAGGGCGACCGCCGCTATGTTCATGAGCGTGAGAAACTCGCCGGGCTTGCTGCGAAAGAACAGTCGCCGTGTCCGGATACAAAAGACGACCAGGGTTTGGGTGACCATCGATTCGACGAACCAGCCCGTCTGAAACAAGCCCTCACCGGCGTGAAAAATGCTCAGCATGACCCAGAAAGTTATGAAATCGAAGATGGAGCTCACCGGACCGAAAACCATCATAAAGCGTTCGATCAGCTTGATGTCCCACTTCAGCGGCTTGACGACCGTTTCCGGATCGACCTTGTCGAACGGGATCGCGATCTCGGAAACGTTGTAGATCAGGTTATTGAGCAGGATCTGGATCGGCAGCATCGGCAGGAAAGGCAGGATAAACGTGGCGCCGGCCATGCTGAACATATTGCCGAAGTTCGAGCTCGCGCCCATCAGCACATATTTGGTCACGTTCTGGACCGCGGCGCGCCCGGTCGCGACGGCGTCGCCAACCACCGCGAGATTCGGTTCGAGGAGAATCAAATCGGCCGCCGCGCGCGCGACGTCGGCCGCGCCGTCGACGGAAATTCCGACGTCGGCCGCGTGCAGCGCCGGGGCGTCGTTGATGCCGTCCCCCATGAATCCCACGACATCGCCGCGCCGCTTCAGCGCCAGCAGGATTCGATGCTTCTGCTGCGGATTGATCCGGCAAAATAGGTTTGTGCCGGGCAGTTGCCCGATCAACGCCTCGTCGGAAATCCGGTCCAGGGTCTCACCCGACAGCACGCCCGTCACGGCCACGCCGATTTGCGCGAACACGTGACGGGAGACCAGTTCGTTGTCGCCCGTCACCACCTTCACTACGACGCCAGCCTTTTCCAAGTCCCGGATCGTCGCGCCCGCGCTCGCCTTCGGCGGGTCCAGGAAAACCGCGAATCCGGCGAAGACCATATCGGTTTCATCCGTGATCACCGCGCGATCCCGGTTCGCCGTCGCGCCGGTCGAATCCGCCAGCCGGCTCGCGATCCCCAGCGCGCGCAGGCCTTGCGCGCCAAGTCCGTCGAGGGTCGCTTGAATGTCGGCGCGCCTCTCGGCGTTGAGAGACTTCACTACGCCGTCGGCGTCCTGATATTGGTTGGACAGCCGAAGCACATCCTCGGGCGCGCCCTTGACGAACAAGCCGCGCTTCCCGCCGTGCTCCACTAGAACCGAAACCCGCCGCCGTTCGAAATCGAACGGCGCCTCGTCGATCTTTTTGAAGCCCGTGATGTCGAACGGACGAGCGGACAGGATCGCCTCGTCCAACGGGCTCTTTATGCCCGTCTCGAACTTGCTGTTGACATAGGCATAGGAAAAGGCGTTCGCGCTCTCGGCGCCACTGCCGTCGATCACGCGCAGCAGCTTGATCTTAGCCTCCGTCAGCGTGCCCGTCTTGTCCGTGCACAAAACATTCATGGCGCCCACGTCGTGGATCGCGGACAAACGCTTCACGATCACCTTTCGTTTGGCCATTTGCATGGCCGAGCGGGCGAGCGTGACCGTGACGATCATCGGCAGCAGTTCCGGAGTGAGGCCGACTGCGAGGGCAACGGCGAACATGATCGATTCGAGAAGCGGCCGGGCGAACCAGACATTCACGACGAGCACGAATATGATCAGAACCACGGTGAAGCGCATGATCAGCATGCTGAATCGGCGAATTCCGAGGGCGAAGTCGGTGGAAGGAGGCTTCTCGGCCAGGCTGGTTGCAAGTTGGCCCAGCGCCGACCTGCCGCCGGTCCGACAGATCAGGATGGTCGCCGTTCCGCTGATGACGGAGGTGCCTGCGAATACGACGTTGGAGGCGCCCGCAGGGTCTTTTTCTCCGGAAGCGGTATCGCTGACCCATTTCTCGGCGGGGTAGGGCTCGCCGGTGAGCAGCGCCTGATTGACGTAGAGGTCACGGCTCTCGAGCAAACGCGAATCCGCAGGCACGAGATCGCCGGCGACCAGCTCGACGATGTCGCCGGGCACCAGTTCGCTGATCGGAACCGAGACGCTCTTGCCGTCGCGTCTGACGGTCGCCTGCACGGACACCGACGCGCGCAGGGACGCCACGGCATTTTGCGCGCGGACATCCTGGACAAAATCGAAGACGACGCTCAGCATCACGATCACGACAATGACGACGAATCCGGCGACCCCGCCCGTGAACGCGGACACTCCGGCCGCTATCAGGAGGATGATGATCAGCGGGTTCTCAAAACGGACGAGGAACTGGCGCCAAAGCGGCACGGTTTTCACGTCGGACGCGTTGTTTTCGCCGTAGCTTGCGAGCCGCGAATCGAACTCCGCAGTCGTCAAACCCTCGATTTTCGTCTTCAGTCGGGCCAAGAGGCGACCCGCCGCCTCCTGCCAGATCTCCTCAGGCCCCGGCTCGCCGGACTCGGCGGGCGCAGGCGGGGCGGGCGGCGAACGAATAACCGGGGGCGGCGGGACAAGAGCCTTGTCGTCAATTTTGAGGAGTGTCATCGGATACGATCCCGGAGGGTTCTCGCCCCCGCTGAGAATTGGAAAATCGAGGGGAAGCGGAGCAGGTCTGTCGCGGCGTCGTCTTCTGGGTTTACCTCGATCCGGCTTGGTTTATTGGCGACAGCTAAGACCGGCTCATACCGGTTGGACAGAGCCGGAAACTACTCAAGGCGAGTCTCCGTTTCCGAACGGCAGCAACTTCGCCGATGCCGTCGGGGTTTTGGGCCCGACGGCGCTGGCCGCCCCCTAATGTTCACTCCATTCCTCAAATTCCGCTCTTCCTGGACGAGCCCCACTCGCATATAAGCAACCACGGCGAGACGAAAGACCTTGGCCGCGCGTTTACATTAGCAAATCGGGTTTGTTTGTAACGAATCGCCCCCCAGCGCGCGGCCGAACGCGAGCACTACGCCGCCCAAAATGCCCCGTGACGCCGAGGGCGCGGTTACCGCGAGAATTGTTTCCCATCGCGTCGCGCCCAACCCGTAAGCCGCCATCCCCAGTTTGGCGGCCACCCCCACCAGCGCGCTGCACGCAATTGCGGTAAGTGATCATGCCGGGCTTGCGCCCGGTGCTGATCGGCGCTTGTGTCCTCGCGATTGGCCGAGCCTTTGGAGAGACGATGGACGTGCTGATGGTGAGCGGCAATGCGCTAGGCTCGCTGCCCTCGAATGTTTTCGGTCCGGTGAGCACGATGGCGTCGTTCATCGTTTCGCAGCTCGACAGCGCGCTTGCCGACCCGACCGGCTTCGCGATCCGCTCGCTCGCCGAGATCGCCCTTGTGCTCTGCTTGATGTCCGTCGCCGTTAACACGGTGGCGAGATCGCTGCTCTCCTATGCCGGGCGGTCGCAACAATGACCGCTGCGCCGCCATTTCAAGCGCCTCTGGTCCTCGGGAAACCCTATCGACCCGTCGTTCACGACAAGCGCCTCGCCGCGCATCGGCGGCTCATTGCTGGCAGCGGCCTCGCCCGGAGTCGCCCCCTTTGGTCGCTGCTGGGCTGGAGCCTATGCGCGGCGGCTCTGGTCCTGCTCGGCGTGGCCATGTGCTGGATCCTTGGGACAATCCTCTTCAAGGGCGTCTCGGCGCTGTCGCTGACCATCTTCATAGAACCCACTCAGGGCAATGGCGGCGGCCTTCTCAACGCGATCGAGGGAACGGCGGTCATGGCCTTGGGGACCCTGATCCTGGCCGTCCCGCTGGGCGTCGCCGCCGGCGCCTATGGTGGACTGTTTCCGGACGCAATATGGGCGAGGACGATCCGGTTCTTCTCCGATACCCTGGTCGGGGTGCCCTCGATCGTGCTGGGTTACGCCGATTACGTCATTCTGGTGCAGGCGCTCGGTTGGCATTTCTCCACGGCGGCGGCCTGCGTGACGCTCGCCATCATTTGCCTTCCCTATATCTGCCGCTTCAACGAGTTGGCCTTCGCGGCCATCTCCCCGGATCTGCGGCAGTCGGTTTACGCCATCGGGGCGAACGAACGGCAGGCAATTCTCCTTGTCTTTCTGCCGGCGGCGACCCCTGGCGTGCTTACCGGCGTCTTGCTCGCGCTCTCCATTTCTGTCGGCGAGACAGCACCCCTGCTCTATACCGCCGGGTGGTCCAACTATCTCTGGAACGGACATCTCTTTCACATGCCGATCGCCCACCTCACCTATGCGATCTGGACCTTCATCAACGAGCCCCTGGCCTCGGCCAACGCCTTGGCCTATGCAGCGGCGCTGCTCGTGACGAGTTTCGTGCTCCTCCTCAGCGTCGCATCCCGGCTTATCCTGCGAGCGCGCTGACATGGATTTTCGCGGCGACCCAAGCGGGATTGAATCGACGCCTGAGCACCGCATGCTTTATGCCACGGCGCCACCAGATTTCCTGGAGTCCGCCCACGAATGGCGGCGCCTGTTTGCGGAAGCTTGGGGAACGTTCTTGCTCGTCGTCGTTGCCGCCGGCGCCGGGGTCGTTGGCGCCCGGAGCAACGGCGCAATCACGCTGAGCATGAAGGTCGTGGCGCCCGGCCTCATGGTCATGGCGACTATCTATTTTATGGGCGCGGTCAGCGGCGCCCATCTTAATCCAGCCGTCACTCTGGCGTTC